>Ga0136562_100003_pt1 | contig 191367 bp, 193 predicted proteins | sample AntCluMetagen312_FD_104784 | JGI IMG/M metagenome (GOLD analysis project Ga0136562, IMG submission 104784) | Saline lake microbial communities from Club lake, Antarctica - Metagenome #312 | ecosystem: Environmental > Aquatic > Non-marine Saline and Alkaline > Saline | place: Antarctica: Club...
ACAGCGCACAGACCCGAGTACCGTCCACCGTGACGGGAATGTTGCCTCCAGGGAGACTCAGACCGACTGAGACTCCCACGCCGGAGAGGAAACCCCGTCGTTCACGACGGGGAGGATGTCATCAACAGAAGCGGTACGGCCTCCTTGGCGTCTACGCCGACAGCGACGATGCCCTCGATAGCCGCGAGGAACAACTGTTCGCGTCGATCGGCCAGATGATCGCGAGCGGCCTGAACGCCGTCGAGACGGCGCGGATACTGTCGACGGACAACGTCATCGAGCTAGAAGTCGAGATCTACGACGGTTCGTTCCCCCTCTCGGCGTTCTCGGACGTGCTCGGTAGCGAAGTCGAGTACGTCGGACTCACGGGCGAGGACGACTGTGAAGCGTATGTCCGGACGCCACGAGTGGAGGGCGATCGGAGCGATCTGCTTACGCTTCCGTTCGTCAAGAGCGTCCGCGAAATATCCGAGACCGACGAGGGGTACACTTTCGCCATCGAACTGTCCTCGAAAGAGCCGTTCGACAGACTCGCCGATTACGGTGTATCGGTCGTCAACATCACGGCAAAACCGACGAGTGCGACGCTCTCGCTCGAGGTCCCTCCGAAATACGACGTTCGATCGGTTCACGAACTTCTGGAGTCGCTGTACGACCGCGTCGAACTCAGATCGAAAAGCGAGCGCGACGTGCGCGAGGAGACCGCCTACAAGTTCACTTCGGAAATCGACGACCGTCTCACCGAACGACAGCGCGCATCGCTGAAAACAGCCCATATGAACGGCTACTTCGAGTGGCCCCGCGAGGTCGACGGCGAGGAGGTCGCGAGCACGCTGGGGATCACCCGCCAGACGTTCCACCAGCACTTGCGGGCGGCCGAACGGAAACTCGTCGAAGCGTATATCGACCCTAACCAGTAAGGTGGAGTCCATTAGTACACCGAATCACAACCATGACCGTGATGAGTGATCGCATTCACCGGCACAGCCCTTGCTGCGTTCTGGCTGGGTGTCGTACGAGCACTATTACCCGTTCCCTGCGGGAGGGCTCGCGACGCCTGTCCGGTGATCGGCGATGAGCCCTCCGCTCACCTATCTGGGGTTTCACCTGGTGTTTATTCTCCCGCCGCTGCTTTTGTTGGGCTGGCTGGCAGCACGCCGCGAGAGCGCCAGTTGGGGGAGAGCACCGCTTTCCGGGCTCATCGTCATGCTGTTTCTCGCGCTCGTCTACACGACGCCGTGGACGAACCTCCTGATCCCTCGTAAGGTCTGGTGGTACGGCGACGGCGCGGTCCTCGCGACGATCTGGCACACGCCGATCGAGGAGTATCTCTTCTTCATCCTCCAGCCAGTCCTGACGGCATTCTGGCTCTTCCAGTTCCTGACCGTCGAGGATCGGTCTCTGCTGATCCCAGTCTCGCACAGGGTCCTGGGCGCACTTGGTGGGGTGGGGATCAGCGCGCTGGGGTGGGTCCTCATGGGAACCACGTCGACGTTCTACCTCGGATCGCTGCTGCTCTGGGCTGGCCCGATCCTCGCCATTCAGTGGGCGTTCGGTATCACGTACCTGCTCCGGGAAGTCCCGCGTCTGGTCGCGGTGGCGCTTGCCGTCCCGACGCTGTACCTCTGTGTCGCGGACCGGATCGCCATCAACCTCGGGATCTGGTCGATCTCGGAGGTCTATACCACTGGACTCACGATCGCCGGCCTACCGATCGAGGAGGCGCTGTTTTTCCTGCTGACGAACGTCTTCCTCGTTCAGGGGATCGTCCTGTATATGTGGCTGCTCGACCGTCCCTACGAACTCGCCGGAATCGGTTGGATCAGCGACCGCGCGAAGATGCCCGACCGTGACCGGGCCTGAGTGCCGAAGGGTTTTACTCCCTCCCCGGAGACGGACGTAGTAATGACCTGGGCATGCGGGATCGACGGCTGTGGCGAGGTGTTCGAGGCGGTCGAAGATACGATCATCCACCAGACGAGCGAGCACCAGCGCCGCGAGTGCAAGGTCTGTGGCGTCGTCGTGCCGGACGGCTATCTGGCGCTTCGCCACGCCTTCAACGAACACACCCGCGCCGAGTACGTCCGCGCGTACGACGCCGACTCCGACGACGTCCGCGAGCGCGAGGAGGTCAAAGCCGAAGTCGAGAAGACCGCGGATCTCCAGAAGGTCGTCGAGCGGCTAAACGACGGCGATTCGTTATGACATCCACCGGGCTCTGAGCGGCGGAATCTCTTGCTGTCACAGGCGGAACGGGAGGACTACCTGCTACTCACAGTACAGAAACAGCCTACCGCTCGTCGCTGTCCAGCACGCGGATCTGATCGCCTCGAACCGTCACCGGAATCGGAACCGTCGCCTCGTAGAGTTCGACCGTCACCTGGTCCTTGCCCTCGTCGATCCGCTGGACCTGTGCTTTCTCGCCTTTGAACGGACCGGCGATGAGTTCGACGATATCCCCTTCGGCGATCCCTTCGACGTCCGGGGTCGGCGAGAGGAAGTGTTCGACCTCCGAGACGCCGCTCTCGCCCGGGACGATACTGCGGGCGTGTGGGATCTCCTCGAGGACGCGCGAGAGGACGGCGTCGTCGTCCGCCTCGACCATCACGTAACTGGTCAGTGAGTCAGGCGCCAGCGCGGCGTGGATGTCGTTCTCCTCGCGGGTCATGATCATGTCCGCGACGGTCCGTTCCTGGCTCGCCGTCGTTTTGACTGCGTAGATTCCCATCCGGAATCACGCTCCGATGAGGGCTGCTGCAAGGAAGAAGCCGCCTTCGTACGGCGGCACCAGATGCAGCATTACCGCGGCAATGAGGAAGCCGATGAGTCCGACGACGAGGATGCCGGCACCGGCGATCTTGGCGACCTGTGAGAACTCGTCCCACCCCGGCGTACTGGCCATCTTGAGAACCCGTACGTACGACGTGAGATCCAGAGGGACGTCCATGGTTATGAGGCATCTAACAGAGGGGCCTTTTTCTATCTTTCTACCCGTCGATGACGTATTCCGAAATCGAACTGTCAGTTCTCGGACTCACGCTGCTCGTCACCGGCCCCACGGCGTGAATCGTTCGAGCGGTCATCGGGAGCGCCGTAGCCGCCGCCACCCGGTGTCCGGATAGTCACCGTCGTTCCGGCCGGGATCGAGCGGGTGATCTTGGCAGGGACCGGTTCGCCGTCGATCAGGTTCTCGCCCGTCGCACCAAGCTTGCCGCCGGCCACTCCTGCGGGTGCGACCGACCGGCGTTCGGTAAGTAGCGAGACTGTCGCGTCGGTGAGCAGTCGGATGGACCGCTCGACGCCCCAGCCACCGCGGTACTGCCCCTCGCCGCCGCTGTCCGGACGGAGGCCATACCGCTCGACGCGCAGTGGATACTCCGTCTCGATCGACTCGACCGGCGTATTCAGCGTGTTCGTCATACCGACCTGACGCCCGTCGATCCCGTCGGCGGCGGGCAGTGCACCGCCGCCACCGCCGATCGTTTCGTAGTAGGTGAACTCGTCGGACCCGACGACGAGGTTGTTCATCGTCCCCTGCCCGTGAGCCGGGACCCGGTCGGGGACGGCGTCGGTGAAGGCGGCGAAGACGACGTCAGTGACGCGTTGGCTCGTCTCGACGTTGCCGCCGACCACGGCCGCGGGCGGGGTCGGATTCAGCAACGTCCCCTCCGGAACGCTGATCGAGAGCGGATCGTAACAGCCACCGTTTGCGGGGATTTCCGGATCGGTGAGACAGCGGACGACGAAGTAGACTGCGCTCTTCGCGACTGCAAGCGGGGCGTTGACGTTGCCGCCGACCTGTGGATCGGTCCCCCTGAAATCGACCGAGAGCGACTTCCCGTCGACCGTGACAGCCGCCTCGATCAGGATCTCCTCGTCGGTCTGGCCGTCGCCCTCCAGCACGTCCGTAGCGTGGTAGGTGCCGTCAGGGAGCGACTCGATCTCCTCGGCCATTCGACGGCGCGAGTACTCCTGTACTGCGGCGAAGCCGTCCCATAGCCGGTCGACACCGTACTCGGAGGCCAGATCCGCGACGCGCTCGGCCGCCCGGTCGTTTGCTGCTCGCTGGGCGCGCAGGTCGGCCCGACGCTCGTCCGGGTTTCTGACGTTCGACAACAGGAGGGCGCGAACCTCTTCGCGTGGGTCGCCTCCGTCGACCAGTCGGGTCGGCGGGATCCGCAAACCCTCCTGTACGATCTCTGTCGCCCCGGCGGGCATGCTACCGGGAGACATTCCGCCGATGTCGGCGTGATGGGCGCGCGAGACACCGTAGGCAATGATCGAACCCTCGACCGTGATCGGTGAGACCATCGTCACGTCCGGCAGGTGGGTACCGCCCGCATAGGGATCGTTGAGGACGAAGACGTCTCCGGGCGCCGGATCCCGGTCGAGCACGGCCTCGACAGCCTCGGGCATCGCACCGAGGTGAACCGGAATATGTTCGGCCTGAGCGACCAGTCGACCGTCCGCGTCGAACAGCGCCGTCGAGCAGTCCCGGCGCTCCTTGATGTTCGGCGAGTAGGCGCTCCGGATCAGCAGTTCGCCCATCTCCTCGGCGACGCCCTCTAGCTGGTTCCGAAGTATCTCCAGCGAGACCGGATCGAACGCCTCACGCATCGGTTTCACCCCGTTCCAGAACGAGCGTTCCGTCCCGTTCGACAGTCCCGGTCCACGCCGGGGGGACCACGATGGTGCTTTCCGCACCCTCGACGATTCTGGGGCCGGGGAGTTCGGTGCCCGGGGCGATCGCCTCCCGATCGTACACCGGCGTTCGGTGGAACTCGCCGCCGAAGCGGGCCTCGCGCTCGCCGGTCCGCGGATTACCTGCCGGTTCGTACGCCACGGCCAGCGGCGACTCTCGGATCGTCGCCGTCGCCCGGAGATTGACCAGTTCGACCGGTTCGTCCATCCGGTAGCCGTGGGCCCGCTCGTGAGCAGCGTGGAATCCGCCTTCGAGCGCGGCGGGATCGACGGCATCCGCTCCGCTAGCGATCTCCACGGCGAGTTCGTAGCTCTGCCCGGTGTACCGGAGATCCGCGGCGTACTCGACCGTCGCGGCGTCCGGATCGCTCGCCGATGCCAGCACGTCCTCGCGCAGGTCATCGAGAAGCGACCCCGCCGTGGACGGATCCAGCGTATCCAGGCGTTCGCGATGGGTGCGGACAGCATCGTGTTTCTCGTCGGCCGCGAGCAGTCCGTACGCCGACAGCACGCCGCAGGCCCGCGGGACGACCACCGTGTCGATATCCAGCCGATCGGCCAGCGCGGCAGCGTGCATCGGTCCCGCGCCGCCGAACGCCACCAGCCCGAACGAGCGCGGATCGTGCCCGCGCTCGACCGTCACCGAGCGGATCGGCCGGCTCATACTGGCGTTTGCAACCTCGTAGACACCCTCCGCCGCCGCGAGTGCGTCGTCCATCCCCGCCTCGTCCGCGAGCCGTGAGAGTGCGTCGACCGCGGCCTCGCGGTCCACCGATAGCTCGCCGCCGAGTTCGGTACTCGCGCCGACGTAGCCCAGCACGACGGCGGCATCTGTTACTGTCGGATCGGTGCCGCCGCGGCCGTAACAGGCCGGTCCGGGCGACGCGCCGGCCGAGCGGGGACCGACCCGGAGCGCGCCGCCCGCATCTACCCACGCGATGCTGCCACCGCCCGCACCGACGGTGTTGACGTCGACGACGGGGACCCGGATCGGTCGCCCGTCGATGGTCGCCTCGGTCGTCCGCTCGGCCGCTCCCGCTCGGATCAGGCTCACGTCGCTGGAGGTCCCGCCCATGTCGAAGGTGACGAGGTCGGCGCGGTCGAGGCGGTCGGTGACTGCTCGCGCGCCGACGACGCCCGCGGCGGGCCCGGAGAGGACAGAGGTGACGGCACGGGACCGGACCGTCTCGGCGTCGGCGATGCCGCCGTTGGACTGCATCACACGGGGCGCGGGGATGCCGGCGTCGGCCGCGCGCTCGGTCAGTCGGGAAAGGTACGCCTCGATGGTGGGCCTGACGTAGGCGTCGACTGTCGTCGTCGCGGTGCGCTCGTACTCGCGGAACTCGGCAAGCACCTCGTGGCTGGCGGAGACCGGCACCGCTAGCTCCTCGCGCAGGACGTCCGTGACGACGCGCTCGTTCGCCGGTTCGGCGTAGGCGTGCAAGAGCGAGACTGCGACGCTCTCGATGTCCTCCGGAATCCGGGCAGCGAGGTCGCGTACCTGCTCCGGATCGACCGCCTGTTCGACACCCTCGGGTGTGACGCGCTCGTCCACCTCGAACCGGCGCTCGCGCGGGACCAGTGGCGCTGGCGGCCGATCGGAGAGATCGTACAGGGACGGCCGATCCTGTCGGCCGAGTTCGGCTACATCCCGGAACCCCTCGGTCGTCACCAGCGCGGTCGTCGCACCCGCGCCTTCGAGCAGTGCGTTGACCGAGACCGTCGTCGCGTGGCGAAACCGGTCGATCTCCGAGGGGTCGAGTCCGGCCCCATCGCAGGCTTTCTCGATGCCCGCCCGGACGCCCTCGCTCTGGTCACCGGTCGTGGGCACTTTCGCCGTCGTCAGCCCACCGTTCGCGTCGACCAGCGTCACGTCGGTAAAGGTCCCACCGACGTCGACGCCGACGCGGATCGTGGACGAAGCGCTGTCGCTCATAGGAGAGAGTTGTACTGGAGCGCCCTGAACCTAGCTACTTCGGAAAACGGACGGCCGGCGTCAGTCGACGTAGTCGATATCTTCGACCTGCTCTGCGGACGGTTGCTGGGACTGGCTCTCGGTCTCTGCTTGCTCTTCGTCGCTCCCGCCGTAGATCTGCGGCGAGTCGACGCCCGTTACGACGATCATCGTCCGCATCATGCCTTCGAGTTCCTCGTCGACGGAGGTCCCCCAGATGATCCGAGCATCGGGGTCGATCCGATCGTATATCTCCTCGACGACACCTTCGGCCTCCTCGATGGACATGTCCGACCCGCCAGTGACGTTGACCAGCGCGGAGTTCGCGCCCGAGATGTCGACATCGAGCAGCGGCGATCGGAGCGCCGTCTTCACCGAGTCCTGTGCCTTCGAGTCGGAGTCGGACTCGCCGAGGCCGATCATGGCGACGCCGCCGCGTTCCATGACCGTCCGGACGTCGGCGAAGTCCAGATTGACCAGACCGGGTTTCGTGATGAGTTCGGTGATCCCCTTGACCGAGCGCATCAGCACCTCGTCGCTGACTTTGAACGCCTGCCGGACGGGTAGCTTGCCGACCGAATCGAGCAGTCGGTCGTTCGGAACGACGATGACGGTGTCGGCGACGTCGCGAAGCCGTTCGAGACCGGCTTCGGCGTTGGTTCGGCGCACCTCGCCTTCCGCGGTGAACGGCGTCGTGACGATGGCGATGGTCAGCGCGCCGCTTTCCCGGGCCGCCTTGGCCACGACCGGTGCGCTACCGGTGCCAGTGCCGCCGCCGAGCCCTGCCGTGACGAAGACCATATCGGAGCCGTCGACGGCGTCGTAGATCTCCTCCTGGCTTTCGATTGCGGCCTCCTCGCCGACCTGGGGCAGCGAGCCAGCACCGCGGCCCTGCGTCTTCTGCTCGCCCATCAGGATCTTGGTGTCGGCATCGATCTCGACGAGATGCTGGACGTCGGTGTTCGCGGCGACCAGTTTCGCACCGTGGATCCCCTCCTCGAACATCCGGTCGACGGTGTTGCCGCCCGCGCCGCCACAGCCAACGACTGTGATGTTAGTCTGTAGGTCCTGTAGAACGTCTTCGAGTTCGTCGTCGGTCATCGTCCCCGACGGGTTACCGTCCTGGGTGGTGCTGCCTCGGTCCGTGTCCCCCTCCTCCCCCTCCTCGGCCTCGTCAATGGCATCATCCACGATTGAGTCCATTCTTGCCCAGTGTTACTAAGTGGAGGTTAATTATCTTTCCCCTCGGGCGTCAGACAGCCGTCAGACGCTGTCGCCGTCTCCGAAATACGTAAATCGAACCTTACTCGCCGCGACGGGGCCGTAGCGGTTGTGGCGCAGGGGGCTTTCGCATGGGTTTTCCCCATCGAGGCTGTATCAGGGAATATGACTGACCCCGCAACGCTCGACGTGACCATCGTCGACGGCTACGTCGACGAACCGGCCCATTTCGGGGTTCCGCCGTACATCTCGACGTATCCGCGCTACACCGCCGGGGCGCTGGTCGATGCCGGCGTCCCCCGCGAGCAGATCACCTATCACACCATCGACGAACTCCGCGACGACCGCTCGAAGTGGGCTGACGTCGCCAACGCCGATCTGTTCTGTTACATCGGCGGGATCACAGTCCCCGGCAAGTACGTCGGCGGGACGCCCGCTGAACCGGACGAAGTCCGCGAACTCGCCTGGACGGCCAAGGGCACGACCCTGATGGGCGGCCCGGTGAAGTTCGGCGTCGGCGACGAGAACGAGGGGGGTATCGAGACCGAACGCGACGATCTGGATTATGATTTCGTGGCGAAAGGCGATATCGAGGCGGCGGCCTACGACCTCGTCCAGAGCGGCCTCGAAGGCTTCGGCAACCGAATGCGCTCGAACGAGGAGATCGACCGCTGGGCGGCCGACGGCACCTTCATCGTCGAACAACACCCGAACCATCCCGAGTACCTGATCTGCGAGATGGAGACCTCCCGTGGCTGTCCGTACCGCTGTTCGTTCTGCACCGAACCGCTCTACGGCGACCCCGACTTCCGGCCGCCGCCGTCAGTCGTCACGGAGGTCGATCTGCTCGCCGACTACGGCGTGAAACACTTCCGCCTCGGCCGGCAGGCCGACATCCTCGCGTACGGCGGTGACGGCGAGAAGCCAAACCCCGACGCTCTCCGCCAGCTCTACGCCGGCATCCGCGAGGTCGCCCCGGATCTGGAGACCCTCCACCTCGACAACATGAACCCGATCACCGTCGTCAAGTGGCCGGAGTTGGCCCGCGAGGGGATCCGGATCATCGCCGAGCACAACACGCCCGGCGACACCGCCGCGTTCGGCCTCGAATCCGCTGATCCGAACGTAATGAGCGACAACAACCTGAACGTCACCGCCGACCAGTGCCTCGAAGCGGTACGGATCGTCAACGAGGAGGGAGGGTGGCGACCGGGCGAAGAGCCAGGTACCGGGCCGTCCTGGGGATCGGACGCTACCAATCGCCTCCCCAAACTCCTGCCCGGCATCAACCTCGTCCACGGTCTCAAGGGCGAGCGCGAGGAGACGTTCGCACACAACAAGCGCTTCCTTCACCGGGTCTACGAGGAAGGGTATATGCTCCGTCGGGTCAACATCCGGCAGGTAATGGCCTTCGCCGGGACGGACATGTCCGAGACCGGCGCGGAGATCGCTCGCGACCACAAAAAGCAGTTCAAGCAGTACAAACGCGAAGTTCGCGAAGAGATCGACAACCCGATGCTCCAGCGACTCGTGTCCCCAGGGACGCGCCTCCCTGATGTCCACCTGGAGTATCATCAGGACGGCAAGACGTTCGGCCGCCAACTCGGTACCTACCCCCTGCTGGTCGGGATCCCGGGCGAACTCGAACTCGACCGGAAGATCGACATCGCGGTCGTCGATCACGGCTACCGTTCGGTGACCGGGGTTCCCTACCCGCTCGACGTCAACGCGGCCTCGATGGACGAACTGACGGCGATCCCGGGTATCGGTAAACAGCGGGCCGGCGATATCGTCGTCAATCGCCCCTACGAGACTCCGGCGGAGATAGAGGCGGACGTGGACTTGATAGAGTTCACGCGTGCGGGGCGGCCCGAAGGCGCTGATTGATCCTGCAAAAAACCGACTCGAAAACTCTGAGAAAGTTTTGTTGAGCGCTTTCAGCACATATTTTTGCCGACACTACTATTACGAATGGCTGCAAGGGTCTGCATGGAGGTATTTGAACTTGGAGATATCTGATAAACTGCTGTGTCTGTTCAGTGCTGAGGTACGAGCCGAGGAGGACAACTACGTCGTCGAGATCCCGCGGCGGGAAGTGGAGACCGGTGAGATCGATGCCGGCGATACCTACCGCGTTGCGCTCATTGCACGCGAGACCGAGACGGACGAGGGGAGCGAATCGGAGGGGTCCGGAGCGCCGCCGGAGCCACAACCGCCGGTCGAGATCAACGAGACGCGCTACGTCGAGATCGAGGACATCGGCAAGCAGGGCGACGGGATCGCCCGCGTCGAGCGGGGCTACGTCATCATCGTCCCGGATGCCGAGGTCGGCGAGCGCGTCAAAGTAGAGATCACGGAAGTCAAATCGAACTTTGCAGTCGGCGAGATCGTCGAAGAAGACTTCTAGTCGATCGTCTCGCCAGCCCGATCCTTCGCTCCTTCGGAGTCGTGGACGACAACGCCGTCGGCCTCGACTGGCGCGTAGTTGTCACGCACTCCGATCGCTTCTTTCAGTTCTCGGATCGCTCGCTCCTGTAACGCCGCCGCGAGTTCTTCGGCGTCTTCCCGACTGATCTCCCGGCCCAACCCCTCACACTCGTGTGCCCGGACCATCCCGGCCTCGTCGACGGCCTCACCCATCGGCTGGCTGGTGCCCCCGAGCGCCACGCTGAACGGGTACGTCTGGCAGATCAGGGGCCGGTCGTCGTGGACTGTACACGCTCCAGTGCCGTCCGCGGACTCCTCGTAAAACGTGCAGTTCCCACACGAGTCGGTTTCCAGTGCCCACTCGAAGGTCTCTCCTTCGGGCCCGTCGTCTCCCTCTTCGATGCCGTAGGGCATCGGCCGGGCGACGTCCCGCCAGTCGTATTCTTCGTCCTGTAGCTCCCGAACCTCGTCCGGAAACACCGTCGCAGTGTGGGGGTCCTCGTCGTCGGTTTTGCAGCAGGCACCACAGCGCGTACACTCGAAACCGATCGTCTCGATGGCGTCGGCCAGTTCGCCGACGTCTAGCGCCCTCGCGCGCTCCAGTTCAGTTTCGAGGCTGTCCATACCCGAGCGAGCGGTCGAGCGGGCAAAAGCCCCTCGCTCTCTGTGAGGCCAGGAAGCGTGCTACTCGACGGGCACCTCCGGCAGAATCGTGCAATCGGATCGCTCAGCGAGGCCGGGCGACCCCGGTAGTCCAGTCGACACGTCCTTCCACGGCGAGCTTTTCGAGGTGGGCGATCACCGTCTTGCGTGCCAGATCACGGACACCGCCGAGCGACTTCTCGTAGGCTTCGTCGACGATTCCGTCGGGGGTACTCGCGCCCGCTCGGACTGCCCGCTCGACGCGACGCTCGCGGTCGATCCGGTGTGCGATGAGCCGCGCGAGCGTCTCGCTTGGATCGTCGATGACCGGGCCGTGACCGGGAAACAGCCGATCCGGATCGCGTGCCAGCAGTCGACGGAGAGCGGTGAGATAGCCGCGCATGTCCCCGTCCGGGCCGCCGACGAAGACGCTCCCCTCGGCGACGGCGAGGTCCCCGGTCAGGAGGGCGTCTTCCGAAGCGCCGCGGACGGCGAGTACGACGTGATCCGGTGCATGGCCCGGCATTGCAGTCACGCGGAGTCCGTACTCCCCCGCCTCGACGTGAGCGCCGTCGCGGATCGTCCGGTCCGGGCGGATCCCAGTCACTCGCTCGAACCGCGCCTCGTAGCCGGCCCGCGCGAGAACCGTCAGATCGTACTCGGCGGCGTACTCGGCGACGCCGCCGATGTGGTCCGGGTGCGTATGCGTGACGAGCAGTCGGGAGGGTTCGCGCTTTTCGACGACCTCGTCGAGCGTTGCCGTGCGGTCGGCCGGGTCGATCAGGACGCCGTCGTCGTGGCCGACGACGTAGGCGTTAGTCGTGCCAGTTGGGACTCGCGGGGACGCTTCGATCGGAACGCGTCGAACCGCTATCATCGACGATGCTTCGTGCGAACGGATGAAATCACTGTCGGCCACCCTGTGAAACGACGACGTCGGCGTCGAAATGTGGATTAGTTATCGTAGGTACGGGTCCCTTCGTGACTGGTGGTCGAGAGTCCTGACTTTTGTGGGAAAACCGTCGGGGAAACGCAGTCGGACGAAGGTACTCCAAGAAGCGCCTAGTTGTGAAGGTAGTATACCTGTTTACGGGCGTCGCGGAAACTGTAACGAGACCCGATCAGATCGACCTCTTCGAGACGGTTAAGCGCGTAGCGAACTGTACGGTCGGGCAGGAGCGATTCTTCGGCGAGTTGGCCCTGCGAGAGAGGCGAATCCGTTTCGAGTACCTTGGCGATCAGCTTCGCGCTTGGTGGGAGTTCGCGCAGGCGGTCGCGGTATTCCGTATCCGAGAGTGGTTCTTCGATACTGTCCGAGCGTTCACCCGTGATCGTGCTCATACTTGAGGGGCGGTCGTCTTCGATGGTAAAAGTTGTCTATATGTGTGTCAAAACAAATGGGATAATATAAAGTGTATATATGTCATACCCATTTTTCGCAATAACAGGCAATATTTGCGCGTCGTCGCCCACAGTTCGACCAGCGGCAACCGCCTTTCCCAATCCGTTTCCAGTATCGTTTTATTCCCGGGCCAGATAATCAGCGTAAGCGTGAAAGGGCAGGAGTGGTACCAGGCGACCGACGTCGCCCAAGAATACGACGATAAGCGGTTCTCCCAGGGCGGTCGACTCATCGACCGCCGAGAGAAAGAAGCAGTACTCGACGCCATCGGGCCCGTCGAGGACAAGAAAGTTCTCGAGATAGCCTGTGGTACCGGTCGGTTCACCACGATGCTAGCCGAACTCGGGGCCGATATCGTCGGACTCGATATCTCGGCCCAGATGCTTAACGAGGCCCGCTCCAAGGCAAAGGCCGCCGGTGTCAGAGACACAGTCGAGTTCATGCGCGGCGACGCCGGACGGCTTCCCTTCGAGGACGACGAGTTCGACGCCGTCATTGCGATGCGGTTTTTCCATCTCGCGGACACTCCCGCCGAGTACCTCGCGGAGATCCGCCGCGTATCGGCCGGCGACGTGATGTTCGATACGTTCAAAAGCAGTAGCACCCGGAGTATCTACAACTGGGCGCTCCCGATGGGGTCGCGCCTGTACTCTCGCTCGGAAGTCAAGTCGCTCGTCAAGGGTGCAGGCCTGGAGATGGTCGACAACTCCCACGATTTCCTGCTGCCGTACGGCCTCTACCGTTCGATTCCGAACGGACTGGCAAGCGCGTTCCGGCGGGTCGACACGACGCTTGGGAAGACGCCGATCGGCGGTCCCCTCGCCTCGGTCTCGTACTGGCACGCCACTGTTTGACGATCGGCATTTTCTTTCGGGATATTTATAGCTCTGGCACAGGAAGCCGGGAGTATGGACCTCTCGGTAGTGATCCCGACTCTCAATGACCGAGAGGAGCTGCGCGGCTGCCTCGACTCGCTGACTGCATACGCTGACGATATCGAACTGATCGTCGTCAACGGTCCCTCATCCGACGGGACGACCGGGATGGTTCGGGATCGCGACGATGTCGACGTACTCGTCGAGGTCTCCGAACGGAACGGGAACGTCGCCAGGAACGCCGGAATTGCGACTGCCACCGGTGATGCCGTGGCGTTCGTCAGTAGCGAACTGGTCGTCGAGCCCTCCTGGTACGGTGCCGTCATGACCTCGCTCGAAGCCGGTGCCGACGTCGTCACTGGCCCGACACATCGAAGTCTGCGTGCCGGAGTGACGACCGAAAAAGAGACCACTGAGACGGTGGCTGGACGGACGGTGACGTTTTTCAACGGTGACAACGTCGCGTTCGACGTCGACACGCTCCGCGCACTCGATGGGTTCGACGAGTTCCTGGCCGAAGACGGCGAGCGAGACGCCTCACACCGGCTTGCCGGAATGAACTACTCGATCACCTGGAACGGCAAAATGTGCGTCCGGGGAGAGTTCGAGGCCGACGGCGGCTGGATGGAACGAGCGATCGGCTCTAACTACCGCTCACGGGCTTACCGGCTCGTCAAGAACTACGGTATCAGACCGCTAACCGCGAGCAAGACACTCTGGCGCGCTTTTCGGGACTCGATCGACGCCGCGGGCGATGTCACTCGGGGAGATCTCCAGCCGACCGTCTGGCTCCGGAGCGGCCAGGACGTGATCGGCGGGCTACTCAGTGGCGGCTATGCCGGGTTGCGGGCGCGCCGTGCCGACCGAACGTCGCGGCGGAACCCGAACGGGGTCTCGACCCGGCACGACCGTGCAGTCCGGCGCTACGACCGGCGCTGATCGGGGCCTCAGCCGTTGTCCGGTGCGAGCGCATCTATCACTCGCGACGGGTTCGTATCGAAGACGCGATGGAGTTTGTCCTCCGAGACATCGAGCGTCAGAATCTCCATTACGGCGACGTTCGGATGCGTCTCCGGGCCGCCGCTACCGAAGAGGATGCGGCCGGGATACTCCAGCAGAGCGCGTTCCAGTTGATCCCGGTAGCGGACGTAGCTAGTGTCGAGATAGTACTCGTCGTGCTCGTCGAGGAGGTCGATTGCGCGGTTCATCGCGTCACGGTTCAGCGGGTGGCCGCCGAAGTGGGCGAGGATCACCGGGAACGAGTGGCCGAGTAGTTCGTCGGCAATCGTCTCCGGCGGGGTCGCTTCGGTGCCGCGAACGAGCACCGGCAGTCCGACCTCATCGAGTTCCGCGAGGACTTCCTCGTCCGGAATGCCATCCCGGACCGGATCGAGTTTGAACCCGTGGAACCGGTCGTCGTAGGCGTACTGTTCGATATCCTCGGGAGCGGTGTGGTACTCCTCGCGCGAGGACGTGAGGTTTCGGAGCTGTGAGGTCGCGCTGTCGCCCGGCTCTCGCGTGCCGTTTATTCGGGCGAACGCAACGAACGGCCGGTCGACACTCAGGCGTGCCACCGCGTTGTTCGATCGGAGATAATCGGTCTTCGGCCGCTGATCGGGGAAGACGACTGACCGGACGACACCGGCCTGATGCATCTCGCGTGCCAGGGTGTCCGGCGTAATCGACCGTCCCGTACTCGCCCCGGGGTCGGGATCCAGTCGGACGTGAACATCGACGACCCGGAAGCGGTGTTCCAGCTCCAGCATACCCCCGCCTTTCCGAGCGTGCCAGTTCTAGCTGACGGTTCGAAGGAGACGAGAGCGACCGGAGGAGTCGGTCGAGAGAGCACACCTGTACCGTTCCTGTTCAGTAACATTTATATCGAACTGCAAGGTACATATCAAGCGTAGATTACCATGGCAAACGCAAATCGTCAGCGACGCATGGGTGGACAGCCGATGTTTATTTTGAGCGAAGACGCCGAGCGAACATCGGGGAAGGACGCTCAGCAGTCGAACATTACCGCCGGAAAGGCCATCAGCGAGGCCGTACGCACGACGCTTGGTCCCCGTGGGATGGACAAGATGCTGGTATCGGACGCGGGCGACGTCGTCATCACGAACGACGGCGCGACGATTCTCGACGAGATGGATATCGAGCATCCGGCCGCCGATATGATCGTCGACGTCGCCCAGACACAGGAAGACGAGATCGGTGACGGCACGACGACAGCGGCTATCCTCGCCGGTCAGCTACTGGCTCAGGCCGAGAACCTCTTCGAGGACGACGTCCACGCGACGACGGTCGTCGAGGGCTATCACGAGGCCGCCGAACTCGCTCACGACGCCGTCGACGAGATAACGCTCGACGTCGACGTCGACGACGAACTTCTGGTAAACGTCGCCGAATCGAGCATGACCGGCAAGGGAACCGGCGGCGTCACGGCGGAATCGCTCGCCCAGACGGTCGTCGGAGCCGTAAGCCACGTCAGCAGCGACGAGGGCGTCGAGCGCGATAACATCACCCTGCAGACGCAGGTCGGTGGCTCCTCCAGCGAGACCGAACTCATCCAGGGTATCGCCCTGGACGAAGAGGCGGTCCACGAGACGATGCCCGACACCGTCGAGGACGCCGATATCGGCCTGCTCGATGTCGAACTCGGCGTCCAGACGGGCGACGTCGACGCCGAGTACAGCATCGAGAGCATCGATCAGCTGAACGCCGCGATGGACGCCGAGGAGTCCGAACTGAAAGAGACGGCACAGAGCATCGCCGACTCCGGCGTCGACGTCCTGTTCAACAGCGAGGAGATCGACGACCGCGTGGCCTCACTGCTCGCCAACGAGGGAATCCTCGCGTTCGATAGCCTCTCCAACAGCGACATCCGCGGTATCGCAAGCGCGACCGGTGCACGACGCGTCGGCGCGCTCGAGGACTTCGAGAGCGAGGAGTTCGGCCACGCCGACTCGATCCGCACCGAGGCGTTTGCCGACGACGAACTCGTGTTCATCGAGGGCGGTGCAGCGGCGGAATCCGTCACCGTGCTGGTCCGTGGCGGCACCGAGCACGTCGCTGACGAACTCGAACGCGCACTGCGTGACGCGCTCGATGTCGTCTCCTCGGCCGCCGACACCGGCCGCGTCGTTCCCGGCGCTGGGGCGACCGAAATCGCCATCGCGGCTCACGTCCGCTCGGAGGCGGCGAGCGTCTCCGGGCGCAAACAGCTAGCCGTCGAAGCCTTCGCCGACGCAATCGATACCGTTCCGCGCACGCTGGCGGAGAACGCCGGCCTCGATCCCATCGACTCGCTCGTCGAACTCCGCGGCGACTACGACGACAACGGCCGCGCAGGCCTGATCGTCGACGGGCAGTTCCGCGAGGTGGGCGATCCGGTCGAGCACGGCGTCGTCGACCCTGCCGCGGTCAAACACGAGGCCATCGAGAGCGCCGCCGAGGCTGCGACGATGATCGCTCGGATCGACGACGTGATCGCCGCCGAGTAAGCGGGTGAGCGTTTCATCGCGAGACTGTGGTCGGCGGCGAGTAGCTGCAGAGTGATCGGTTGAGAGTTCATCTCGAAACCGCGGTCGGCAGCGAGTAGCCGGGAGAACAATTCGGTCCCACCACACCCCGTTCGAGTGAGCGTATTGTAGTAGCGTTGCTCGCAGAGCCGACAGTACGCCACTACCACCGACCGGTCAATCGATCCGTTTGTCCATCTTGAGTCGTCGAGTCGCGTAGCCGCGGGACTCGTACACGCGGCGAGCGGTCTCGTTGTCGGCGTTCACCGAGAGCGAGACGTACTCGCAACCGCGGTCGGCCGCCCAGCGTTCGGCCCGCTCCATCAGGTCATCCGCCAGACCGTTCCCCCGGTGATCGGGGACGACGTAGACGTCGTTGATGTTGGCCTTGGGGCCGCGTGCGAACACCGGCGCCGAGTCCTCGTACTCAACGGCGGTGTAGCCAGCGAACGTACCGTCGTCGTCGGCGACGAACGTCGCGATGTCCTCGTCATCGAACTGCTCCCGGCGGAACGCCACTTCCTCCTCTCGGATCCCATCGGCCAGCGCGTTGTACGGATCGAGGTCCGCCATCTCGCGGCTGAACGGATACCAGAGGTCATCGACGAACTGTTCTACCTCGTCGTCCTGCACTCGGCGGATATCCATACGCCCCCGTTGATCCGGTGGGGACCTAATAGTAGGGGCAAAGGGGAGTGGTGTTCGATCTCTGGGACGGCGAGATAACTAAGTGATATTAGTAAATTATAACTGGCGAGAGGTGCGTTCTCTCACGTAATGGCATTTAGCGACGAACTGCTCGACGAGGGCCAGGAGATCTGGGCGGCACAGAAAGACCACCCCTTCGTAACGGAACTGGCGGAGGGGACGCTCGATCCCGAGGCGTTCGCCACGTGGGTGCGACAGGACTACCGCTACCTGCTCGATTACGCGCGGACGTTCGCCATCGCGGGGACGAAAGCGCGCGAGGAGGAGACGATGCGGCATCTGATGGGCGTCTCTCACACCGTTCTGGACTACGAGATGGATCTCCACCGGGAGTTCGCCGCCGAGTACGGCCTCTCCGTCGACGACCTCGAATCGACGACGAAAGCGCCGACCTGCGTGGCCTACACCAACTTCCTCATCCGGACCGCTCACGAGGGCTCACTTGCCGAAATCGCGGCAGCGATCTACCCCTGCGGGCAGGGCTATCTCGACATCGCCGAGCACATGGCCGAAATCGCCGAGGAGGAACACCGCTACACCCCCTTCATCGAGAAGTACACCAGCGAGGAGTTCTACGAGGCCGTCGACTGGATGCGCGAGTTCGTCGACCACTGTGGCGAGCGCTACCCCGGCGAGCACGACGCGATGCGGGACGCGTTTCGCACGAGCGCGCGACTCGAACACCACTTCTGGGAGATGGCCTATACGCAGGAGGGGTGGGAGCTCTGATGGTCTCGACGACGCTCGCGCTCACGGTCACGACGCTCACGCTCGCAACGTTCACCCTGCTGGGCCTCTGGTACTCGCGGGGGCGGGTCGACTCGCTGGAGCAGTTCGTCTCCGCGCGGGACAGCGCCGGTACTGGGGCGACTACGGCAACGCTAATCGCGTCGGTGATGGGCGCATGGATCCTCTTTAGCCCGGCGGAGGCCGGGGCGGCCTTCGGCGGGATTCCGGCGATTCTGGGCTACGCTATCGGGAGCGCGATTCCGCTGTTGTTGTTCATTCCGATCGGTGCGCGCATCCGCGAACTGATGCCGGCGGGCCACACGCTCACCGAATACGTTCTCGCGCGCTACGGGCCGTGGATGTACGGCTACGTGCTGGTCATCTCGGTCTTTTACATGTTCATCTTCCTGGCCGCGGAGATGACCGGCATCGCGCTCGCGCTCTCGCTGGTCGCGGGCGTCCCGCAGTGGCAGACCGCGGCGCTCATCGGCGGGTTCGTCCTCGTCTACACTGCCTATGGCGGCCTGGTTGCGAGCATCTTCACCGACACCATCCAGACGCTGGTGATCTTGCCCCTGCTGGCCGTCGGCTTCGGCGGCGCGCTGTTCGCGCTGGGCGGGACCGGCGAGGTCCACGCCACGACAGTCGCGACCAACCCCGACCTCCTGAATCCGGGCTATCTCGCTGGCGTCGAGTTCGGTATCTACGTGGTCTTCGCGATCATCGGCGCGAACCTGCTGAACCAGGGCATGTGGCAGCGCGTCTACGCGAGCAAGGATACCGCGACACTCCAGCGGTCGTTCGGCGTCGCCGCTATTGCCGTCGTACCGATGGTGCTGCTCGCCGGTCTGTTCGGCGTCGCGGCGGCCGGGATGGGGCTGATCGAGGGGGGCAACGCCAGCATCGCCTTCTTCCTCGTGGCCGGGGCGGCGTTCCCCGAGTGGGTCCTGCTCGTTGTGGTCGTCCTCGCCGTCCTGCTGGTGATGAGTTCGGCCGACACGATGTTCAACGCCATCGCGAGCATCGTCACCGCCGATCTGGCACGACTGCTTGACGACCCGAGCGGTCGAACTCTCTCGCTCTCGGGGCGGGCACTGACAGTCGGCGTCGCACTCGGTGCCATCCTGATCGGCGCGCAGGGCTACAGCGTGCTCGAACTGTTCCTCACGGCGGACCTGCTCGCGGCCGCTACCGTCGTCCCGTTCCTCTACGGACTCTACTCGACGCGCCTGACTCAGGGCTCCGCAGTCGTTTCGGCCCTTTCCGGCCTCGTCGTCGGCGTGTCGTACTTCCCGCCGCTTCGTGGCGTTCTAGCGGCGGCTCCCGGTCTTACCGATGCGCTTCCGGCCCCCTCCTTCCTGGTCGCGTTCGTCGGGGCGACAGTCGTTTCGGCGCTGGTGACAGTCGTCGCCGACCGCCTGGTCGACGCGGAGTTCGAGCATGCGACGCTCGGCGCGGCGGTCCAGTCGCTCGACGATCCGATGACTGACGGCGGCCGGGAGGAAGAGCCATGAGTGCGCTCGGCGGCTTCGCGTTCGCACTGCTCGTCTGGGCGTCGATCGCGCTCGTACTGCTCGTCTTCGGCTATCTCGTCTACGCGCTGGTGAGTGACGCCGCTGTCTGAGGCGAACGCATCGGTGCGGGGGTCAGAGTTCGATCCGGACGTCGTCACCGGCGTCGAGGCCGAACGCCTCGTCGCCACGGCCCTGATTGACATCGAGTTCGACGTTGCCGTGGCTACCGACCGTCACGAGCCACTGGCCGGCCGGGACGGACGCAAAGGTCTCGCCGACGGGGACCGTCTGGCCGTTCACGTCGACCTCCTCGCAGCCCTCAACGGTGTAGCCGGGAAGATTCGTAATGACGTTGCCGAAGCCGTCGACGACCAGCACCTCGCCGACGACAGCGGCGTCACGGATCGTCGGCTCTGGAAGCCGCAGTTCGACGTGTTCGTCGGTCCGCGTGAGATCGTCGAGTGCGGCGAGGGCGTCCTCGTCGCGCCACTGCTCGTGAACTACACCGGCCGCCGGAGCGAAGACGTCCCGGCCGTGGAACGTCGAGCTTTCGGCGTCCTCGTCGCTGATCTCGTAGACGGTGAACGCCTCGTCGTCGGGAGCAAGGGAGCGGGCCGCAGGAAGCAAGACGCCGTTGTCCGGGCCGACCAGCACGTGCTCGCCAGCCTCGATAGCGATCGCGGCGCGGTCGGTGCCGACGCCCGGGTCGACGACGACGAGGTGGACGGCCGGCGGAAAATACGGCAGGATCTCCCGTAGCCAGAACGCGGCGGCGCGGACGTCTTGGCGCGGGAACTCGTGGCTCACGTCGACAAGACGAGCCTCCGAGTGCTGGAGGAGAACGCCCTTCATCGCCGCGGGGTACGGCGAACCGAAGTCGGAACTGAGCGTAATCATCTACACGCCGTCGGTCTTGCTGACCCGCTGAATCCGCTCGATACCGCCGATCTCGTCGACGACTTCGACGACCGGATCGGGGACGAGCGGTTGCCAGTTCTTGCCTTTGATCATCCGTTCGCGGACCTCGGTCCCCTCTAGCACCTCGCGATTGAACATCGGCGACTGGCGGACTTCGACGCCCGCCTCCTCGAACAACTGGATGACGAGGGGGTTGTTCGAGTACGCCACGTCGAACTCGGGGCTCATGCTCTGGACGTGGCTCACCCAGACGGAGTTACGCTCCAGGTCCTCGATCGGGACGGCGTAGGTCACCAGATCCAGATCGACGAGCGACTTCGTGATCATCATGATGCGTTCGCCGGCGGTGAACGGGTCGTGTTTGGCGTGAGAGGCGTCAGCACTCCCGATCCCGAGGACGAGTTCGTCGATGTCATCGTCGTCGTCGATCTGCTCGACCATGTTCAGATGACCGTTGTGGAAGGGTTGAAACCGACCGATGTAGCATCCGCGATCCATACCAGCCGTTTATCACAATCCGGGTTAAACGTGACCCTTTGAGTGAACAGGGCATGCCCCGGTGTGTCACGCCGCTAGTACGACTGGGTGGTAACGTTCCAGTACCCAGTTCGAGTCGTCGCTGTGCTGCGGTTTTGTGATCTCAGTGGGAGACGAGGAGGGAGAAAGTATATCAGTGGAGCAGCCCTGAAAATAGGTAACAGAACGATTCTATGAGCAACGATAGGGATACCGACGAAGACCCCCGCAGAGATGGGGGAAACGATCCGCCTGTGGAGTCCCCGGCATCGGAGCACGATGCTCGGGCTGACTCGACCGACGACGCCGGTTCGTCAGGCAGTTCTGACGAGCAGTCGCCAAGAGAGGAACAGCCCTCAGCGCCGGACGACGGCGCGAGTGACACGTCCGAGGAGAGTGAGATCTCCGAAGAAGACGAGGGAGTCGAACCGGACGAGGTACTCGATCCGGATTCGGACTTCAGCGACTCGTCCGACGAACGGATCGACCGCTCGGATATAGACGATGACTACGGCCTCGACGACGAACTGGGTAGCGACGTCGAAGCCGACGTCCGCGACGACTTCGACGACGACGACCTGCTCGGCGGGCTCGATATCGAGTCGACCGACGACATGTCGATCCCCGAGCAGATGGTCGATCAGGTGATCGGGCAGGACGAGGCCCGAGACATCGTCAAGAAGGCGGCCAAACAGCGCCGCCACGTGATGATGATCGGCTCGCCGGGGACCGGGAAGTCGATGCTAGCAAAGGCGATGAGCCACCTCCTACCGAAGGAGGAGCTTCAGGACGTCCTGGTCTATCACAACCCCGACGACGGCAACGAGCCGAAAGTCCGGACGGTGCCCGCCGGCAAGGGCGACCAGATCATCGACGCCCACAAGGAAGAAGCCCGGAAGCGAAACCAACTTCGGACCTTCCTGATGCTGATTATCGTGGTGATCATCCTCGGATACACGATCATCTCGAACGCGTCGATCCTGCTCGGGATCATCGCCGCTATCGCGGTGTACATCCTGTTCCGCTACACACAGCGTGGCAGCGATGCAGTCATCCCGAACATGATCGTCAACGCCACCGACCAGACGACCGCGCCGTTCGAGGACGCGACCGGTGCCCACGCCGGTGCACTGCTCGGTGACGTTCGGCACGACCCGTTCCAGTCCGGTGGAATGGAGACGCCGAGCCACGACCGCGTCGAACCTGGTGCGATCCACAAAGCCAACAAGGGCGTGCTGTTCGTCGACGAGATCAACACGCTCGACGTCCGCAGCCAGCAGAAACTGATGACGGCGATCCAGGAGGGCGAGTTCTCGATCACCGGCCAGTCCGAGCGCTCCTCGGGCGCGATGGTCCAGACCGAACCCGTCCCCTGTGACTTCATCATGATCGCGGCCGGGAACCGCGACGCGCTGGAGAACATGCATCCGGCCCTGCGCTCGCGTATCAAGGGGTACGGATACGAGGTGTTCATGGACGACACCATCGATGACACCCCCGAGATGCGACGGAAGTACGTGCGCTTTATCGCCCAGGAGGTCGAGAACGACGGCCGCCTGCCCCACTTCACGCCGGAAGCAGCGCGCGAAGTGATGCTCGAAGCGAAGCGCCGCTCCGGCCGGAAAGGCCACCTGACGCTTCACTTCCGGAGTCTCGGCGGCCTCGTCCGTGTCGCGGGCGACATCGCCCGTGCCGAGGACAAGGAACTCACCGAGCGTGAGGACGTCCTGCAGGCGAAACGCCGCTCGCGCTCGATCGAACAGCAGCTCGCGGACAACTACATCGAGCGCCGCAAGGATTACGAGCTAACGGTCGCGGACGGCGACGTCGTCGGTCGCGTCAACGGACTCGCGGTCATGGGCGAGGACTCCGGTATCATGCTCCCCGTCATGGCCGAGGTCGCCCCTGCACAGGGTGGCGGCCAGGTGATCGCCACCGGGAAGCTACAGGAGATGGCCGAGGAATCGGTCCAGAACGTCTCCGCGATCATCAAGAAGTTCTCGGACGTGGATCTCTCGGAGAAGGACATCCACATCCAGTTCGTCCAGGCAGGCCAGCAGGGAGTCGACGGCGACTCCGCGTCGATTACGGTCGCGACGGCCGTCATCTCCGCCCTCGAAGACATGCCGCTCCGACAGGATCTGGCGATGACCGGGTCGCTGTCGGTGCGTGGTGACGTGCTACCGGTCGGCGGTGTCACCCACAAGATCGAGGCCGCCGCCAAGTCCGGCATCGAGACGGTGATCATCCCCAAGGCCAACGAGCAGGACGTGATGATCGAGGACGAGTACGCCGAGATGGTCGAGATCATCCCGGTCAGCCACATCAGCGAGGTGCTCGACATCGCGCTGATCGGCGAGACCGAGAAGGACAGTCTCGTCGACCGCCTCAAATCGATTACGGGCAACGCGCTCGATCGACAGGTCGGCGCTGGCAACTCGAACCCGAGCCCGCAGTAAGGCGTTCAGACGCCGGTCTATCCTTTTTTGTCGACCTCAGGATTCTCGGAGCTAGCCATCGCGGAGCGACGTTGATCCCGACACCGGCGCGACGGTGCGTTTTTGTCAGTTCGGCGTCCTTCCTCTACCCGTGACACAGTGGCTCGTCTTCGCCGGGGTGACCGTGGTCGTTCTCGTGCTCGTTCTCGTCTTCGCACGGATGACGGCGTCCCTCGCGCGAGAGAGTGACGGCGAGAGCGCGTCGTGCGGGGAGGCCGGCCCCGCGCTGGAGGAAGTCGACGAGGGCGTCGACCGGATCCCCGACCCGGGCGTGGAGTCTGCGGAGGATGCCACGACCCCGCCAGTAGACGGTGTCGAGGACCGGCCTGGTAGCGTTCCCGACGACCGAGGCGAGGGCGTGCCAGACCAGTCCAGTCCCCGGCCACGAGAGTCGGTCGACCTCGACGATCTCTCGAAACGCGAACTGTTCGCCAACGTCGCACTCACACAGGGGGTGCTCGGTGCGGTCCTCGTCGGGGCAGCGTGGTGGACCGGCGTGCCAGCCTCGGCGCTCGGCGTCGAGGGGAGTGCAAGCATCGGCGTCGAAGCGGTCGCGCTCGGCATCGGAATCGGGCTTGCGCTGTACATCGCCAACGCCGTCGCGGCCCTCGGCCTCGAACGGGTCGGTGTGGAGTTCGACGAGATGCTCCGGGAGCTACTCGCACCGGACTCTCGTCGCGAGTGGGCCGTACTCTTCCTGTTCGTGTTGCCGACCATCGCCGCCTTCGAGGAACTACTCTTTCGGGCGGCGCTGATCGGCGCACTCTCGACTGGCTTCGGCCTCTCGCCGTGGTTGCTGGCGGCCGTCTCCTCGGTCGCGTTCGGCCTCGGCCACGGACTGCAGGGACCGGGAGGAATCGTCGTCACGGGGGCACTGGGCTTCGTCCTTGCGGCCACCTTCGTTCTCACGGGGAGCCTACTGGTGGTAATGATCGCTCACTACATCGTCAACACCGCCGAGTTCGTCGTCCACGAGGGACTCGGCGTCGACCTGTCGGAAACTAGTAGCACCTAAGTGCTACGTGTGTCTGGGTCGGTACATGAGCGGACTGGCGAACCTCCCGCGGTGGATGAACCTGGCGCTGATCGGCAGCATCTTCGGATACGTCGTGATGCTACTGTACGGCACCGCCACCGGGGATCCGGTCGCTGTTCTAACCACCGACGTGCTGTTCGGGATTCTGGCAATCGCTATCGGCGCGGTGCTGTACCGGGCCGCGGAGAGTCGGACCGATCCGGTGCGTGCCGCGGGCGCGAGTTTCGTCACCGGGGGCCTGGCACAGTTCCTCGCGGTACTGATGGACGACGTCGCGCTAGATCTGCTCGCGACGCTCGCGGTGCTGAGCGGTGTCGGCCTGTACGTGTACGGAACCAGAAACGCGAGCGAGTAGCTACAGTCCCTCGATCGAACGCAACCGCTCGGTGACGTCCGCCGGCGTCGCTCCCGGCCCGTCGGCGATACGATGGTCGGGTACGAAGATAGGTGCGGGGTTCTCCCGCAGTGCGGTACGGACCGTTTCGAGGTCGGCGTCGTCTTCGTGGGAGAGGCCCGACGTCATCCGCGTGAGGGCGTCCATGTCGATCGATTTTCCGAACGGGACGTCTCGGACCGATTCCAGTACTCGCCGCTGATCCGTCGGGACCGTCAGCGCGACCTGTACGTCGTCGAACCCGTCCTCCTCCGTCGCTGTCAGATACGCCTCCAGACGGTCGAGCAGTGGATGCTCGCTGAGAGCCCCGTCCTCGGGCGTTTCGGGAAACGTCACCCGGAGCACCTTGCTGCTCGCGACACCGATCTGGACGTTTCGATCGATACCGTCGAACTCACGTGCGTAGATGCCGGCATCCTCCGTGGCCATGTATTTGATTCCGAGCGTCAGGAACTTGAAGATTCGCCGACGCGCGACGGCGGTGCGCAAGTCTTATGTACATATCCGTCCGTTAATGTACGATAATGAACGCTGATGATCCAGTCGCACCGGCGGTTCGATCGATCCTCGACGCGGCACGCTCCCGCCGTGACCCCGACGGCGAGCGCATCGACGTCGAACCGCGGTCGCTCCCCGACGCGCTTGCCAGCGCCGAGGCGGACGGCCGGGCCCCGGTCATCGCGGAGGTGAAGCCGACCAGTCCGACCACCGAGGGGACTCGCAGGGACGACCCGGTCGAACTGGCACAGGCGATGGTCGAGGGCGGTGCGGCGGCACTGTCGGTGCTGACAGAGCCGGATCACTTCGGCGGAAGTCCGGCGTACCTCGAACGCGTCCGCGAGGCCGTCGACGTGCCGGTCCTGCGCAAGGATTTCGTGGTTCGCGAGCCCCAACTCGACGCCGTCGAGGCGGACGTGATCCTGTTGATCGTTCGCTTTGTCGACGACCTGCCCGGCCTGCTCGCCGCCGCGCGCGAGCGTGGGTTTCAGGTGCTCGTCGAGGCCCACACTGAAGCGGAACTCCGCGAAGCCGTCGAGGCCGGTGCCGAGTTCGTCGGCGTGAACAACCGCGATCTGGCGAAACTGGACGTGGATCTCGGCACGTTCGAGCGGGTCGCCGCCGAGACGCGGGACGTGACCGAGGACGTGACCCTGATCGCGGAGAGCGGCATCTCGAACCGCGCGGACGTTCGCCGACTGCGAGCGGCGGGGGCGGACGCCCTGCTGATCGGCAGCGCGATCATGAACTACGGCGAGGGCGACGATCCGGCCGCGACGGTCCGGGCGAACACCGAATCACTCACGTCTCCCGAGTCCGGAGACGAGGATAGTAACGCGCGCGGTTCGACAGGCGACGACGCGACACCAACGGAGACACGAAACTCATGAGTACGACGAAGTTCGGAGAGTACGGCGGACAGTACGTGCCGGAAGTGCTGATGCCGGCAATCGAAGAGCTAGACGACGCCTACGAGCGCTACGTCCTGGAGAACGAGGACGGCTTCATGGACGAGTTCAGGGAGCGACTGGCCGATTTCGGCGGCCGACCGACGCCCCTCCAGCGCGCGGATCAGTTGAGCGACCGCTACGACGCGGAGGTCTACCTCAAACGCGAGGACCTGCTCCACGGCGGCGCACACAAACTCAACAACGCGCTGGGACAGGTACTGCTCGCCAAGTACATGGGCAAAGAGCGCATCGTCGCCGAGACCGGTGCGGGCCAGCACGGCACCGCCACCGCGATGGCGGCGGCGTATCTGGACATGCCCTGCGAGATCTACATGGGCAAACGCGACATCAACCGCCAGCGCCCCAACGTCTTTCGGATGCGGCTCAACGGTGCGGAACTCAACACCGTGACGGTCGGCCGGGGTACGCTCAAGGAGGCAATCAACGAGACGATGCGGGACTGGGCGACCAACGTCGAGGACACCCACTACGTCATCGGCTCTATCGTCGGCCCGCACCCGTTCCCGCGGATGGTGCGTGACTTCCAGTCGGTGATCGGGAAGGAGATCCGCAAGGGGATCCAGGAGAAGGTGGGTCGCCTGCCCGATAGCGTCCTCGCCTGTGCGGGCGGTGGCTCGAACACGATGGGCACCTTCCACGAGCTAGTACCGGACGAGGACGTCTCACTGTTCGCCGTCGAGGCCGGCGGTGACGGACTCGTCGTCGACGACGAGGAGGGCGTTGCGCCCCACTCGGCGTCGCTATCGACCGGGAGTGAGGGCGTGCTCCACGGCGCGCGAACCAAGTTGCTGCAGGACGCCGACGGTCAGATCGTCGAGTCCCACAGCGTCTCCTCGGGACTCGATTACGCGGGTGTCGGCCCCGAACTCTCACATCTCGTCGACGAGGGGCGCGTGACCCCGGTGAACGTCGACGACACGGCGGCACTGGAAGGGTTCCACCGCCTCTCCCAGCTAGAGGGCGTGATTCCGGCACTGGAGACCGCACACGCCTTTGCGTTCCTCGAAGAGACGCTCGGTCCGGACGCCAGCCAGAGCCACGACCTCGGCGACCTGATCGTCGTAAACGTCTCCGGCCGCGGCGACAAGGACCTCGAAGCGGTGATCGAGGAGACCGAGAAGCGCGACCTCGACACCGCAGCGTCGATGGAGGTCCTCTATGAGTGACGAGATCGAGGACGCCTTCGCGGGCGAACCGGCACTCGTCCCGTACATCACTGCGGGTGACCCTGCCCCCGAGGCGACTGCCGAGTACGTCGAAGCGCTCGCCGCGGGCGGAGCGGACGTGATCGAACTGGGGATGCCCTTCTCCGAACCGATCGCGGACGGGCCGACGATCCAGAACGCGATCCAGCGCTCGCTGGAAGCCGGAACGACCCCCGACCGGTACTTCGAGATCGTCGAATCGCTCGATATCGACGTGCCGGTCGTCTGTATGACGTATTACAACCTGCTCTACCAGTACGGTGAGAGCAGTCCCGGCGAAAAGGACTACGACCGACTCCAGCGCTTCGTCGAGCGGGCCGCCGAAGCGGGCGTCTCCGGACTTATCATCCCCGACCTGCCCGTCGACGAGAGCGACCCGCTCCGGGACGCCTGCGACGAGCACGGACTCGACCTGATCTTCATCGTCGCGCCGACGACGACCGACGACCGTCTGGCGAAGATGCGCAAGCAGGTCTCGGGGTTCGTCTACGTGCAGGCCCGACTCGGGACGACCGGCGCGCAGGCCGACGTCAGCGACGCGACACACGAGAGCCTCGCGCGACTCTCGGAGTGGGATGTCCCACGAGCAGTCGGCTTCGGCGTCAGCAAGGGCGAACACGCCACCGAAATCGTCGAAGCGGGCGCGGACGGCGTCGTCGCCGGCAGCGTCTTCGTCGACATGGTTGCAGAGGGCGAGGACGTCGCAGAACGCCTCGAAGCGAAAGCCGCCGAACTCAAGCAGGGAGCGCTCGACGGGGGCACGAAGCGGACCGCCGAACCCGAGCGATAACTGCCACGAATCGCAACACCCATAACCTGCGGTTGCCACAGACTCACATACTATGAATACGGGAACGATCGCACGACTCCAGCGCATCGGGACAGGAGGAAAATACCTCATCGTCCCGATGGATCACGGGATCACACTGGGCGCAGTAACGGGACTCAAAGATATCGAATCGACGATCGGCGCGATTACCAGCGGCGGTGCGGACGCCGTCCTCACGCAGAAAGGGCTCGCTTCGCGGGTCCACGAGCACAAAAACGGTGCGGGCTACATCATCCATCTGAACGCCTCGACGAGTATCGGCCCGGACTCGAACGACAAGCGCCGAACCGGGACGGTCGAGGAAGCCGTCCGCGCCGGTGCTGATGCGGTCTCCTATCACATCAACGTCGGCAGCAAGTACGAGCGCGAACAGCTAGCCGATCTGGCGGAAGTGACCGACGAGGCCGACCGTCTCGGCGTCCCGGTCCTGGCGATGGCCTACGCCCGCGGCGAGCATCTCGAAGGCGACGATCCGGAACACAACGCCGAGTATCTGGGCCACGCCGCCCGCCTCGCCGAGGAGGCCGGTGCGGACGTCGTCAAGACCGCCTACAGCGGCGACGCCGCGAGTTTCGCCCACGTCACGAGTTCGACCAGCCTACCGGTCGTCATTGCCGGCGGAAGCCCCGGCACCGACCGCGGGACCGTCGAGATGGTTCGCGGCGCGATGGACGCCGGCGCTGACGGCGTCTCGATGGGTCGGTCGATCTTCCAGCACGACGATCCGGAAGCGATCACGACCGCGGTCAGCGCGGTCATCCACGACGATGCTACCGTCGAGGAGGCACTCGATCGAGCCGGACTCGCCGTCGAAGCCTGACGCGAACGGGAGATCTTTTCCGGTCGCCAACGCCCTCCCAGCATGGACACTATCGACCGGGTCCACGTGCTCTCTCTTGGCGACGAGGCCGAACGGATCGTCGGGACAGGCCGGTGGTCGAGACCCTGCCCGCTTCCGCCACGTTCAAGCCGGATGCCCCCGAGCGTTGGGACATGACACGCGAAGTCTGGCTGAAGGCCGACGGCTCCGTCGGCGACTGGGATCAGCGGCGCAAGCGGATCACGGCGGGCCTGGAGTCCGGCGTCGACTGGGTACTCGTCGACGAGGGCGACGTCGGGAAGGTCCGAGAACTCGGCGACGTCAACGTCGCGGCCTTCCGCACCGGCGGCGACGTCGACGTCATCGACGACGCCGAGTCCGACCCCCAAGAGGAGGAGGCGGATGCCTACATCGTCGGCAAAGACGGCGAGGGCGATGGGACAGTAGACCTTCCGAGCGACTTCTCCGGTTCGGCCGACCTCTCGACGCTCCGGCGCGAGGACAACCGCGCGGACGGCGCGTACGTCCGGATCTTCGACGAGGAGTACGAGGCCTTCGCCGAGGCCGCCGCCGACGAGGCCGACTACACGATGATCGTCAGCGAGAACTGGTCGATCATCCCACTGGAGAACCTCATCGCACGGATCGGCGACGAGACGACGCTGATCGCCGGCGTCACCACTGCCGAGGAGGCACAGACGGCCTACGAGACCCTGGAGATCGGGGCGGACGCCGTCCTGCTCGACAGCGACAACCCCGACGAGATCCGCTCGACGGTCGAGGTCCGCGACGAAGCAGAGCGCGAGACGCTCGATCTCACTCAGGCCGAAGTGCGGACCATCGAGCGCGCCGGCAGCGCCGATCGGGTCTGCGTCGACACCGGCTCGCTGATGGATCACGACGAGGGAATGTTGATCGGTTCGATGTCGCGTGGTCTCGTCTTCGTCCACGCCGAGACGGCCGAGTCGCCGTACGTCGCTTCCCGGCCGTTCCGCGTCAACGCTGGCGCGGTCCACGCCTACATTCGAACGCCTGACGGCGGCACGAAGTATCTCTCCGAACTCAAAAGCGGCGACGAGGTGCAGGTCGTCGACACCGACGGTAACACCCGCGAGTCAGTCGTCGGTCGCGTGAAGATCGAACAGCGCCCGATGTTCCGTCTCGAAGCGGAACTCGACAACGGCGACCGGATCGAGACGCTGATTCAGAACGCCGAGACGGTGAAAGTCGCGACGAGCGAGGGCCGCAAGGCCGTCACCGACCTGGAAGTCGGCGACGAGATTATGCTCTACCACGAAGACACGGCTCGACACTTCGGGGAAGCCGTCGACGAGAAGATTATCGAAAAATAACGGTCGGGGCTGTCAGACGTTTCCTGCGCTGTCCGCGTCGCCGGTCGGATCCGCGTTCTTCGTTCCCTCGGTTTCGTCTAGTTGTTCGAGTTCGGTCGTACACCAGTGACAGAACGTGAGGTCCTCGTCGAGTTCCTTCCCGCAGTAGGGACAGGACGCCGCGACGTCGTCCTCACTGGCTGTTGGCCGGTCGACGTACGCCGCGAGGACGTAGGCGTCGAGGACGTTGAAAAACAGGATGGACGAGAGCGCAAGCGACTCGCCGAAACTGAGCTGTTGAGCAACGGCCCGGGTTCCACCGAGCACCGTGTCGGCGGACTCGAACGCAGCGTTCGGAATAATGAACACGACTGCGGAAACAACCAGACCGAACCAGAGGAGGGCACGGAGCCAGCGGCGGAGGTACGCGTGCCCCAGACCGGGATAGACAAACGCAAGCAGGACGGCGATCAGCGGACGTTTCCGGATCATGACCTTTGCTCAGGTTAGCTACCGTGGACTCATTAGACTGTCGACAGCGAGCCAGCGGTTACTCCTCGGCCCGGAGGTCGTCGACGAGCCGTCGAAGCGTTGATAGATCGTACTGTCCGGGCGCGGTCGCGTCCGCAGGATCGACCGGCGCGTAGCCGATCGCAGAGCCGTAGACGGGCGCAACGGCGCGGGAGTGTCGCCCCTGCTCACCCATCGCCATCGTCGCGACGGTCTGTCCCCGTGCGCTGAACGCCTCTGTCGCCCCGAGGAGGTCGAGTACGTCTCGGGTGCTCCGTGCGGTGACGGCTAGCTTGCCGACGTCACCGCGATTCGTCGCCCGTCGGAGGAGTTTTCGGAGGTCGGCCGCCGAGGGCGTGCGCTCGAAGTCGTGAGTCGACGCGATGACGGACACGCCTTCGGCCCGGGCGCTGGCCGCGGTCTCTTTGCCCTGCTGCGTCGCTAAACTGTTCAGTTCCACGTCGATTGCCTCGACCGCTGGTAGCTCTGCGGCCGTCGAGAGCGCTTCGAGACGGCCGTTTTCGGGTGCCTCGCCACCCTCCCACTCGGCACGGTTGGTCGCGATAATCGGGAGTTCGCCGTCGTATTCGCGGAGCGCCGGCACTGGATCGGCAGCGAGATCCATCCGGAACTCGATCGCATCGGCGTGGTCGCGAGCAACTGGTTCGTCGTCGAGGCTCGCAGTCGAGGCCGCGAGCACGAACGAATCGAAGTTCATATCTACGGACACGGAAGGGGGAACAAAAAAAGGCACGTTACATGTTGACAAGCCCGATACGGGCGCTGTCGCTCGAGAGGGAGAGAACGCAAAACCGGTAACAGATCAGGCGAGACCGAGGCTCTCTTCGGCTTCGAGGAGTTCGTGGTAGCGGTTGCGGATCGTGACTTCGGAGATGTCGGCGACCTCGCTGACCGCGGCCTGGGTCGTCTTCTCGTTGGTCAGCAGTGCAGCGGCGTACACTGCGGCGGCGGCGAGGCCGACCGGCGACTTGCCGCTGTGGACGCCTTTCTCTTTGGCGTTCTGCAGAAGCTTGCGGGCGCGGTGTTCGGACTCGTCGGAAAGGCCGAGGCCGGAGGCAAAGCGTGGCACGTAGCTCTCGGGGTCCGCCGGCTGGACTTCGAGGCCGAGTTCGCGTACCACGTAACGGTAGGTCCGGGCGACTTCGTTTTTCTCGACGCGGCTGACTTCCGCGATCTCGTCGAGACTGCGCGGGACGCCAGCCTGACGGGCGGCGGCGTAGACACACGCCGTGGAGACACCTTCAATCGAACGGCCGGGGAGGAGGTCCTCGTTGAGTGCGCGGCGGTAGATGACGCTGGCCGTCTCGCGGACGTTGCTGGGCAGGCCGAGCGCGCTGGCCATCCGGTCGATCTCGCCGAGTGCCTGCTTGAGGTTGCGCTCCTTGCTGTCACGAGTCCGGAAGCGCTCGTTCCATTTGCGAAGCCGCTGCATCTTCTCGCGCTGACGCGAACCGAGGGAGTTCCCGTACGCGTCCTTGTCGCGCCAGTCGATGTTCGTGGAGAGCCCTTTGTCGTGCATCGTGTTCGTCGTTGGCGCACCGACGCGGGACTTCTGGTTTTTCTCCTGAGCGTCGAACGCGCGCCACTCGGGGCCACGGTCGACCGAGTCCTCCTCGACGACGAGTCCACAGTCGGTACAGACGGTCTCGCCGTGTTCCTCGTCGTTAATGAGCTGGCCGCTACATTCTGGACAGGCAAGCCCCTCGTCGGTGCTTTCCTGTTCTTGTTCCTGTTCTCGGTCGCGCGTTCGCGTGCGGGTGTTTGATTCTGTCATTGGTGCGAGGGCGGATGCTAACCGGGCAGGTAACCCTGGAAAAATCCCGGGTGATTCCTTTCGTATGACTTGCGAGCACTCCTATATAATAGCTTTGGTATAGAAATCCCATCGGCCGGTGCGAGCGGTTATACCTCACGAATAGCGATAATAATCAAAACCTTCATGTTGTTGAGTATCACGCAACCATCGCGTCGACAACCGTCTCGCCGTCGACGACCAGATTGTACGCGCCTTCGTCGTCGTTCCAGAGCGCCAGCACCGACTCGAACGCCAGCAAGTCACCGTAGTCGGCGTCGACGAGGTCCCGATTGAGTGCCGTCTCCCGCGTCAGGACGGCGTAGTGTTCGACCGACTCGCTCCCGTCGCTGATCTTGAACAGCGGATTGGCGTCGCCCTCGGAGAGCGAGTGGCTGAGTTTGAGCGCCAGGAGATCGATGCGGTTCGAGACGTGCTGTTCCATCTCCGCCATCTTGGCCCACCGGTCGGGGTCGGGCGTCGCCTCCAGTCGCCGTTTCCCGTCCGTTCTGAGAATCGAGTGGGAGAACTGCACGTCGACGTTGACGAACTCACCCTGATGACGGTCGGGGTCGGTCGCGGCGTCTTCGATGCGCTGCTGGAACGACGGCACCGCCAGATCGGGTTTGACGTCGAACGACCAGCCCCGATCGGTGGGCGATTCGCCGGGCCAGAGTCGGATCGTCGGCGAGTAGACCGTCGCACCAGGTCCCGTCGGATCGTCGGCGAGAGCGCGTTCCACTTCCCGCAGTTCCGTGCTGGTGTTCCTGTCGGCGGGTGCTAGCGCGACCATCGATCCATCCGGCGCGAGGGCGTCCAGATACTGCGTCGCAACTGCCGTCGGGTCCGACAGTTCGCTGAGGACGTTGCCGAAGAGTATCAGGTCGAACTCGCCCGACGGGTCGAACGACTCCGCGCGCTCGGAGTGAATCTCCGTGTGGACGTTCCGCCCGGTCGCGTCGAGCATCGACGAAAGCACCGTCTCGGCCTCGCTTGGCTCGACGGCGTGATACTCGACCAGCGCGTCGTCGGGTAGTAGATCACAGAGCCCCAGCGCGGGGCCGCCGACGCCCGCTCCGACATCTAGCACTCTGAGTTTTCGGGGGAGCAACCGCCGGTCGATCAGGTCCGAGAGGGCGTACTGGACGACCGCGTAGTAGTCCGGCAGGTGATAGATCGCGTACGCCAGCGCCGCCTCGTAATCGTACTCGACCGGGTTCTGGCGGTAGTAGGCGTCTTTGAGCTTTCGGATCCGGTCCCGAAGGACCTCGCCGGACTCGCCCGTCGCCCAGTCCGGGCCGTACTCCCCGACCAGCAGGTCTTCGAGGCGTTGTCCGTACTCCTCGGGGAATCGGTCGATACGTGGGACCTCGGTCGTCACTGGCTCCTCGTCGACCGGCACGAACGTGCCGTCGTCGGTCTCGACGAGGCCGAGGTCGACCGCCTCTTCGCGGAGGGTCTGGCGCACGACTGCGGGATGTGGCTGGCTCTCTATGTACTCGTATATCTCCTCGGGATCGATCGGTCGCACCTGTCGAAGATACTTCGCGTTCTCTCGGATCGCCCTTTTCTCGTCAGTCATCAGTAGTAGTCCTCTCTGCGGCCCGGTAAAGTCGCTCGAAGGCCTCGTCGTCCGCCTCGGCGATCCGGCGGGCCGCCGCCGCGACGTCCTCTGCACCGTCGAACGTCGACTGGATCTCGGAGTAGACCGCCGGCGTGTTGCCCGTCACCTGCTCGACCAGTTCTTCTAACCCGCCCGACACCGGCGTCTGGAACCGATCGGGAACGTCGTCGGTCGCCAGCGCGTACGCGAGCACTGCCGCATGTGCGCTGGCCTGCACGGTGTTCATCGCCTCGTCGTGTTCGTCCGGGGTCGTCTCGAACAGGTCGTTGCCCGCCGCTGTCAGATCCGCGCGGAGTTCGTCGGTGACCGGCCCAGTGTTGTCGGGGACGACGGCCACGTTCCCCGGGGCGTTCTCCGGAGCGAACAGCGGGTGGAAACTGACGCGTTCGAGTTCCGGGGCATGGGTACGCATCGCATCGACCGGCCCCGCCATTGCGCCCGTAACGTCGATGATCGCCGCAGTCGCCCGATCCGCGTACTTCGTAATCGTGGCCTCGGCGGCGGACATCGGGACGGCGATACAGACGACCTCGTACTGCTCGTCGGGCGCGGCGGTGCGGCCGCCGACAGCCTCCACTGCGGCCGCTGCGGCGGCCTCATCGAGATCCGTGAAGACGGGCGTGGCATCGACGGCCCCGCCGATCCAGCGCCCCATCGCACCCGCGCCGACGATCAGTACCTCCATCGACGCGAGATAGCAAGCCTCGCCTCAAAAGAGATTCGGAAGTCAGGGACTGCGTTCCGAAGGGGTTTTAGTCGCTTCGTTGGATTGATTCGGGTATGACTGCTCCCTGGGCCGAGTGGGACCATATCGTGAAGATCGATCCCGACAAGACGTTACCGGAAGGGGAAACGTACGAAGACGTGCTGGCGACCGGCACTGACGCGATCGAGATCGGCGGGACCACTGGGATGACGACAGACAAGATGGAACGGGTCATCGAGGCCTGTGCAACCTACGACGTACCGCTGTATCTCGAACCGAGCGCGCCGGAAGTCGCCGTCAACGACGACGCGCTGGATGGCTATCTCATCCCGACGGTGTTCAACACACAGAACCCGTTCTGGCTCGCGGGCGCTCACAAGGAGTGGACACGGATCGAGGACGACCTGCCCTGGGACCGGATCACGACCGAGGCGTATATCGTTATGAACCCCGACTCGGCGGTCGCCACGTACACCGAGGCCGACTGTGATCTGAACCCGGACGACGTCGCCGCCTACGCCACCGTGGCCGAGCGGCTGTTCGGCCAGGAGATCGTCTACGTCGAGTATTCGGGAACCCTCGGCGATCCCGAGATCGTCGCAGCGGCACACGATGCGCTCGACGAGGCCACCCTCTTTTACGGCGGCGGCGTCCACGACTACGACTCCGCGTACGAACTCGGCCAGCACGCGGACGTCGTCGTCGTCGGCGATCTCGTCCACGATCAGGGGGCCGAGGCAGTCGCCGAGACTGTGCGCGGCGCACAGGACGCCTAAGCCGCCACACCTGCGTCGCTACTTCTCCCAGCGCTCCCGATAGTCGCGAGCGAACGTCTCGAAGGTGATCGGCTCGCGGTCCAGGAGCGCTCTCACATCGTCGGTGACGCGATCGGCCAGTCCCAGCCGGGCAGTGGTGTAGATCCCCGCCATCACGAGGACTTTGGCGAGATCACGGTCGATCCGGTAGCGTCGGGCGAGAAACCGGGGGAGCGACGGATCGGCGTACCGTATCTCGCGATCGAGCACGGTTGAAAGGATCCTGCAGACTGCCGAGTAGTCGAGGGCATCTGGCCCGGTAACGTCGTAGCTCCCGGTCCGGTGAGCGGTGAGCGCTGCGACCGCACAGTCGGCGACGTCCCGCGCATCGACGAAACTCGTTTTGCCGGTGCCCGCCGGAACGAACAGATCGCCGTCCATGATCTCGGCGCGGTGTGTCGTCACGAGGTTCTGCATGAAAAACGACGCCCGGAGGAACGTCGTGTCGACGTCCGCATCGGATAGCCACCCTTCGATCCGTGCGTGTGGCACGACCGGATTCCGGTCTGCACCGAGCACCGACAGGAAAACGACGTGGGAGACGCCAGCCCCGACCGCCGCCGCGAGCGCCGGGACGATGTCGCGCCGGACACGGGAGAGTGCGGGCGGGCGGATGAGAAAGACGCTGTCGACATCCCGGAACGTCTCACGGTAGGTCGCGGGATCTGTGAAGTCGAACTCGGTCACCGCACAGCCGAATCGCTCGCGTGCGGACGCCGGGTCACGGCTGGCGACCCGCACGTCGATATCGCCGTGCTCCAGCAGACGGTCGGCGACCAGCGACCCCACCGTGCCGGTTGCGCCGGTGACCAGTACCCGCGTCATCGCCCGATATCGGTCAGAGCGGTGACACAGCCTACCGCGGCGACGACGTGGGTGATCCCCAGCACGATCAGTCGCGGGACCGTCGCGCCATCGATCGTCACTGCGAAATCGAGGGAGACGAAGGAGACGAGCAGGACGGTCGCGGCAACTGCGAGGAATATCCGGTCCGGATCCCCGAGTCGCCACTCCAGCAGGCTGTACGTTACTGCGGCCCCGATCCCGGCGAGGGTCGACACGAGGACGACCGGGACGAGACTGAGCGGGCCGAACCAGCCGACAGTCAGCGAGGTCACGACGAGAACGATCAGATTTCCTGCGACGGCAAAACTCACAGCAGGGACGGCTCGTTCGACGAGGGTTCGACCGCCATCACGTATTCTCATACGACTTACTATACTGTTCGAAGTAATAAGCTTGTAACTTCGAAGTATCGTAGTACAGGCGATACTGGAGCGATCAATCCGATAGTTCGAAAACAAAAGTATTAGAAACTGTACGTTGTTGTATCGAGTATGAGCGGGAACGATGGACTACCAGGCGGGCGGGAGCTACCGGGACGTCGAACGAGCGATGAGGTCGAGGCGCTCCGGGCATCGCTCTCGGACGACGAGCGTGCGGCCGTCGAGGAGACGGTCGCCGAACTGTTCGGACTCCTCGGGAAAGCTCACGCGATGGCGGTACTCCGGGAGTTCGTAGTCTCGGCCGAGCCGCTCCGGTTCTCGGAGCTCCAGTCGACGCTCGACGTCCCGCCGAACACGCTCTCGGCCCGGCTCTCAGAACTGACCGAAGCCGGATTGCTCGTCCGGGAATCGTACGACGAAGTACCGCCCAGAGTCGTCTACGAACCGACCGAGACGGCCGAAGCCCTGTTTCCCGCCTTCGGCTATCTCCACGAGTGGGCGATCGAGCAAGTCAGGACTGATTCTGTATAGCGATAAGTAGTATACTCTCGCTGGTCGGCCGGGCCCAAACCGAACCGACGCAGTTTAAGGCTCGGCGGCGAAACCGGGAGGTATGGAAGACCGAACGTACACAGCGGACGCCGAACCGGGCGACAGCGTCACGGTCGCCGGGTGGGCACACGAGCTCCGCGACCTCGGTGGCATCGCATTCCTCATCGTGCGGGACACGAGCGGGAAGATTCAGGTCAAATTCGAGAAAGACGAGATGGACGACGACCTCGTCGAGACGGGTCTCGACATCTCCCGCGAAAGCGTCGTCAGCGTGACCGGGAACGTCGAGGAGGAGCCCCGGGCACCGACCGACGTCGAGATCGTTCCGGAGGAGATCGAGGTCATCGCTGCGGCCGACCCCGAACTCCCGCTCGATCCCTCCGGAAAGGTCGATGCCGACCTCTCGACACGGCTTGACAACCGAACCCTCGACGTCCGCAAGCCAGAGGTGAAGGCCATCTTCGAAATCCGCGCCGAGATCCTTCGCGCGGTCCGCGAGTACTTCCGGTCGGTCGGCGGGACGGAGATCAACACGCCGAAGGTCGTCGCCACAGGGACTGAGGGCGGCACCGAGCTGTTCCCGGTCACCTACTTCGGGCAGGAGGCCTTTATGAACCAGTCGCCACAGCTGTTCAAACAGCTGATGGTCGGTTCCGGCCTCGAACGCGTCTTCGAGATCGGCCCGATCTTCCGCGCCGAGGAGCACAACACGCCGCGACACCTCAACGAGGCGACGATGATCGACTTCGAGTCGGCCTTCATCGACCACAACGAGGCGATGGACGTCTGTGAGGGCACGCTTCACGCCGCCTATCAGGCCGTCGAGGAGAACTGCCAGAAACAGCTCGAACTGCTCGGCTACGACGAGTTCGGGGCTCCCGAGGAGGACTTCCCGCGACTCACCTACGAGGAGGCGCTCGAACGCATCAACGCGACCGGCGAACTCGACGAACAGCTCGTCTGGGGCGACGACCTCTCGACAGAGGCCGAGAAGACGCTTGGCGAGGAGATGGGCGGCCACTACTTCATCACCGACTGGCCCAGCGAGATCAAGCCGTTTTACATCCAGGACTACGACGACGACCCCGAACTCTCGAAGGGGTTCGATCTGATGCACCCGCGCATGGAACTGGTCTCCGGCGGTCAGCGTGAACACCGATTCGAGCCGCTCGAAGAAGGCTTCGAGCAGCAGGGCCTCGATCCCAGCCAGTTCGAGTACTACACGAAGATGTTCCGCTACGGGATGCCGCCCCACGCCGGGTGGGCCTACGGCGTCGAGCGCGTCGTCATGACGATGCTCGATCTCGATAACATTCGGGAAGCGGTGCTGTTCCCGCGGGATCGTCAACGTCTGAGTCCCTGACGAGGACGTTGAGAGCCAGCGAGACGAGTTGTAGAGTCTCGCCGGACCGACAGCGCCTGTCTCCCTGAGACGGCGCTGTCAGTTGAGTGGGGGCTCATCACGAGCGAAGCGAAGTGACGGTGTCGCCGGCGCAAAGCGCCGGCTCCAAGCGATTCCTCCGGAATCGCCCTGTTCCCGCGAGATCGGGGCGAAACAACACGCGAGCGACGACCATGCATCGGTCCCTTCTGCAAACGCAATCACTAAACCGGTGACGCCCGTCATTGGTGTCAATGCGAGCAGAGCCGCAGGATTTCAGTCGGGTCCTCTCTTCGATGTGTACGACGCCGCACCCGGCCGCACGCGAGGCGGCAGAGCGGTTTCTCGCCACGAATCCCGGCGATCCGGACACCTACCAGTCGGTGGCCGACCTGGAAGAGCGAGCGATAGCGATACTCGGTGAGATAACCGGGCTCGACGAGCCGCGGGGATACATCGCGAGTGGCGGCACGGAAGCCAACATTCAGGCCGTACGGGCGGCCCGGAACCTGGCCGTGACTGCCGAGCCAAACGTTATCGTCCCCGAGAGCGGGCACTTCAGCTTCAAGAAGGCCGCGGGCGTCCTCAACGTCGAACTCCGGACCGCGCCGGTGGGCGACGAGTACCGGGCCGATCTCGACGCCGTCCGATCCCTGGTCGACGAGGACACGGCGCTGGTCGTCGGCGTCGCCGGAACGACCGAATACGGACGGATCGATCCGCTCGCGGGACTGAGTAAGATCGCCCGAGAGGTCGGTGCATTGTTCCACGTCGACGCGGCGTGGGGCGGGTTCGCCCTCCCGTTTACCGACCACGACTGGCGCTTCGACCAGGTCCCGATCGATACGATGACCATCGACCCACACAAGATGGGTCAGGCCGCGGTTCCCGCGGGGGGATTTCTCACGTCGTCGCCGGACGTCCTCGACGCGCTAGCGATCGACACGCCGTATCTGGAGTCGACCGATCAGGCCACGCTGACGGGGACGCGAAGCGGTGCGGGCGTCGCCAGTGCCGTCGCAGTGATGGACGAACTCTGGCCGGACGGCTACCGCGAGCAGTACGACCGCGCCATGGCGAACGCGGAGTGGCTGGCCGCCGCCTTCGAGGAGCGAGGATTCGATGCCATCTCGCCGACGCTCCCGCTGATCGCCGTCGACCTACCAGAGAGACTCTTCGCCGGACTGCGCGACAGGCGGTGGCGGATATCCCGGACGAGTACCGGAGAGCTACGGGTGGTCTGTATGCCTCACGTGACTCGCGAGATGTTGACCGAGTTCATCAGCGACGTGGACACGCTGCGAGCGCCGGCCCGGACGAACTCCTGAGGGCTGCGTCGAGAGGCCGAAATAGCTACGCGCTATTTGCGTAAACGCCCGTATTAGCGTCTAAAAAAGCATTTTTGACAACAACGACTATCCACTCTAACAGCGTATCTATGCACGGGACTGTCCGAAATGGGGAGACCCGTATCATGAACCTCGATGTACTCAACTATCCACGAAGCGGCGACCAGACGGGACAAACGATTATTCTCGGCGGGCTACTAGTACTGCTCTCGGTCTTTCTGATTCCGGCAGTATTGCTCGTCGGGTACCTTCTGCGGGTCCTCCGCGGGTCGGCGGCTGACGAGCCGAAGCCACCTGCGGTCGACGACTTGGCAGACCTCTTCACCGAGGGGCTCCGTGGGGGAGTCGTCGTGCTCGTGTACGGGCTGATACCGCTATTCGGTGCTGCCGTCGTGGTTGGCGGGCTCGTCGGCATCGCCGCGGATTTCGGCGCGCTCGGAGTTCTCGGCGTACTGACTGGCGGGCTACTGTGGCTTGGACTCTCCCTCGCCGTGTCGTACGTCGCTCCGGCCGCGCTGGCGAACGTCGCCCAGAAGCGCACGATCGACGCCGGCTTCGATTGGGAGACGCTGGTACCGGTTCTCAAGAGCGAGGCGTACGCGTCGGCGTGGGTGGCCGGTGTGCTGGTGGTTCTCGTGGCGGGTGCGATCGCCAGTCTTCTGAACTTCGTCCCCGTGATCGGTGCAATCGGGAGCGCGTTCGTGATGTTTTACGCCCTGGTTGTCGCGTACCACGTTATCGGTCTGGCCTGGGGCGACCACGCGAAGCACCTGCTGAGTGTCGAGCCCGACGTCGGTGGCGAAACAGAGCGATCCACCGCCTGAGCGGGCGTTCGGCTCGTTTCGGCGGGGAGCATAGACGGTTTCTACCTGGAGCGGAGACTCCGTCATTGTAGAAATAAACGGTATAGCACGATATGAAACTCCGTTGATTGCGGACCAGAACTCTCTTCCAGGCAGTTCGACTGTCTCCATCGCGCACCACCGGCTATCGTCGGCCACACCGGGGCGACGTCGCCAGAACGGCCAGCAGCGCTACACAGAGCGGGCATCGTCCCGACCCGCCAGATCGAGATAGGGCTTCAGTTTGTCGGCAGCGGGTAACAGTTCGATCCGGTCGCTCGCGGCATCGTACCGGGCAACGCCCGCATCGGCGAGCTTGGGGAAGTGTCTGTGATACAGTCCGGTCGCGATTCGCTGTCGGTGTCTCTCATCGATATCACCCTCCCAGATCGCCAGGACATCGGAGAGGTCGTGGAGTCCGGTCGTCCCGACGTTCTCGGTGAGATAGTACAGTGCGTGTCGACGTCTGGAGACACTCAACAAGTCGAAGATGACCTCAGCGGAGAGTTCGTCCCGAGCCGTTCGATAATCGTCGTCTCTGGTGTCAGTATTCATGGCATCTCGGCGTACTCAATCGAGAGTACAACGAGAGCCAGTTTCGGTGCAAAGAGAATAATGATATGGACACGTTTCGTACGTTTGCGCACGGGTACTCGTTTGATCGTTGCCGATCCAGTCTAGTCGTGGCGAGTGATCTCGACGGACCAGTCCGGAACGCTGTTTGGGGCCGTCTCGATCCGCCAGTAACCCTCGATCTCGGCTCCGTCTGCGAACGCTGTGAGCAGTAGATCAGTCAGTCGGCTTTCGAAGTCACTGATCGAGGTCTGTGGGGGAGTCGGCGGTTCGTCGGTAGTCATGATCGTCGAGAGGACGGACCCATCTGGCACGCCCGCGAAGCGCAGGCGACCACTGGTTCGCCTCTCGGAGGGAGTACAGGGGGGACGAGCCTATAACCGTGTCGCGATGTCGGTCAGAGTCGACCGGAAACCAGCGGGTTTTACTCTCGCAAGGAAAGAGGAGGTAGTATGAGCAAGGAGGAGTTCCCGACGGACCGACCTGCGGTGGTGACCTGCGGGCTGCCGTACGCCAACGGCGACCTGCATATCGGTCACCTGCGCGGGTACATCGGTGCGGACGCGTTCAACCGAAGCCTACAAACGCTGGGCCAGCAGTCGGCCTACGTCTGCGGATCGGACATGCACGGCACGCCGGTCGCGGTCAACGCCGAGAAGGAAGGCGTCGACCCCGAGGAGTTCGCGCTGGAGTGGCACGAACAGTACGAAAAGACGTTCCCGAAGTTCAACGTCGACTTCGACAACTACGGCCACACCCACGACGAGACGAACACCGAGCTGACGCAGGAGATCGTCCGAGCCCTCGATGAGGAGGGCTACATCTACGAGAAGGAGATCCAGGTCGCCTACGACCCCGATGCCGACCAGTACCTTCCGGATCGTTACGTCGTCGGCACCTGCCCATACTGTGGGGAGAAAGCACGCGGCGACGAGTGTGACGAGGGCTGTCAGCGCCACCTCGAACCGGGCGAGGTCGAGGACCCGAAGAGTTCGATCACCGGTAACCCGGCCGAGTACCGCGAGCGCACCCACAAGTTCTTCGAGGTCTCGGAGTTCGCCGACTACCTCACCGACTTCCTCGACGGCCTCGAAGGGACCTCGAACGCCCGGAACCAACCGCGTCAGTGGATCGAGGATGGCCTCCAGGACTGGTGTATCACCCGGGATATGGACTGGGGCATCGACTATCCCGGAGACGGCGAAACCGTCGAAGGGGACGGCGGGGACGACCTCGTCCTCTACGTCTGGGTCGACGCCCCGATCGAGTATATCTCCTCGACCAAGCAGTACAGCGAGCGCGTGGGTGCCGACGAGTACGATTGGGAAGAGGTATGGAGGGACGACATCTCCGCGAGCGAAGCGAGCGGAGGCTCGGAGGAGCTGCGCTCTTCCGGCGGCGAGATCATCCACGTGATCGGCCGCGACATCATCCAGCACCACGCCATCTTCTGGCCCGCGATGCTCGAAGGGGCGGGCTACACCGCACCGCGCGGGATCGCCGCGACCGGCTTCATCACGATCAACGGGAAGGGGCTCTCGACGAGTCGGAACCGTGCCGTCTGGGCGAAAGAGTACCTCGACGAAGGGTTCCACCCCGACCTCCTGCGGTACTACCTGATGACGACCGGTGGACTCCAGCAGGACGTCGACTTCTCGTGGGACGCCTTCCAGGAGAAGGTAAACGGCGAACTCGTTGGCAACGTCGGGAACTTCCTCTATCGGAGTCTCCTCTTTGCGTACCGCAACTACGAGGGGACCCCCGAGACGGACGTCTCGCCGGAGGTCGAGGAACGCATCGGCGACGCCATCGAGGCGTTCCGCACCGGCGTCAACGACTACTCGCTGCGGGGCGTCGCCTCCGCAACGCTCGAACTGACGAAGTTCGGTAACGAGTACATCCAGCGCAACGAGCCGTGGAACCTCGTCGACGACGACCCCGCCGAGGCGGCACAGGTCATCCGCGACTGCGTTCAGATCGCCAAAGCGAGCGCCGTCCTGTTCGATCCCATCGCACCCGACAAGGCCGCAGAGGTCTGGAAGCAACTGGGCGAGAAGGGCGAGGTTGCTGATACGGAACTCGAAGACGCGCTCGCCGCTCCGCCGCGGACGTTCGACGAACCCTCCGAACTGTTCGGCAAGATCGAAGACGAGCGCGTGGAGGAACTCAACGAAAAGCTCGAAGCGCGCGTCGAAGCGGCAGGCGATGACGACGAGGATGACGGCGAGGAGGAGAGTGACGAAGCCGCGGCCCCCGACCTCGATCCAGTTCTGGACGACCGGATCGGTTTCGACGAGTTCCAGACCCTCGACATGCGCGTCGGGCGGATCGAAAGCGCCGACGGAATCGAGGGAGCAGACGAACTTGTCCGTCTCGAAGTCGATATCGGTGTGGAGACACGTCAGATCGTCGCCGGGCTCAAACAGCTACACGACGTCGACGAGCTACCGGGGACGAAGGTGATCGTGATGGCGAACCTAGAGCAAGCGGAGCTGTTCGGCGTCGAGAGCGACGGCATGGTGCTCGCGGCCGGTGAGCAGGCCGACCTCCTGACGACACACGAGGACGCCAAACCGGGAACGAAAATCAAGTAGCCCGTCAACCGCCACTCGGCGTCACCGCATCGCTCCAGAGGACGAACAGACCGAGTACACCGAGATACAGCCCGGTGTAGAGGACGTCGGCGGTGAGGAACTGCCCGAAGGTTCCCCACTCGTCCCAGAGGAAAATAAGCGTCCAGTACACGACGACGTTGCCCCCGAAGAAAAAGAACACGTCGCGCAGGATCGTCGACGAGCGTCGCGTGTAGGCAACGACGCCCTGTCCGACGAAACCGATCGCGTAGGCGTACATGAACGGAACCTGCACCGACTGATCCCAGAGTTCGAGCCAGATGCCGACGTCGGCGAACGGGCGAACGGTGAAGATCCAGACCTGCCCGAACGTTCCCAACAGTGTGTCGTACACGCCGGGGGCGTACTCGGGGACGAGGTGAAAGAGTCCGAGGGCGATACAGATGCCCGAGAGAAGGACCCGCTGACCTGTGTCGTCGGATTCGGTTCGTCTCGGTTCCGCGTCCGGCTCGTCCTGTACACCGCTCTCGTCGATCGAGAGGTCCTCAGTACCGAACTCTGACATATCGGAGAATACATTCCGGGGGGTTTCAATGTATGGACTCCGAGAGATTTTGCCAGTATCACGTGACCGAACCACAGGGCACACTCGCTACGTTTTAGGCGGGAGGGGGACAACAGGGTGTATGAGCCAGCCCGATTCGTCCCTCCCGACACGGTGTAGCGGCGACGAGTGGTGCCCGATGGAGTCGACAGCGGCGATCCTCGGAAAGAAGTGGCACCCCGTAATCGTTCATAGCCTGCTGGAGAACGGCCCGCGGGGCTTTAACGACCTCCAGCGTGACCTCGGTGGCATCTCCTCGAAAGTCCTCTCGGAGAACCTCGAAGAGATGGAGGAAAAACGGCTGGTCGAGCGGCGGGTAATCAGCGAGACGCCCTTCCGGGTCGAGTACGCGCTGACGGAACACGGCGCGTCGCTCGAACCGGTGATCGACGCGATGACCGACTGGGGCGAGACGTATCTCGAAGAAGCGGCCGATCCGGCCGAATCGATCGTATAGGGTGACACCGCAGGGACACGGCGGAACGTAAAAGTGTGGTCCGTTCCCTCTCCATTTTATGATCGACACTCTGCTCGGGCGCGCGCGGCTCAAAGAGCGCATCGATGAGCTACAAGCGGAACGAGGCGAGATCGAGGAGGAACGCGACCGGCTCCGGAACCGGCTGGAGGCCGCGGAGGAGCGCCGGTCCGAGGCGGTCCGCGACCGGCAGGACGCCCAGGAGCAGGTCAACCGACTGGAAGATCGGGTGACACAGCTAGAGGATACGGTCGAACGGCTCCGTGACGAGGACCACGAGATTTCCGCCCGGTCGGTCGACGAAGTGCGGGGGCGGCGTCTCGACGGAATCATCGACCGACTGGAGAGCTTCGAGACCGGCGAGGAGGGCGTCTTCACGGCGATGGTCGACGGACACGCATCCTCGGCGACACGGGCCGCCTTCGGCGAACGAACCGCGCTGGTCGAGCGTGCCAGCCCCTGTCTCGCGATCACCGACGACGCGGGGATCCTGAGCGTCGCGCTCCGTCCGCCGGTCGCACCCGCCCCCTTCGAGGGGTGGGATGACCGCGTGGAGATCGACCGCGAGTGGTTCCGCCCGACCGGACGATACGCGGTGGCACTCGTCCGTGCGGACCTGTTTGCGATTGCCGAGTACACGGGCGACGAACAGGTTTCGCTGTCCGGCTTCCGGACCGACGTGAAAGGCGATCACTCGAAGGGCGGCTACTCGCAGGCCCGGTTCGAGCGATTACGGGACGAGCAGGTGCGCCGACATCTGGACAAATGTCGTTCGAAGATCGAGGATCGGTCGGCGTCAGAACTGTTTCTGCTCGGCGACGCGGAGGCTATCGACCGACTCGAAGAGGATGTCGACGCCGCTGCGACCGCCGCCGTCGACGCATCCGGGGATCCCGAACCGGCCCTGGAGAAGGCGGTACGGGAGTTCTTCGGCGTTCGGCTGTATTCGCTCTGAGGGCGGGACGGTCGGCTCGCGCATCGGGTTTCGGTCGGAGTTCACACAAAGAACTGCCCATCGACACAAAGTACAAGGATCATCAAAGAATATTAGGTATTATGATGCCCGATTGCCCGCGGTGTGGAACGCGGATGAGTCTGGACGACGAGACGACGAAACTCGTCGAATACCGCTGCGCGGTCTGTCACACGCGCAAGGTAGAGCACAGAACGGGCAGCGAGTCCCTCCGCCAGGGTAGTCCCGACGTCGCCTGATCGACCGGTCATTCGGTTTCTCGATGTTCGTCGAGCGCTTCGTCGAGCGTTAGCTCCCCGGCGGCTACGCGTCGCGCCAGCGTCTCGTCGATAGTCCGGTTTTTGACAGAGCGCTCGCGCGAGCGGTTCTTGATCACCTGTAGTTCGCCGTCGGTCGGTTCGAACTCCCGGCTCTCGACGAGTTCGCCCTCGATTCGGGCGATGTTCACCGCGGCGAGCACGTCGCCCATCCCCCGGGCTCCCGTCCCGACGTATGGCGTCGTCCCGGTCTCGTCAACGAGTTCGACCGGGACGTCGAGTTCGTCCACGATCCGCGCGCCTTCCAGCCGCGCACCGTCACCGATCCGGACGAGCGGGTCCGTCGCACCCTCGATCTCTCCACGGACGGTCTCGACAGCATCGTTCAGCGGGACGTGATACGCACTGACGATGATTTCGCCGACGAGTACAGCGACGCCCGGCTTCGTTCCGGGATCGATACCGACGACGAGCCGACCACCCGCCTCGCGCAACAGTGCCAGGGCCTCCTCGACTGCGCGACGTGGCTCGCCCGGCGTTGCAACCACCGTCTCGAACTCCTCGATGGACTCGGCGGTCTCGGCGTCGGTGATGACCGCGTCCGCAGTCTCGGGCAGTTCGTCGTCCGGTTCGATCGTCGTAAAATCGACGCTCCGGTCGCGAAGCTCGTTGACGACGCCGTGGTACACCTCGAAATCGCTCGTTGCGACGACGATCACTGTCGGGCGTTTCGCTCCGGGTCGTGTTAACTCTCTCGGGGCCGGCGACCGGGAACTTTTTGCGGGGAACGGCGAAAGAGTCGGACGTGAACGCAGGTACGCCGATCCCGACGGGCTGTGAGTCGGTGGACGATCTCCTCGGCGGTGGCTTCGAGCGCGGTACCGTCTCCCAGCTATACGGCCAGCCCGCGGCCGGCAAGACGAATCTCGCGCTGTCCGCGGCGGTCGAGGTCGCCGCAAACGACTCGCTGGCGGTCTACATCGACACCGAAGGGCTGTCGCTGGACCGGTTCCAGCAGGTGCTGTCGGGGCGCGTCGACGAGGACCGCATCGAAGATGTCGCCTCGAACGTGGTGATCGAGAGCGCCTACGACTTCGAGGAACAACAGACCGCCGTCCGGGACGCCGCGGAGTTCGCCGAGCGAGCGGACCTGATCGTCCTCGACAGTGCAACCGGCTTTTACCGGCTCGAACGGAGCGAGGACGATCAGGGCGATACGCTCCGGCAGGTCGCAAAGCAGGTGACACACCTGCTTTCGCTGGCGCGAAAACACGACCTCGCGGTCGTCCTCACCAATCAGGTGTTCTCGGACCCCGACAGCGACCGGACGCGGGCGCTGGGCGGGAATACGCTCGAACACTGGACCGGGACGGTGCTCAGGCTAGATCGGTACCGTGGTGGGAACAGACGAGTCACCCTCGAAAAACATCGCGCGAAGGCCGCGGGCGAGACGGCCCAGTTCCGGATTACTGAAGACGGTCTGGAGGCGGCGGAGGGGCGAGCGCCCTAGCCTACATCTCGCCGAGTTTCCGGAGCACCTGCCCCTTGTACTCCTCGTCGCTGATGACGCCTTTCAGCTCCAGCACGTTGCGCTCTAGCTTGTCCGCGGCGACGCGGAACGCGTTATCCGCACCGTAGCCCTCGCCGGTACCGGCGACCTGCCCCTTGTTCGTCCGGAGGCGGATCTGAGACTGGATCAACGGCGTGCCACGCAGTTTCTCCTTGTGTTTGTGAAAGCGGACGTGAGCATGCTGCACCTGCATCTTCCGGTATTTGTCGGCGACGTTCTGGATCTGCTCGCGGATGTCGTCACGGCTGATCGTCTCCAGTAGCTGGATGTTGGTAATCTGGACGTCCAGTCGGTCCTTCTCGGTGTAGGACAGCGCCCGCAGCACGTCAGTTTTCGTCAGGATGCCGCGGACGAGTCGGTCGTCGTCCTCGGGGGTGACGATCAGGCCGCCGTAGTCGTTGTCCAGCATAGTCTGGACGGCCTTCTTGACGCTCTCGGTTTCGGTCGTCGTCGTCACCGGATTCGACATCGCGTCGGAGACCGGCATATCGAGCACGCGCTCGATATCGCCTTTCCGGTCGCCGGTGGTCTGTTTGTCCATCCGACGGATCGCGATGTTACTGATGTCGTGGGTCGTGATCACGCCCGAGAGGTGGCCGTTCTCGTTGACCACCGGAAGTCGAGAGATACCGTTCTCCCGGAGGTAGTTGATCGCCTTCCCGACACCTGCATCCTCCGGGATGCTGATCACATCGTCGGTACAGATCTGGTCGACGGTCAGCGCGTCTAGATTATCGATGACGGCCGTCAGGATGGCATCGGCCGTAATGATACCGTACCGCTTCTCACCCTCGAACACCGGCGCGACCTTGGTCCCGCCCTCGACGAGCTGGCGGGCGACGTCCCGGATATCCTCGGTCCGGTCGATCTGGGGCGCCGGATCGTTTCGACTGGGCTTTGTCAGCGAACCGGCCTTCGCGTCGTCCTCGACGTGAGACTGGAGCACGTCCCGCTCGGCGAGCACGCCGTCGTACTCTCCATCGCGCGTGACGATGATCCCCTTCGGGTTCTCTTCGTCGAACAACGAGCGAACCTTCCCGAGTCTCGTCCCGACGTCGACCTCGACGTACTCCTGTGACGCGATATCAGAAATATCCATAGTACTCACGCTAGATGGTTTGCTGTCGGGGCTATTTAACTTACCGCCCATTGTTAACATACGAAAATGATCGAAAGCTGATAGCCTGACGGAGCGGCGACGGCGGTCGTTACTCACGACGGAGCGAACGAAAGCGACAGAAAACGGGGACCGGCGTCGAGCCTAGACGCCGCGGTGCTGCAGTTTCTCGTCCTCGGGGAGGTCGGCGTTGGCGTCGCCGCGCATGCCCGACCCGATATCCTTGCTGATCTCCGCAAGGGCGTCCGGGTCGTCCCAGTTGTTGACCGCTTGGACGACGGCCTCGCCCATCTGCTCGGGATCTTCCGCGCCGAAGATGCCCGAGCCAACGAAGATGCCATCACAGCCGTGATGCATCATCAGTGCCGCGTCGGCCGGCGTCGCGATGCCGCCCGCAGCGAAGTTGACGACCGGGAGGCGTCCCTGCTCTGCGGTCTCGTGAACGAGGTCGAGCGGCGCCTCGTTCGCGCGGGCCCACTCCTCGCGCTCCTCGTGGGACATCCCGGTGAGCTGTCGGATCGCGCTCTTGATGTTGCGCTGGTGGTGGACCGCCTGGTTGACGTCGCCGGTCCCGGCCTCGCCCTTGGTTCGGATCAGCGCCGCGCCCTCGTTGATCCGGCGAAGCGCCTCGCCGAGGTTCCGGGCGCCACAGACGAACGGCGAGGTGAACTCTCGCTTGTCGATGTGGAACCGGTCGTCGGCGGGAGTCAGTACTTCGGACTCGTCGATCATATCGACACCGATCGATTCGAGGATCTGGGCCTCCGCGGTGTGACCGATCCGGGACTTGCCCATCACGGGGATCGATACCTCGTCGATGATCGCCTCGACCTCGACAGGGTCGGGCATCCGGGCCACACCGCCGCGCTTGCGGATGTCCGCTGGCACTGCCTCCAGTGCCATCACTGCGACCGCACCGACGTCCTCTGCAATACGAGCCTGCTCGCGGTTGACGACATCCATGATGACGCCGCCTTTCTGCATGCGAGCGAAACCGCGTTTTACGAGTTCGGTCCCGCGTCTGAGTTCCTCAAGATCGGTCTCTTCCGGCATGAATCCTCGTTAGGACTGAGCACACTTAACCCGTTCCTTTGGTTGAGTTTTGATGCCTGAAAACCGCCGGATCAACGGTGGTTCTCGACGGATATCGTGAAGCAACACTGGTCGCGCTTGACTGGCTCTAACGTCGACAGGGGTTTGGCCGGCCGGCCCCCAATCGGCACCATGGGCTGGAGCGTCGACGTCGAAGACGAAAGCTCGGTCTCGCTCGTACACGACGAGGGGTTCCTGCTGTACGCAAAGCGGGGCGTAGAGCACGAGGACTACGCCGAGTGGACGGTCGAGATTACCGACACCGACACTGGCGAGGAGATCGAACACGAGAGCTACGAGATCTCCAATCACCAGCACCTGCAGTCGGTACTGGACAAGTACACCGAGATCTATCCACCGTAGCGGTACCGGTCGCCGCGGCGATCACACGCAGACGATGCCGCCGGAACCGCTAGCGTTTTGAAGGTCTCCCGTGTCGTACACGACGATGGGAGAGCTACCGGAGCACGATCCGCTCCCGCAGTGGCTAGCGCCGGTGCCACGCGTCGTCGAGGACCTGGGCTTGCGACTGGTCTGGATCGTCGTCGCGATCAACCTCGTCGGGACCGCCTTCGGCTTCTGGTTCTATGCCTTCGAGACGGGTCAGCTACTGAACACGCCGACCGTCATGTGGCCGTGGGTGCCGGACAGTCCGCTCGCGACGCTGTTCGCCGCGGGTGCGTTCGCCAGTTGGGCACGCGGGAACCCCCGCGAGTGGCTCACCGCGCTGGCCTTTTTCGGTAACGTCATTCTCGGGCTCTGGACTCCGTACACCATCCTCGTCTTTGCCGACGTCTATCTGGCCGGTGGCGCACCGTTTCTCTACGCGTTCATGTTCTTCAGTCACCTCTCGATGGTCGTCCAGGCGCTGGTACTCTACCGGATCAGCGAGTTCCCGCCGTGGGCGGTCGGCATCGCCACCCTCTGGTACGGGTTCGATTTCGTCGTCGACTTCTTTATTCCGCTCGTCGGTGAGCCACATCACACCGTCCTGCCGGTCCCGCGGGATACCGAACTCTGGCTGGGAGCGACGGCATTCGACGCAGCAGGCGCGGGGACGTTCGTGGTCACGTTGCTAGCGGTGTTTCTGGCACTTGCGATCCGCACGAAGAAACTCGAACAGCGGTACAGGGACACCGGGAGTAACCGCTGAATCCGGAATACATCAGAGAAGCCAGGTATGGATACCCCTGCTGAACAGCAGGACGTAGTTGGTCACTGCCAGCAGTGCATACAGGAGCACGGACACGGCGAGTAGATCCACATCATGTGGTTTCGGGAGTGTCTCGACGAAGACGACGACGATACTGGCATAGCCGAGTCCGGCGAGAACTACACCCCCGGCCCCGAGCATCTCGAACAGTACCACGGTGATCCAGTTGATCTCATAAAACGCCGGATGGTGGACGAACACCACCGCCGCGAGCACGTCCGCGGCCCACAGCACCCAGAACGCCCTCCAGAGCGTCTCCCGGCCGTGCCAGTCCGAGCGGTGACGACGCGCAAGCAGGTCGTACTGTCGGTCCTGCCGGAGCCAGATTAGTCCCCTCCAGAGCAGTACGAAACAGACTGCAGGAGCGGCGATCATCCCAAGCGCTACGAGCAGTCGAAGTCCCGGGACTGGCGTCAGTATTTCGAGACCGATCCCGACGAGCAATGCGATGATGATGGCCCGGGTCCTGCTGTCGGATAGAGTGTTGACGTTCCAGCCGACCACCACAACCAGGTGGCGTAGTACCATGGCCCTCGCGCGGACTCTACGATATCCACGATGATAATTGCATCCCAGCGAACGGACGCATCCATTTCGCTGCTCGGAGCAGTCACGGAAGACAACGCACTGGTTCAGAACGGGTAACGCCAGCAGGCGTCGTTTCAGCAGTGTTAAGTCGACAGTCGGTCGAATCGGTGCCATGGCCCCGAATCTCCCCGAACCGGATCGGCGGATTGTACAGGGCGTGACCGCCGCCGGGATTGCCCTCGTTTCGGTCGGCGTCGTGCTCGATGTCGCCGGAGTCGAAACGCTCGTCCTCGCTCTGGGCGTCTCGCTCTCCGCCGCCGGCATCGTGTTTCTTGCGACGCCAGGAGAGACGAGCCAGCGCTACAGGCTCGCTTTCACCGCGCTGGCTGCCGGGCAACTCGCCCTCTTCAGTGGCCCTCTCGGGCTTCTCGGAATTATCGGTCTGCTCGCCGTCGGTGCGATAATCGCGTGGCTGAGCCTGCGGGAGGACGACTAGTTGTCGACCACGACGACGAGGTCGTCGGCTTCGACCATCTCTCCCTCGCCCGCGTAGGTCCGTTCTTCGCGCACTTCGAAGAGATCCGATTCGAGTTCCTCGCCGGCGAGTTTCAGCGTGCCATCGGCGAGTTCGTACTCGCCGCTTTCGAGCGCGGCGTCGAACTCGCCGACCTTGCCGCCGAACTTCGGACCGACCTGCGAGTAGTCGAGGCTTATCTCGTCGATTTCGGTCGTCACGTCGGGGTCTTCGTCGAAGGCAATCAGGTCCTCGACGTGCATGACCTCGCCGATTGCGCCCTCGAACCCGTCGATGGAGCCGTACACCTCGACGCGGTCGAGTTCGGCGTTGAGGGGTAGCTGGTGCTCGCTCTTGTAGCGTCGCAGCGCACCGATCACCGCGGTCGTCGTCTCGCCCGCTTCGAGGTCTGCCTCGTGATGCGTCGTCGTCGGCCAGTCGCTGGTGTGGATGCTCTCCGCGCTGTACACCGACTGCCAGATCTCCTCGGTGATATGCGGGAGGAGCGGGGCAAACAGTTTGAGGAATCGCCGATGGGCCGTTCGCAGGGTGTAGGCCGTCGACGGGTCGTCGGCTTCGCCGAGACGCTGTTTGGCGATTTCGAGGTAGTCGTCACAGAACGTGTTCCAGAAGAACCCGCGAAGTTGGTTGCGGGCCTTCGAGAACTCGTAGTTCTCCAGTTTCTCGGTGACCTCCTCGATAACGGCGTTCTGTTTGGCCAGTAGCCACTCGTCGATTGCGGCGAGTTCGTCTGGCTCTTCGGGGTCGGTCTCGTCGACGAGGTGGCCGACGAGTTTCGAGGCGTTCCAGAGCTTTCGGAGCAGCTTCTCGCCGGTGACCAGGTCCTGTTCCTTGAACGGGAAGTCGTCGCCGATGGAGGTGCCAGCAGCCCAGTAGCGCGCGGCATCGACCGGGAACCGGTCGAGGACCTCCTCGGGGCGGACGACGTTGCCCTTGGACTTGGACATCGCCTCGCGGTTCTCGTCGAGGACCATCCCGTTGATCATCGTCGCGTCGAAGGGCACCTCGCCGGTGTGCTCGTAGCACTTGACGACAGTGTGGAACAGCCAGAACGAGATGATGTCGTGGCCCTGCGGGCGCAGGTCGAACGGGTATAGCTGGGGCCGGTCCATCGTGAACTCCCCGGATGCGCCGTCCACCTCGTCGGCCGTCTCTGCCGACTCGTCGCGGTGCCAGTCCCAGCCAGCGTTGATCAGCGGCGTCAGCGAGGAGGTCGCCCAGGTGTCGAAGACGTCCTCTTCGGGGCGCAGATCCTCGCTTGCACACTCGGGACAGGCGTCGACCGGCGGATCGTCCGAGAGCGGATCGACCGGCAGGTCCTCGCGGTCGGCGATAATCGTCTCGCCGCAGTCCTCGCAGTACCAGACCGGGATCGGGATGCCCGAATCGCGCTGTCGAGAGATACACCAGTCCCACTCCAGCCCCTCGATCCAGTGTTTGTACCGGGTGTACATCTTCTCGGGGTACCAGTCCATCTCCCGGCCGGCCTGCAGATACTCGTCCTTTTTGTCGAGGATTTCGACGTACCACTGCTCGGTGACGAGGAATTCGACGTCGGTCGCACAGCGCTCGTGGACGTTGACGTCGTGGCTGATCTCCCAGCGGTCCCGAAGGTAGCCCTCATCGTCGAGATCCTCGACGATCTCTTCGCGAGCCTCGTCGGTCGAGAGCCCTTCGTACTCCTCGGCGAGATCGGTCATCGTTCCGGACTCGTCGATGGCGACGCGGAGCGGCAGGTCGTGGGCCTGATACCACTCGATGTCGGTCTGGTCGCCGAAGGTACAGGACATCACGACGCCGGTCCCTTTCTCCATGTCGACGCGCTCGTCCTCGATGATCGGCACTTCGTGACCGAAGAGAGGGACCCGAGCAGTCTCCCCGACCAGATGTGCGTTCTCCTCGTCGTCGGGATGGACGAACATGGCGACACACGCGGGGAGCAGTTCGGGGCGGGTCGTCGAGATGACGATGTCCTCGCCGGTGTCTTGTTGGCTCTGCCCGCTCGATGGTTCCGACTCGCTCTCGACGTGAGTGAAAGCCACGTCGTTGTAGTGTGAGTCGCGTTCCGCACCCTCCATCTCGACCTGCGAGATCGCGGTCTCGCAGTCGGGACACCAGATCGCCGGCGCTTTCTGGCGGTACTCCCGGCCCTTCTCGTACAGATCGATAAAGGAAAGCTGGGAGATGCGCTGGACGCGTGGCTCGATCGTCTTGTAGGTATTATTCCAGTCGACGGAGACGGCCAGCGACTGGACATCGTCGGTGAAGGCGTCCTCGTACTCGGCACAGACCTCGCGGCACTTCTCCTGGAACTCGCGGCGCTCGAACTCCTGATGCCGAATGCCCAGTTCGCGCTCGGTCAGGCGCTCGGAGGCGATGCCGTTGTCGTCGTAGCCGAAGGGGAAGTAGGTCGTCTCCTCGAACATCCGCCGAAAGCGGGCGACGAAGTCCTGCAGGGTAAACTGGTAGAGATGGCCCATGTGGAGGTCGCCAGACACCGTCGGCGGTGGCGTATCGATCGAGAACAGGGTGTTCGGGTCGGTGACGGACTCGTCGTACTGATGGACGCCCTGCTCGACCCAGTACTCCTGCCACGCCGGTTCGATCTCGCTTGGCTCGTAGCTGCCGTCGAGACCGTCGCTGTCGGCCGTTGCATCGGCTCCCGCGTCGCTCGCGTCGTCGGTGCTCATGCTCTCACTGCCCGGGTGGGGCGTCGTCGATACCGCGTAGTTCGCTGTCGATAGTGGTCGTACATACTGGTCGTTGTTCGCTGAATACTGGTCGGGCACAATACATCCGTCGAAACGGGGTGGGAGAGATGGGGCTAGGACGCCCCTACGAAACTGTCGTCGCGGCCGGGATGACCGAATCTCGCCATATAACCAGTTACTGTACCGGTGCTGTTATTTATTTCGAAGCCACCGGTGTAGCTCTCGACGTACTGAGACGGATCAGAAAATTAAGTATGTCGGGCAATCACAGGGAGGGTATGAACGCAGCCCCCGCCGAGACGGCCACAGCGCCGTACTCGATCCCCTCCCGTCCGCCGACTGCCCTCCAGCCACCGACCGCCCCGGATAGATGAGCGGTGGTATCATCGACCGGTACGCGGACAGCCTCGTCGAGAACAGCAAACTCGTTATTCTCCTCTTGCTCGCCGCGACTGCGCTCGTCGCGGCCGGTCCCGTCGTCGACGACACCGAAGGCGGTGATATCGGTCAGTTCGCGACCGGGTCGGCAGCAGAAGCGGCCCAGGAAGAGATCGGTGCCACATACGGTGAAGACGAGGGTGCAGTCACTCAGATCGTCGTCCGCGACGAGAGGGGTGACGTCCTCACCCGCGAATCACTGCTCGACGGGCTCTATCTTCAGCAGGAGATACGCGAAGAGGACGCAATAGACGCCACACTGCAGGAGGATGACGCCATCGGCGGCGTCGAGAACGTCGTCGCGACGGCGGCGTACTTCCAGCAGCAAGCGCAGTCGGGCGGCCCCGTCGAGGGAGAACCGACGCTTGCCGAACAGATCGACGCACTCGAAGCCCTCGATGAGGAGGGCTTCGACGCCCTGCTCGACGACGTGTTCGATCCGGCGACCGAGACGCCCGGTCCGGACGCCACGGCGTTCCTGCCGTCGAGCTACGAGCCAGGAACGACGACCGCCGACGCCCGCCTCACCTTCGTCTTTCACGCCAGCGCGGACTCGGTCGAGGGCGGCGAGGATGCGGTCGGCGACGCCCAACTGGCTATCGACGGCCTCGTCGACGAGCGGTTCGACGACGCGTTCGCCTTCGGCGGCGGAATCACCGACGACGCCTCGACGCGGGCGGTCGGGGACAGTTTCGCCATCATCACGCCCGTCGCACTGGTCCTCGTCCTCGCGGTGCTCGCCGTCGCCTACCGCGATCTCGTCGACGTCCTCGTCGGGGTGTTCGGCATCGCCGTCGTGATGGCGTGGCTTGCGGGCATTCAGGGCTGGCTCTCGATCCCTTCCAGCCAACTGCTGATCGCCGTCCCTTTCCTGGTGATCGGTCTCAGCATCGACTACTCGCTCCACGTCGTCATGCGCTATCGGGAGGCCAGAGAGGGGGGACTGCGTGACGACGGTCCCGACGCGACGGTCCCCCGCGAACCGACGGCGGCGATGCGACTCGGCGTCGCGAGCGTCGTCCTCGCGCTCGCGGCCGCGACGTTCTCGACCGGTATCGGCTTTCTCTCGAACTACGTTAGCCCACTGGCAGCGATCCAGGACTTCGCGCTGTTGAGCGCGGGCGGCATCCTCGCGACGCTGATCGTGTTCGGCACGCTCGTCCCGGCGGTGAAACTCGAACTCGAACAGTTACTCGCCAGATTCGGCCGCGAGCGACGCAACGCGGCGGTCGGCGTGGGTGCGGGACCGATCAACCGAACGCTGACCGGCGTGGTATCGCTCGTCCAGCGCCGTCCTGTCGCGGTGCTCGTGGTCGCGCTTTTGCTCGCCTCCGCGGGGGCGTACGGCGCGACCGGTATCGATACCGAGTTCAATCAGGCCGATTTCCTGCCCGAGGATCCGCCTGACTGGGTCAAGTCGATACCCGGGCCGCTCTCGCCGGGTGACTACGACGTTCGCGCAAACGCCGCCTATCTCGGCGACAACTTCCGCCAGCAGGGCGCGGGAACGGAGACACAGATACTCGTCAGGGGAGAGGTCACCGGTCCCGACGTGTTGGCGGCGATGGACGAGGCGACAGCACCGCCAGAGTCCGGGAGTACCGTCGTCGCTCGACCGGACGGGAACGCGGCGGTCGATAGCCCCGCGACCGTGCTGCGCGACGTCGCCGCCGAGAACGATCAACTCGCCGCCGCCATCGACGCGCGCGACGAGACCGGGAACGGACTACCCGACGAGGACGTCGTAGCGGTCTACAATACGCTCTACGACGTCGCACCGGAGCGTGCTGGAGAGGTCCTCTACCGAAGCGGCGACGAGTACGAGAGCGCCCGCCTGTTCGTCGGCGTGCAGGGCGACGCGTCGGCCCAGTCGGTCGCCGACGACACCCGTATGATCGCAGACGGAATCGCGTCCAACGACGCCGTCACCGCCACCGCGACCGGCGGGCCGGTGATCACCGCCGTTCAGCAGGACGCCCTGCTGGAGACGCTGGTGCAGGCGTTCGCGGTGACGCTCGTGGTCATCATGGCGTTTCTCTCCCTGCTGTACTTCACCCGGCACGGCGCGCCGGACCTCGCCATCGTCACTATCACGCCAGTCCTGATCGCGCTCGCGTGGCTACTCGGGACGATGTCCGCGCTCGGCATCCCGTTCAACAGCGAGACGGCCGTCATCACCAGCCTCGCCATCGGACTGGGTGTCGACTACAGCATCCACCTGAGCGAGCGCATTCAGGACGAACTGGTCGAGGGCAACGGCGCATCGCTCGACGAGGCGCTCTCGACGGCGATAGCCGGTACCGGCGGTGCGCTACTGGGGAGCGCCGCGACGACGGCGGCCGGGTTCGGCGTTCTCGCCCTGGCGCTAGCCCCACCGCTCCGGCGGTTCGGCCTCGTCACCGGGCTGAGCATCGTCTACGCGTTTATGGCCTGTGTGATCTTGCTCCCGGTGCTGTTCGTACTACGCGAGCGCATCCGGGAGTGGCCTGCGGGACGGACTGCCGAGAACTGACGGTCCGAAAGGAGAATCCACTTGTCGGTGGCGACGCGTAGTTCGGGTCAATGGAGTGGACGGACGTCGGCAAGTGGGTCGACGAACACGGGGAGATAGTCCGTACTGTACTGTCGCTCGCGTACATTCTCGCCGTCCTGCTGGTCGGTGCGGTGCTGGCCGGCGATCCGACGAGCAACTACCCGATCATCTCCGATGCCGTCGGTCTCGTGCTCGTCTTCCACGCCTACCGGACGGGGAACCTGGCGGCGCTGGGATCGACGCTGTTGCTCGTTGCCGCGCTCGGCATCTGGTTTCTGGTCGCCTCGCCGTCGCTCCCCGGCGTCGACGTCGGCACGATCATCCCCGCGAGCGTTCCGTCGGAAGCGATCCCGCCCATCGGGCTTGCGGCAGTCCTCGCCGTCGGCTACGCGCTCACGGTTGCGGAGGTCCTGCCACAGCTAGATCGGGTCGTCGCCGAACGCGTCCAGTGAGGGGACCGAGCAGACGAGCTACTCGCTGTCGTTCGAGTGCGCACGGACCCAGAGTTCGCCGATGCGCGACAGGCTGGTCCGGTGGGATTTGCCGTGTGATTCCTGTTCGATGTAGCCTTTCCCGCCGGGGCCGAGCAGGTCGACGTTGTAGATCACTTTCGAGCGGAAGCTATCGGTGTACTCCTCGTTGAGTTCGCGTGATAGCGCCTCGGCCAACTCGGAGACGCTCTCGAACTCCCCGTGCTCGCCCAGCGTGAAGAGGATCAGCTCCTCGAACGGCTTGACGTTCGAGAAGGAGGCGACCGGTAGCTCGACGATGTGGCTGCCATCGATCTCCTTCGCGCCGATGGTCGTCCCGCGCTCGTCGAACTCCGAGAGCAGGTCAGTGGCGCTGTCGAGTCGTTCGTCGAGGCGCTTTTCGGGGACCTCGTCCTCGTCCTGCAGAGTCTCCAGTAGCTCTCGCTGTTTGCGTAGCTCTTTGGCGAGTTCGGTCTCCAGATACTTCTCGGGCGCCGTGTAGTAGGTGTGGATCTTGTCGCGGTCCTCCTGGCGCTCGACCATGATCGAGTGGGCCGCAGTGGCGAACGCAAAGGAGATGGTCCGCGGCATCGCGCTGATGTTCACCCAGACCTCATTGCCCCGATCCAGTTCGTCGTTGATGAGGTCGAACGCCTGCTCGAAGGCGGCGTCGTAGTCGTAGACGTCGTCGAGGACGAACCGGTCCGTCTCCGCGCCGAGCAGGTTCTGGAAGTCCTTGTCGAGTTTTTCCGAGAGGTGCTGTGCGTACTGGACGTTCTCCTCGCTGCCGACGGCCCCTTCGAGGAGGATCACCCGGTCGACGTCCTGCTGATCGCGGACCAGGGGGGCGATCAGCCGATCGTAATCGAAGCCGACCGGCACGATATGTGTCTGCATATCCGATCATTGGCGGCGTGGCTTAAGAATCTCCGCAAGTCGTCCCGGCCCCCCGCAAGGCTGGCACGAATGGACGGCGTTTTGTGGAACGAGCGAGAGCAACTACCTAATGGCGACACCCGATAGAGACGACTCCGCGCAGCGATCCGAACACGGAGCGCCCGCGGAAGGGAAAGTAGTCCGCGACCGCTTCGAGACGGACGAGGTGTTCCAGCGGATCATCGCGGCCGCCGACGAGGAGATCGATATCGGGCTGCGTGAACTGTTCTTCAGCAGTCTGGCCGGCGGCTTCGCCATCACGCTCACGTTTCTCGTCTACGCCTCGATGACGGCATCGACAGAGAGCCATCCCGTCCTGAGCGGGATCCTCTATCCGATCGGTTTCGTCTACATCATTCTCGGCGGCTACCAGCTATACACCGAGAACACGCTCCCGCCGGTTGCGCTCTTCCTCGAACGGCTCGCGAGCCTACCCGCCCTCCTCCGTATCTGGGGCGTCGTGATCGTCGGGAACTTCGCCGGCGGGACGATGGGCGCGCTGATCCTCGCACAGACGGGCGTGTTCGGCGATCCGGCGGCCCTCGCCGCGACGGATATCGCGATGAAGGGTATCGACACGCCCTTCTGGGATCTCTTCTTCAAGGGCGGCTTCGCCGGGCTGATCGTCGCCGGCGTCGTCTGGCTCGACTACGCCGTCCGCGACACCATCACGCGCTTTTTCCTCATCTACATGGCGTTTCTGATGATCCCCTACGCCGATCTGTTCCACGTCGTCGTCTCCTTCACGGAGTTGATGTATCTGGTCTTCCTCGGCGAACCGGTGCTCCTGTCCGGACTGACAGGGTTCATCCTGCCGGTGTTGCTCGGCAACACCATCGGCGGCGTCGTGCTGGTCACCGTCGTCAACTACTTCCAGACGACCGAACGGCGCGTCAAAGAGGCGCGTCAGGACGGTATCGAACGACAGCTATCGCTCCGCGAGTGGGTCATGGGCGGCGCGGCCGGACGCGGCTACGTCCCGACGACGCTCCAGACCGACTCCGAACCGGAGGACCGCGGCGACGCCATCGAGTTGGACGGGAACGTCTACGTCAAACAGGAGGAGACCGAGGACTAGGGTCGTGATGGGGGACGTGGCCATCCGGGACTGACGGCAGGACCCGATGGGCAGTTCAGTCCAGTCGTGCAGCAGCGTCGCTGAACAGGCCATCGAGTATCTCCGGTGTCGTGGGGTGGTAGGCGCGGTCCGGAATCTCGTGGACGTCTAGCCCCATCTCGACGGCCAACTGCATCGTCTTGGCCATCACGTCCGCGTCGGGGTGGAGCCCCTGATAGCCGAGCACCGTCCCGTCGGCCCCGACGACGATGCTGGCGAGTCCCTCGGAGTAGTTCCGACTCCGGAAGACGCCGAGCGAGTCGACCGACTGCGTCGCGGTGACGTGGTCGATGCCGGCCGCTTCCGCGGAATCAGCCGTGTGACCGACGCGTGCGTACGGCAGGTCGGCAAGTCCGGAGAAGACGACCCGGTGTGTAACGGGATCGTAGGGCACCAGCTCCTCACCGTTGCGGTGTCTGAGAACGTTCTCGGCGGCGACTTCGCCCTCCTCCTTGGCGACGTGCAGGACGGGTTCGGTCCCGTTGGCATCGCCGACGACGAACACGCGCTCGTCGTCGCGGGCCTGCATCGTGTCCTCGACCCAGCCAGGTTCGGGCGTCAGCGCCGTCGCGTCGAGTCCAAGCCGATCCAGTGCGGGCTTGCGCCCGGTAAACATGAACAACTGGTCGGCCTCGACAGTGCTCTCGGTCCCGCCGTCGTTCACCACTGCGCGGACCCCGCCATCCTCGGTCCGTTCGAGGCGTTCGGTCCGCGTGCCGAGCCTGACGTCGATATCGAAAGCGTCCTCGTAGTGATCGACGAGTTCGGTTCCGAACGCCGGATCGGCGTCGGGGAGCACGGCCGGGAGCTGTTCGACCGCCGTGATATCCATTCCGGCTGCCTCGGACAGATACGGTACCAGTTCCAGCCCGATAGCGCCAAGCCCGATGACTAGCCCGGACTCCGGGAACTCGGTCGTGTCGAAGACGTCCGCGCTGCTCTCGAAGGGGACCTCTTCGATGCCGGGGATCGGCGGGACGGAAAGCGTCGACCCTGTCGCGACGACCACGTACTCCGGCTCGATAACGTCGTCGCCGACTGCAAGCCGGCGGTCGTCGAGGAACGTCGCCTCCTCCTGTCGGAGGGTGACGTCGTCGCGCTCGATAATGGAGTTCAGTTTCGACTGGCGTTTCCCAGTATACATAGAGACGCTCTCGTCTTTCCGCGCGACGACTTGTTCGAGGTCGAGGTCGGGGACATCTGCCCCGATCCGGTCGTCAGTGCGGGCGGCGAACCGCCGCTCGGCCGCCGACAGCAGTTCCTTGGACGGCATACAGCCGGCGAGCACGCAGAGCCCGCCGCCGACCTACCGGTCGACGCCGGAGAAGAACCGCGACTGGCGCTCGTCGGCGGCCGCCGTCGTCGCCGCCGAGACGGCGACCGTCAGGAAGAGTCCCAGCAGCATGCCGACGATAGAGGCGTTCCAGCCGAAGTAGGTCGCCGGGACGAACGGCGTGAACACGGACAGCAGGTAGAACAGCTGGCTCCCGCCGATCCCCGCGTACATCCCCGAAAGCGTCGTCCGACGCCAGTAGAGCGCGACGAGGACTGGGAACGCGAGTTGCGCGAAGCCCGAGAACGCGAGGTCGCCGATTTCGATCAGCGTGCCGGGTTGGCTCAAGCTTGCAAAGAAGGTCGCGGTGGCGAAAACGACGACGCCGACCCGGCCGAGCAGGTCCTCACGGCGGTCGGAGATGTCGGAATCGATAAAGGGGCGGTAGACGTCCCGAGTGAAGTAGGACGACCCCGACAGCAACATCGAGTCGCTGGAGGACATCATCGCGGCCATCGCGCCGGCGATGACCAGCGCGGCGAACCAGACGGGGGTGTACTCGTTGAGCAGGATCGGAACGACGTTTTCGCCTGCCGGAACGTCGATGCCGAGCCCTGCGGCCCACGTCCCGAGCAGGAAGGCCGGGACGAACAGCAGGACGACCAGCACCGGCCAGAGGATGAAGGTGCGTTTGAACACCGTCTCCGAGTTAGCAGTGAAAAACCGCTGGTTCACCTGCGGGAACATCGCGACGCCGAAGCCGATCGAGATGGCCGTCGAGAGCATGTACTCGGGCGTATAGAAGGCGCTTCCCAGCGCGAGGAACTCGGGGTTCGATTCGGCGACCGCGGCGGTCGCCGCGCCCGCGCCGCCGACGGCGTCTAACACCCACAGCGCGGCGACCCAGGTGATGACGAGCATAAACGCGCCCTGTACCGTGTCGGTCCACGCGATGCCGCGCATCCCCGCGAGCACGACGTAGATGATCATGAAGACGGTCACGAGCGCCGCACCGGCCCAGAACGGCAGAGCGCCGGCGGTCAGTCCGCTCAGCGCGGCCCCCGCGCCCATCTGTTGGAGCATCACGTACGGGAACAGCCAGAACAGGCTGATACCGGCGACAAGCCCCCGAAGGCCGACCGACCCGAACCGGTCACCGAGCATCTCCCCGAGCGTGACGTAGCCGTGACGGTTGCCGATCAACCACTGCTTGTAGCCGACCACGTACCAGAGGATAGCAAAGATGATCCCGTCCATCAATCCCATCACGAGGATCCACTCGGGCCCCTGCGCGTAGGCGAGGTTCGGCCCGCCGAAGAACGTAAACGCCGACAGAAGCGTGGCAAAGGTCGTAAAGAGGAGCACGATCGTCCCGAACGATCGACTCGCGAGATAGAAGTCCTCGGCGGTCCGCTCGGTGACTCGGTAGGCCAGCAGCCCGATCGCGAGCGCCAGGAACAGATAGCCGACGATGATGCCGAGTTGGATGCCGATCGCGGTCACAGGCCATCACCACCGCGGTCGTCGCCGGAGCTATCGCCCTCCGGTCCGAGGCGAGGGTCCTCTCGCGGTTCGATCCAGATCCCCCAGTCCTCGCGAGTGAACAACCAGAACGCGAGCGTCGCCGTGGTCATCACACCGATGTGCCACCAGATCCAGACCGGCAGTCCGAGCAGTACCGTATCGACACCCCAGAGGAACCACGGGATTCCGAGGGCCGCCAGCGAGAGAAACGCCAGCGCCCAACCGATCCGTCGTAGACGTGTCGCCATTGCCAGCACGTCAGGCCCGCGAATGTTAAGTGCTGTCGTATCATGATGGACGAGCGAGAGTACAGAGGGCGGAGAACACCGAACCGAACAGGAGAGATCGACAGTACAGCCGAATCAACGCGGAGCTTTTTGACGACTCGCGTATGATAGTTTGGCATGCAGACAGGCATCCAGCTATACACGCTCCGTGACCTCGACGCGTCGACTGTCGACCAGCTGTCGACGGTCGGCGAAACCGCCCTCGACGGCGTCGAGTTCGCCGGTATCCCGAGTGAAGACGGCCTGCAGGCGGCACTATCGGCGGCCGAGTTGACGGTCGCCGGGGCCCACGTACAGGCCGAGTTAATCGAACACGAACTGGCGACGGTTGCCGACGCCTGCCACGCCCTCGATTGTGTCACAGTCGTCGTCCCGTATCTCGACAAGTCTCACTTCGTCGACCGGGCGGCCGTAAGAGAGACGGCAACGCGTCTGGACGTGCTCGCCGACGCGCTCGACGAACACGGCTGTCGCCTCCTCTATCACAACCACGATCACGAGTTCGTCACGCCGACCGATACCGACGCACAGACCGCGTTCGACCTGCTCGTCGAGACGGCCGACGACTCGGTCGGGTTCGAACTCGATCTGGGCTGGGCGAAAGCGGCCGGCCAGGAGCCGGTCGACCTGCTCTACCGATACGGCGATCGGATCCCGCTCGTCCATCTCAAGGATGTCACCGCCGACGGCGAACCGATCGACCTCGGCAACGGCGTTCTCGATATCCCGTCCTGTATCGAGGCCGCCCGGGACGCCGGCGTCGAGTGGGTGATTTTCGAGCACGACCAGCCAGAGGACCCGCTGGCATCGCTGGCGAATGCCGATGCCGTGTTACAGGAACCCCACCGCGCCCGGTGAGCGGTCACTTCGCGAGTGTAGTGTTTCGATTCGAGAACCGTAGCATGCCGCTTTCGCAACTGTGGCTAGCAGGCTCAGCATCCACAGTTATCACGCTAGATGGCAACTGAGGTGCTCGCAGGAGTCCTCGCCCAGTGACGACAGCTATTTGGGCCGGCCGACTCCTATATAAACTGTTCCATGGCCATCATCATGGGCACATCACAATCACGCCTCTCACCGGGGCAGATCATCAATGGACGACACCACAAAATATCTCATTCACGCCGACGTCATCGCCAGCGGGGTGGTCGAGCGGAGTGACGTTGTCGGTGCGATCTTCGGTCAGACCGAGGGACTCCTCGGCGACGAACTCGATCTGGGAAGCTTACAGCAGTCCTCGAAAGTCGGTCGCATCGACGTCGAAATCGACTCCGCGGGCGGGGAGACGCACGGCACCGTAACGATAGCGACGAGTCTCAACAAGGTCGAGACGGCAACGCTCGCCGCGGCCCTCGAAACACTCACCAGAATCGGCCCGTGCCGGGCCGATCTGGAAGTAACAAATATCGAGGACGTCCGCGCGGCGAAACGCCGGGAAGTCATCGAGCGAGCACAGGAACTGTTCGTCGAGGCGTTCGACGAGACGACCGGCAGCAGCCAACAGATCCTCGAGGAGGTGCGCCAGCAGGTCCGAGTCGCCGACATCACCGAGTACGAGGGGCTCCCTGCCGGCCCGCGCGTCGAGGAGAGCGACGCGGTCATCGTCGTCGAGGGGCGTGCTGACGTCCTGACACTGCTGGAGTACGGCGTCAAAAACGCCATCGCGGTCGAGGGGACCGACGTTCCCCAGGAGGTCGCGGACCTGTCGGCCGAGCGGACGACCACGGTCTTTCTCGACGGCGACCGCGGCGGCGACCTGATCCTCAAGGAGTTCAGCCAACTGGGCGACGTCGATTACGTGACCTTCGCGCCGAACGGTCAGTCGGTCGAGGACCTCTCCAGAGAGGACGTGTTCGAGGCGCTCCGCGAGAAAGTACCGTACAACGTCGTCGAGGGCGCATCGGCACCGCGCTCGGCCGTCGCCGCGACGGACGGGAGCGCCAGTCCAGCCCCACCCAGTAGCAGTTCCTCGACACAGGAACCGGTCGAGGAGGGTCCGCCCACGACGATCCATCCGGAACCCACTCAGGACGCCGCCGACCGGGCGGACTGCACTCCCCAGGGGGAGGCCGCTACGATGGACTCGGCTGACGCCGACGAGCAGACAGAGGACCGCGACGACGCCGAAGATTCCGAGCCACAGACCATCCACGGTCACGTACACGAGGTCGTGGGGAACAGTCTGGTCCGACTCCTCGACGACGATTTCGGCGTAGTCGAGGAGGGCGCCGTCTCGGGGGCGTTCGAGTTACTGGACCGGAGCGACGCCACGCCGAACGCGCTCGTCCTCGACGCACCGCTCGAACAGCGACTGCTGGATCTGGCAGCCCAGCGCGGGGTCAGACAGGTCGTCTCGACATCGCTGGGCGAGTTCACGAAGCGACCGACGAGCGTCCGCCTCCGGACGGCCGACGAACTCCTCGACAAGTCGCCCTAGAGGGTCCGCGCGAGCAACACCGCCGGGTCGCCGTCGTAGTATGCGGGGTCGACGTCGACGACGTGAAACCCCGCGTCCTCGTAGAGCGACCGCGCCGCCTCGTTGTCGGGAGACACCGCAAGCGATAGCGTCGTAACGCGGTCTGGAAGCCGCGCCATGGTTGCCGCGAGCAGTGCCGATGCACGGCCCTCCCGTCGGGCATCCGGCGCGACCACGAGTTCGGCCAGGTAAGCGCTCTCCCCGCCGGGGAGCGTCATCGTGTAGCCGACCGGCGTGTCGGTATCGTCGGTCGAGACGAGCAACAGACCATAGCCCTCCAGCGCGCGCTCTAACGTTTCGGGCGCAGGCTCCGGCAGGAGCGACTGGAGCGCGCGCAAAACGGGGGCGTCTGCCGCGGTTGCAGTTCGGATCACGAGAGTCCAGTCAGCCCGAAGGCGACAGCCAGTACGACGCCGGTGATCCCGCCCGAAAGTGTCGCGAGGAAGTTGACGCTCTGATTGCCGAAGTACTCGCCTTCGAGCGTCGCGCCGACGAGGCTGTCGACGGTCATCCCGACGATGCCAGCGGCGACGACGACGAGCGTTCCGGTCGTCCCTATGGTCGCGAACAGCAGTCCGGAAAAGAGCCCGATGATAGTCGCACCGGCTGTGCCCGCGAGTTCGCCCTGCCAGGTGACCGCGCCGTCGGTGCCAGGAGCGACGGGTTTGAGCGTCGTGATCAGCCGCGGCGCATCGAAGACGCTCCCGATCTCGCTGGAAAGGGTATCGGCCAGCGCTGTCGAGAGCGAGCCAGCGAAGGCAAACAGGAAGAGGTACGGATCGACTGCGATCAGACCCGCATCCGCGGCGGCGTAGCCGAAGACGGCGGCGAGCGCGACCGTCGCGTTACCGAGCACGTTCGCGCTCCCACGCGCGCCGTCGTTGCCCTCGGCGACGCCCCGATCACGCTTGTCGTCGTAGCGGAACTTGGTCGATAGCCCGCCGATACCGAAGAAGGCGATCATGACGGCGAACCAGGAGTAGCCGCCGAGGACGATGGCGACGAAGGCGAGGAAGACGCCGGTGAGCATCCCCTCGACCGAGGCAGTCTCCAGCGCGTACGAGAGGTAGCCGACGGCGACAGTGACGGCGAGAGCGACCGCCACGTCGAGGGTGCTCGTCGTGAGCGTCACCTCCGAGAGCAGCCACAGCAACAGGCCGATCGAGAGGATCACCGGCGGGTCGTCACGGCCCAGCAGGACCGTCCGGATCAACGCGCCGACGAGCGCGCCACAGGTCGCCATTACGACGAGTTGTGAGGCGTGTGGTATCGGCTCGGCCGCGATCAGTACTGCGAGATACTGCGCGCCAACGCCCGCGAGCAGTCCGCCGGCGACAAAGCCCGCGGCGTCGGCGAAGGGGCCGTCGCCGTAGCTCCGACCGAGTTCCGCGGCGAGGTTCCCGTAGGCGTACAGCACGATTGAGCCAGCAAACACCGCTACGGGCAGAGCAGTGAAAACGGTGAGAAATCCAAGTACTACGGCTGCGACGGAGAAGCCGACGAGGCCTTTCAGCCGCTCATCCCGGCGATCACCGGGGCGAGCGAACAACTCGAATACAACCCCGTCGGTGACGAGGACCGCGGCCACCGCGACCAGCGCGAAGAGGCCGGTCGCGACGCGTTCGTCGACTGCTGCGACGAGCGCAAGCGTTCCGACCGCGGCAAACGCCCCCGCTCGTCGTTCGGATGAAGTCACACTATTCCCTTCCTTTACCTGAGGGTTACATAAGAGTCCCGAACCCACGGCGTTCCAAGCCGGTGTGTTTACCACAGCGCGGGAACTGGACACGAACGTGGGACTGTACGATCGGTATCTCGCCCTACGTGTCCGCCGTCACGACGCACCGCCGCCGGCACACGTCGCCCTCGTGCTCGCGGAGCGGGACCTGCTAGAGCGGGGTGCCTACGACACGCTCGAATCCTTCTTCGAACTGGCGTTCGAGTACGGCACCGACCGCGTGACGGTCTACGTCAGCGTGCTGGACGAAGCCGTCGCGCCGACGCTCGAACGGTCGCTCCGGGACGTCGACGCACCGAAACCGATGGCGATCAGGGGGCCGACCGACGGGACCCGGGCCGACGCGCCGATCCAGATAAGCATCGGCCTCGGCGGGAAACACGAGTTCACGACGGCTGTCCAGGCGCTCGCGACGGAGGTCGAAGGGGGCGAGCTTTCGCCCGACGCCGTCACCGAACAGGACGTCGAGGAACGACTCGTCTTTCCGGACGCGCCGGATCTCGTCGTCAAGACCGGTGCCGAACGCCTGTCGGATTTCATGATCTGGCAGTCAGTCTACTCGGAGCTATATTTCACTGACGTCAACTGGCGGGACTTCCGGCGTCGCGATTACCTCCGTGCCCTTCGGGAGTACAAACAGCGCTCCCGCCGATTCGGCCGGTGAGAAATGCCGAGAGAGGAACTCGCTCGTGTTCCCAGACTCACGTGGTTCGCGGTAGGATCGCCGCAGTGTCGTGTCACATGGACTCCAGAACCCAACCGTTTTTATAGCAGAACCAACGAGTACTAGGTGCAATGGCGAAAGGTACGGTTGACTTCTTCAACGACACGGGCGGTTACGGATTCATCGAAAGTGACGACGCTGACGAAGACGTATTCTTCCACATGGAAGACGTCGGCGGGCCTGACCTGGAGGAAGGTCAGGAAGTCGAATTCGAGATCGAAGAGGCCGAGAAGGGCCCGCGAGCGAAGAACCTCGTCCGCCTGTAACACGACCCGAACGGTGCGGTTCCGGGCGTCGCGTTGGGGTCACACTCAGGCGGTCCGCCCGTGCAGTACGTCTTCCCGTATTTTCTACATCGACCAGCCGAGAGCATCCCGTTTGCGGACCCCATCACGCGAGCGTGGAGCGAACGGGAGACCGTGAGCGATATATGTTCAGTTCCGGAAGTAACGCGTATGCCAGAGGTACTCGACGAGGAACTCTACCAGCGCACGAAGCGGCTACTCGAACCGGGAGAGATCCAGCTTAACGGTGCCGTGGTCCACACCGAACTCGGCTCCGAGGACGAAATCGATATGATGCAGGCGACTCTCGACATCGGCGAGATTATCGCCGAGCACGCGGGCTACGATCCGAAAGACACCTTCGTCTACTCCGGTAACGACGACCCCGACTTCTCCTCGAATCAGCATCAGGGTCTGACCCTGGACGACGAGGAGTTCGTCTGGGAATGCCAACAACTACTGCGGGAGGGGACGTTCGACATCGTCTTTTATTACGAGGCCAGCGCCGACCAGGACGCGATCCTGTCGGACATCGAGGCGGCCGGGTTCGCCGTCTCCGGCGTCGAGGGCGAGTAGCGCTCTCGCCGACTCAGAACTGCAGATGTGAGGTAGAGTCGGGACCGTCGTCGCCGTCGTCGTCCCTCGTGCCGGTCCCGAGATACTCGACGTCATCGTCGGTCAGATAGACCTGTCCCCCGTCGACGGTGATCTCGACCGACGGGAGCGTCGTGCCTGCCGCTTCGCCGTTGTCGCACTCGCCCGAACACGTATCGAAAATCGAGCCGTGTTTCGGGCAGACGATGCCGTCGTCCCGGACGATTGCACCGATTTCTTCCCGATAGAGCCGCTGGTTCTCGTGGGTACAGCGGTTTACCCACGCCTCGACCCCGGGCCCCTCACAGGGGACGAGCACCACCTCCTCCTCTGAGCCCTGCTGGTCACGCACCCTGAACAGCCACGAGCCCTCCTCTCGCACCGTTTCGACGCTCGTCAACCGATAGCGACCGCTCATATGCGGCTACTGGGACGGAGCCCCGTTAATTCCTCGGCCGAGGCCTCGGCAGTCCTGAGCGCCGGCCGACAGTCGTCCCGAGGGGCTTATGTCCGGTCGTTCCCGAGGTTCGTGTATGAGTACAGACGCCGCGGACCTGACCGAGCAGGACCGGGCGATCGTCAACGCGTTTCAGGGCGGATTTCCCGTCGTCGCCGAGCCCTTTGGACCGGCCGCGGCGGCGCTCGCCGACCACGGGATCGAGCTATCGGCCGAGGCGCTACTGGACCGGGTTCGTGAACTCGACGACGAGGGGACCCTGACCCGCTTCGGCGCGCTGATCAACGCCCAGGAGATCGGCGGCGCGGCGACGCTCGTCGCCATGCACGCCCCCGAGGAACGGTTCGACGAGATCGCGGAGCAGGTCAACGGCTTCACCGAGGTCGCGCACAACTACGAGCGCGAGCATCCGTATCTGAACATGTGGTTCGTCGTGAGCGTCGCGGATCCGGACCGGGTCGAGACAGTGTTAGCCGAAATAGAGGACGCGACCGGCCAGGAGACGTACAATCTCCCCAAGCGCCAGGAGTTCCGGGTCGAGGCGAAGTTCTACGTCGACGGGCCGATCGAGGGGGGTGCGGTCGACTGCTCCGACCTCGGGCCCGACGTGACGCCGAGCGGTCGCGAGACGCTCACGCCCCGGGAACTCGATCTCGTACTGGAGATCCAGGGCGGCCTCCCGATCTCGGCGACCCCCTATGCGGACGTCGCCGCGGCGATCGGTGCCGAGACCGACTGGGTAATCGAGACGATCAAGCGGTTCGATGCCGAGGGGAAGGTCAGACGCGTCGGCGTGATCCCGAACCACTACGCGCTTGGCTACACCGAGAACGGCATGACGGTCTGGGACGTTCCCGACGAACTGGTCGACGAGGTCGGCCCCGAAATCGCCGGACTCCCCTTCGTCACCCACTGCTACCGTCGGCCGCGTCACGAGGGCGTCTGGCCGTACAACTTCTTCGCGATGACCCACGGTCGGAGCGAGGCCGAGAGCGAACGCCGGATCGAGCAGGTACGCGACCGGATGGCCGAGTACTGGGACGTCAGCGACGAGGACTGGGACTCCCTGTTCTCGACGCGGATCCTGAAAAAGACCGGTATCCGCCTCGACGAACGTGCCGAGGCCAACACCGCACCGGCCGGGGAGTGATCGACCGAACATGTACGGCACAACGACCATCGTATGGAGTGTATATATGCAGACTATCGCGAGAGCTATCGAGCGACGACCATGATCCCACTGCTCCACGACTTCAGCGGTGCGACGGTGCTCGTCTTCGGCGGCGGCCGCGTCGGCGCGCGGAAGGCCCGCCGGTTCGCCCGCGAGGCCGACGTAATCGTCGTTAGCCCGACGTTCGCCGAGCAGGGGTTCGGCGACAGCGACCTGATCCGTGAAGCGCCCGACGCCGAGTCGGTCCGTGAGTGGATCGACCGGACGGAGCCAGCACTGGTCGTCGCGGCGACGAACGACGAATCGGTCAACGAGGCGGCGGAGACGGCCGCCCGCGAGGCCGGGGCGCTAGTCAACCGAGCGGACCGGAGCGGCGCGACCGGTGACGGCAACAGGGCGGTCGACGACGTAGTCGTCCCCGCGACGATTCGGGACGATCCGGTCGTCGTCGCCGTCTCCACCGGCGGTGAAAGTCCGGCGCTGTCGCGGTATCTCCGCCGCGAGATCGAAACGCGGATCGACGGCGCGGGCGGGATGGCCGAATTGACAGGGGCGCTCCGCGGCGAACTCCGGGAGGAATCGGTCTCGCCGGGCGAGCGCCGGGACGCCGTTAGAACGGTCGTGGAATCTCCAGCGGTTTGGAAGGCTTTACGTAGTCGAACATCCAATGATCGGCAAGTGGCAGAGGACGTGATCCAGGAGGAGCTCGGGGAGTTCCCCGGTGATGGCGAATGATGAATGCTACAGGAGCCGTAACTGGGGTCAGCGTCTCGCACAGCACCGCGACCGTCGACGACGTGGCCCGGGCGGGTGCGGCCGACCAGCGTGCAGAGGTTGCAGAGCTAATCGAGAAGCCGTACGTGACCGAAGCGTTCGCGCTTCACACCTGTAACCGAACGGAAGCGTACGTCGTCACCGACGACGCATCCGTTGGCCGGGCGGCGTTCGAAACGTTCGCACCGCATGTAGACGACGAGTCGGTCCACTACATGGACCACGAGGAGAGTCTCGCACACCTCATGCGCGTCGCAGGTGGACTCGAATCGCTCGTCCTGGGCGAGGATCAGATCCTCGGACAGGTCCGGACGGCCTACGAGGACGCCCGCGGCGAAGGCGGGATCGGCCCGATGCTCGAAGACGCCGTGACGAAGGCGATTCACGTGGGCGAGCGCGTCAGGACGGAGACGGAGATCAACGAAGGAATCGTCTCGCTGGGCAGTGCCGCCGCGACCGTCGCGATGCGCGAACTCGACACCGATGCGCCGACAGCGCTCGTTATCGGTGCCGGGGAGATGGGGACGACTGCCGTCAAAGCGCTTGCGGATCGCGGCGTAGACGATATCGTCGTCGCCAACAGGACGATGCCGCACGCCGAGCATCTCGCGAGCGAGGTCGACGCCGATGCGACCGCCGTCCCGCTACAGGGAGCGGACGCCGTCGCCGAGCGTGCCGACCTCGTCGTCTCGACGACCGCGAGCGATAGCCCGATCATCGGCGTCGAACCGTTCGAGACAGAGGGGGAGACGGTCGTCGTCGACCTCGCACAGCCTCGCGACGTCGATCCGAGAGTTGCGGATATCGAGCGCGTCACCGTCTATGATCTCGATACGCTCACGTCGGTCACCGAGCAGACACGACGTCAGCGCCGCGCCGCGGCCGAGGAGGCCGAGGAGATAATCGACGCCGAGTTCGATCGACTGGTCAACCAGTACAAACGGAAACGGGCCGACGAGGTCATCGCCGCGATGTACGAGAGCGCGGATCGGGTCAAATCACAGGAGGTCTCGACTGCCGTCTCGAAACTGGAGACCGAAGCGGACGCCGACCTCTCCGCGGAGGAACGCGAGGTCGTCGAGTCGATGGCCGACGCGCTCGTGAGCAAGCTACTCGCGCCGCCGACCAAGAGCCTGCGCGAGGCCGCCGGCGAGGACGACTGGACGACCATCAACACGGCGCTCCAGCTATTCGATCCCGAGTTCGACGGCGAGACCTACCCGCCGATGCCCCCCGAGGGTATCGACCCCGAGGAGTTCGTCGACGGCCTTCCCGACGGCATCTCACCGGAGGAACTCCCCGACGAGTTCCCGGACGAGATTACCGAAAGCGTGCTTTCGGACGACTGACGGGGATACCTTTTATTTTATTGCGGGTCGACGAACGTCGTATGGCAGATTTGCTATCCGACGAGGAGATCAGCGAGCAACTTCCCCACGGCTGGGAGCGTGAGGGCGAAGAGATCGTTCGCGTCTACGAGTTCGACGATTACCTTCGTGGGGTCACCTTCGCGCAGATGGTCGGCGAAATCGCCGAAGCGGAGTTCCACCACCCGACGATCGAGATCCGCTACGAGGAAGTCGAGATCCGCTTTACCAGCCACGAGGAGGGCGGGATCACGGATCAGGACATCCATATGGCCGAACTGATCGAGTCCGAACACGACTGAGGATGACCGCTCGCTACGTCTTCGCCGTCGAGTTCCGGGTGCCAGTCGACGACCCGGAACTACGCCTCGACCCGGAGACGTTCGAGACGAAGCTCTACCGCTCCGCGGCCCCGCCGGGCGAGGAGGGCTGGCTGTTCTTCCGTAATAACCTCTGGCGCGGCGAGGTCGGCGACGAGACACATCTGCGCCAACTGGCGTCCGAGGAACTCGGCGTCGACGTCGAAGCCGTCGAGTACCGGGCGTTCGAGACCGACGAGGCGTATCTAGACGCGCTGAAAGCGGAGATCGCCGCCGACCTCGACCCGTTCAACGCCGACAGCGTTACCGAAGTGCTCTCGAAGTACTTTTCGAGTTCGCTTGAAGTAGAGTAACGCCGCGGCTCGGACCCTATCGCGCCGGAGACCACGACGGATGGTCGTGTCGCCCACCGTCGCCCAGTCGGGCATCGAAGGGACCGTATACCGCTGCCTAGAGACTCCCTGTGGAGCCGAATATGGGGAATACTTATTCCGTTCTATCGCATACGATGCTGTCCCGATGGTTCCCGATTACGACTTCTGGCTGCTCGACCTCGACGGGACACTCGTCGACGTCGAACCCGCCTACGTCTACGAGGTGATGGACGAGGTGGGGCGGCGACTCGGCCGGGAGTTCACGACACGTCAGGCCGAACTGCTCTGGCACGGCTACGGCGGGCAGCGTGACCAACTGCTCGACCAGCTAGGGATCGACCCACAGCGGTTCTGGGCGACGTTTCACGAGGTCGAGGACCCGATCACCCGCTCCGAGTCGACGTTCCTGTACGAGGACGCCACCTTCGTCGGCGAACTCGACCAGCCGACCGGGCTGGTGACTCACTGTCAGAACTATCTGACGGGGCCCGTCCTGGAGTATCACGACATCGCCGACTGGTTCGATACAGTGATCTGCTGTACCGACGATGTGGGGTGGAAGCCCGACCCCGCGCCCGTCGAACAGGCGATGGACGATCTCGATGTCGGCCACAACGGCCACGCCGGCGCGCTCGTCGGCGACAGTGCCGAGGATATCGGTGCGGCCAGAAACGCCGGTATCGACGGTATCCACGTCCAGCGCTACGATCCCCACGAACGCGGCTTCGTCGTCTGGGGCGACCGCCGTATCCGCTCGTTCGACGAACTCGCGTGAGACCGTGCCGAGGGCCTGACGGCCGGATGGCCCCGGCCGACGGCTGATGCGCTGCCCGATTCAGGAGCGCTGATAGCCGTCGAGGTCCGCGAGCACCGAGTCGATATCCGCCAGCGTAGCAGCGAGTTCCTGCAGTCCGTTTTTGCCCAGTCGATCCGGGAGCGCCAGCACGCGCACCGTCTCGACGCCCAGTGGGACGAAGCCGAGGTCGAGCCGTGACGCGGTCGCCCGAAGCCCGAGTCCGGCGTCAGCACGACCGTTTTTCACTTTTCGCGCGGGGCTCTCGTGCGCACGGACGGCCAGATCGAAGCCGTCGATGGCCTCGACCAGTTCGTGTCGGGTCGTCCCACGCTCGTCCGACAGGTCCGCGATGGCTTCCGAGAGCGTCGTCCGCAGGCCCGAATCGGTCGTCCGATTGATCAGGCGCAGGTCGCGGTCGACGAGATCACCTAGCCCCTCGATATGCTCCGGATTGCCGGCCGGAACGACCAGCCCCCACTCGCGTTGCCAGGTGGCCAGTTCGTTGGCCTCAACGTCCGGAGCCGCCGACCCGCTCGTGACGGCTACGTCGGGGACCCCATCGCGAAGCCGGCGGAGTCCCTGGCGCGTCCCCACCGACAGATAGCGGGGGTTCGAGAGCCGGTCCAGTAGCCGGGAGACGGCCGGGTCGTCCTCGCCGACACCGAAGACGGTCGGCGGTCGGACGTCCGGCGAAAACAACTTGACGGTGACTGGCTCGCCCGCCGCGAGGTAGTCCGTTTCGGCGTCGACCGTAACGAGTCCATCGGCGTCGGCCAGACTCGTCGTTGCGCCGCTGCCCTTGTCGACCGGATAGACGAGTCGGTCGCCCGTACTGTTCTCGACCAGTCCGACCGGCATGAGCCGCCGTCGACCCTGATCGTGGCGGGCTTCGGTCGCCATCTCGCCGTCAATGGTCGCGGACGCAGGCTCCGGTAGCCCGGCGGCCTCCCTGATCAGCGGGGCCACGAAGACCCGGAACGTCATCATCGCGGAGACGGGGTAGCCGGGCAGGCCGACGTACGCGCCGCCGGCGAGTTCACCGACCAGCATCGGCTTGCCGGGCTTGATGCCGACGCCGTGGAGCAGCAGTTCGCCGCGGTCCTCGATAACCTGGTAGATGACGTCGACCGCACTGGCGCTGGTCGACCCCGACGAGAGCACGACGTCACACTCCTCGCTGGCCTCGACGAGGATGCGCTCCATCTCGTCGTAATCGTCGCCGGCGTGGGGGTACAGCACTGGTTCGCCGCCGGCCTCCTCGACGGCCGTCGCGATAGTGTAGCTGTTGACGTCGTAGATCTGTCCGGCGTCGCTGTTCAGCGTCTCGCCCGGCCGGACGAGTTCGTCCCCCGTCGAGACGATGCCGACCGTCGGCTGTCCGCGGACCGGCACTTCGTCGACACCGAGCGCCGAGAGCAGGCCGATCTCACGGGCTGTGAGTCGCGTTCCGGGGCCGAGCGCCCGCTCGCCCGCAGCGACGTCCGCACCGGCGAGCATGACGTTGTCGCCCGGCGCGACCGAGGTACGGATCAGTACGTCACGGTCGTCGCCCTGGCCCTCGTCGTCGGTCCGCTCGACCGGGACCATCGCGTCCGCGCCCGGCGGCATCACCGCACCGGTAGAGATTTCGACTGCCTCGCCGTCGTCCATTTCGACTGTGGGTTCCGCGCCCGCGTGGACAGTACCGACGACGGAGAGTCGAGCAGGGTCGGCCTCGTCCGCACCGAAGGTGTCCCGCGCACGCAGCGCGTAGCCGTCCAGATTGGCACGGTCGAACCCCGGCACGTCGAGCGCCGCATCGACGCGCTCGGCGAGCACACGACCGCCGGCGTCGGCCAGCGGGACGTGCTCGGTGTCGGGCGATAGCTCTAGACCGTCGACGACCTCGTGCGCGACGTCGGGATCGGTCAGTTCGCGGAACTGGCGGCGCTCGCTCACGGCGACCACTCCCAGTGCTGGACAGCGACAGTCTCACCCTCGGGAATCCCTTCGCGGGGTTCGGGCACCACGACCCAGCCGTCAGCGAGCGCGACGCTGGAGAGGACGCCCGAGCCTTTCGCCCGTGTCGGCTCCGCGACCAGTTCCTCGCCCTCCTGCTCGGTCCGGACCCGGGCGAACGTTCTGGTTCCGGGTTCGCTCGCTATCTTCCGGTCCAGTCGAGCCTGCCGGGTAGGATGCGGCGGCGGCGACGTGCCACGGACCCAGTGCATCGCCGGTCGCAGGAACTGGACGGCGTTGACGATACAGGCGACCGGATAGCCAGGGAGCATGAGCACTGGCGTCTCCTCGACGACGCCGAGCGCGACGGGATGGCCGGGTTTGAGACCGACGCCGTGGACCAGCACCTCGCCCAGTTCGTCGATGACCTCGGGGATCAGGTCGCGCTCGCCGACCGATGAACCGCCGGTCGTCACGACGATGTCCTTGGTCAGGTCGCGCTGGACCGCCGCCCGCAAACTCTCGAACTCGTCGGTGACGACGTTTCGGTACTCCGCACGACCGCTCCAGCGCGAGACGAGTCGCGAGACAGTCAGCCCGTTCGTTTCGATCACTTCCCCCGGCTGGGGATCGTGCTGGACTAGCTCCTCGCCCGTCGGGATCACGCCGACCGTCGGCTCGTCGTAGACGGCGACCTCGTCGACGGCCAGCGACTTCAGCAGCCCCAGATCCGAGGGGCGAAGGCGGTGGCCCGGTTCGTACAGCGCTTGCCCGGCTTCGACGTCCTCGCCGACCGGCGCGACGTTCTCGCCCTCGGCGACGGCGTCGAACACCTCTATCTCGCCGGCGACCTCGTCGACGTCCTCGATCATCACGACGGCGTCACAGCTCTCCGGCACTTCGCTCCCCGTGTGGACGCGAACGGCCTCGCCCGCTACGGGGTCGGCGTCCCGGTCCGCGGCCCGCAGGAGTTCCGGTGATCGGCTGCTCGCGCCGAAGGTGTCCGCCGCGCGCACGGCGTAGCCGTCCATCGCCGCCCGACGATAGTGCGGGACGTTTCGCCGTGCGGTTACTGGCTCTGCGAGGAACTTGCCGTCGGCCTGGGTCAGTGGAAGTTCCGTCGAGTCGACTGTCCGGCTTGTTGCCTCGTGCAGTCGTTCTCTGGCCTCGTCCACCGGCGTCCGGTGTTTGAACCCCGACCGTTTCCGATCGGGCTCGGAATCGCTCATACACCAGTGTGGTGTTGCGAAGGCAAAAAACCGAGTGCCAGGCTGGTGACGGGCCTGCTAGGAGATCGGTCGGCCGTCTCGCCCGGTAGAAGTGCTCCGGGCGGAGATACCGGGACCACGGCCTTTTTCGCTTCCCGTTACTAAGAGAAAGTCATGTCAGCGCTGCGCGATGCCCTGCGCGATCTGCCCGATGCCGTGTTCGCCGATCTACTGGAGAGCGAGGAGGAGTACCTGCTCGTGATCGATCTGCCAGGCGTGACCGGCGAGACGCTCGACGTACGAGTCGACGGCGGTCGGCTGATCATCGAGGCCCGCAGGGAGAAAGCCCTGCCGACCGAGTTCGAGTATCTCCGCGAGGACCGCTCGCTGTTTCTCGACGCCGAGGTCCCCCTGCCGCCGGACGCGACCGGCCAGGACGCCACGGCGACGATCGATCGCGGCGTGCTCGAACTCACCCTCCCCAAAGAGACCGGAGAGGTCGAAACGACGATCGAAGTACATGACGAGTAGACGGGGGTGGTGGCCCTGGTAAACCTCCGTGCTTACTGGCGCTTTTTCGTCGTAGCGAGACAGTTCTTTCCCCTCCTGTTCGCGTACGCCCGCGACCGGAACCGGTTCCTGCTGTTCGGGCGAGGGCGGTCGGTCGACAGCAGCACGCGCCGGCAACGCGCCGAGCACCTGCTCGACACGCTGTTGACGCTCGGACCCACGTTCATCAAACTCGGACAGCTACTGTCGACACGGCCCGACATTCTGCCGCCGGAGTACATTCAGGTGCTCTCACAGCTACAGGACGAGGTTCCTCCGGCCGACTGGGCGGACGCGAGGACAGTCATCGAAGACGAACTCGGCCCGGTCGACGAGTACTTCGACGGGTTCGACACCGAGTCGATCAGTGGCGCGAGTCTCGGACAGGTCCACCGCGCCCGGGTCGACGGGCAGGAAGTCGCCGTGAAGATCCGACGCCCCAACGTGAAAGAGCTCGTCGAGGCGGACCTGCGAGTGATCAACTGGTCGCTCCCGATCCTCATGTTCTTCATCGGCCAGGCGCGGTCGTTTTCGCTCCAGAACCTCTCGGAAGAGTTCGCGAAGACGATCCGCGAGGAGATGAACTACCAGCGCGAGGCGGCGATGCTGAAAGATATCAAGCAGAACTTCGCCGACGACGAGACGATCCGGATCCCTGCCGTGATCGACTCCCGTTCCGGGCCGAAGGTACTGACGATGGAGTACGTCCCGGGGACGAAGATCAACGATATCGAAACCCTGGACGACGCGGGAATCGACCGGACCGAGCTAGCGACGACCCTCCAGCGGGCATACCTCAAGATGATCATCGACGATGGCGTCTTCCACGCCGACCCCCACCCCGGAAACCTCGCCGTGCAGGACGACGGGACCATCGTCTTCTACGACTTCGGTATGAGCGGGCAGGTCGATCCGTTCGTCCAGGAGAAAGTCGTCGACTTCTACATCGCCGTCGCAAACCAGGATATCGACAGTATTCTGGACGTGCTCGTCGAACTGGGAACGCTCTCACCGGACGCCGACCGGGCAGTGATGGCCGACGCGCTGGAACTGGCCATCGCCGACGCCCGCGGGGAAGACATCGAGACCTACCGCGTTCAGGAGATCGTCGGGCAGATCGAGGACTCGATCTACGAGTTCCCGTTCCGATTACCCAAGAACCTCGCACTCGTCCTGCGCGTCGCGACGGTCGTCGAGGGGGTCTGCGTGACGCTCGACCCGGACTTCGACTTCATCACGATCGCGACCGATTACCTCTCCGAGGAGGGGTATCGCGAGGAGACCGCACGCCGATACCTCTCCGACGCCGGTGAGGAATTACAGGACACCACCGAGTCGTTGTTCAGAGTCCCGCCGAAAGTCGAGAGTGCACTCGACCGGATCGAGCGCGAAAACTTCCATCTGCGAGCGGACATCGAGGACTCGGACGACCTCCTGGACCGCCTCGCGAAACGACTCGTGCTGGGAATCCTCGTCGCGACGGGGACCCTCTCGACGGCGCTTTTGTACGCCTTTGCGACCGTAGAGTCCGCGGTCATCGTCGTCGTCCCCACGCTGTTGATCGGCTTTCTGCTGTACCGCTCGTTCACCAAGCGCCGCGGCATCCGGGCAAGCCCACAGTTCACTCGCCAGAACCTTCGGGAGCGCGAGGAGGAGTGAGACCGAAGACGTATTGAGCCAGGACGAAAAGCGATGAATAATGTCATCTACATTTGATCCAGAGACACCGGTCGAGTCGTATCATCCCGGCCACCCGCGGTTCGTCCGCGTCGGTGAGCCGATCCACGATTCGGTGTTCGTCATCGACGCCGACGACACCGGACTCGATGTTGACGTGGAGATAGACCAGGGAAGCCGTGACAATCTCGCGCCGCGTCTTCCGGACCTTTCTGTCGATCCCGAGAACTACGACGCCGACGATTTCGAGTGGTCGGTCGTCTCGACGCCCGACGAGAGCGACGGGGACGTCCTCTCCTTTGCGACCTCGAAGACGGAGATTCTCCGGTACGACGCCGAAGCGGACAACGCCGCCGAGTTCGTGGCCGATGTGCCGGGCGAGTACGTGCTCGGACTCGACGCGCCGGATGGCCAGCACGAACTGACGCTGTACGCGTTTCCCGAGGGGACGGGTGCCCCTCGCCCTCGCATCGAACTCGACGGCGAGTACGACGAGACGGGCGAGCGCTTCCGAATCGAATCGAACGCGAACCTCGCGCCGTCGAGCGACGCCGATCCCGCAGATCTGCGCGTCGAGTTCCTCGCGGACGACCGGGACGCACTCGCGACGGCCGACGTCGAGATCGCGGATGACGGCCGGTCGGCCACCGTCCCGGTTGCAGCGCTCGACGGGGAGACGGCACGCGTTCACGCCGCCGCCTACGACGGGCACGAGACCAGCGTACAGGACTCGGTCGAACTCGATCCTGCAGGCGATGTCTTCCTGCCGAACCGCTCGCCCGAGTGGATCGACGACGCCGTCATGTATCAGATCTTCCCGCGCTCGTGGGCGGGCGAACGCGGCAAGACGACCTTCCAGACGCTGATCGGCGGCGACGAGGAGACCGGCGCACGCGGCGTCGAGTATCTCGACGAACTGGGCGTCGACGTCCTCTGGGTGACGCCGGTCGTCCCCGCGACGAGCGCACAGATGGACCTGCCACCGGGCGGCCCCCACGGCTACGGCACCCTCGATTATCTGGGGATCGCCGAGGACCTCGTCCCCGAGAGCTACGACGACCCGGTCGCCGCTTACGCCGATTTCGTTGAGGCGTGTAACGAGCGCGGTATCAAGGTGTTATTCGACCTCGTGATCAACCACGCCGGACGGTGGATCGATCAGTTCGTCGACACCATCGCCGAGGGCGATCAGTCGGTCGAGGCGGGCAACAGCGCCACCGTCGAGGCCTGGAACGAGGAGTCCAAATACTTCGACTGGTGGGATCGGGTGGACTCCCCCCGCTACGCCGAAGACGGCTCCCAGATCGAGGCCGCACCGCGTGCGACCGGCTTTGCGGATCTCCAGTGGATGCCCAACATCAACTACGAGAACCTCGCGATGCGCGAGTACATCCTCAGCGTCGCGGACTTCTGGTCCCGCGAGGTCGGCGTCGACGGCTTCCGCTGTGACGTCGCCTACGGCGTCCCCCACAGTTTCTGGAAGGACGTCCGCGAACTGGTCCGGGACAACAACAGCGAGTTCCTGCTACTCGACGAGACGCTCCCGACCGATCCCGCGTTTTCGGAGAACGAGTTCGACATGCACTACGACTCCTACGGGTTCACCTTCACCGCCCAGAACGTGCTTGAAGAGGGCGACGGCCTCACCGACGGCCAGGAGCGCGTCGAGCATCTCTACGACTTCGCGGCCGATCCCAGCAATCCCGAACAACTCGTCGAGGATGTCCTGGCGCGTCGAGACCACGGGGTCCCCGAGCACTCGCGGGTGCTCAACGCCGTCGAGAACCACGACGAGCAACGTCTCCTGAACCGTACCGCGGTCGACCTCGCGAACCCCGACCGCGACAGCGTCACCGAAGCGGAGTGGGACGACGCCGCGAAAGGACAGCGCGCCGCCTTCGCCGCCTGCGTTGCCCTGCCGGGCGTTCCGATGATCTACTACGGGCAGGAGCGCCAGATCAGCCGCTACGGCGAGGGACGGGTCTCGGATCCCGACGACCGCCGTGGGCGCGACGACGACGGGAACGTCAGACCGGAAGCCGACGTCCGGCCGGGCGGCCGCCAGCGTGCGTTCATGAACTGGGAGGAGTACGACGAGGATCATCTCGAGTTCTACAAGGGGATGATCGATCTGTATCACGACCTCGACGTCCTGCACCCGGACGCGAAGCTATCGTCGAAACCGACCGACGACGAGATAGATGCTGTCCTGTTCACTCGCGACGCGAGCGAACGAGACGACGTGTCGGGGCCGGAAACGGTGCTCGTCGTCGTCAACTTCGAGTCCGAGCCAGTGACGATCGGACTGCCCGAGGGCGTCGAATCGGAGAACCTCGCAGTCGACGACGGCGGGAGCGACGGCAGGACTGTCACGGTCGACACCGTCGGCGTCTTTGCGGTCACCGGAACGCTCGCCGAGAACTGAGCGGCGACGGTGCGATCTACACGACCGCCCGGTTCAGGATCGGCGTTCAGCGAACCGCTGGCTGAGCGCCGTCGACAGATCCGTCAGATAAACGCCGCCCCACAGCGCCACAAGGAGGCCGCCAATAGAGTTGTAAATAATGTCCCAGAGCGTGTCGTAGACGCCGTACTGCGTGAGTACCGACGGCATACCCAGCGCCCCAGCGGTAACTCCGATAGCGAACTCCAGAAGCTCCCAGACGACGCCGAACGCGAGCACGAACAGCAGGATGATCACCGCGATAAACTTCGGCGGCAGGTAGACCGCGTCGGAGTGCTCGTCGATGGCCCGCACCGTGGCGTAGCCCGCCGCCGCCACGACCGACGCAGAGAGCGCATGAGTCATGTGATCCCACCACTCGGTCCCCGAGTAGAAGTTCCAGCCCGCACCGGGGATGCCGACGGTCCCCAGCGCGTGGAGGAAGGCGGCGGTCGTGATCCAGAGCGTGATCCGGGGATCCATCGGGAGGCCGTAGTCCCGCTCCAGAAGCCCCGGGATCCGGGTGACCGCCAGCGCGACACCCGTGTTGACGATGATCCCGATGCTCCCCCGTTCGATGCCGATAAACAGCAACCCGACGAGAGTCACCTCCATCAGTCGAGAGAGTTGGCGCTGTCGGCGCTCCGAGCCGAACAATCGCGAGATACGATTACTCACGAGTCTCACCTCGTCCCTCAGAAGTGGCCCTCGAACTGGGGTCCGCGGCGTCGTCGACGCGCTTTCTTTCGGGGACGAGTCGAGCATCCATCGACGTGTACCGGCGGAAGTATAGCGTGAACACGCCGCCCGCGAACAACCCAGCCAGCGCGGAGTAGATCCACTCGTACATCAGGTCCTCGTTGGTCGAGATGTAATCAGTACCGAGGTAGACGTCGAAGCCCCACTGAACCAGCCCCCAGAGTGCGGCGGCGGCCAGCGTCGCCACGACGACGAGCACGATGGCAAAGCCGGGCGAAAGCCGAACGGTTGTAAAGGACTCCAGTTCGACGGCGATCACCAGGGCGATGGCGGCGACCGCGAAGTACGCGGCGAACTGACTGGAGAGCCGTTCCGATCCGAGCGCCAGACCGACCACCGGCAAGGCGGCCATTAGCAGGACTTCCCACGGTAACATGACATAGGGCGAGCGATAGGCGAGCGGCGGGATCACCGCGAGGACGAGGAGCACGAAGGCAAAGAGCGACCAGAGCACGCCAGTGACGACGACGATACCGACGCTGGCGGCCGCCAGCAGAGCGATCAATAGCCACGAAACGACTGCGTTTCGGCGGCCATCGGCGAGCAACCCCTCGAGTCCGGACAGCGACATACCGGATCTAATGCGTTCACACATATATTGATGTGTGACCCGCGGCCGACAGTCGAGCGATATCGTCACACCGCCGCGACGACGATGTACACCGTCGCGTAGCTCAGGAGTGCCGCCGAGATCCCCGCCAGCGCGGTAAACGCGACGCCAAGCCAGTCGAGGAGCAGTTCGTCGTCGCGGGTCGCGCTCGGCCGCTGGGTGAGTGGCGGCGACCACCGCGAGAACCGTCGTCGAAGCTCGGTCGCCGCCGGAACTCTGTCGGACCCTGCCGAGAGCCCCCCGCAGACGAGCCCTACCGAGAGGATCGAGAACACGAAGTGATAGGACACGTCGAGCGTCGGCGGTGCCATCGCGAGGGCGGCGATCCCGTAGGCGACGCCGACGGATGCACGCCGGTCGACGAGTTCCACCCACGACAGGCCACTGATCCGGGCAATCGTCAGCGCCGCGAGCCAGATCACGGACAGTTCGACCGCAAACGCGCCCAGCAAGTGGAGCGTCGGATCGGCGTGAAGCAACACCCTGCTGTCGAAGAGCGCGACGCCGAACGGATAGAACAGTCCCGGTGGGTCGCCAGTCAGCAAGTCGCCCCACGGATGGGACAGCAGTCCCGCCGTGGCGGCGAGAGCAACCGTTCGGGCCGGGAACTCAGTCTTCCAGCGGCTCAGCGTCGCGACGCCGACGCCGGCGACCGCGAACAGCCCCATCACGACGCCACCCAGCAGGCCACTCACCGCATAGGCGACGATGATCAGCGCAGTGAGGATGACGACAGCGAGACCACGGCCCATAGCCTGGGTCTGCGGGGTCGCAGTCTTCGTGCCAGCCCAGAGCCCGAAAGCGGGTCCCGCAAGGAGGGCGACGACCAGCGAGTGGGTTATCGTCCGGTGGACGTTCCGCGTGGCGTCCCAGAACGTGCTTGGTTCGATCACAGACTCGGCCGTCAGCGACCCGGCGTCGAGCGCGACCGCGGCGTAGGCGACATCGACGTCCGGGATGGCCGCGAACGCGGCGGCGACCAGCCCCAGCGTTAGCGCGCGGCGGGGCGGCCAGCCTCGCCAGTCCGCGATCAGCGCGGCGAGGGCGAACGCCAGCAACGCATGGCCGAGAAACACAGTATCGCGGATACGTGGCTGACCATTATAACCTTCTCGCCGCTTCTATGACATGTTATCTCACATCGCACATCGGCGGTGCGGACGGTTTTTGACCGGCGGCCGCGTACGCCCGGACGGCCGATGACGACGCACTCGCTCCGAGCCAGTCTCGGCAACTGGCGACGACGAGCCCTATGAGTGCCGAGGCCAGCTTTCTATCCATACATTCGCGAGGAGAAGTGAACGAGCGTCAGAAAATTTCGTCTGCTACCCGCTAAGAGAGAACAGTCGTAATCGAGAGGCGAATAGAGTACGCTCTGAGGCGTCACATAGGCCTCGTCATCTTGTGGGTATGAACTAGTCAAGAGAGGAGGCTTGATGTGCAAACCCGTTGTTCACGCATTCTCGTACTCGATTCGCCGGAATAGGTGGGTCAATCACGCGCCACTTCCGCTGATATACCCGAGAAGGCCGTGAACGACCGGATGAACGTGGGTATGGACGTGCTGGACAAACACTACGACAAGCGTTCCGAACAGGTGAAAATGGAACAACGCCGGGGGTATCTCGACGAAACTTGAACTGCCGTCACAGGTGTCACATGTGACTTTCCGACTTTTTGGTATATCCAGCAGAATATTCAGTATAAGCGGGACGAGGAGGTGAAGGTCCAACAGAGAAGAGGGTGTTTAGACAATATTTGATATTTACTTTGAATTAAAGTATTCAGAGAACTCGTCACTTTCCAATAACATCTTACTAATCTTCATCTCTTGACTTAGGGATTGGTCAAGTCCTTTTTCTTGAAGATATTTCCAAATTCTAAATAACGGATATGGCTCTTCCCTTTTTGCGTCCATATCCGTGATGGGGGCGGTGTTTATTCTGGATAGTGTTTCGTCCCGTTCTTTGCTAAATCCGTCTTCTTCGACATTGTCCCAGATTGCTAAGCAACATAGATTCATGATTATCGCCCCAATAGCCAGTGTGCTATCGCTACCGTGGATATTTGCGTTTCTCAAATCAGAAATGGCATGAAGTAGACTTTCAGCATCGCCTTTGAGATTACCTTTAGTAACTCCCCGAAGGTTCTTGATTAGATTACTATGGTCATATCTATCAAAATCACTTCTATCCAAATCAGTCAGGTCAACCTCTCCAATCTTTTCGGTGAACTGGCTCTCTAATCCATCAATCGCATAGAGTGCCTGTTTAGTGTCTGCTGATTGGGTATTGGACATCCACATCTGGAGTTTTTGGAAATAGTTCGGACGGTAGGGGTTAGGGGAAACTTCCTCCGTGTGGAACCCCCTAGTCGTGATTTTGTAGTTCCCCTCTTTAGGAGCCTCTGAGCTGCTTAATTTTCCATTTAAATCATCCAACTCGTCTAAATGCCGAATCAATAATCCTTCTAATACAGGGAACCCAGCGCTGGTTGCCATTTTTAAACCTTTGTATTTTTGTACGCCAGATATACTTGGATTTGTATTTTCGATGAATCTCTGTGTATTAGTAGATAACGTTGATTGAACCACCGGAAGAAGCATCATATTCACTAATACCTTGAAATCAGATAGAATTGAATTTAGATTGGTGTCAGAATCAAAGTAGTTGTCGGCATATGTAGCGGTCCACGCCCAGTACTGATAGTGGTCCGTAGGAATGAGAATATCATCAGATAGCAGCATAGAATCGCAAAGGTAAATGGGGAAACGACGTAGTACGGAGAGTGGGAGTTCGTGGACATGGACCTGTTTATGAACCTCTTCTTCCGTTCCCTCCGTAGTCTCGGCAGCCAGCGAAATTGTCGGAAGTAGATGATAGGGCTGCTGAAGATTGACAAAAGTCGTGTCAAACAGCCTTCCCTCTTCATCAAGTTTACTCAGGTGGAAGTTCTGAGCATTACTAAGGCCGAAACCTCCTTCCTTAGAGGTGAATCCGGAACCGGTAATCGTCCCAATAACAATGACTTCTTCGCCGAGAAGATTGTCTTCTTGGTTATTCTCTTCAATATAATCCTCTAAAAGTTGGCGAATGTGGCCATCGATTGACATGGCCGCGATTTCGAGAACCCGGCGTATAATATTGACGCTGATAATGTTTATTGTCAGCCAAAGGCTGATGTCTTCAAATTTCGTCTACCGCTCTTTTGGGGGAAGAACCACCGGCGTGCAGTGTCGTTTATTCCGAAAGTCATTTTTGACCTGGCATCACCAGAGATTCACCTCTTCGTCCAGCCCATCAAGCCGTTTAGGCTCAGACCGCTTACGTATGGACGTGACCCAGGAGCCCTCCCGAGCCGCCGTAGAACAGGTTCCCGCTTAAAACGCGGCTTTCCACTGACTATGGATTTCAGTTTTCGGAGTAGATTGATTGAGATGTTCAATTAGTCCTATTCTGAGTCGTAAACGGGTAGTTCCACAAGCACCACAGGGTCACAGTCGAACGGACTCGGGAGTTCGTCAACGAATGCCCGCACGAATCCCGTCGTTCCCGGCTTGACTATCACCTCGGCGTCGGCGTGTACCGTCTCACCGTCCTCGTTCTCGTAGGTCGTGGGGACAAATACGGGGATGCCCTCCTCAAGATACTCCTGCGAGACACTTCTGAGCGCCTCGCTCTCCGTTTCGAGATTCCCGTCCGTGTCAACCGTCCCGACAACCTCACCGCGCTCGTGATTGAGTATCTCGACCTCGACGACCTCGTGCTCGTCGTCGGAGTCATCCTCGTCACCAGCGTTTGCCATCCCCTCAGCCACGGCCCGCCCGAAATCCTCCTCCATCCATGCCGCTATCTCGGCGGCATCGGCGTCGGGGCCGGGGCGTTCGGGCCGTTCTGAGTCGTCCATAGTAGTATATTGTTCCTGACTGAATTTAATCGCTGGTGATGCTTTACTAGTCGCCTCCGAGTGCCCACAGAGCCATATCGAGCGTGCGGAGACTCACATCGTACTCGTTCGCGATCGCCCAACACGCTCCGAGGTACAGTAAGTAATCCTCAACAGTCGGGTCATCGGGCATTTCGTCGGGCAGATACCCGTTCTCGTGCAGCACGCCCCACGCCTTCCAATCGAGAACGGTGAAGCGGTCAGGATCCATGAACAGGAGAAATGCAGACCCCATCCGTTCGGCTACACCGGATATTTCGGTCAGGTGGGTCAGTTTCTCGCCTGGCGAAGAGGCTGCGACCGTCTTCTCGATTTGCGTGGTAACAAACTCCTCGTCATTCGAGTTAAAATCATCGAGGACCTTCCCGACGAATGGTGAGCCAGTCATTTTCCAGCGTACAATCCATTCCAGGTCTTCCCACGTCCATGTCCCCTCCTCGAACGCCTCCGGTAGCGTTTCGAGACGTTCTATCTCCTCGACGTATTGGTCCTCCTCTGCCTCATAGGCGACTTCCTGCTGCTCGATTACGCGCCGGCCCAAGTCCATTACCTCGACGGAACATCTCCTAATCAACTCATAATCAAAATACAGCAGATAATGTCTAAGAGTAATTCCGTACTGGTCGTTAGCACACTTAATCTCCCCTCCCTCAGCACCCGGTCAAATCGAGTTTTTTACTAACTATATACATAGTTAGCTTTTTTAGCTGTATGCTGTACCAATAGATGAGTAGTGATTGACTCCGTTGAAAGAGTCTAATAACGGTATTTTCTCAAACACCTGTCTTCCCACTCGTCGTTAAATAGATGATACCTGTTCTAACGAAGACACTTACAGTCTAAGCGAGAGTAGAGACGAGAGGATGGAACACACGGACACAGCCTATCCATCGTCAGACAACGCAAGTTGCTCCCGTGTCCACGAAGTGAACACAGAGGCAATGACTCGGACTAGTGCTGAGACAGGTCCCACAGCACGAAGGAGAATGCCTATATCGCTGATTCAATACGAGTCGGAATAGGAAACTCCTCCACCAAGCCTACTAGCGGCTTCTCCGAGCGTCGTAACGTGTCAGACCGATACTGCCAACAGTGTGGTGCAGAGCTTGATGACGCCGCGTACTGCTCCGAGTGTGGTGCCACAGCCGGAGATGATGGCGAGACGACCGACAACGCGACCTCGACAGAGGACGGCTCATGGGACTGGTTCTCTCCCCGTGGCCCGTTCCAGTCACCTCGTCGCGCCGTTGGCTCCCTGAACCTCCTCGGGTTCGTCTCATTCCTGCTCGCCATCGGGCTCAACGCGGTGGGATTGCCGATCACCGCATTGCCCCATCCCATCCCAATTGCATTATTCGCGTTCTGGTTCGGGATTATCGTCGTCGGACTACCGCTGTGGGGACTATTGCACGTCACCGACAACGTGCTCGGGTTCCTGAAACCCGGATAATCCTGACTGCTGAGACGAAGCAGACTCGTCGCTCTCGGGAGGCAGGTTCTATCCGTCCCATCGTGGGGACCGGTGGGACGAACAGGGAGAGACCGTCGCGTCTTGTCGTAGACTCGAACGCAGGGGTACCGACGACCGTGGAGTTACGACAGGAACCTCGTTGAGCAGGACTTCACGCAGAATTTTGCAGGATGTTCGTCGCGTCGACGCCGTTCCCCTTAGACCGAAGACGTTCGTCGTCTCTTCGGTTTCAGTCATCATACGATAGAACACAGGGACTCACTCCGTCGACCGTCGGACGAACCGAGTCTCGTCGCGTCTCCGCGAAGTGCTCTACGAGGGAGGTGCTATAGATTGAGAGACTCGATGCACTCAAGATATGATTGCTTCGCATCAAACCTATCAACGCGAGTATAGATGTCCATTGTACGAGAATTTGAATCGCCCCTAACGTACTGCAATATGTGGTCGGGCATCTCGTTATTACGCATCAACGTGGTGAATACCGTGCGGAACGTGTGAGGCGTGAACTTTCGGTGGAAGCGCGTCTCGCCCTCGTCCATTACGCCTGCCTCGACCGCAGCATCACGAACGGCCCGCTGCACCTGCGTCGTATCCACTCGACTCCCCCGAATGCTCAGGAACAGGTACTCGGAGTCGTTATCAGGACGAACAAGGCGATACCGCTTGAGGGCGTGTTTTACCTCCTCGTCCACAGGGACGACCGTCTGACTACCGCCCTTGCGCTCACGGAGGCGAATGAAACCGTCGTCGAGCATCAGGTCGTCCCGTTCGATTTCGAGCGCCTCCCTAATCCGGCAACCCGTCTTCGCCAGCACGACGGCAATCGCCTTGTTCCGCGGGTCAGCGATGTTGTGGACGATTTTCTTCGCGTTCTCCCACGTCGCGCAGTCGGGACGCTCGCGGTACTTCTGCGGGATTTCTTCGAGGACGACCGCTGCGGGGTTGCCGGTGATGTTCTCGAAGCGCGGGCGCTTCATCGCCCACCCGTAGAACGACGACAGCGATTCGAGGTATCTCCGCTTTGTGTTCTGCGAGAGGTCGCGGGCAGCGAGTGCGCCGACGTAGTCCTCGATGTGACGCACTTCGACGTCTTGGGGTGCGAGGTCGGGGAACTCCTCGTGGAAGAACGATTTCAGGGTTCGGGAGTAGGCGTTGAGCGTCCGACGACTGCGCCCCATCGCCTGCTTGCGTTCGATGAAGTCGTTGACCGCGTCGTGCTCATTCTCGTATATCTTCTCGCGGGTCTTCCCCGTCATGCCTCAACCACCTCCGCGTCAGCGTCGTCGTGAGCGAGCCGCCACCCGTAGCCCTGTTTGTATTCGACTTTGTTCTCCTCAGCGAGGTCGAACAGCTGATCCTCAACAGCGTCCTTCACGATGCCCGTCAGAACACCGCTGTCGGTGACTTGATGAAGCACCTTGTTCAGCGGCTGGTAACTCTCGGTGAGGAACGTCGTCACGAACTCCTCGTGAGCGATATCGATCTCACCCGGTTCAGAGTTACGAGCGTCTTCGAGATCGTCCTGTAACTGCTCGACTTGCAGTTGAAGCTCCTCGACCTTCGACTCGTTCTGACTGTACGCGAGGAACCCTTCCTGACGGGCAGCGCGGGCCTCTTGGATCAGTTCGTAGAGATACTTTGACCGACTCCCGTAACCCTGCTCTTCGGCTTCCTTCATCCACTCCTCAGCGTGCTTGCGACTCGGGTAGATGGCGACGTAGGTCGTCTCCTCGGACAGGCCAACCTCGGTCTCCCACTCGGTCTGCTGTGGCTCTTCGTCACTCATTCGTGTATTACAACAGACAATTACAACTGGACGTTCCTAGGCGTTGTGGATAGATACGATGGATATGGTGACTGTGGGCGTTGTAACTCCTCGACCAAGCACTTTAGAGGCAGGTGTTTGAATCTCGGTACATGCCGAACCCCCTCTTCTCCACGTACACACAGGGCGAAAATCGGGTTACATCAACGGTTATCGCCGTCCTTGAGCACATCAACAATCAGTTAGCGGAGGATATTCTGGAAGCACTGACAGACGAATCCGACCTGTCGCTCGTCTCGTTCGATAATCAGGTGACGGGCGTTGACTCTGTGCCGGATGCTGCAATCAAGAGTTCGACCGCGCTCTGGTTCGAGACGAAGACGAGTCGGGACGCTGTGGACAAAGAACAACTCGAAAATCATCTTCACGCACTTGATGAGGACGAAGCGGAATTGCAGCGTCTCATTGTCCTAACTCCCGATGGTCGACTCCCTGACGAGGTGGCCGAGATCGAAGACGAGCGTATCGTGTGGGCCAATTTTGACGCCCTCATTGACACCATCGAGACGGTGCTTGAGCGAGACGTGGGGAGTGCCGAGGCGAGTATGTCTGTGCCAACAGAACGTGAGGCGTTCCTGCTACGTGAACTCAGTCGCTTCCTCTACGACGAAGATCTCGTGAGCGGCAAAGAGGACCGTGTGTTAGTCGTCGCGGCCCGCAAAGCGTGGCCCGAGTATCAGGAGCATGGCCTATACTTCTGCCAGGCGAATCGGTCGTTCAAACCCGTCGACCACCTTGCGTTCTACACCGACGGCGAAATCAAAACCGCAGTCCCGTCAGTAACGGATGCTATCGAGAGCATCGAACTGACCGAAGAAACGGTGCGAAACAACGCAGACCTCTCACAGTCACAGCGTGAGCAACTGCTTGACGCAGTGTCGCAGTTCCGCAAAGAGGGCTCTGAACGGCACGGTGAGACGGAGAAGGTCATCTTCCTGCAGGACGGTATTGAACTCGACCGCCCAGTGAAAAACGACAAGACTGCAAGCGACTCTGACCGGATAGTTGCTTTTGTCCAAGGGCATCGCTACGTCTCGTTCTCGAAGCTGCGGGAGAATCCCCAGTATACGACCGAATTAGAGGATTCAGCACTATGATAACCTCGAATCCGAGTATCAGGCGACAGTTCCATTGAAGCGAGTCTACATCCCTTCGCATGACCCTCCTCTTCAGGAATAAGGTTCATACAATAGTTTATGATACCACGATAAATCTCACAATAGAATGGACGCGACTGATGTTCGTAGTACGCCGGTTGTCTTTCCAGCTAGTATCTGGATGTTGCCCTCTGATCGGATGGTAATTCGACGATACAAGCCGGTAGAGTATTTTTCTGATACTCTTCAGCAGGGATATCGAGCCAAGCAGGCAGGAAGATACGACGATATCTTCGAGGGACGGGCAACAGCCCAAACCCGGAGAGCTGAGGAAGAGCAGGCTTCAGATGAATCGAGGACTTTGGCCAACGGCGAGGAAATGGACCTCACCGAAGGAATGCGACAGTGGCGTGAGGCAAACGGGTACTACTATTATCCAAACTGCTGGCGGCTGGGTACTGACGAGAGTGAGACGATTTGGGATGAATATGCTGATTTGCAGGACGGTGTCGCCATTGAGACGACTGTAGGCAAGCTCAAACAACATCTGGCTCCTTCCGAGAGAATCAGGATGGGCTTCATTCGGTACTTAGATTGGTTACAAGAAGGGGCCAGAGGGAATGACCCTGGTTGGCCGTTCTTTTTCAAGTCGCGTGAATACGACGAAGAGCAAGAATTTCGAGCATTAGCTAACCGCGGTGGGAATGCCTTGTTTAGAACTGATGGATTAGAGTTCACCGAGGAGCACATTCCTGAAGACAATCCTGAAGTGATCAATATTCCAGCGAATCAAGAGGAACTTATCGACAGGGTGATTCTCGCCCCCGAAGCGAACGATGATGTCCGGTCACAGGTTGAATCTAGTTTAGAAGACGCTGACCTTGATGTTCCAATAGTCGAATCACGATTGAACTCGAATGACTTACCCAGCAGAGGGTACGTAGCAAGGTTGGCAGGAGCCGATAACTACGGGGGTCAAGAAGATTACCTCGAAGGGTTGTTCCATGATTTTGTAGAAGAGACAGACTGGAACATATGGGAGACAGTCGATGTGGTTCAAATCAACCGTAAGGGACATCTCTCTCCTCGTGATGTGTTTCTCGAACTGTATCGATACGAGGACCAAGGCCCTGACCGCGAAGTGTACGGTCATGACCATCTACAGTACGAAGTCAGGGTTCATCGGTACCGAAATGGGGAGCATGAGATGACTTACCTAAACGACCACGCGGAGGAGACGAGAGAACAATTAGAGGAAGAATCGACTGAATAGTTCCCGAGGATTATGGAACGAGCGGCCTCGATAGAAGCTATAATCACATTCACTATGGATAGATTGTGAGTCGTGAGTGCAGTGGCCCCTGTTTTTCCCGAGTAGACGGCGGAATAAGGGTGTTTGTCTGGGGCCTTGGTATCCAAAGGCCCCGGTCAGTTCCTGATTCAGCACACGGCGACCTCGAATTCGAATATCAGACAACGGTTTCATTAAATCAGGTATCTATCCCTTCGCAGGCCCCTCCACTTGAGGGGTGATCAGAGAATGAATCGGGCATATATTGATATTCTGAGCTTCTTATAACCGAACATGGGCGAGATTCATGACGAAATGATCGAAAACTGTAGAGAGGGGCAGGGGCCGTGCGAGATGTGTCCTGCAAGCCAAGAGCACCCGGTTGATGATCGGCATGTTCATCCAGGGTTCTTCAATTACGAGGCTGACCTAATGTTTATCGACGAACAGCCGAACACAGACCACTTCGGGTACAACGATTATACAATTCACAAAGACTACGACTGGTACAGGAATTTCTTCGAGCCAAGAATCGTCTCAGAAGACACCTCTTCCTGGGGGTTATTCGAGTACTTTCTCCTCGATATATTCGAACCGCTCGGGTATTCCAGAGACGAGATACCGGAACTGGTGTACTCAACGAGCACGGTGAAGTGCCCTACCAAGGAATATGATTCCGTAGATGTCGAAAGTGCCTGGCAGAACTGTCAGAGTTATCTTGAACGGGAGGTCGAAGAGGTACAACCGGAACTAGTGGTCACGGTTGGTAACCTTGCAATGGAAAATGCTCTCCGGATACTCGGCGTACCTAACAACATCACTGACGATTTATTAGTGTCAGAAGATTATGGAAAGTTCTTCCAGGAAGCGGATTATCCCACGATCGTCTCACCACATTACAGAAATCGGTTTGTTAAGAAGGAGGATTACTTGCCACCTATCCGCGATGCTGTAGAAGATGTGCTGAGTCCCTATTGATTCTGCAATTCAGAAAGGAGGGCCGATTAAGTTTCTCGACGAAGAAATTTCAGGCTGGCCTCGGAAGTAGGGATCGAATGGATCCTCTGAAGGACTCAGCAAAACAGCGACTGTCTGTGCTTGGCCGCAATTTCTACGACGAGAGCAAGGAATTCTTTCAAGACGTAACTGGGGACGTTCGAGGTTTTATTGACGATCTTAAATTAAAAGGGCAGCAAACGGGGCTGGAACCGGTTGGCGACGGTCTTGGACGAGTTGTGTTTAGACTTCCCGATGATTTCGTGAAGCCCAGAACTGAGGGAGATTATGTGGTGAAAATAGCGATATTCAGTATAGAAGAAGGAAAAGGTGGCTTGGATCAGAATGAACAAGAATACACTATTTGGACGGACCATCCTTCGGTTCGTGAAGACCTTGTGCCGGTAACAGTGACAGACGACTCCTTCTATTGGTTGGTCATGCCATATGCGGAGCCAGTTGAGAGATCGCAGCGGGACTTAATTTCGGAAATAAGCTTAGAGGGTCACGATGTTAGACCAGAGAATCTTGGTTGGTATCAGGATGAGGTTCGACTCTTGGACTATGGATGGAAAATCGAAGTCTGAATAATCAGCTCTATCTCCATTTAGCCCGAGCCATTATTAACATACTGTAAATTCAGGTTACGGCCTGAGTAGGCTCGATAGACGCGCTAATCACATTCACTATGGATAGATTGTGAGTCGTGAGTGCCGAGGCCAGCTTTCTATCCATACATTCGCGAGGAGAAGTGAACGAGCGTCAGAAAATTTCGTCTGCTACCCGCTAAGAGAGGACAGTCGTAATTTAACGGAACGTATCTGTGTTGTATCCTCTTCCTACTTGTTCCCTTCGGTCACGTTATAGAGAAGGGGGATTAGCACCCGCAAATCCCGGTAACAAGTAGTCGTCGGGGTAGATGAACGGTCGAAACATAATTGATTGGTAAATCAAAAGAGCTACTGATGCCGGAAGAAACTACGACAGCGTTCGCTTCCCCTGCCGACGGGAACGGATCTGTTCCGAGCCTCGGAATCGCCGCACTAATCCTCGCCGGTGTCCCGTTTTTTGTCGGCGGGATACTCGTCATTGAGGCGGAGACGCCACCCTCAGGTGCCCCGTTGCTCGGGATGCTCAGCCACGCACTCTGGGCACTCGGGATCACGATTCTCGCGTTCGGGGTGGTAGCCCTGCTCCGAGCGATCCCCGAGCTCAGACGGGGACTGGCGGGCTACTTGGGAGCTGGCGTCCTCGGACTGGGCGTTCTCAACGGGCTCCAGTGGGTAACGTGGGCGTACGTTGACGTGCGTGGCGCACGCGAGATCGAACGTGGCGACCAGATCCTCGATACGATCGTCGTCCCCTTCGGGGCCGGACACTTACTCATGTATGCGATCATCCTCGGGACCGGAATCGCGCTATTCGGATGGGCACTTCGACGGACGGAACTCGTCTCCAGGTACGTCGTCGGGGCGGGTGTCGGGCTCGGCGTGCTCGCAGTCATCACTGCGTTGTATCCGCTCCTTTCCGCCGTCGGCGGCGGCTCGGAGGGGCATGTGATCTTTGACGTTGCGACGCTGCTTCTCCCAGTACTCTACCTGTGGGCAACAGCTGTGGGTATCACGATGTATCGTCACAGTTAGCGTGGCGATCGAACCCCCGTTCCAGAGACGGTTGACGGAACGTCGAAAGAAAGCCGTACACTTTCGATGGTAACGAGACGAGCGCTATAGACGCGGTGAACACATTCACTATGGATAGATTGTCAGTCGTGAGTACCGGGGCCAGCCTCCGTTAGCGGAACGCTGAGTACCCGGACGGAGAGGTCGGCAAATCGTTCGGCTGAACACGCTTCTGCGGGAGAGGGGGTGATTTACGGCCGGCCGAGGAACAGGGTGAGGTGGCTGATGATCGTCCGATCCTCGAGTCCGCCAGCCAGCGCGCCCGAGAGCACGCCGATCGTACTGATGAACGCGCCCGTCCGGATGAGGTCGACCGGGCCCACGGCCGGGTCCTCGAGGCTGGGCCAGTTGGACATCAGGTTTGGCGGGAAGACGACCAGTTCGACGACGAGCATGATCCCCCACACGAGCGCGAACAGCCCGAGCATCGCCAGCACGAGGACGAGAAAGACCGTGACGTTGACCAGGGCCGTGTGCTCGGTTACGACTGCATGATGCTTTCGCGGAAAGGTAAGATTCTGGGCAAACAGGAGGTAGAGCGCAGCGGTGACGATACTCGCGATCGCGAACAGCCCGGCAGTCAGGTTCCCCAGGTGGAAGCCGACGTCCCAGGACTCGGCGCTGAAGACGATAACGAGCGTCGGAGCGACCGCCGCGGTCGACAGCTTCGGCAGGGACAGCGGCAACAGGGGTGCCCGGCTGTTGAGGAGTGCCTGAGCGATCGATCGGGGGTTCCGGACGGCGCTTCTCGCGTGGAACCACAGACGCGCCGCCGGCCCCCGTTGCTCGGTCTCAGCTGCGGGGATCTCGCTTGCCATCCGGTGGAGGGACGCCTCGACATCCGCGTCCATCGGCGGGACCGCCGTCCGGTCCGGACGGAACCGGAACGGCTCCATGACGCCGCCGTCGGCGTCGCGGTGACGAGCACCCATGACGTGCCCGACGAGATGGACCAGCAGCGTCGCGGCGTTCCAGCGGACGGCCGCGTCCTCGAGCGAGCGGTGGGGCTCGTTGCGAGGGGCGCTCCGCAGATTCCGCGTCGATACGACGACGACGCGGGACAGCGGTGACGCCAGCCCGGGGACGAACCGCTCCCGGTTCGAGACAAGCGGGACGTCCGTTACCACGACGACCGTATCGTAGGGCCCTTCGACCATTCGATGGGTCGCGCGGTCGAGAAACTCCGACGGCCGGCGTCGGTCATGGTCGGCAAGCCGTGCCGACCCCTCGAAGGAGAACCGCCAGGCGACGTCTGTGGCCGACGACAGTGCGTCGATCGCGTCCTCGGCCATCCGCCCCGCGAATGACCGAAGCTGATCGGGGTCGGTCCCGGGAGCGTGGGCGACGAGCATCCCGATGTCTACCTCCAGATCGGTCGAGCCGTCACACTCGGCTACCACCAGCGAGGAGTCCGTCCGTCGGCTCGATCCTGGACCGTTCATTAGAACGTACAGTTTTAGCTTCGAGTACACTAAGCGCCCGTGACGGCTGAAGGGACGGCCGACGGGCCGTCCTACAGGACGAACGAGATGATCGCCAGCACGACGAAGATGATGATTAGCCACTTGGCGATATCCATGCTGAGCCCGGCGACCCCGCTCGCACCGACGACCGCCGCGACCACGGCCAGGACCAGAAACAGCACCGCGAGTCCGATGAGGTCTCCGCCCAGCAGCAGGGGGACGAATCCGGCTCCGCCGAGTACGGTCTCTACCAGTACCATACAGAAGCCAACGGTTTCGATCCTGTTAGTTATACCAAGGATACGGGACAGTTCGTCGGGTAAGGTCGTCGAAGGATCTGATCGCGACCTCGCCGTCCGAACAGCGGGGAGCGATCGAACAGTGAGAGCTTCGTATCGCGGGGGATGGTATCCTGCTCGGCCGCTAGGTTGAACATATGTACGTATTCCCCCCCTGTACTGTGCTCCCGGCATGGCTCGTCTCGGCCGGCGTCTGTCTCGTCAAGGCGGCCGTCGTCGGCGTGATCGTCCACGAACTATCCCCGCCCTCGCCCTGCGACTCGGTGGCGTCACCTGTTTGATAATCTTTCTCCCGAAGCGCGGCGATTCGAGGCGGTATAGGGCAGTCATACGAGGGCCTCCTGGCACGGGTGACGCCGATGCACGTCCTCGAGGACCTCCCGCCGTGGCCGCCTCCGGGTCGCCACAATGACGCCGCTCTGTCTGGCGACCCCGCGCCTCACGCTCGTCGGCGTCCTCCCCGATCCGTTCGCCGACGGCTCCCTGCCGCTGCAGGCGGCCGCGATTGCCATTCAGGTTGCCCTCGCGGCGGCTATCACCGCGGGCGCCGGGCCCGGTCAACGACGTCGAGAAAGGGATGTTCGAGAAGGTGCTCGTCGCGCCGATGAGCCGCATGGCCATCTTCGTCGGCAAGACCGCCGCAGTAGTGTTCCGGACGGATTGGCCGACCTTTCGTACAAACTCGTCGAAGGCGATGAAAGCCAAATTATAACTGGAGAACTGACGCCGGAGAACGCGTCGCGATTCCGGTTGCATAGAGCGAGGAGTCGTTTTCCTGATGGACGAACTCGCCGCCCGGGAAGGGGTATCCGACGCGGACGTCGAAGTCCACCGTTCGATCGACATCGTCGCGCTCGGTTACGGCCACGGATTGTCGACACGGGCGAAGCCGCATCGCGGATGCGGGCACTCTACCGACATCTTTTCGTGACCGATGCTGTCGTCGAACGCGGCATCGAACTACTGGATAGGACTTGATTGCATGCCGGTCATCTGATGAGTCCCTTCTCGGTTGCCACGCTTCACTTTTAATCCGGTTGGACGACGTGTCCACACTGCGAGGAGAAGCGGAATGTTTCAGGCGGTTGAGTCACATGCCGGAGATCTGGAGAGAGGTTTCACGCGTGACCGGTTTGCGTCGAATTCATCCAGTTCGGGACGAGCGGACTCTATAGATGCTGTAAACATATTCACCATAGATCTATCTACGAGTAGTGATTGATTCAACTGGACAATGTCTACGACAAGTGCGGCCGCTACCGAGACCAAACAGCAGACGTCTGCGCGGGACACCCGACTCCGGCTATGGAACGCCGTCATGGCTGTCCTTCATTTCCTGCAAGGACTGGCGATGGTCCTCCTGGCCGAGGGCGTCCTGTGGCCAGTCACGCGCACCAGATACGGGTTCAACCCCGAAACGGAGTCGATTTTCCCGGAGACGGTCTCGTTCGTCGACGCCAATCTCCCGCTGCTCGTGGCTGGATTCCTCTTCATTTCCGCGCTCGCGCACACCATCATCGCGACTGCCCGATACGACGAGTACGTCGAGTATCTCGACAGGGGGATGAACCCCTACCGCTGGTACGAGTACTCCGTGAGCGCCTCGCTGATGATCGTCGTGATCGGCATGCTGGCCGGGGTCTGGGACCTCGGAACGCTCGTCGCGCTGTTCGGACTCGTTGCGGTGATGAATCTCTGCGGACTCCTGATGGAACAACGCAACGAGTCGACTGACGAAACCGACTGGACGCCCTACTGGGTTGGTGTCATCGCCGGTATCGTGCCCTGGATCGTCATCGCGATTACGTTCATCGGCACGGTAGTGGCCAGCGACGGCGAGTTCCCCGAGTTCGTCATCTACATCTACGTCTCGATTTTCGTCTTTTTCAACCTCTTTGCGCTAAACCAGGCCCTGCAGTATCTGGAGGTCTCACGCTGGAAGAACTACCTCTTCGGCGAGAGGGCGTACATCCTGCTGAGTCTGGTGGCCAAGTCCGCCCTCGCGTGGCAGGTGTACTTCGGTACGCTGAACTCGCCGATTTAATCGTCGAGAGCATGGGTCATCGCTCGGACCCATTCAGGTGAAACTCTACTATACACCGGGTAAAAGACGCCTACCGCTAATAATCAGCGTAAACTTATACATCAATATTTGACATCATGTCACATGTCGCGACACAACAGACGAACCTTCCTCAAGGTAGGTGGCGCACTACTGGGTGGTATCGCGGTAGGAACAGAAGTCACAGCGGCGACACGAACTGATCGGTTCATCGTCGAGACACGGGGCAAGCGTGGACTGCAGGGGTTAGACGTCGTCCACGAGATGCCGGGAGTGAATTTCGCGGTCGTCCGCGGATCCGAACAGGAGGTAAAACGGGCTGTCAAAGCCTATGCGCCCGACATCGAGATCGAACTGAACGAACCGGATGTGAATGAAGAGGTGCCGACGTTCGACGCCTCGGACTACGAGGGTCAGCCGGGAGATTTCCGGCAGTGGGACAAGGCCGATCTGAACGTTCCGGAGGCCCACGAGGTAACCGAAGGTGAAGGGTCGTGCGTCGCCGTCATCGATTCGGGCGTCCTCGAGACGCACCCGGACCTCGCCCGACCGCTGAACGTCGATCTCTCCCGGAACTTCACGGACGACGGCGAGGACCACAACCCCGTCGGGAGCGATCACGGCACGCACGTCGCGGGCATCGTCGCCGCCGACAACGGCGGCGGCATCGGCGTGAACGGCACCGCGCCGAAGACCGACCTGGTCGACTGCCGTGTGTTCTCCGGGCCGTTCGCGACCTTCGGCGACATCCTCGCCGCCGTCGTCTACAGCGCGAACGTCAACGCCGACGTCGCCAACCTCTCGCTTGGCGCGTACCCGATTCCGCGCCAGGGCCTCGGCCAGTTCTACGGGAAGGTCCTCAACAGCGTGATGACATACGCGAACAAAGAAGGGACGCTCCTCGTCATCGCTGCCGGGAACGACGCCGCAGACCTCCAGCACGACAAGAACTTCATCAGCCTCCCGAACGAGGGCGTACAGGCCGTCTCGGTGTCTGCGACCGGCCCGATCGGGTACGGCTGGGACGCCGACGGCGACGGCGAGGTGGCTGACCTCGCGTCACCGCCGGAGAGCCCAGCGTTCTACACGAACTACGGGACGAACGCCGTCACGCTCGGCGCCCCCGGCGGCGACGCCGACCTCGGCGCGATCGGGACGGGCGTTCCGTGGTTCCTGGACCTCGTTTATAACACTGTCTTCGTGGCCACCGGCGAAGTTGTTTCTGGTACAATTGGTGTACAGTCAGAGGAGTACGAAGGCAACGTTACAGCAAAGCGTACCGGAGTATACAACGGCAGTGTAACGGTCACTGGCCAAACCCCATACACCGAGGATAACGTCTCTTGGTACGATTCCGTGGGGTATGGAGGCGTCCGATTCGACGTAAGTGATGACAATAAGACATTCGAGGGCGATACCGAAATCACAGTAACCTACGAGGATGGAGATGATCACGATCGTCCGTCCCCGGACTGGATCGCACTCCAAATAGGCCCCGAAGATTCGGAAACGGAGTACGTCGTTGTCGATTGGCAAGTCGATGCACAGTCCGGAGATGCGGTCACATGGGCCGCTAAGGATGGCTTTGGCGATGGAACTGGCCGTGTCTACGAAGCTGAATCGGTCGAAGACGTGATCGAGAATTCGAGTGTGAATCCAGCTCAACCCCGTGCGAGCCCAGATGATGTACTCGACGAGGGAGAAGTGAAAAAAGTCGGTGTCTTCAGTGGCGGAGGACTCAATAATGATCAGGTGGTGGACATTAGATACGAACAGGTTAATTTCGATGGCGAGGATCTTCTGTTCGGTCAGGCCCCAAGCTACGGCTGGAAGGCCGGAACGTCGATGGCCGCGCCGAACGTCGCCGGCGCGGCCGCGCTGGTCAAGAGCGCGAACCCGAACTACAACGCCAACCAGGTCGAAAGCGCGCTCAAGCGCGCAGCAGATGTGCCCGACGACTACGATAAAGCGTTCTACGGGAGCGGCTATCTGAATATCCTCGACGCGCTCTAAGCGTCTCCCCCATCCGATCACTGAATCCCGACTGTGCAGTTTCGAGGGTCGACGCCGACCCGTACTTTTGCCGAGTCGACGGGGGAGACTGCTAGCGAGGTAAGACGGTTGCTGTTACGATTCCCGTCTGGCATTTGGAAGAACGTCCCACGCGAAACCTCGCTGGAAGGGGCATTACTTCGACCGTGGTTTCTCGCGACTGTCCGAGAGCAGATACTGACCGAGGTCGGATAGTGTCTCCAGGCCCTGCGCCTCGCTCTCCAGTTGCGGAACGACCCCAACCGGGACCTCGAACCGATCCTCGATCTCCTGCAGGCGGTTCATATGTCGCCTGGCGTCGCGCTGACACCGGTCACACGGGCACTCTTCGTCGTTCTCGAACACGCGGTTCACCACGAGCGAGTCGACCGGGACCGAGGCGTCTTCGAGTTGCGATACGAGGCGCTCGGTTTCGGCGATGGCCATCCGCTCGGGTGTGAGTACGACTCGAAAGCGAGTGTGGGCCGGGTCGCGAAGCAGGGCCCCCACCTCGCTGACGCGCTCGCGAAGCGACGCGATTTCGTCGTCGTCGCGACTGCCCCAGTATGCGGCGGGCCCCATCACCATACTCCGTGCCGTCCTGGCCGTCTGCCGGACGCGTCGTTGGACCTCGCCAGCCACGCCGAGCGTCTCGTCGAGCACCTCGGGAAGGTCGAATAGCCGAAGCGTGTGGCCGGTCGGCGCGGTGTCGAAGACGACGGTGTCGTACCCCGCCGAGGTGTAGCGAGCCATGTACTCCAGTGCGGCCACTTCGTCACCGCCCGGGATCAGTCCGGCCTCGAAGAGGCGTTCGAGATCCTCTTCTCCCAATCGCAATCCCGCGTCTCGGAACTCGTCGGCGAGCGCCCGGACGACTGACTGATACGCTTCCTGTCCGGTCTGTGGGTCGACCTCGGCGGCGAACAGCGAGTCGGTCACCGCCGTCGGTTCACCGCCGAGGTCCTGCTCGAACGCATCGCCGAGGGAGTGGGCCGGGTCCGTCGAGACGACGAGCGTCTTCGCATCGGACTCACTCGCCGAGAGGGCGAGTGCATGTGCCGTCGCACAGGTGGTCTTTCCGACGCCGCCTTTTCCACCGTACAACACGAGGGTAGATGGCCGCTGTCCGCTTCCGTTCGTTCGACTCATCACATGGAAGAAGGAGTTACAGCGTTACAAATCCGAGGCCTGTCGAACCCTCTATGCGCCCATGAACGTTTGAGAGAGATCCGGAAGCGCTGTTCGAGGGGGTGATATCTGCTCGTAGATCGAGCCATTGCGGGTCGTGAGTGCCGGGGCATTTGATTTACCAGTTCGTGGGAACAGGGTGACAGTATTTTTGATAGGACGGTGAAGAGTGACATATGAGTGAAACAGGCTCCGACGGAACCGTACCCCCGGACGTCGAAATCGCCCGAAACGCTTCGCGACGACCGATCGAAGACGTCGCCGGAGACCTGGGTCTCGACGAGACCGATCTCGACCGGCGTGGAGACGGCATCGCGAAACTGTCCTGGGATGCAATTCACCGGGAACTAGACGCCCCGTCCGATGGGAATCTGGTTCTCGTGACGGCGATGACGCCGACGCGACGCGGGGCGGGGAAAACCGTCACAACCGTTGGGCTGGGACAGGCCCTCTCACAGCGGGGAGAATCGAGCGTCGTCGCCATCAGAGAGCCATCGCAAGGGCCGGTGTTCGGGATCAAGGGAGGTGCAGCGGGTGGCGGCTACAGCCAGGTGCTCCCGATGGAGGAGATCAATCTGCACTTTACCGGCGACATTCACGCCGTCACGGCGGCACACAACCTCATCGCGGCGATGATCGACGCCGAGCGGACGCACGACAACGATCTGGATATCGAACCCGATAGCGTCGCCTGGAACCGCGCACTCGACGTCAACGACCGGGCGCTTCGAGAGGTCGTCGTCGGCCTTGGGGGGAGAGTAAACGGGCCACCGCGGGAGGACTCGTTTCTCATCACTGCGGCCTCCGAACTGATGGCTGTCCTCTGTCTGGCGACCGATATCGCGGACCTCAAAGAGCGAATCGGTCGCATCATCGTCGCCTACGACACCGACGGCGAACCGATTACGATCAGGGATCTCGATTGCGTGGGTGCCGTAACTGCCCTGCTGAAAGACGCCTTGCGACCGAACCTCGTCCAGACGATGGAGGGAACGCCGGCGTTCGTTCACGGCGGGCCGTTCGCCAACATCGCAACGGGAACGAACTCGATCCTCGCGGACCAGCTCGGCTTGCGCCTCGGAGAGTATCTCGTCACCGAGGCGGGCTTCGGTGCCGATCTCGGCGCGGAGAAGTTCGTCAATATCGTCTCCCGGGAAGGGGTCGCGCCGGACGTTTCCGTGGTGGTCGCGACCGTCGACGCCCTCGAAAAACACGGCGAGGCGATGATGGAGCGACAGCAACGCACTCACGACGCTAGCGACGGCGCAGGGCCGCCAGCGGACGATCATCTAGCGACCGTTCGCGCTGGCTGTGCGAACCTCGATCACCACGTCGACAACCTTCGGGCAATGGGCATTCCAGTCGTCGTAGCGGTCAACCGGTTTCCCGATGATACCGACGAGGAGATTCAGGCGGTCCTGGACCACTACGAAGTGCGCGACGTTCCGGCCGCCGTTTCGACGATGCACCGTGACGGTGGAGAGGGTGGCCTCGAGCTAGCAGCGTACGTGCAGGAAGCAGCCACGTCCGGGACGGCGTCGCTGGACCCCTCGTACGACCTGTCGATGGATATCGACGAGAAGATCCGCGCCGTCGCAACGCAGGTGTACGGGGCCGACGATGTCGAGTTCACCCCGCAGGCCCGCGCCGATATCGAGAACCTGACCGAACTCGGGCTAGACGACGTACCGGTCTGTCTCTCGAAGACTCCCGCATCGCTGTCCGACGATCCCGAAGAGGCGGGCGTTCCGTTCGGCTGGGAACTGACGGTCAGGGAACTGTATCCTTCGGCCGGTGCAGGGTTCGTCGTCGCACTCACCGGTGACGTTCTCACGATGCCCGGCCTGTCCGCCGACCCGGCCGCGGTCGACATCGAGGTCGATGACGACGGCTCGGTTCATGGGCTGTTCTGACCGGTCCGACAGCCTCTCGGAGAGCTACGGACCGAGATTGCTCGTCTGCCACTCGTCGTAACCCAACACGACCGTATTTATACAGTTCAGATAGCTCTGCGAGCGGTTGCAACGTACAACGGGAGGCCGAGACAGACCCGCGCGACTTCGACGATGGCCGTCTCGCCCATCATGGCCGTCTCGCCCATCGCACCGATGGTCTCCGGCACGAAGGTACTGCCGGCGATCAACAGCGTGATGACGTAGAGAACACCGACCAGACCAACCGACCCGATCATCGACAGCGGGAGGTTCCGGCGGGGTTCGACGATGTCTTCGGCGACGGTCGCTATCTGAGCGAAGCCGAGATAGGAGGTGAACACCAGCGCGGCCGTCGTCAGGACGGGGCGTAGCCCTCAGGAGCGAACCCGGTCGCTCGTGTGGCATCACCGTAGACCCCAGTAGTTCCAATCCACTGACCGACAGGAAGACTGTTATAATCGCCAACAGCACGCCGACGACGGTGTTCTGCAACGTCTCGGTGTTTTCGGTTTCGAGAATACTGGTCCCCGGAAAGACGCAGATTCCCGCGCCGATCATCGTGCCGACCCCGATCGTCACCGCGCCAGCCAGCCCGACCGTTCTGCCGAGATCCGGCTGGGATGATACCGACTGTCTGTCACGTCTCACAGTAGCAAGTAGATCACCGTCGGTTTAATTCGACGTGGCTCCGTGTGAACCCGTTATATCTCGACTGCATCGATGGGCACGGCCATCCGCTGTCGGTCCGGTTCGAAGCCGAGTTTTTTGTAGTATGCCATTGCCCGGTCGTTGCCCGCTTCCACTCCCAGTGAGAGTTCGACACAGCCCTCCTCCCGTGCGTACTGGATCGCCCGCGTTATCAAGCGGTCGGCGAGTCCCGAACCCCTGTAAGCGGGTCCGACGTACAGGTTTCCGATGAACAGCCGTCTCACCGGGTCGAGGAACTCGTCGATCGGTTCGAGTCCGGCATTCAGCCAGCCAGCGAAGACGGCATCGATCCGGTCGAGGCCGACTGTAGAGTCCTCCACGTCGTCGAGAGCGATCCAGGACCGCCGATCCGGGACGTCGTAGTCTTCGAGCAGGTCCTCGACGACGGCCTCCCGGTCGAGATTCGAACTGAGGTGTTGCTCACCGACGGCAGCGCCCAACTCCTGCCAGAACGGGACCCAGCACTCGTCGAAGAACCGCTGCATGGCGGCTTCCTCGACTCGAAGCCGGCGGAGACGAACGGACGAATGATCGCCAGTCGTCGAGTGACCGTCACCGGCCTCTAGCGTGACCTCAGACAGCGGGACACGCATTCGATAGCCCTGAGCTTCGAAGCCGAGACGTTCGTAGTAGCCGACGGCGCGCTCGTTCTCGATTGCGACATCGAGCGTCAACTCTTCACAGCCGTCTTCGCGCGCCTGCTGGATCACACGTGCGATCAGGTCGTCAGCGAGTCCCGATCCACGGTATGACTCGCGAACCCAGATGTCGGTTACCTGGAGCCTGTCAGGCCAGTCGAATTCGTCGGGAGACGGAGCGAGACTCGTTTTCACGAACCCGGCGAAGGCCGCATCGACCGTCGAGAGTGGGGCCGGTCGGTCGGTACCATCGTCGAGTGCTACCCAGAGCCGATCTGACGGTGAATCGAGCAGGTCGAGATGGTGCTGTACTACCGCCTCGATATCGACGTCCTCGATCAGGGCGTGAGCGGCGACAGCATCGCTCAATCCCTCGTGATAGGGCAGCCAGCACTTCTCGATAAAGCGGCGTAGATCTGCCTCTTCGGTAGGGACACGCCGGATCTGCATATGTAGATGTCATATCGGTCGATCATGAGCGTTGGGATGGTGGGCAAGACGACCCTTATAAGGCGGATGTCTCGCTGATAGCGGTCTCGAACAGATCCAGGAACTCCTCGTCGTACTGCTCGTCGACGTGTTGCACGTTCCAGAGCCCCGACGCTCGGATCTCCGGACTGCTGCTGTGTCGACCGAGCCAGCAATCCGATCGCGGGTCGGCCGAGCGCTCCTCGAAGTCGCTGAGGAGGGCGATGGCGTTCCGTTCGAGGTATGCCCGGTCACTATCGGCACTCGGTTCGTCGTCGAGAGCAACCCAGAGAAACGGCTGGTCTCGGATGTGCGCACTGACGTGCCGTTCGAGGATGTACTCCTCGTCCCGGACCGCCGACCGATCACGCTCGATGCTCGACCAGCGTTCGTCCCAGTCGGGGTAGTCGGCGTGGAGGTCGTGTTTCTCGATGATCGCTTCGCCGACGCGTTTTCGATAGACTGAGCCCCGATGATTTCCACCGTGCGGGTGCTCGGAACTCCCGCTCCCAGTTCCGTAGTGCTGTTTGAGCCTGTCCCAGAGCGTCGTACTGCTCCCTTCGGACACCGCATGTGTTCCGATACGGGTGACTCGGAACTGGTCGGTCGATTCGAGGGTCTCGCCCGGTTCGAGGAAGAAGTAGACACCGCGGTCGGGCCAGTCCATGTATCCGGTGCAGTGCTTGAGCTTTTGCGGGCCACCGACTCCGTGCTCGAGGTCGCCGAGTAACGCATAGAAGCGGTCGCGGTCGTCCTGGCGAGTCATTCCTACACCTCTCTTCTCGGTGACACACAAAGAGCTTCATCACTCCGTGCTTGCGTCTGCCTGCTAGCTATCGACGAACTCGACGAGCACATCGTCGACCGCGGTGGTAACCTCGTTCTCGAACGACGCCTGGACGGCGAAGGGTCCGCGCGAGACAGGACCTGTCGGCGAGACCCACCTACCGGAGCGTGTGCGGCGAACGCGCCAGTGATTGCGGACGGCTTTTCGCCATCGTCCTCGAACCGCCGGGATGTGACACTCGATCGTGAGGAGCTACGAAAGGGGCTGGCGCGGACGTGGCCGTATCTCCTCTCTCACCACGGGCCGTCCGAGCGGTGTCGGTGTTACTCGCCCAGGCTCCGCGGTCGACGGATCAGGCTCTGTGCGCGGTGTACCGGGATCTATCCCGGCATCCTCGCCGCGCTATCCGGAATCGGCGGGTCACCGACGCTCTCGCTGGCCATCGTGATCGCCTTCCCGCTGCCGGCGCTCGTCGACTGGACGGTGACGACGTTTACCGATCGGTGCGGTTACAACATCGTCCGGACGGCGACGGGCTTTCTGCTCGGATACGGCTACGGGATCGGCCTCTATCGAGTGGTTCTGGCGGGGGATTTCCACGTAGTGGCGGTCGGCGTCTGCTATGCGATTGGTGCCGGCGCACTGCTCTCGCTGGCGTTGACCGGACCTGAGGCCCGATAAGTACTACTTTATAACTACTGGGACAAACACCATCCATCGTGAACTACTGCACCAACTGCGGCGAGCAGATAGCCGAGGGCACAGATCTCTGTCCCGAGTGTGGTGTCGACCAGCCGGCGACGCTCGAAGGCGAGCAGATGATCCGAGACGAGAACGAGAAGTACTGCACGGAGTGCGGCGAACTGATCAACAGGCGGGCAGAGATCTGCCCGGAGTGTGGCGTGCGACAGCCCGGGATGGCCGACCCGAGCACTGACAAGGTCGTGTCCGGTATCTTCGCCCTGCTGCTCGGCGGGATCGGCGTCCACAAGTTCTACCAGGGGAACATCAAATACGGCGTACTCTACCTGTGTTTCTTCTGGACCGGGATTCCCGCTATCGTCGGGCTTATCGAGGGCATCCTGATGCTGCTCGCGGACGACGCCGAGTACGAGCAGACGTACGCCGACGGGAGTATTCTGGGCCAGTTCTAGATCGCAGGTCGTCGACGAGGGGGGAGCAACCCCCGCCGGGTCCCACCGCGACCCGAACACATTACTCGGGAGGGGCCGATGCTGGGGGTATGGCCGGAATCGTCTTCTTTGGGACCGAGTCGCTCGCTGAAGTCGTCGATTTCTACGTCGAGACGGTCGGTGCCGAGCGATGGCTCGACCAGCCGGACTGTACGATCCTGCAGTACGACAACATGCTCTTTGGCTTCTGCGAGCGCGAGACGGCCGAAACCGAAGGAACGATCACGTTCGTCGTCGACTCGAAGCCGGCAGTCGACGAACTATACGAGCGCCTCGGCCACGTCTCGGACGAGCCTCCTACCGAGAACGAGCGCTACCGCATCTACCAGTGCTTCGCCGAGGACCCGGACGGACGGACCGTCGAGATCCAGACGTTTTTGCACGAGACCGACCCGGTGTGAGCCGAGCGATAGGGAGCTGTCTCCCGGTTGGATCCGGATCGGACTCGCCTCGCCGGAGCCACAGTCTCGGAGTGGCTACTCGGCGCGAGGGGGCTCTACAAGGAACGTCGCACCGCCGGAGTCGTTGTCCTCGACCCGGACGTCGCCGCCGTATCGGTCGACGAGCGTCCGGCTGGACGCGGAGACCAAGCTTGTTCCGGATCTCGTGGTGGACAATCCCGCTGAGGATCTCCAGATTATCCGCTGTGCCTCAATCCTCCTCGACGGGCGCGCCCGGCGCGTTCGTCTTCACGCTCTGTAACCCCTGTTTGGCTTTCTGTTTGGAGGCGTAGCCCTGTCCGCTGTCGGCGATGATGTTGCCGTTGTCGTGGACGAGTCGCCAGCGCCACTTGCCCTGATTGTCGGCGAATAGCTCCGCTGTGGCGTCGCTTCCGGCCGCATCGGTCTCGACAGGTTCGTCTCTGGACTGGTCGGCCACGTTCGCGCCTGCGACGTTCTTCTTGACGCTCCCGAGGCCCTGTTTGACCTTCTGTTTCGAGGCGTAGCCCTCGCTCCCGTCCGCGATGATGTTGCCGTTCCTGTGGACGAGTCGCCAGCGCCACTGGCCCGCATTGTCCTCGTACACCTCGAACGTCGCCTTGCTCGCCACTACCTCCGTTTCGACGTCGTTCTCACCCCCCTCCCACTCCAGTTCGATTTCGAGGCGCAACTGATCGCCCTCGCGTTCGATTTCGACCTCCAGTTCGGACTCCTCGGGCGGTGACACCGTTACCGTCTGCCCTTCATCGACGGGGACAGGTTCGCCCCGGCCGAGGCGTCGGGACAGTCGCTGAAAGAAGGCGGCAAGTCCGTTGCGGCTGCGGATCTCTTTCGCTTCGTACAGCACGTCTTCAGTATCCGGCTCAGACATGGCGTGGTGTTTGTGGACATCTCTCATAATACTGTTCCTCTCGGCTTGCTCCACGACGATCCAGTCGAAACAACACTGGGTTTCAAGCCCGTACCGGCCCATACCCCGCTGGATGCGAACGACTCGTCGCGGGGCACTGGCCGTCGGGCTTGCGGGCATCGCGGGATGTGTTAACGGGCCGAAGCGGACGGCTGAGCTATCGACGAGCGAGAGCACCGCGGATGTCCGCGTCGGCTTCGTCGGCGACGTGATGCTCGGGCGGGGCGTCACGGAGCACTGGCAGGGGGCGGAGCCATCCGGCGTCTGGGGATCGACCCTCGATCGACTGGACACGCTCGACGGCCTGGTGATGAACCTGGAGTGTACGATAACCGAGAACGGCGAGCGCTGGCCGGACAAGACCTACTACTTCCGGGCAGACCCGGAGTTCGCACGGCCGGCACTGGCGGCCGCGGACACCTCCATCGCGGCACTCGCGAACAACCACGTCCTCGACTTCGGGGAGACAGGTCTCCTCGATACGACTGCCCACCTCGAACGGGCAGGTATCGCACACACCGGAGCGGGACCCGATATCGACGCCGCCCTGGAGCCAGCCGTCACCGCGGTCGGCGGCCTGACGGTGGCGATGCTCTCGCTCACTGATCGCTGGGCAGAGTTCGGTGCCGGGGTAGACAGTGCGGGGTCGGCGTACACGGCACTGGATCCATCGGTTCCAGCGACCAGTGCGCTGGTCCGAACCGCCCTCGACCGTGCAGAGGCGCACGATCCGGACCTCCTCGTCGCGTCCCTGCACTGGGGACCGAACTGGACCACAACGCCGGAGAGCCAGCACGAAGCGTTCGCCCGGTGGCTGATCGACGAGGGCGTCAACGTGGTCCATGGCCACAGCGCACACGTCCTGCAGGGCGTCGAACTCTATCGCGGATCGCCGATCATCTACGACGCCGGCGACTTCGTCGACGACTACGTCCACAGGGACGAGGTGTACAACAAACGCAGTGCCCTTTTCGAACTGGGGCTGGTCGACGGCGACCCCGACTCGCTCCGCCTCGTCCCGACAGAAATCGCCGACTATCAGGCGACAGTGGCGGACGAGGACGTCGCCGCGTGGCTCCGGGAGACGATCCGAGCACGGTCCGCACCGTACGGAACGACAGTCAACGAAGACGGGGCCGGCGTCACGATCCCGTTGGGAGAGCACTGAGGACGAGACCGTCAAGACTGGCGTGTAAACTCGCTAACAACGCCGTCGATAGCTACTTCGACGATCGACGAAATACCGTCGGAAAGAACATCAGTTATATGTGGCGAGTCCTCTCCTGAAGATAACGACCTCTATATGACCGGTACATACGACCTCGTTATCGTCGGCGGTGGAATCAGTGGTGCGTCGCTTCTGTATACGACAGCGAAGTTCACCGATATCGAATCGATCGCACTGATCGAGAAGGAATCCGAGATGGCAGCGATCAACTCCCATCACACGAACAACTCCCAGACGCTTCACTTCGGCGACATCGAGACCAACTACACGCTCGAAAAGGCCAAAGAAGTAAAAGAGGGCGCGGAGCTACTCGCTGGCTATCTCGAACAGTACGACGACGACCGCGAGATGCACGCAAAGCGCAGCAAGATGGTGCTGGGCGTCGGCGAGGAGGAAGTCGACGAACTCGAACAGCGCTACGACGAGGAGGGCTTCGGCGACCTCTTCCCGAAACTGCGCCCGATCGAGCGCGAAGAGATCGGCGAGATAGAGCCGAACGTCGTCGAGGAACGGGACCCCGACGAGGAGATGATAGCGCTCCAGACGCCGGACGGCTACGTCGTCGACTACGGCGAGACGACCAAGTCCTTCGTCGAGCAGGCTCAGGAGGAGGCGAACGTCGACGTCTACACCGGGACGGAGGTCTCGGACATCACGCCGACGCTGGACGGCTACACGATTGCGACCGATGCGGGCCGGTTCGACTGTGACGCGACCGTCGTCGCCGCCGGTTCGCACAGCCTCCAGATGGCCAAGGAACTCGGCTACGGCGAGGACAAAGCGTTGCTCCCCGTCGCTGGAAGCTTCTTCCTCGCGGACGACCTGCTGAACGGGAAGGTGTACACCCTCCAGATGAAGAAGCTCCCGTTCGCGGCGGTCCACGGCGACGCGGACGTCCACGACCCGAGCGTCACGCGCTTCGGTCCGACGGCGAAACTCGTTCCGGCCCTCGAACGCGGGCGCATCTCGACCGTCCCCGACTTCCTGGACGTGTTCGGGCTAAACGTCGCCTCCTTTCTCAGTTACGCCAACATCCTCGCGGATCGTACCCTCCTGCCGTACGTCCTGAAGAACCTGCTCTACGACCTCCCCGAGATCGGCACTCGGCAGTTCCTACCGAACGTCCAGAAAGTCGTCCCGAGCGTCGAACTGGACGACATCGAGCGCGCCAAGGGCTACGGCGGCGTCCGGCCGCAGATCGTCGATACCAGCGAGAAGTCCCTGGACATGGGCGAGGCGAAGATCGTCGGCGACGACGTGATCTTCAACATCACGCCCTCGCCCGGCGCGTCGACCTGCCTGAAAAACGCCATGCGGGATACCCACACCCTGATCGAGTTCTTCGACGACGAGTACGAGTTCGACGAGGACGCGTTCCGCGCGGACACCATCGAGAACTTCCCGCGCGCCAAAGCGGAGGCGGAAGCGACCGAAGCGGTCGAGTCGCCGAGTGCGAGCGATACCGTCGAGGCGGCGGGCGAAGCCGCTACGGGCGACGACTGATCGGCGAGGCCGCCGGTGACCGACGCCGTCCACACCGGAGATGACGGCTACTCGTTTTTACACCAGCGAGAACACGACCGAGAGGAGCGGCACCAGCACGGCGACGTAGAGCGCGGCCGAAATCGCCCAGTCCCGGCGGATCGTCCGGGTGCGGTCCGGATGGACGTCTATCTGTGGCAACACGACGACGGCGAAGAAGCCGACCATCAGGACGTAGAGGACGAACGTGGCGAGTAGCGTCGTGACGAGACCGCTGCCGAGGAGTCCCTCGGTCGTGAAGAGTAGCCAGACGAACAGCGGGCCGGTCAGGACGCCAGCGAGATAGTGGACGACCATGGCAAGCCGTTCCGGTGCGGCCCGCGGCGTCGTCCTGGTCAACACGCCGGCGGCCACGAACGGCGACGTTTCGCCCTCCGGGAGCACGGCCATGATGCGGTCCATCGCCAGCGTGGCGATGACCCCGCCGATAACGCCGACGACGAACTGCAACGACACTGTCAGGGATGTGAGAGACGAATCCATACCCATCGGTAGGCGTCATCCGCCTTTTTTCTGGTGGTTCTACAGGTCGGTTCCGGCGGGACCCTCACTCCCCACGCGCGAGACGGGCAAGCACTGTCCCACCGACGAGGAAGAGGACACCGACGAGTCTAACACGGGTCGGTGCACTCTTTCGCGGTTCGAAATCGACGGCGAGCACCCGGTCGTACCCCCACGCGGCTATCGCCAGTAATCGGTCGGGAACGAGCAGGTGGACGAGTCCCGCGAGCAGGCTTCCGGCAGCGACGGCTCGCAGCATCGTCTGCAGTCGGGCCATGAGGCGTGTCTCCGGACGCCATAGATATGTGCGTTGTGCCAGCGGGGCCGGTAGAGCTTCTGGCCCTTCCCGTCTCGCGCGCACGCGCACATGCGCGAGGGGCTTATCCGTACTCGGTCCTGAACCCTAGCGATGACAGATAGCCAACTGCCACCGCGAGACGAGGGCGGAGCGACGACCGGACCGCATCCGGAGGACGACGACCGTCCGGTGGAGTACGAGACGGTACAGACGCCGGTACTCGTCGTCGGCGCGGGGGCGGCCGGTGCCCGCACAGCCATCTCGCTGGCCGAGGCGGGCCACGAGCCGCTGGTGATCGGAAAACGCGATCACGGCGACGCCCACACCACGTGGGCGGCGGGCGGCATCAACGCCGCGCTGGGATCGCTCGATCCCGAAGACGACTGGACGATTCACGCCGCCGACACGCTCGACGAGGGCCACTTTATCAACGACCCCACCGCGGTCGAGGTAACGACCCAGGAGATGCCCGACCGGATCCGGGAACTCGACGAGTGGGGGATGGGCTTCGACCGAACCGAGGACGGCACGGTCAATCAGCGATACTTCGGCGCACAGTCGTTCCGCCGGACCTGTTTCGTTGGCGACCGGACCGGCGAAGCGATGCTGGAGGCGCTCGTCTCGAAAGCCCAGGAGCTGTCGATCCCCTATCGCGAGAACGTGATGATCACGCGTCTGCTCTCCGACGGGGCGGCAGTCCACGGCGCTGTTGGCTACGACATGGACGGCGGCGAGTTCGTCCTGTTCGAGGCCGACCACGTCGTCCTCGCGGCCGGCGGCTACTCCGCGCTGTACAACCGCCACTCCTCGCGCGACGACGAGAACAACGGCGACGGCTCCGTCCTAGCGCTCGAAGCGGGCGCGTCGCTGATGGACACCGAGTTCGTGCAGTTCCACCCCACCGGGATGGTCGAGGCGCGCTACGGCGAGGAGTGGGCGGGCCGCCTCGTCACCGAGGCCGTCCGCGGCGAGGGGGGTCGGCTGTTCAACGCGAATGGCGAGCGGTTCATGGAACGGTACTCGCCGGACCAGATGGAACTCGACGCCCGCGACGTGGTGGCTCGCGCCATCGCCCGCGAGATCCGCGAGGGCCGCGGCACCGAGAACGGCGGCGTCTATCTCGATATCTCTCACCGGGAGGACCAGTACGTCAAGGATCGGCTACCGAAGATGTACGAGCGGTTCGCGGATCTGGGCGTCGATATCACCGAGGAGGCGATGGAAGTCGCCCCGACCGCCCACTACTCGATGGGCGGGGTCGACATCGACTTCGAGACGGGCGAGACCGGCATCGAAGGGCTGTACGCGGTCGGCGAGACGGTCGCGGGCGTCCACGGTGCGAACCGCCTCGGCGGTAACTCGCTGGCGGAGACCGTCGCCATCGGCAAACTCGTCGGCGAGCACGTCGCCGAGCAGGTCGACGAGGACGGCGAACTGCCGGCCACTGTGCGGGCACTCGCCGAACGCGAGTTCCGCTCGCTGGAGCGACTCGGCGGGGCCGCCGGCACGGAACGTCCCCGAGAGCTACTGGACGATCTCGGCGACGTCCTCTGGGAGCGGGCCGGTATCTTGCGCGACGAGTCGTCGCTCCGTAGGGGCCTGCGCGAACTCGAAGCGCTTCGTGAACGGACCACTGACCTCCGGATCGACGGGGACCGGACCGGCCGTGACTTCGAGTTCGCCATCGATCTCTCGTTTAGCCTCATGCTCGCAGAGGCGCTGCTCCGTAGCGCGCTGAAACGCGAGGAGTCCCGGGGAGCACACTACCGGACCGACTACCCGGACGTCGATCCGGACTGGCGGCGTAACATCCTCGTCGACGCGGGCGATACGGGTCTTACACTGCGAACGCGCGGCGTCCCCGAACCGAGCGAGCCAGTACAGGAGGCTGTCGAGGAAGGCTACGAACTCGATTACCACCATCTGGAGTAGCGAACCCCTGAACTAGCGCGGTTCCGGATACGCGATCGTTTCCCACTGGGTGCGGTGGTCGCGCCCTTCGGGTACCGAGAGCAACGCGTCCTCGCGGGCCGCCGCGGTCAACGCCAGCGCGTCGAGCACGTCGTCACGACCCACGTCCTTGCGGTAGTACTCGTCGAGCGCGGCCTCGTAGGCCGCATCGGCGTCGGCGAGTTCGCTTCCGAGGAGGTCGCGGCGGGTCGCCAGCCCTGCATCGGTGTGTTTGGAGTCGGGGACCGGCGTCCCGCCCGCAAACGCTGCGAAGCAAAGTTCGGGGTGACACTCGACGACGCGCCGGTGTGCCGCCTCGTGAGAAGCGAGAAAGTCCCGGACCGTCTCGATTGCTGGCAGGATGTTGTAGGTCTGTTTCGAGAGGCCGTGGCCGGTCTGCTCCCGGTTGCGCTCGTTCGCGTCCGCGTAGTCATCGGCGTCTAGGACCGCCCGCGCCGGGGTGTAAAACACGCAGGAACGTCGGTCGCCGAGCAACTCCTTTGCGGCCTCGTCGCAAGCCCGTCGACCCGTCTCCGGCAGTCCGATGGGGATGTCGATCAGCACCCGTTCGGCATCGCTGTGCGCTGTCCAGAGCGTTTCGACGTCTTCGAAGCGCTCCACTCGGAGCCCTCCATCGTCGAAGATTCCTGCGACCCACCCGCTCGAACACGCGTCGACGCCGAGATGCTTCACACGTAGCCGTTCGACGCCGGACAGTTTAGCTTACTGCTGGGCGAGATACCGTGGAGCGACCGCTCGTACCCCGGAACACTCTCCTTTCGACGCGTCCATATTCCACGTACAGATGGCCTCCTCGCACGGTAGCGAGCACTCCAGGGCGCGCGTGCTCGACGCGCTTGCGGAGTTCGGCCTCGACCGGATCGAGGCCGGACTGGCACGGGCGTATCTTGACGACCTCGGCGTCCCGACCAATCGTTTCCTCGCCGATCTGGTAGACTCGGTCTCTGCGGCGGACGGCCGACGGATCGCCAGCGAACTCGTCGACCGGGAGAACCCATCGCTGGTCGACATTCTCCGCGTCTTCGAGCTATCCGTCCCCGAGGCTGATCGGGAGCTAAACGGGGTCTACTACACGCCGGAGGCCATCGTCGAGTACATCGTCGCGGAAACGGTCGGGCGGGGCGACCGCGTCTGCGATCCGGCCTGTGGCGGCGGCGCGTTCCTGCTGGAGGCAACCGACCGGCTCTACCGGACGACCGATCGCCCGGTTGTCGACCTCCTCGAAGAGCACGTCTACGGCGCGGACCTGTTCGCGACCAACGTCAGACAGTCGAAGATCCTGCTCCTGCTGTACGCGCTCTCGCGGGGCGAAGACCCCGAACACGTCGAGTTCAATCTCGTCGAGGCAGACTCCCTGCGACTGGACTGGGCCGAGACGTTTCCGGCCGTCGAGTCCGGCGGCTTCGACGCCGTCGTCGGCAATCCTCCCTACGTCCGGATCCAACACCAGTCCGCGGCGACGAAGGAGTACCTGCTCGACGCCTACGAGACAGTGGAGTCCGGGAACTTCAACACGTACATTCCCTTCGTCGAGCTAGCGATTCGGCTGGTGTCGACGGACGGAACTGTCGGCTACATCACGCCGCTGAACTACTTTACGACGCTGACGGCCCGTGATCTCCGGGCGTTCCTCCAGGAGAACGCCTACGTCCGGAAGATCGTCGACTTCGGTGAGCTACTGCTGTTCGAGGACGCCAACACCTACACGGCGATCACGTTTCTCGACCAGCACCGCAAGGGGCAGTTCGAGTACGTGCGCGTGCCCGACGAGAGCGCCGTGGACGCGCTGGCCGATCTGGAGCCGATTACGATCAACTACTCCTCGCTCGACCCCGAGAAGTGGCGACTGCTCGACGATCCGGCCTACGAGGCGATCAACACTATCGAGTCGTACCGCCCGCTCGACCGGATCGCCCACATCCACACCGGGGTTGCGACGCTCAAAGACGAGGTCTACACGCTGGTAGCCGAGGAGCGCACTGGCGAGTACTACACGATTCCCTTCGACGGAGAGGAGTACCGCGTCGAACGCGACCTCTGTCGCGAACTGGTGAAGATTCCGGCGGTCAGCGAACCGTCAGCGCTCGTCGACAACCGCCGGCGCATCATCTGTCCCTACCGGACCACGAACCGGGAGGATCCCGACGGGGCGAGGACTCACCGCGTCGAGCACGAAGTGATCCCGCCTGAGAACCTCGCCGTGACATACCCCCGCGCTCACGAGTATTTCGAGGCTACACGGGACCTGCTCGCGACGCGAGAGAACGGGGGTGGGGCCGACTACGACCCCTGGTACAAGTACGGTCGGAAGCAGGGAATCGGATTCGTCGGCGAGCGACTGTACACGCCGACGTTTAGCGACGGCCCGCAGTTCGTCTATCACGATAGCGAGACCGCCCTGTTCGCCAACGGCTACGCCGTCTTTCCGCGAGGGGAGAACGCCGCAGTGCTCGACGCTGTACTCAACTCCGCTGTCATGGACTACTACATGCGGAAGACGAGCAAGGACATTCGGGGGGATTACCAGTGCTACCAGAAGAACTTCCTCCGGCGGTTCTCGGTCCCGGCGTTCACGCCCGAGGAACGCGAGCACCTCCGCAGTGCCTCCGACGAGCGCGTTGACACGTTCCTCGTCGAGAAGTACGGCTTCGATATCGAACTCTCCTGAGACGCTCGGTTCGGCGTCACGCCGGACTGGAGGCGTTCGTCCGGCATCGGTCGGACCCCATCAGTCGGCGAGTTCGTCCGGGTCGAGCGGCCGCGAGGTCCGCCAGTAATGGTCGTAGGTGTCGTTCGCCCACGACCGGACCGCCGGATCGTCGGTGTCTAGCGAGGCGCGCAACACGCCGCTTTCGTCGCGGAGCAGGAGGTGGACCGTATCGTCGACGATAGTTACGGCCAGCGGGATCCCCTCTTCGCGGAGTCGGATCGATGCGTCCTCGGTCCGCAGGAGTCGCTCCAGCTGGGATCGTAGCTCCGTATCGTCAGCGACTGCTTCGACTGCGCTCCCGGAGAGAACCGCCTGAAACGACTGCTCGCCCGCCGTGACCCGCTCTTCGACGACGGTGAGGCTGCCCTCGTTAAACGCATGTGAGAACGCGCGGACCGACTCGCTCTCGCGCAGAAGGTCGAGCAACCGCTTGAGTGGCGCGTTGGGTCGGGTCTGCGTCGGATGGGTGATCTGTGCGTCGGCGAGTCGCTGGAGGTCGAAATCCATCGCGTGGGTTGGGAGATATTCGACGATGCCGCGGAGTTCTCCCTCCGTCTCCATGATCTCCAGGAGGTCAGTAAAGCCGGTCGCGACGAGCCGTCCGGTCGCGGTGGCGACGTACTCGTCGCCGTCCTGGACGATCCACGAGCGATCCTCGAAATCGCCGAGTACGCGGCTGAGCGTCGCCTGCGACGCGCCGGTCTCCTCGGCGAGCACGGAGCGGGTCCGCCGCCCGTCGGCAAGCCGCTGGAGCACCTGCACGCGGTTTTCCGAAAGTGCGAGGAACTCGATCTCTTCGAGTGCCGATTCCATACCCGCATTCGACGACCGTTAGCTAAACCGTTTTCGCACCGTGAAACGCTTTCAGGCACCGGAGCGTTCTCGCGGCAGGGCTGTCTTTCTTCCCCCGAAACATTTTCTAAATTACACTATAAGGCACCAGCCCCTACGGTAGTACAAGATGTTTTCTGTGCTCCTTGCAGTACGATTCGACCGTCTCGCAGTCCGGGTGAGTCCGTCGCCGTGATGGACCGACGCGCACTCCTCTTTTTTGCGGCGTCGAGTCTCCTCTTCGGCGGGACGTTCGTCGCGGTAAGGGCAGGACTGGAGTACTTCCCGCCGCTGGCGTTCGTGGCGCTCCGGTTCGACATCGCGGCGGTCGTACTACTTGGCTACGTGGCTGTGACTCGGTCTCGCGCAGAGTTGGTGCCTCGAACGCGCGGCGACGTCGCTGGAATCCTCGCGACCGGCGTGGTCGCCATCGGACTGACGAACGCCCTGCTCTTCGTGGGCCAGCAGTACGCGACCAGCGCTGTCGCCGCAATCGTGTTCAGTCTCAACCCGATCCTGACGCCCGTCTTCGCCGCCGTACTCCTCTCCGACGAGCGACTTTCGGCACGCGGCGCGGTCGGTATGTTGCTGGGTCTGGGTGGCGTTATCCTCGTCGTCGGGCCCTCCCCGGCGCTGCTGCTCGGCGGCGATGCGTTCGGAAAGGCGATCCTCCTCGCGGCCGCGGTCAGCGGCGCGCTCGGGGCGGTTTCGATCCGCCGGGCCGACAGTTCCGTCTCTAGCACGGTCCGAACCGCATGGGGACTGCCCTTTGCCGCCCTGCTCACGCACTCGCTGAGCACGGCGAGCGGCGAGTCGCTGTCCTCGATCGTCTGGACGCCCGAGGCGGTGCTGGCGCTTGGCTACGTCGCGCTCTTTGCCGGCGTGGTCGCCTACGTCGCGTACTTCGGCCTCATCGACTCGGCGGGCGCGATCCACGCGAACCTGGTCTTCTACGTCGTGCCGGTCGTCTCGACTATCGGTGGGTGGGCGCTGCTGGGCGAGACCATCTCGACGCTGGCGATTGTCGGTTTCCTGACCATCTTCGCTGGCTTCGCCGTGCTGGGAAGCGAGTCGGTCGATCTGCACCGGATCTACCCGGCCACGCGGAACCGTCACGGCCCGCCTGTCGATCAGTTCGTCACCCTCGACGAAGCGCGTGGCGGGAGCGGCGACTGATCGGGACAGACGACTGCTCCAGTCGGCCAACAACGAACCGCTTTTCGCCCGGTTGCTCCAATACCGACTATGGAGAAACTCGAAGCGTCGCTACACGAAGCGCCGATCATCGACCAGGACGGCTACGAGTATCTGGTCCACCCGATCAGCAACGGCATCCCGTTACTCGATCCGTCGCTCCTGCGCGAGGCCGTCATCGGTCTGATGCGCGAGACCGATCTCGACGTCGACAAGATCGTTGCGCCGGAGGCCACCGGCATTCACGTTGCGACCGCGCTCTCCCTGCAGACCGACATCCCGCTGGTCGTCATCCGCAAGCGCGAGTACGGCCTCGACGGCGAGGTCTCCCTCGACGCGACGACCGGTTACGACGAGTCCGAGATGTTCATCAACGACGTCGAACCGGGCGACCGCGTGCTCGTGATCGACGACCTGCTGGCGACCGGCGGCACCCTCGGCGCGATCTGTGAGGCGCTCGAAGGGATCGGTGCAGAGGTCGCAGACGTCGGCGTCGTCATCCGGAAAATCGATCAGTCGGGCCTCGACGATACCGGGTTCGACGTGACGAGCCTCGTCGACATCACCATCGACGACGGCGAAGTGACCGTTCACTGATCGGCGGGCAGGGCGTCTTGACTTCGTAGTGAGCGGCGAGAACAGACGACCACAGACGGACGGCTACTCCTTGGCGACGTTGACAGTGAGCACCGGGGCCGGCGACTTCGTTACGACCTTTTGAGACGTGCTCCCGAGCATGTTCTCGGTGTACCGGTCGGCCTGGGTCCCCATCGTGACGAGGTCGATGTCCCCGTCCTCGACGTAGGAGACGATGGTTTCGGCGGGCGATCCGCGTCGGATCGCCGTCGACACGTCGATGCCGGCGTCTTCGAGGGAGTCGGCGACTTCGGAGACGGCGAGTTCGCCTTCCGCTCGCAGATCCTCGAGGATGTCCGCTTTCATGTCGTCTTTCAGCGTCAGGAACGCCCCGTCGTCGATGACGTAGAGGACGTGAACGGTCGTCGATTCCGCATCGGCGATGTCGATAGTGTGTTCGAGCACCGTCTCGACCGACGCGCCGCCGTCCGTCGGGACCAGAATGTCACTGTACATCGTATGCGATCTTTCGGCGGTCGATACACACCGTTTACGGTTTCGGGACGGTATCGAACCCAGTTCGGGCCGCCCGCGCTACTGCTTCTCGAAGGCGTGCCGGACAATATCGGAGTCGTCGTCCCACTCGAAGTGGTCGTGGGCCTGGCGCAGCATCTCCCTGTAGCCGTCGAGGTCGGCCGCACCCTCCGCCCGAGCGTCCGCGTCGGTCATATCCCCGAGCGTTCGCTCCTCGACCGCGGTGATCTCGAACCTCTCACCGTCGACGGTGAAGGTGTCGCCCTCTTCGGCATACGCCTGTCCGCGGTGAATCTGTGTAACCTCGCCCTCCAGCGCCTGCTGGCGCATTCGCTCGCTCGGAAGGATCGTTCCGGCGTCGATCTGTGACATAGGCGTGGCTTGGTCCGGTGGGACAAAGGGGTTTGGTCGAGGGAGTGACTCGTCGCTATCCGGGTCACCGCTCACAGCGAGACGGTCGCCAGATCCGATTCCAGCTCGTCGACGTGGTCGTTGTAGGCCTCGATGACGTCGCCGACCATCGGGGCGTACTTCCGGACATCCGCGGCGGAGGGGGGTTCGTACTGCGAGAGGAGGTAGACGCCGCCGGAACCGCCGGCGCGCAGGTAGGAGACGCCGTCCGTGTCCCACTTCAGTTCCCAGCGCGTCCCGTCGACCCGCGTCGTGAACGTGCCGTAATCGCCACCCTCGTACCGGTGTAACTCGCCCGCGATCAGGTTACACGCCTCCTCGATCCGGTTCAGGAGCCGATCCCGCTCCGCGACGACGCCTTCGGTCGTCTCGATAGGCGGGTACTCGGGGTCGACGTCGTCGAGCAGGCCGTCGAGCGAGCGGACGTACTCGTTGTACGACTCCACGAACGCTTCGTAGTCCTCCAGCGCTTTTGCCAGCGCCTCCGGTTCGGGGTGTTGTTTGGTCGAGACGACGTAAACCTCGAACCCGCGACCGCCCTCGAAGCGGAGATACTGGAGGTCTCCGGCCTCGTACTTCACTGTCCACGTCCCACGCTCGGTCTCGAACTCCTGCTGGCCGTAGTCGCCGCCCTGGAACTTCGCCAACTGATAGGCGATCTTGCCCGCGTGATCGCGGACCTGCTCGACGAGTTCGTCGCGCTGTCGTGTGGCTTCTTCGGGGTCGGCCACGTCGAGCGCGGCTGGATCGATCATGGACAGTGGTGGGGCTCGACCGTCAAAACAGGTTCGGCTACTCAGTCCGAGAGGATCTCTCGCGGCAGTTCGGTCGGCTCGATGTTCCGGCGGTGACACTCGTTGACCACCCGGAGCGAGAGGGGGTACGCGAGAGCCGTGAACACGACCGCGAGAACGAGGTTCCCGACGAGCAAGCGGACGACGATATCAGAACCGGCCGAGAACGATATCGTGGAGGGGACACCACCCGGCGGCGCGCCCAGAAGTCGAATACCGAGCCAGAAGCTCGCGGCGTAGACGCCCCACTTCACGATGGGGTTGAGCACGAGTACGGAGGCAAACAGGGCGATCTTGCTGATGCTGTCGAACAGATACGTGAGCAGAACGAACAACAGGAGTCCGGTCCCGAGCGTCGGCATCGCCGTGATGAAGATGCCGATCGAAAAGCTTCCGGCGATCTCTCCGGGCGTGTTGTCTTCGAGTAGCGCCCGATCTAGCTCGTCACGGAGCCGTCCTGCGAGCGCTGAGACCCTCTCGCGGACCATCCTACCGGACTCACGTCGTACCCACTCATCAACGCTTCGACTCCTAGGACTGTCCGTACTGTGGGGTCGGGACCGGCGATAGCCGATCCCCCATGAGCAGATGGACGTAGTCGTCGAGGTCGAGGGCGAACTGCGCCTCCTCGGGCGTCTCGATCCACGTACAGTCGTACCCGTCACCCACCTCCTCGCCCTCGCCCGTCACTGTGTGGACCCAGTCGTCGCGCGGTTCGTCGACGGTGGCGTGGAAGAAGTGTCGGACGTACCAGCGCGGCGGCGATGCGCGGCGCTGCCAGACGTCCGTCGTCAGGTGTTCGACCGATTCGAGCGACGAGAGCCCGGTCTCCTCGTGGACTTCCCGGACCAGTGCCTCTCGTGGCGTCTCCTCGTCTTCCAGTGTTCCTTTCGGAACCTGCTTCCCCTCGTACTCGGGCCCATCGAACACGAGTAATTCCCCATCCTCTCGGGTGATGTACGCGCAGGCCTTTTCCACGTATGTCACTGTTCTGGGCAGCATTATGTGTAATATGACCACTAGGTGGGACAAAAACCCTTCACTCGTATACCTTAAATTCCTTGTCCGTCTCCAAAGAGTTCCCAGAACCTCAGTTCGTCGTGATCACTTCGAGCACGTCCCGCTCGTCGAGGTCGGAACTCGCGCCGCGCTGGCGGTTCGACCGGCAGTCGATGGCGTGGAGGAACCCCTCGCCGATATCGGAGTGGAGGCTGTACGCGAAGTCCTCGGCCGTCGAGTTCGGCGGCAGGAGATAGCAATCCGGCAGGACCTCGCCGTGCTCGTTGCCGAGGCCGTTCGCGCCGCCGGGGAAAACGGGAATGACGCCGAGTACGTCGAACAGCGCCGCTTCGAGCGCGTCCTGTACGCCGGTCGCGCCGTACTCAGTCACGAACTCGCGGATCTGTTCGAGGCCCGCCTCCTGACTCCCGGAGACCTCACCGACGATCTCGAAGTCGTCGTCGCCCGGTGTGTACTCGATGACACCACCCTCCTCGGCTGACTTGAGCGCCTTCTCGGCGTGGGCGCTCGCGGGGACGATGGTCAGGTGTTCGTACTCCGGATCCGAGGTGATCTGGGCGTAGTTCTCCTGGGCTTCGGGGGTGTCCATCTTGTTGGCCGCAACCACCATCGGCTTGGTGTCGCGTCGGATCTCGCGAGCGAGTGTGAGTTCGTCCTCGTCGTCCCACTCTGCGGGCTCGAAGCCGATACCGATGCGCCGGATCAGCCGCTTGATCTCGTCCTCGCTCGTCCGGAACGCGCTCATCTGTTCGGCGAGTTCCTCCTCGATGTCGTCGTCTTCAGTCGTGTAGCCGGACTCGTAGCGGTCGATCCCCTTTCTGAGGACGCTCAGATACCACTGATCGAGTTCGGTTTCGAGGAAATCGATGTCGTCGCGCGGGTCGTGACCCTCGGTCGGTTCGCCCTCGATATCCGTCTCGCCGGAGAAGTCGACCACGTGGACGAGCACGTCGGTCTCGTTCAGGTCGCTGAGGAACTGGTTACCGAGGCCCGCGCCCTCGTGTGCGCCGGGGATGAGCCCTGCGACGTCGACCAGTTTCGTCGGGACGAACCGCGTCCCGTCGTCGCAGTAGCCGACCGACGGCGTACAGGTCTCGTCGAACTCGGGGGCCGCACACTGGACGCGTACGTAGGCTTCGCCAACACTCGGGTCGATCGTCGTGAAGGGGTACGCCCCCTCGGGAACGTCGTTCATCGTCGCCGCGTTGAAAAACGTCGACTTGCCCACTGAGGGCTTGCCGACGAGTCCGATCCGGTAACTCATTATCACAGATCCGCGCGCACCGGTGAAACGCGTTTCCCTCTCCTCGCCCAGTGGTACGGGCTCACGTGGCGTGGAGAGCGGCCGACTCGACGGATCTGGTGGTTCGCCGAATACGGCTTGCGGCCATCGGATCGATATTCGTTCAGTATACGATGACACGCATGTCCGGGGAGCTATAACATAAACAATTATTAGGGATTGGCCTGCAATGGTGAGTAGGATGGTCACGCACGTAGCAGTACGCGAGCACTCTTTCTGATCGACGTCCCGTAACCGACCGATCCGCCGCGCCCGACCCAATGTCAGCAAATCGCCAGACTACTCGACGACCGACCACAGGTACCGCACCGACGAGAACCGCCCACGACCCGCACTCGGAACCGACAGCGGAGAGCATCCGGCCGGACGATGAGCAACGAGAGCGCCGGACCGCCGCCAGCGAGGACGCGCCAGCGATGTTCGGGGCGTCCGAAGCCGTTCTGCCGAACCTGTTCGACGAGCACAACGCGCTCGTCGCACTCGAGACGGAGTAGGCTCCGCGCCGGTTGCAGTTCGTGCGTCAGAGTCCACTTCCTCAGCAGAGACAACCCTGTCAACAAACGGCCAGTATATTCATGTAAGGGAGACCCAATCCTTGCCATAGCGAATGGCCCCATCGACGGACCGCCAAACGGACGAGGGAAAGGTCCCAAGCCGTCGGGCCCTGCTCGGCGCGCTCGGCGGGGCCGTCGGCCTCCCGCTGGGGGCCGGAGCCAGCGTCTACGCCGGCGATCGGCGGTTCACTGACGAGGACAGTGACGGGATCCCCGACGACAAAGAGAGGTCGGAACCGTTCAACGATCGGCTCGAAGCGTTGTTCGGAGCGGAGCAGTTCGAGAGAGTCGATCCGGCCCGCCGGAACCTCTTGCTCGACGTCCGGTACGTCGAGGGAACATCCATCGACTGGCGGACGAAAAAGAGTATCGAGAAGCGCTTTCGCGAGCAGGGGATCCACGCCCAGTGGCTCGATTACCCCCGAGAGTACGACAGGGAGCGCTTCGAGGAGCGCTACGGCTGGAACGTCAAATCCGTACTATGGGAGCGCGACGGCTTCTATCACGAAGAAGTCGAACCGTTCGTTCGGGACGTGGCGATCCAACTCGTCGTCGTCCCGGGCCACGACAGCGAGGAGTACGCCGGGCTAGTGTACAGCCCCTGGGCGAAGCTACTCGGGAGCGGCGTCGACGGCCACGTCAACGGCTTCAGCGTCGGCAACCGAGCGATCGTCGGGGAGCGCGATGATCGCTGGGAACAGGAGCGCCTCGTCTTTCACGAGATCGCCCATCTCGCACTCTGTCACGACGACGATCCGGCCAATACCGGCGTGATGGGCACGAACGATGAGATCGCACTGACCGACGAGGAGTGGGCAAAGATCAAAGCCCATCTCGACGATGTGCGGGATACGAGCGGCTACGACATCGTCCTGCGGAAATGTCTCTGGGAAAGGTCTCTGGACGGCGTGACCGATCAGTTCTCGTGAGTTAGCGGCCGGAAGAGACGTCCGTACTCCCACACTCCGGACAGCGTGTTAGCGTCCCGATCGAAACCGCATCGAGTCGCTCCCACTCGTCGCTCCCCGCCGATGCCTCGAACCCACAGTTCCAGCAGTGTGATATCGCCGCTGGCTCCGAGTTCTGGGCCATATGGGATATTTCGGGGGATTCGGTATTAACTCCGGAGGGTGGCAGGTGAGGAAATTTTTAACTCGATTTTGAAATCCAGTACATTCATAAACGATCCTGATATACGTACACATGATGCCCGAAATCGAAGTGTCCGACTCGCTGTACAGCAAAATCGAGGAAGTGTCCGGCAGCAACGAACTAGAGCACACCATGTGGGAGATGGTGTACCTGCTCCAGCGCAGCGACGACCCGACGTGATACGCGGGTTCGAGCAGCCCCCCTTCTTTTGCGGCAGAGTAGCGTCTGGCAACGGGCAGATTCATTAGGCACCGCCCTCCACCCTACGATCATGATTCTCCGGGGTGCTCGCGTCGTCGACGGCGGGGGTGACGTCTTCGATGGGCCGGTCCAGTTCGATAGAGAGAGCGGACGTCTCACCGCAGTCGGCGAGGTCTCGAAGGCCCGAGCGGACGAGCAGACGCTCGATCTGGGCGGCTACACGCTCCTGCCCGGTATCGTCGACGCACACGTCCACTTCTCGCTGTCCGGCGAGGCGAGCGTCGAAGACGTCGTCACGAAGAACGATTCCGAGTTACTGTTCACCGAAATCGCCAACGCGCGCCGAACACTCGAAAGCGGCGTCACCAGCGTGCGTGCGATGGGCGCACGCGGCCTCGACGTCGAACTCGCCCGGGCTATCGAGCGCGGCGACGTCGTCGGACCACGGACGGTCGCGAACTGCGGATCGATCACTATCACCGGTGGCCACGGCCACCACCTCGGCAAGGAGGTCGACGGTCCCGAGGCGTGTCGCCGCGCCGTCCGCGAGCAGCGCAAGCAGGGCGCACAGTTCATCAAGTTCATGGCGACCGGGGGGGTCACGACCCCGGGCACCGATCCCCGCTCGCTGGCGTTCACCCGCGAGGAGATCCACGCCCTGATCGACGAGGCACACCGCCGTGACATCCACGTCGCCACCCACGCCCACGGCGCGGCGGGCATCCGGGCCGCCGCGGAGGCAGGCGTCGACACCGTCGAACACGGTACCTTCCTCGACGACGAGTCGATCCAGGCTATGCTCGACAACGACGTCACGCTCGTGCCGACGCTCACCGCGCCCCACCGCATCCTCCACAACGGCGACCGCGCGACCGCCGAGACGCTCGCCCAGTCGAACGAGGTGTACGAAACCCATCGCGAATCGTTCCGCCGCGCCGTCGAGGCTGGCGTGAGAATCGCCGGTGGCACGGACGCTGGCACCCCGTTCAACCACCACGGGACGAACCTCGTCGAGATCCAGTTCATGGCTCGCCACGGCATGACACCGGTCGAGGCGATCACGGCGATGACCGGCACCGCTGCGGAAACGATCGGCCTCGACGACGCCGGACAGGTCGCGCCCGGCTATCACGCCGACCTGCTCGTGATCGACGGCGATCCGACCGAGGACATCGCCGCGCTCGACGATATCGAGACCGTGCTCAAGGGCGGCGACCTCGTCGCCGGGACCGCGCTGGGCCACCTCTAACGTCTCGCCGGTAGTTCTGTTATGCTGGCTCCCGTAGTCTCACCCATGTACGACGAGATCCTCCTCGCGACCGACGGCAGCGACGACGCCGACGCGGCGGCCGATCACGCCATCGACCACGCCGACCGCTACGACGCCACCCTGCATCTGGTCTACGTCGTCGAGACCAGAACAGCCTACGACAACGCGATCGTCGATCCCGAAACTGTCGCGAGCAACCTCCGGAAGGAGGGGCGGGAAACGCTGGACGCCATCGCTGAGCGCGCCACATCGGCAGGTGTCGAGACGACGACCGAGATCCTCGAAGGTGTGCCGCACGAGGCCATCGAGAACTACGCGGCGGAGCACGACGTGGACCTGATCCTGCTCGGGACGCAGGGCCGGTCGGCGTTCAAGCGCGCGCTCCTTGGGAGTACGACCGACAACATCGTCCGGTCGCGGGTCGCGCCGGTGCTAGTGGTTGGGGAGGAAGCGCCCAACCGGGAGTAGTGGGCATCTCCGGACGACACTTTTGTAGCTTGCAGAGAAATCCATCGATATGTCGCGGGTCTCACTCGATGATCAGGGACGACTTGAGATCCCGGAGGCACTCCGGGATCGGTACGGTGACCGCTACTGGATCGTCGAGTTGGGGAGTTCAATCAAACTGATACCACTCGCGGCCGATCCGCTGAACGCCCTTCGAGACGACTTCGAGGACATCGACGGAGCTGCCGGGGAACTGCGCGAGGCCGCACGGCGAGATGCGCTTGATCGAGCCGGTCGGGACTAACACTCCGCAACCACTAAACGCCGTTCGCCCCACACTCCGGTAATGAGCGATTGGACCGAAAAATACCGCCCGTCGACGCTGGCGGAGGTCCGGGGGAACGACACGGCCCGCGACGCGCTGAAAGAGTGGGCCGACACGTGGGAGCAACACCGCGAGGCGGTCATCGTCTACGGGAGTCCGGGGATCGGGAAGACCTCGGCCGCCCACGCGCTGGCGAACGACAAGGGCTGGCCGGTAATCGAGTTGAACGCGAGCGACCAGCGACAGGCCGACGTGATCGACAAAGTCGCGGGCGAGGCCGCCCAGTCGGGAACGCTCACACAGGGTAGTTCCGGTCGGCGACTGATCATCATGGACGAGGCCGACAACTTCCACGGTAACGCCGACTACGGTGGCTCCGCGGCGGTCACCGGCGTCGTCAAGAAGGCCGACCAGCCGATGATCCTGATCGCAAACGAGTTCTACGACATGTCACAGGGCCTGCGCAGCGCCTGTCAGGAGATCGAGTTCCGGGACGTCTCCAAGCGGTCGATCGTGCCCGTCCTGCGGGATATCTGCCGACAGGAGGGCGTCGAGTACGAGGAGGAAGCGCTGGAACGGATCGCCAAGCAGACCAGCGGCGATCTGCGCTCTGCGATCAACGATCTGCAGGCGATCGCCGAGCGGGCCGAGCGGCTCACCCTCGACGACGTGGTGACGGGCCAGCGGGACACGACGACCGACATCTTCGATTTCCTCGACGACGTGATCAAGAAGCTCGACCCGCAGGCCGCACTCGAAGCGTCCTACGACGTCGACGAGACGCCCGACGACATGATCAACTGGATCGAGGACAACATGCCCAAAGACTACGCGGGCCGGGAACTCGCCGACGCATACGGCTACCTCGCCAACGCCGACCGCTGGCTCGGCCGGGTGCGCGCGACGCAGGACTACTCCTACTGGCGCTACGCGGGCGACAACATGACTGCAGGCGTCGCGGCGGCCCGCCAGGAAAAGAAGGGCGGCTGGACGCGCTATGGGCCGCCAAGCTACTGGTCGAAACTCGGCCGGTCGCGTGGCTCCCGGGAAACCCGGGACGCCATAGCACTCCAGATCGCCGAGGAGAGCGGTACCAGCATCGGGACGGCGCGTCGACAGATCCTCCCGTTCCTCGCGGAGATCACGCACCACTGCAAGAACCGGGAGCTAACCGTGCGGATGGCGGCGGTTTATGATCTCGACGAGAAGCAGGTCTCCTTTGTCACCGGAAGCGGGAAGACGACCAACAAGGTGCAATCGATCGTCGAGGACGCTGAAGAGCTTCGCGGGCAAGAAGCAGTCGAGCACTCCGGCGGCGCGTTCGAGGGCGCGACGCGGGATCAGGCCGACGAAACGGACGGGGATAGCGAAGCGGACTCGACCGAAGAGGAGGATGATGACACCGCCGCGGACGAGAACGAGTCGACCTCCGACGACGGACAGGCGGGACTGACTGACTTCATGTGACCGCCGTCAGGACGCGGGCCGGCCGTGACTCACAGCAGACCGATCTCCCGACCAGCATCGCGGAAGGCGTCGAGGCAGGCGGCCAGATCCGATGCGGAGTGAGTGGCCATCGGCGTCACCAGGAGCCGACTCGATGCGTCCGACCGGCCCGGCGGATCGACGGCCCGAGTGACGACGCCGCGGTCGTACAGCAACTCAGATAGGGCGACTGTGTCTGCCGGGTCTTCGAACGAAACCGCGAGGATCTGTGTCGACCCATCTACCTCGTAGCCCATCTCTGCTAACTGGTCACGGAGATACTCGGCGTTGCGCCAGAGTCGCTCCTGACGGTCCTCGGTTCGCGCGACGTGGAGTGCTTCGACCGCCGCCGCGGCCGACGGCGGTGCTAGCCCGGCCGAAAACGTGAACGACTGTCTCCGATCGATTAACAACTCGATCAGGGCATCGTCCCCGGCGACGTACCCGCCCTGGCTGGCTAGCGCCGTCGAGAGGCTACCCGTCTGGACGTTGACGCGCTCGGTAAGCCCGTCGCGCTGGACGATTCCGCCGCCGTCCTCGTAGAGACCCACCGCGTGCGTCTCGTCGACCAGTAGCCACGTGCCGTAGCGCTCGGCTAGCCTGCACAGTTCGGCGAGCGGTGCAACCGTGCCGTCCGTCCCGAACACCGACTCGGTAACTAGCAGCCACGACTCGTCGGCGTCCGCATCGGCCCGCGATGCCAACCGGTCGGCCAGATCGGCGACATCTATGTGGTCGTAGTGGACGGTCTCGGCGTCGGCCAGGCAACAGGCGTCGGTGACCGCCGTGTGGTTCTCCGCATCGGAAAAGACGACGTCCGGTTCGAGCGCCGTGATCGTGGCGACGACAGCGGCGTAGCCGGACGGGAACACCAGCGCGCGGTCGGTCCCCGTCGTTTCCGCCAGTCGATGCTCGAGGTCACGGTGGACGAGCGTGTCGCCGGTCGCGGTCCGACTGGCACCCGCGCCCGTTCCGACCACCTCCGCGGCGGCGACTGCGGCATCCTGTATCTCGCTGTCTTGCGTGAGGCCGAGGTAGTTGTTCGAGGCGAACACCAGTCGCTCGTCGCTGTCGAGTACCGGGAGTGCGCCGCCTGACGGCGGTGCGAACTGGGCGTGTTCCGCGATTCGGTTTGCGGGCGACAGTCGGCGATGTGACCGACCATCACTGTCGTTCAGTGCCGAGGCGGGATCGAACCCGTGGCTGTCGGAGGTCACGTCGACTCGGCGCGAGCGCGCACCGTCGTCTCCCGAATCGGCGTCTTCACTCATGATTCGACACAGTCCCGTCGCCGCCGTTGTGCGGCGGAATCGTCTCCGTTTACAGTTCTCATCGCTTCTAACCCCCATCTCTTCAGTCGGCGCTCTGCAACTGATTTGGAACTGCGACCGGAGGAGTATAGCTTTTCTCACTTCGAACAGCGATAGAGCACGTTCTCGTCGGTGACGGAATGGCTCTCGAATCTGCGCGACTCGCAGAGAGTGACTCCGATGGAATCCGGGGATATCTGAATCGTCTCAGTCGTCGGTCGCGCCTTCCGCGGTCTCCGCGCCCGCGTCCGAGCCGGCGTTCGAGCGCCGTTTCACCTCGTCCGGGTCGAACTCGTTCGCGTCCATATTCGGCCGTAGCCCGGCACGCTCTATCGCCTCGATATCATCGCCCGGCGACTGCCCGCTCGTGGTGAGGTAATCGCCGGTGAGGATACCGTCCGCGCCAGCCTCGAACGGGAGATGCTGCTCGTCGGGCGCGAGATTGACCTCCCGGCCGCCGGTGAGTCGGACCCGCGCCTCGGGATGGAGAAGCCGATAGACCGCGACAGTTTTGACGATTTCGGCGGTCGTGATGTCCGCCTTGTCGTCGAGGCGCTCGGCCATCGGAGTCCCGGCGACGGGATTTAGCACGTTCACCGGGAGCGAGGAGATGCCGATCTCCTGGAGCGCGATGGCGGCATCGACCCGATCTGTCGGCGACTCCCCCATTCCCAGTATGACGCCAGCACAGAGATCCATCCCTGCCTCCTTGGCGACTTCGAGCGTCTCGACTCGGTCCTCGAAGTCGTGGGTATCGACGACCTCCGGGAAGTAGTTCGGCGAGGTCTCGATGTTGTGGTTGTAGTGGTTAAGCCCCTCCTCAGCGAGTATCTCCGCTTCCTCGTCGGTGAGGATGCCGAGGCTCGCGTCCACCTCGACGCTCGTCTCGTCGCGGACGAGCCTGATCGCTTCGAGCACCTCCGCCCACTCGTCGGGCCGGTGTTCCCTGCTGACCCCTTTCTCGGCGACGACGATGCCGAACCGCTGTGCGCCGTCTCGCTCGGCCCGCTTCGCGGCCTCCAGTATCTTCTCGGGGCCGAGAAAGCCGTAGGTGTCGATACCGGTATCGAAGTGGACGGACTGAGCACAGAAGCCACAGTCCTCGGCGCAGTCGCCCGCCTTCGCGTTGACGATGCTACACGCGTCCACAGTGTCGTCACCCAGCTGGGAGCGGACGTAGTCCGCGGCCGGTGCGAGGTCGTCGACGGGCTGGGCGATCAGTGCCAGACCGTCGGTCCGGTCGAGTCGCTCCCCGTCGAGTACGCGCCGAACCGCGTCGTCGACTGTCCGGTTTCCCGTCTCGTAAACCATACTAAATAGACAAGTTTACGCGATGTTAAACTGTTCGGTGGCCGATGAACCCCCAGTGAGCGCCACGGGTGTGGTGCTACGTGTGCAGAGCGTCTCGTCTGACATGCCATTAATAGATACTATCCACTAGCCTACGTCTTATTGTAGTAAGGTATTCTTATAACGGGTCGCTGACCCACCATTGGCTCTCCACCCGAAAGACTGGGTGACGACTATCTTGCGAGACGTAATCGCCACGGGAGCGGCTACTCAGCCCACGGTCCGAACGACTATACGCTGTGCTTACGTACGCCGGTGCAGCAAGTGACGCTCGTGAATACGCCAGGGACTGACGCTACGACCGACCGACGATACGGGCCGGAGCCACTCAGTGTGGCCAGCAGTGGCTCCGGCGGCTACGACCCTCGTCGAGACGTCACCCTCATTGCTATCGCCGTACTCGTATTCGGGACGCTCACAGTGGGCGTGCTCGGGTTCGGCGCGACGCCGGTGATCGACGACGATGACGACGACGGGATCCTGTTCCCGTTACAGGACTGGGGCGAGGACGGACCCGAGGAAGTTCGACTCGACGTCCAACCGAATCGTTCCGAACTGAGACCGGGCGAAGCCGTCGAGTTTGCCGTCAGCTACGAGAACGGGACGGCCGTAACGGATGGACGGCTGAGAGCGGACGGTGAGAGCTATCGGTTAGACGAGAACGGCCGCACCGCCGTCACATTCGAGCGCGGCGGCGAGTTCACCGTCCGGGCCGACAAGGAGAACACAGAACTAACCAGATACGTCGCCGACGGAACCATCGTCTCCGTCACTCGATTCGACGTCCCGCTGGCAATCGAGACCGACGCCGAGCAGATTACCGCCGGCGAGGGAGTGACGTTCACGTTACGCCGTGCAGACGCCGGAAAGGCCATTGCAGGCCGTCTCAGCGTCGACGGCGAGACCCACGAGACGAACGAAGTCGGCAGTGTCACCGTCCCGTTCGAGCGCGCCGGAACGTTCGAGGCGACCGCGTCGAAGTCGTCGACCGATACCGAAGCCTTCGTCGAAGCGACTACGGCCGTCACGGTCGAGCGGCGATCGGTCGCGCTCTCGCTCTCCCGGGACAACGCGGCCCCGAGGCCCGGCGAATCGGTGAGCCTCACGGTGCATCGTGGCGACACCCAGGAACCGATCAACGCGACCGTCGAGTTCGACGGCGAGCAACGGTTGGCAAGCGGCGGAGAGTTCACCGTCGCCGCCGACCGCGCGACACAGTTCGACCTATCGGTCGCGGCCCCCGATACCGACAGCGAGACGTTCGAGACGGCGACGACTACGATCCGGTTCGAGCGATACGAAGCACCGCTGGCGCTCGATGCGGAGGCGACAACCGTCGAGCGCGGCGAGACGGTGGAGTTCACAGTACGGCGAACGGATACCGGCGAACCGGTGCCAGCAACGCTCACTGCGGGCAATCGCACCGAATGGCTCGACTGGCAGGGCACTGGGTCGGTGCGGTTCGACGAGGCCGGGACGGTACCAGTAACCGTCACGCGCGCCAACACGACGACACACACCTTCCCGTCGGACGAGCGGATAGTCACCGTGCTGGACACCGAGTACGAGATCGTCCGGTTCGAGGCGCCCGGGACGGTCGACCGCGCTGACGACGTGACGGCGGAGTTCACCGTCCGCAATACGGGTGCGGATCCCGGAACGGCCGAACTGGTCTACGAGTTCGACGGCGACGAGCAGGCTACCCGCGCTGTCGCGCTCGATCCGGGCGGCCAGGAGACGCTCTCAGTCTCGGTTCCGACCGACGTCGAACCGGGCGAGTACGAACACGCCGTCTCGACGCGTGACGACACCGAAACCGTGATAATCGCCATCGAGGACGCGAGCGATCGCGAATGAGCGGTCGGTCCTGTTCGCCCAATCCATCTGCCGTTTTTTGATCTATCAGCTAAACGATTATAATCTGAAGTTACTGGCTGAGACATGTTTTTAAAATGTTTAACGAACTCTAGTATCGTTATAAAACATAATACGAAGTGTTTGATGCGTTGAAACGGATCGAAAACAAAGAAACGCTCAGCGGCCTATAAGAGATGGTAGCCTGATGGCTTAGACACGGCTGGAAAACTCATGTCAAGTCCCTCCATTCACAACGAAACTGGATCGATCGCTGGTGAGTCTGCCGACGGAAGTCTCCGCGAGTGGTTCGCGGACCGGCTCGTCAATCAGATCTACGCATTCGGCTTCTGGAGCGCCGTTGTGCTTCCATTCCTTCACGTCCCGATGCTGGCGACGGGACTCGAGACCACCGGCGAAGTGTTCACGTTCCTCGCACTGCTGGCGCTGAACGCCGTCGCGTTGCTGGTCGGCTATCCACACAAGCAGTAGCCCTCCCTCAGTTGCCGTCCTTCCCCCCGCTTTTTTCCCGCAGAAATCGCTATCCGCCCGTGGACTTAAGTTAGCCTGTGCCCTGACGGTAAATATGGCCGCGCATGGCCGGCCGGCACTGCGAGATTTGTTCGACGAGTCACCGACTCCGCATATTGCTCATCCGCCTCGAACCCACCACCGAGATTTCTACGTGGCAACGGACGGATCCTACAGGGAGGAGAGCGGCGGCCTCGGTGCAGTGATCGAGACACGGGAGGGGACCCGAGTAGCGAGGCTCTCGTTACCCCATACCGTCCCGGACAACAACGTCGCGGAGTATCGGGCGTTGCATCTGGGGCTGGACGTACTGGCCGCTCGCTCGCCCCCGAACGCCCGCATCGGCGTCCTCGTCGATCACGACGAACTGGCCGGGAACGTCAACAACGCAATTCTCGCCGGACAGCACCCCGACGGCGAACCTCCGCATCCACTCTCACCACCGTCGAACACGTCGAACCACTGGCGCGGTATCCGTGCCCGACTGTCCGGCTTCGAGGAGGTACGTGCCGCACGCATCCGCAGCGAGGACAACCCGGCGCATCCGCTCGCAAACGCGCCACACCAGTACGCACACGTCAATCGGGAGCCGGACCGCTGCGTGATCCCCGGCAGCACCGAATCGACCAGGAGCGAGTTCCCGCCGCCGTCGCGGGCCGACCGGCACGCGAGCGATTAAATACGACTGACGACCTTTTTCGCCCTCGGATGTGCGTTGCCCACCGCTCGGGCCAACAATCTCGGGCAAAAAGCCCGCCTCGCAAAGCTCGGCGTATGCGCGGTGGTTCTACTACCCCTCCCGACTCACGCTATTCTTCTTCCTGTGCGTCCACAACCGCCACGCCCGCCAGGTTCACGATGTCTTTCACCTCGTCGTCCCGCTGGAGGACGTGGACCGGCTTGTCCATTCCGACGAGCATGGGGCCGATGGCTTCCGCCCCGCCGAGGCGTTGAAGCAGTTTGTAGCTGATGTTGCCCGCTTCGAGGTTCGGGAAGACCAGCACGTTCGCCGGTTCCTCCAGCGCCGAGAACTCGTAGGTTCCGTGGAGCATGTCCTCGACGACGGCCGTGTCGGCCTGCATCTCGCCGTCGACCGGGAAGTCGATCTCGGGGTCTTCACGGAGCCGTTTTGCGGCCTCCCGCGGCTTTCTGGTCCCCTCGTTGTCGACGCTCCCGAAGTTCGAGTACGACAGCAAGGCGGCGCGAGGTTCGATGTTGAAGCTCCGGGCTAGCTCTGCGGTGTGCTCTGTCACTTCGGCCAGCACGTCTTCGTCGGGGTTCTGGTTCACTGTCGCGTCGGCGATGAACACGACACTGTTCTTGAACGTTAGCATGTAGACGCCAGCGGCGTACTCCGCGTCATCGGCAGTGCCGACGATCTGCAGGGGTGGACGGAGCGCGGAGGGGTAGTGATGGGTCAACCCCGACAGCATCGCGTCGGCGTCGTCCATCTCGACCATCACCGAGGCGAAGTAGTTGCTGTCCCGGATCATTTCCTCGGCTTCGCTTCTGGTGATTCCCTTGCGCTGACGGAGTTCGTAGAGGCGGTCGACGTACTTCTCGTAACCGTCGCTTTCGGGGTCGACGATTTCGGGATCGAAACTCAGCCCTAGCTCGCTGGCCGTCCGCTCGATGGAGTCGCGATTGCCGATCAGCACTGGCTCCGCTATCTCCTGTTCCTGTAACTGATAGGCCGCGCGGATGATCTTCTCGTCGCCACCCTCCGCGAGGGCGACGCGTTTCGGATCGCTCTTGGCCTTGTTGAGTACGACCCGCATCATCTCGCGAGACTTGCCGAGTCGCGCTTCCAGTCGCTCGACGTACTCCGAGACGTCGATTGCAGTGCGCGCCGCACCGCTGTCCATCGCGGCCTGCGCGACCGCCGGCGCGACCTCGAACAGCACGCGGGGATCGAGCGGTTTCGGGATGATGTAATCCGGGCCGAACTGGATCGGTTCGTCGCCGTAGGCCTTGACGACCGCGTCAGGGACGTCCTGACGCGCCAGTTCGGCGAGCGCTTCCGAGGCTGCGACCTTCATTTCCTCGTTGATCTCGCTCGCGCGGACGTCGAGCGCGCCGCGGAACAGGAACGGGAAGCCGAGTACGTTGTTGACCTGATTGGGATAGTCCGAGCGACCCGTCGCCATGATGACCGAATCGTCGCGAGCGGTTTTGGCGTCCTCGTAGGTGATCTCCGGATCGGGGTTGGCCATCGCGAAGATGATCGGGTCGGACGCCATCGAGCGGACCATCTCCTGGCTGACGATTCCCCCGACAGATAGCCCGACGAACACGTCGGCTCCCGCCATCGCGTCGGCGAGGCTCCCTTCGGGCACGTCCCGCGCGAACTCGGCTTTGTACTCGTTGACGTCACCGGCTTCGACGCGGGTTTCGGTGATGATACCGCTGGAGTCACACATCAGAATGTTCCCGCGATCGACGCCGAGCGAGACGTAGAACCGGGCAGTCGAAATCGCGCTTGCACCCGCACCGGAGAAGACGATCTTCAGTTCCTCGGGGTCCTTGTTCGCGACGCGGCAGGCGTTCAGCAGTGCCGCTCCGCTGATGATCGCCGTCCCGTGCTGGTCGTCGTGAAAGACGGGGACGTCCATCCTGTCGCTCAACTGCCCCTCGATCTCGAAGCAGTCCGGTGCCGCGATATCTTCGAGGTTGATACCGCCGAACGTCGGTTCCATCGCGGCGACCGACTCGACGAACTGCTCCGGCTCGGAGTGATCGAGTTCGATGTCGAACACGTCGATATCGGCGAAGCGTTTGAACAGCACGCCTTTCCCTTCCATCACCGGTTTCGAGGCCTCAGGCCCGATATCTCCCAACCCGAGCACGGCCGATCCGTTCGAGACGACGCCGACCAGGTTTCCCTTCGCGGTGTATTTGTAGGCGTCCTCGGCGTCGTCCCGGATCTTCCGACACGGTGCGGCCACGCCGGGCGAGTAGGCGAGACTCAGATCCCGTTGCGTGTTCGTCGGCTTCGTCGTCGAAATCTCGATTTTTCCGGGCGGTTCCTCCTCGTGATACTCTAACGAGTCCTCGTCCATTCCCATGTTATAGACACACATATCACCGAAGGTAAAAAGTTGATCGAAGCTACTGATCGACAGCTGTCGAAAAACGCTGTAAGCCGCGACGTTTGTGCTGACTGTGACGTAATCATTCTTCGTCTGTGAACAATATCTCGTGGCGCTCGATCGAGGCGTCATATCCCCGGGCCTCGACATCAGTTGTGGGCCAGCGACCCGTCGTCGTCAGCACCTCGAACCCGCTCTCGGTGACGACGACGGTGTCCTCGCTCTTTGCACCCTGGACGGTCGGGTTCCAGGCGTACGCCATCGGCGTGTGAACTGGTGCATCGTGACCGGGCGTCGCGATCCATTCTCGCCCCGCAAAACCGGCCGCACCGCCCTGATGATGCTCCCGCCACTCGCCCTCGTGGCCGAGCGCGGCGTAGGCGTCCTGGATCTCGGCGAACACGTCGCCTACGCTGGCCCCCGATTCGGCTGCCGCCTGCGTCGCCGCTAGCGCGCTCGCCTCGACCGTCATCGCGGCGCCGTGGCGCTCTTCGAGCCATTCGGGCGCATCGAACGCGACCGTCCGGGTACACGAAGCGTGTAGGCCGGCCATCTCGGCGGTAACCGACACCAGCGCGTACTCGCCCAGTTCCACGGCCTGGGGGGTGTAGTGGCGGTACGCCTGTGCCCGCTCGCTTCCACCCACCAGCACGACCGGGGCTTCGATCCCCCGGGCCGAGAGCGCGACACGGAGCGCCGCGGCGGCTTCCTGCTCCGTGTCGCCCGCTTCGAGTTCCCGGGCCACTGCTTCCACGGCCTCGGCCGTCTGCCGGCCAAGCGACCGGTAGGCGTCGATATCGCTCTCGCTCAGCGGTTGGCGGAGCGCTCCGGCGTCGACCGAAGCAAAGCCCGGCACCTCGAAGTCGGCCGCCGCGGGCCCCTCGGCTTCCGCCTCGACCGCCTCGGCCAGCGACTCGGCGTGCCACTCGAACTCGACGACGTCGACGTCCTCGCCCACTTCCTCGTCGCGGAGCCGTCCCGCTTCGATGTCGTTCGTGACGACGACGACCCCACCGCCATCGTATCCAGCCGCGGCGACGCCGATATCACCCTCCCTGTCGACGACGTTGTTCCCGCCCGTGAGCCACGCGAAGGAGTTCGGCCGGGCGAACCAGACGGAGTTCAGGTCGTTTGCTTCGAGATACGCATCGAGACGTTGCTGGCGCATACGTCACACGTCTGCAGGAAGGCTATTAGAAACGTCGAAGCGAGTCTCTGCCGCCCCGCTTTGGTCAGGTCTAAGTAGGCGAAAGCCTGAGTTCAGCCAACGATGGCACCGGGTAGATCCGACCCCGACGACCGTGGATGGTTTTCCTTCCCACGCCTGATGGCAGTGGCGACAGGGCTGACGTTCTCGCTCATCCTGATCGGCATCTATACGGCAGTCTCCGGTGCCGGTCTGACCTGCCAGGGGCGCTGGCCACTCTGTGACGGCTGGCTTGGCCTGTTCCCCGCGAACTGGCCGAGTTTTATCGAGTGGTTCCACCGGCTGATCGCGATGCCGACCGGCTTCATGCTGCTCGGCCTGACCGTCGCCGCCTGGCGTGGTGACCAGCCACGCCGGGTCCGCTACGCCCTGACCGCCGCACTGGCAGTCCTCCCCTCCCAGATCATCCTCGGCGGACTCACCGTTACCCAGTACGAGGTCGTGATCCTCACCGCGCACTTCGCCACCGCGATGCTCATCTTCACGCTCGTCGTCGCGGCGACGGCGTGGGTGCTCGAAGACCGGTTCGATCGCCCACACAGAGCGGCAGCGTTCTCTATCGCCGGTCTCGCCCCGCTGTTCGCGGTCGCGACACCGTTCGTGATCAGTCTCGGTTCGTTACGACTGCACATGTTCTACTACGGAATCGGACTGCTCGCGTACGGCACGCTGATCGCGCTCGGGATCTGGGTGTCCGAGCGGACCGGCTTCGGGGCCGACACGCGACGGATCTCCTTTGCGGCGTGGGGGGCCGCGGCCACGCTCGGCCTGACGATGCTGCAGTTGCGATTACCGGTGAGTCCCGCCGATCTGCCACAGATATCCGGTACTGCGGCGCTCGTCGCCGCCCTCTCGGTGCTGGCCGCGTGGTGGGCCCTCCGGGACGGAGATGCCGGTCCCACCGGCCGATCGGACCTCTTGGGACGAAGGTGAACTACCCCTGCCTACTCGCCGCCTTCGGCGGCTCCTTGAGGCAGGGGCTTCCTGCTTCCAAGACGCGCTTTGCAGGAACAACGACAGTTCCCGTAGGGAGCGCAGTCTCCACAGGCGTTGATTCGGAGTGATCCACTCCTAGTTTCGACAGTCCGCGAGAACGAATGTTCCACGCCGCGTTTGCGTCTCTGTCCGCTTCGAAGCCGCAGGCTGGACACGAGTGTTCACGCACCCACAGCGGCTTGTCTGTTTCCACGCCACAGGACGCACATTCTTTGGTCGTACCTGCCGGTTCAACTTCCACGAAGTGCGTGCCTTCCCGCTCGCACTTCGTTTCCAGCATCGACGAGAAGGTATTCCATGCCGCTGACGCTGTGTTGCGGCTGTTTCCCGGTGATTCGAGCAGTTCCTTCGTATCCAGGTCTTCGACCGCTACAAGCTCGTACTCCCGAGCGTAGTATGCTGAGAGTTTGTGGAGGGAGTCACGCCGTTTGCGCTTGATTCGACGGTGACACTCAGCTACCCGCTGCCGCTGTTTCTCCCAATTGTTCGACTCGTATGCTTTCCGCGAGAGAGTCCGTTGTTCTCGTTCGAGTCTATCATGTTCGTCGGAGAGATCGAGGGATTCGACCGCTGTACCGTCTGTATCGTGGACATACTTCAGGATACCCACGTCGATGCCGACCATGTTTTCCGCCTCGATCTCATCCAGTGACGGTTTGGCTGGTAGTTTCGTGTCCATCTCGATGCCGAGGATGGCGAACCACTCGCCCGTTTTCTCTTTTTTCAGCGTGACTTCTTTGACCGTGGCGTCGTCGGGCAGCGGTCGGTGAATTTCGATAGGGATGGCTGCGAGTTTCGAGAGAGACAGCACAGTCTGCCCACTCTTCTTGTCGAGTTCGAAGCCAGACTGGTTGTACGTGAAACTGCGAAACTCGCGTGGTGACTTCCAGCGAAGTTCACCGACGTTGTACCCCTGTTCTTTGAGCTTCCCCAGCGACTTGATGTTCTTCGCAATCCGCATGACTGCGGGCTGAAGCACTTTCGAATAGATGTCGGTGAGTGCGTCCCACCAGTCTTTGAGGTCGGGAAGCTCGTCACGGATTGTTCGCACGCGCTGTTTGACCGTCCCCTTGTCTTTGGGAATCTGGTTGAAGCGGTACAGGGCGTGGTTATAGAGTTGTCGACAGGTATCGCGGTGATAGTCCAGCGTCTGGCGCTGGCTTTCGGTCGGCTTGAGTCGATACCTGTAGTTGTAGTTCATTCCACGCATTTCGAGAGAGAACTGACTGGGATATCAACGTTTGCCGTCCGGAATGAAAGTAGTCTGTCCGTGGAACAGTGTCTGAAAGCCGATGACGGCGCTGTATCCCCGCCCTACTCCGCTACTCGGCCTTCGGCCTGCGTTGCTGCTTGAGGACGGGGGCTTACCGCCTAGATACAGCTAAACGTACTCAGCTGGTCGCAAAAAACGATATCGGCTACTGGAAGCCGATGCGGCCGCCGCCCTGTGGGCCACGTGGGCCGCTACCGCCGCCTTTGAACTCCTCTTTCATCTGCTCGTAGTAGTCGAGGATGTCCTCGGTGATCGTCGGCCTGACGTCTTCCAGAGCCATCCGGAAGTGGCGCATCTCCACGGAGTCGGCGTCGTCGTCCTCGCGGAGTGCCTCGATGGCCGCCTCGCGCGCGATCGATTCGATATCGCTACCGACGTAGCCGTCGGTGATCTCCGCGATCTCCCGGAGGCTGACGTCTGCCGCGAGCGGCGTATCCTCGGTGTGGATGTTGAGGATCTGCTCACGGCCCTCCACATCCGGTTGGCCGATCATCACGAGTCGGTCGAACCGGCCCGAGCGGATCAGCGCCGGATCGATCATGTCCGGTCGGTTGGTCGCGCCGATCACCATCACCTCGCCCATATCTTCGAGGCCATCGAGTTCGGTCAGCAGCTGGTTGACCACCCGCTCGGAGACGTTCGAGCCCATCTCCTGACTGCGGGCGGGCGCGAGGCTGTCGAGTTCGTCGAAGAAGATTATCGTCGGTGCGACCTGCCGCGCTTTGCGGAACGTCTGGCGGATCGCTTTCTCGGACTCGCCGACCCACTTCGACAGGAGTTGCGGGCCACGCACGCTGATGAAGTTGGCGTTGGTCTCGTTTGCCACCGCCTTCGCCATCAGCGTCTTCCCGGTACCGGGTGGCCCGTACAGCAGGACGCCTTTGGGTGGCTCGACGCCCATCCGGGTGAACTTCTCCGGGCTAGACATCGGCCACTCGACGCTCTCCTGGACCTGCTGTTGGGCTTCTTCGAGTCCGCCGACATCGTCCCAACTGATCTTCGGTAGTTCGACGAGCACCTCCCGCATCGCCGACGGTTCGACTTCGTTCAGCGCGCCGCGGAAGTCCTTCCGCTTGACGATCATCCGGTCGATCAGGCTCGGCGGGATGTCCTCCTCGTCGAGATCGATCTCCGGAAGGTAGCGCCGGAGCGCCTTCATCGCCGCCTCCTTGGTCAGGCTCTCGATGTCCGCGCCCACGAAGCCGTGGGTCTCGTCGGCGAGGTGCCCGAGGTTCACGTCGTCGCTGAGCGGCATCCCGCGGGTGTGGATCTGGAGGATCTCCTCGCGGCCCACCTCGTCCGGGACGCCGATCTCGATCTCTCGGTCGAACCGGCCCGGACGCCGGAGCGCGGGATCGACCGAGTCGACGCGGTTCGTCGCCGCGATGACGATGACCTGGCCCCGCGATTCGAGGCCGTCCATCATCGTCAGCAACTGGGCGACAACCCGACGCTCGACCTCACCGGTAACGTCCTCGCGTTTGGGTGCGATCGAGTCGAGTTCGTCGATGAAGATGATCGAGGGCGACTCCTCCGTGGCATCCTCGAATATCTCTCGTAACTGCTGTTCGGATTCCCCGTAGTACTTCGATATGATCTCCGGTCCGGCAATAGAGAAGAAACTGGCGGAGGTCTCGTTGGCGACGGCTTTCGCGAGTAACGTCTTCCCGGTACCCGGCGGCCCGTGGAGCAGAACGCCCTGTGGCGGTTCGATGCCGAGCTTTTTGAAGATCTGCGGGTGTTTCATCGGGAGTTCGACCATCTCCCGGACCCGCTGGATCTCGCTTTGCAGGCCGCCAATGTCCTCGTAAGTAATGCCGCCACCGGTCTTTTCGAAGCCGCTGATCGGCTCCTCACGGAGTTCGACGTCGGTGTCTTCGGTGACGAGTACGACGCCTTCCGGTTCGGTTTCGACGGCGATCAGCGGGATCGCCTGGCCCGGTGATCGCATGAACGGATGGTTCGTGCTGGACATGACCGGCACGATATCACGCCCGACAACCGGCCGCTTGAGGATCTGCCGTTTGACCATTCCGGCGGCGTCGGAGCCGAACTGCACGCTCGCCTCCTCCGGCGGTGCAAGCACGAGCGAGTCAGCCTTCTGCGCCTCGGCTTTCTTGATCGTGACGCGCTCGCCGATGCCGACGTCGGCGTTCTGTCGGGTGAACCCGTCGATCCGGACGGTGTCAGTGTTCCAGTCCTGCCGGTCCGCGCGCCAGACTTTGGCCGCGGTGGTATCTGCACCCTCTATTTCGATGATGTCGCCAGGGCTGAGCTTGAGGTGCAATAGCGTATCCGGATCGAGACGAGCGATGCCACGCCCCGAGTCGTTGGGGTAGGCTTTCGCGACTTCCAGTTGAACTTCGTTCATATTTCCAGTGTACGGGGTCGTGTTGGTTCTCCGTGACGGGGTCCGATATGTCTTTTGTTGGTTCGAACTACACGCCGCGGGCGGCAGTTCTATCGTGCCGTATGTTAACACTCTTGTGTGGGTCGCCCGGCTACAAATGCGTAACGGCGTCGGCAGAAGAGAAACAGCGGCAAAACGTCCACTGGCCCGAACCCTTTTATAAGCTGATTCCCTATCATGCGCAAGAACTTTTCATGAACGGTAACACTCCGTACGCCGGGACTCCGGGCACTACGCAGGCCGGGAAGCGCGCGACCGCCGATCTGTCCGACCTGACCGCGGCCCAGCGGCGCGTACTCCGGGAGAACGTAACCCAGATTGCTGCCCGGACGCGCTCGTTCCTTCCGAACGAGTACGTCGTCGATGCCGACGTCTCGCAGGCCGCAGGCGGGGCGAGAGCAACCGTCGCCGTACAACCGCCGGTCGGGCATCCGGTCAGTGCTGGTTTCACCCCAGAGGGAGACGACTTCGACGACGAACCGCTGATCACCGACGACGACGAGTTCGAGGTCGCGCGTGGACTCGCCGCAAGCGCGGCCCTGCAGGTCAAACAGGCCGTTCAGGACGACGTGACGCCGACAGCGCGATAGCCAGGCCTGAGCAGTCTTTTAGTCGCGGGCGGTTTAGCACTCGTATGAACACAGAGTACTGGCGCGCCGAACTGGCGCATCTCCTCGTCATCGTCCTGCTCGTCTTTGGCAGTGTCCAACTCGCCCAGATAGTGATTCCGGGTGGGTTGTCGTTCTGGGCGGGGCTCATAGTGGCGATGCTCGTCGGCCTGTTCTACCGCCCGACCATCGAGCGGTTGGGCTATGCTCCCGACCACTGGGACTAACTCGTGACAGTGCTGTTCGCTCTCGAAGGCTATCTAATCCTCAGTAAGATGGGAGTTTGTGTTCCCCTCGAACGGCGCTAGCGCAAGGCTCATACGCCCCAGATGTCTATGGCCGTTTGATGACTGACGCACACTACGAATGTACCGAATGTGGCCGGAAGCTACATTACCAGACCACGAAACACAACGGCTGTCCGGACTGCGGGACCGTCCCGCTTCACAGCGCCGACTGAGATAGCTCGGGTGCGGTGCCCGTGCTACCTTTTCAGATACGCTACTGGGTTCTGGAGGCGGCCACAGCGATCGTAGTTTTTCATCGAAAACCATGTGATAGCGGTGGCGCCGCGGACGAGATTCCGGCCTCTCGCGCCCTCTACGGCCTCTTGACGGTTATTCGAGATAGCCGCCGGACCGTCCGGTCGTCATTTGCCCCAGAACGGATCCCGACGCCGATGCTTGTCGAGATACATCTGCAGGGCGTCCCGTTCGTCCGGCGGGATGTCCTCTAGCAGTTCCTGTTCCAGGATCTTCGCGTGTTTCTCGGGGAGTTCCGTCCAGAGTTCGTCGCCCTCCTCGATCCCCCGGCCGACGGTCGGGCCATCGATAGCGATGCTCACACGGTCGCCCTTGCGGGCCTCGTCGACGTCCTCGCCGCCGTCCTGGATCCCTTTGAGTTGGCCGACGCGCTCGGGCTCTTTGCCCTCGAACCGCGCGACAGCCTTGTTGTTCTGGAGCGTCCCCGAGAGGATTTCGACACCGACCACGGCAGGATCGTTCTGCCGGAACGTGTGATCGGGCAGGATCTGGAAGCGAGCGGGGCGGGTGATCTTATCGAGGATGGTCTCTTGCTGGGCCTGCTCGCGGTCCTCGACGAACTCCTCGTACTCCTCGATCAGCCGATAGATGACGTCGCTCTGGAAGATCCGAACGTCTTCGTTCTCTGCCGCGGTGTGGGCGTCCGCGAGCACGTCGACGTTGAACGCGAGGATCGCTTCGTGCAACGAGTCCTCGGCAGTGCTGGCGACGGAGATATCACGCGGTGCGACGTCACCGACCTCCGCGCGGACGATGGGCACCTCGGCCTCGTTGAGTGCGTTCGACATGGCTTCCAGACTGCCGAGCGTGTCGGCTTTGACGACGATTCCCTGCTCTTCGGTGTCGACGGCGATATCGGCGAGTTCGGCCTGCACCTCTTCGATCACCCCGTCGATTTCGCGGTCGCGGACGACTCGGACTGGCGCGCCGGACATCGCGTCGTCCAGGTCGGGCGCAGCGATCTTGATCCCCGCCGCGGCCTTCAGTTCCTCGACGTTCTCGAATCGGCTTTCCGTCCGGATCTCCGAGAGCGGCCGCGGTTTCAACAGCGCGCGGACGTCCGTGACGATGGTGCCGTCGGCCGCGCCGACGACGATCGTGTCGTCCTCCTTGACTGTGCCGTCGTAGAGCACGACGTCAAGCGTGGTCCCGAAGCCTTTCTCCTCTTTGACTTCCAGCACGGTGCCGACGCCGGGGCCGGAGACGTCGATCTCCATGGCCTCTTTCATATAGCGCTGGGACAGGCCCATCATCACCGTCAGCAGGTCCGGAATCCCCTCGCCGGTCATGGCGGAGACGGGGACGACGCCGACGTTGTTCTGGAAGTTCTGGACCCGCCAGTACAGATCGGCGGAGAAGCCCTTGTCGCTCAGTTGGCCGATGATCTCGTAGAGTTTCTCGTCGAGTGTCGAGCGCACGCGGTCGCTCTGTTTCTCGTACGTTTCCTGTACCGGTGCGTCCTCGTTCGGGTTCCAGCCGGGAACGGTATCGATCTTGTTCGCCGCGACGATAAACGGCGTCTCCGAGCGTTTGAGGATCTCGATCGCTTCCACGGTCTGGGGCTGGAAGCCGTCGTTGACGTCGATGACGAGGATCGCGATATCAGCCAGCGCGCCACCACGGGAGCGCAGCGTTGCGAAGGAGTGGTGTCCCGGCGTGTCGATGAACAGCAGGCCGGGCAGGTCGAAGTCCGTCGGATCGACCAGATCGCCCGCGATCTCCGAGATGACGTCGAGCGGCACTGCCGTCGCGCCGATGTGCTGGGTAATCGCACCCGCTTCGCCCTCGATCACCGCCGAGCCGCGGACCTTGTCGAGTACGCTCGTCTTGCCGTGATCGACGTGTCCAAGGACGGCGACGATGGGCGTCCGAAGGGCGGCGTCCGTTGATGTTGTAGAGTCCGACATAGTGACCACCAGAGAAGGTTCTTGTTCGAAGCTACGGCGCGCAGCATTTATGCCTATCTTTTCCGACCGTGAGCGACACCGTCGCCCTCGTCGCTCACGACTCGAAGAAGACGGAAGCAAACAAGTACCAGACACTCAAAGGGTCAGGTATGCACGCATTGCTCGGACTCCTCGCGGTGACGACGTTTGTCGACGACCTCAGCTCGGCGGCCGGGTACTTCGAGACTGCCTTTACGGTCGATCCGCTGTCGTCGATTCTCGTTATCGTCGGCCAGCTAATCATCGCCGTTTCGGTCCTGTTCTTCTTCTATCTCACAGCGCGGGGCCTGCTCGACCGGTTCATTCCGGAGTCGATCGGTCGAGCGCCGCCCCAAGATGAGTGATCGCGGCATCCTGATCCGGCCCTAGCGGCGTCCCGGCCACGAAGCTATCGGCGTACTCCATGATGGCGTCGATCCGCTCTTCGACGTCCTCGGGCGTTCCTGCGACCGAAAAGGCGTCGATCATCTCGGACGTAACCGTCCCGAACGCTTCCCCGAAATCTCCCCGCTCGATAGCCTCGCCGATCGCCGCCGCGCGCTCTCTGTCGATATCGTGCCGATCCAGTACCGGCGGTGCCGCGCCCGAGGCGATGAAGGCGACTGGCTGGCGCGCAAGATCGCGGGCCGCGTCGGCGTCCTCGTGGACGCTGACGCTCGCGTAGGCGGCGAACTCGAACTCCCCGCGCTCGTCGGGCCGGTCGGCCAGCCCTTTTTCGACCTGCTCGGCCGCCCACGCGAAGTCGTCGGGGTGAGAGGCGTTGTACAGCAACCCGTCGGCGTGTTTCGCGCTCATGCGGAGCATGTGTGGGCCCTGCCCGCCGACGTACACCGGAATCTCGCCGTCGACGTCGTACTCCAGTCCGGCGTCTTTCGCGGTAAACGTGCCGTCGTGCTGGACGCGCTCGCCCGCCCAGAGGTCCTGCGCGACCTTGAACGACTCCAGTACGCGTCGGAGCGGTTTCTCGCGCTCGACACCCAGTCCGGAGAGCGTGGACTTGTCGCCGGGGCCGATCCCGAAGACGGCCCGCCCGTCGCTCACCTCGTGGAGGGTGGCCACCTGTGAGGCTAACTGGACCGGATGGACGACGTAGGGGTTGGCCGCCGCCGGGCCCACACGGATCTCCTCGGTCGCCGCGGCGATCCGATCGAGTGTGACGAACGGGTCGCGGTTGAAGTAGTGACACGCCGCAAACAGCGTGTCGAAGCCGTTTCGTTCGGCCGCCTGCGCGCGGTCGACGATCTCTGCTACCGGATGCTCGGGGGTGAGTTCGATACCTTTCATACGTGCTTTGACTGCCTGTTACTCGTCGTAGCTCCACTGCCGCAGCGCTTGCTGGACGAAGTCGCCCTCGACATCGCGGAACAGTTCGTCGCTCCCGCCGTGGTCGCCGAAGTCCCAGTCGCGGATCACGACGACGGGGGTTCCGCCCGCGCCTTCCCCGGCGACGAGATTTGCCGTCGCCGCCAACTCGTCGACGACCGATTGGACCGTCACTTCGAGTTCGTGACCGTCCCGGTCCTGCTCGCCACGCCAGTCGCGACTCGCGGGCATGCCGTCCCAGCCGAGGGTAACGCCGCGCTGGCCGTGACGGAACGGCCGCCCGCAGGTGTCCGAGACGATCACCGGCACGTCGATCGAAAGCCCCTCGCGGATCTCCGCGGCGCGCTCTGTGGGCTGTTCGGGAAGGAGCAGAATGTCGTGGCCGGGGACGTTCGAGCGGTCGATCCCCGCGTTCACGCTGATGTGGCCGAAGTGAGTCTCGGTCAACAGGAAGGGGGCCTCCATCAGTAGCTCTCGGCTCTCCTCCAGGACTGCCTGCGCGAAGCGGGGGTCCTTCTCGTCGCCGGTGATCGACGCCAGCCGATCCGCGATTTCGGTCGCCCGCTCACCGGCCGGGAAGTCGCCCAGGTCGGCCGTCCGCCCTCGCGCCTTCGAGACGATCGTACTCGCGATCACGACCACGTCGTCCGGACGCAGGTCTATCCGCTCGTCGATCATCGCCGCCAGATCGTCACCCTCCCGTATTTCCGGGAGGTCCGGCACCGGGAGCGCCTGCATACCCGCTTTTCGGTAGCGTGGAGGTAAAAACGCGCGGATGGTGGAAAGCACGTCCGCTGTCGAAGGGGGCTGGGTTCCGAGTCGCCTACCGCTCGTTCCGCGGCGAGCGAAACTCGCCGGGACTCCACGCCGATTGGGGATCCGAGTAGTATTTTATGGCTGGATCGGTTCCTGACGGTATGAACATCCCCAGATCACGACGGTTCCGCCTCGCCGACTCCGCCCAGCAGATCGTCGGCGGGTTCCTGCTCGCCGGACCGTTCGTCGTGACCGAGGAGGTCTGGCTGCTGGCGTCGAATATGAGCATTCTGCAGGCGATTCTGACGATGGGGATCGTGTTCGCGATCGGCTACGCGACGCTGTACAAGGCGGATACGAACCGGGACGCCGACACCGAGCAACAGGTTGCCGGCATTCCGATCCGGTTTCTGTCGCTGATGATGGTCTCGTTCGGATCGGTGACGATCATGGCGCTGCTGTTCGGCGCGCCCGATACCTTCGTGGAGGAGGCGGCGTCGACTCCCGAACGGGTCCGGGTCACGATTACGGCGATCAGCGTCGGGTCGGTCTTCAGCGTCGTCGGCGCGGCGACGGCCGACAGCGTCTTCTCCCGATAGAGACTCTTCGCAGCGCACCGAAAACGGTACCAGAGCGGCGGGCCTTCCTCCGACCATGACTACACGCGTCCGTGTCTTCCTCCGTCATGGCGGGCAAGTGCTCGCCGAACGTCGCCCCGAGGACGGTGGTGAGGCGTCACGATGGGACCTCCTCTCCGGTCAGTGCGACGACTCTAGTGCGGCGGACGAACCGATCGCAGTGGCACGGCAGATACTGCGCGACGAGATCGGTATCGCCGACGGGGTCGAACTCGTTCGGACCGGGTCGCCCGTGGAGACTGAGGAGGGCACGCGCAGTCCGGTACTGTTCGATCTGGACGAGGCGATGGCCGCCGATTCGGTCGTCGAGTCGAACGAACGCCGCCAGTGGATCTCGCCGACCGCCTTGCTCCACGAGGACGCCGCCCCGGGGTGCTGGGAGGCCTACGAACGCGTCGCGCCGACGGTCCGATCGATCACCGCGGACGACGACCACGGTGCGGCGTATCTCTCCGTTCGCGCGCTCGAAGTTCTCCGGGACCGGGCGGCCCTGCTGGCTGCTGAGGGTGACGCCGACGCGGACGAACTCCTCGACCTCGGGAGACGCTTGCTCCGCGCCCGCCCGAGCATGGCAGTGCTTCGGAATCGGGTGAACCGGGCACTGAACGAGGCGATCGAAGAAGACGACGGAGGGGAGTCTGGCATCGTCAGCGAGGCCGAAGCGACGACGCCAGCCACGCGCGTCGAGCGCGCCGCGACGGACGGCATCGAACGCGCAATCGCGGCGGATGCCGACGCAGCGGGGGAAGCGGCCGACCTGCTCGGCGGCGACAGCGTGCTCACGCTCTCGCGCTCGGGCACGGTGCTTGCGACGCTCCGGCGCGCCGATCCGGGAGCCGTCTTCCTCGCGGAGTCCCGGCCAGCACGGGAGGGCGTCGACGTCGCCGAGACGCTCGCAGACACGGTCGAGGCACCGGTCACGGTGCATACGGACGCCGCCATCGCGCACGTGCTCGCGAACGAGGACATCGACGCCGTGCTCGTCGGTGCGGATACCGTCCTGCCGGACGGGCGCGTCGTCAACAAGACCGGTACGCGCGTCGCCGCGCTGGCCGCCGCCCGCGAAGGGATTCCCCTCTATATCGTCGCGGCGAGCGACAAGATCAGCCACGAGGTGTCCGTCAACCTCGAAACCGGAAACGCCACCGCGGTCTACGACGGCAATGCCGACCTCGACGTTCGGAACCCGACGTTCGACGTCACCCCGGGCGAGTTGGTGACGAGCGTCGTCACCGAACGCGGACGACTCGACAAGGATGAGGTCACCGGAGTGGCCGAAGAGCACGCCGCCGCCGCGGAGTGGCAGAACCCGCCCGAAGACGGGACGCGGGAACCTGCGGAAGCCGAATGGGACGACCGCTGAAGCCGGCGGGTGGCGGGACTGCAAACGGCGAGGGCGAAGACTGGACGGGACGAGGAATCGGGAGACCGAACCAGAAGACGCAACAGTAAAACGCCGCCACGGTCTACCGTCGATGGGCGGCAGTGACGAAGGTTACCCCCACCGAGCCCCTTGTGACGACACCTTACACCGAGCCGCCTTCTCAACGATCGTGAGCGGCGACGCTCTCCGGTAGGCTTATTCGCGCCGTGACGCGACTGTAACCCCATGCCAACAGCCGAGTCGACGGTGACAGTTCACATGGATATCCCGTACCGGGAGGTGGCTGGCGAGACGCTGAGGCTCGACATCTACGAGCCAACCGACCGTGAGGGGCCGCTTCCCGCAGTTGTCCTCGTCCGTGGGGGCGGGTTCGTCGTCGGCGACAAGGGCGAGTTCGCCCGACACGCTATCGACTTTGCGAGCGACGGCTTTCTCGCAATCGAGCCCCAGTACCGACTCGCCCCGGAGTACCGATTTCCGGCGGCGCTCAGGGACGTACAGGCCGCAATCGAGTGGGTCCAGGCCAGCGGGACGCAGTACGACGCCGATCCGGGCCGTGTGGCCGCAATCGGCCACTCCGCGGGGGCGAATCTGGTGGCACTCGTGGCGGCAACCGCAGGCGAGTCTCCACGGCGGCCGCCGCTTGCCGCAGTCGTCGGCTACTCGGGCATCTACGACTTCCGGGCCTTCGACGCCGCCGACCTCGATCCCGAGGAACCGGACATCCACGCCCAGTATCTCGGCGGGACCATCGAGGAGATCCCCGAGGCCTACGAACGCGCGTCACCGGCGGCAGAGGTCGACGAAGCGATGCCGCCGACGCTACTGCTCCACGGCGCTGGCGACGACGTACTGCCGGCGGCGCAGTCCGAACAGTTCGCCGATGCGCTTGAACCCCTGACCGAGGTCGAGTTCGACGAACTGTCGACCGATCACGGCCTGCCGTTCCACGGGGCGACCTACGACGGCGTGTACGAGCGCACTCGCGCGTTCCTCCACGAGCACGGCCTCGACGGATAGGGCGGCTACGCTGCGCTCGGCATCCCGTGTGTGCGATCGAACACGGTCACAGCCGCCTTGAACAGGGCGAGCAGGACCGGGCCGAGGAACAGCCCCATGACCCCGAGCAGGTAGATACCGCCCAGAACACCGATCAGCACGATTGCCGGATGGATCCCCGACCCCACATCGACGAGGATCGCCCGGAGATACTCGTCGACGACCGCGAGGACCGACAGCCCGTAGACCAGCAGGATCACCGCTCCGAGGGGATCCCCGACGACGAGGAGGTAGCCGACCATCGGCGCCCAGACGAGCCAGATGCCGATCAGCGGCAGGACCGAGAGGATCACCATGACAACTGCCCAGAACGCGGCGTTAGGGATGCCGAGCAGCCACAGGCCAAGCCCGCCGAGGATCCCCTCCGCGATTGCGACCAGCAGATGGCTCCCGACGACGGCCCAGATCACGCGCGACATCTCGTCGTACAGTTCGTCCTGGACGTCCTCTGAAAGCGGGTCACCTGGCGAGTCCAGTCGAGTAGTTCGGGGCCGTCGACCAGAAAATAGTACAGCAGGAAGGCGAGTATCAACACGCCGGTCCCGACTTCGACCGTCGTATCGAGCAGTCCGAGCGTCTGCGTGAGGAGGATATCCGTCGACGCATCGAGCAGGTTCTCGAACTCCGCCAGGACCGCCGACTCGAACTCCGCGACCTGTTCGGGTTGAGCGCCCCAATCCTCGAGGAGGAAGCGCCTTATCGAGTCCACGAACGCGGACAGTTGGCTCCCCTGTAGTTCGGTGAGGAACGTAACCGTCGTATCGATGATGATCAGCGTCAGTATCAGAAGGGGGACGATCGCCACCACGAACGTGACAGCAGTGAGGAAGCCGGCGGACAGTCGCTGTCCGATCCGGTCGGCTAGCCGCTCGTGGAGGGGAAAGAGCACGAATGCGGTGAGTCCGGCGGCGAGTACGTACTGGAGGAACGGATCCACGAGCATGAAAGCGATCACCCCGAGCACGGCGACCAGGAGGGCAAAGAACGCGGTTCGAACGTCCATATGCCGAACCCATAACAGAGCTATGTAAACGTTGAGATATTGGTAAGTCCCGTAGCCGAGCCTTTTTGCGCGGGCGCGTGGACATCACAGTCGATGCCCTCGCTCGCCGAACTCACCGACGCGCTCGACGGAATCGTCCACGAGGAGACCCAGCGACGCGACGACGGGATCGATCTCACCGTCGCCGAGGTGTATGAGGTCGATACCCCCGGTCGAGTGGACTTCGGGGGCGGCGAACTCGCCGAGGCCGAACTCGCTCCGTACGACCGGACGTGGCGACACGAGGACGACGAGTACCAGTGGTGGCATCTCGACGCCGGGCAGTACCTGATCGAGTACAACGAGCGACTGTCGGTGGACGAACGCGTAGTTCTACAGGTGCGCGATGAACTCCGTGCTCGCGGGGCCTCGCACCCGACCCTGCACGTCAACGAACTCTCACGGGTTCCGTTATCGGTCAGCGGGGGCGGTCTCCGACTGAAAGAGAACGCGAGAGTGTCAACTCTGCTGGCAGACGGATGAGATCGAGATGGGGGTAGTGAGGACAAATGTCCAATATTTAATGGCAAAACAGGACATATATTCAATCTAGGGGAAGCTGTTTTGTGCCCCTGCGGTCTACTCCCGCGTGCGTGCCGGATGGCACGCACATTCGTCTTCCGGTGTTCCACTTCACCGGGCGACGGCGGGGGGACGGCTGGCTTCCGGCAGCTCCGACTGGCCTCCGATGGCCGCTCCCCCGCCTCGCACGTTCTTTCGCTCAGTCACCGCTCGGTGTGGCTGTCGGTTCGTCCACTTCGTTGTCCGTCCAGGTCCCCCTGAGGAACCAGAGGCCAGTCGTGACAGCGCTGGCGACGTAGGAGAACGCCATTGCGTACCAGACGCCGATTACGCCGAGATCCGTGTAGACTACCAGGAAGTACGCAACAGGGATCCGATAGATCCAGAGCTCCTGGATTGACAGGAACATGGCCGTTCGCGTCGACCCGCTCCCACGGAACGCCCCGAGAACGACCTGGAAGATGCCGAGGAAGGCGAAGGTCGGTGCGGCGATGACGAGATACGCCGAACTGACTTCGATCACGCCCGCGGCACCCTCACCTGTAATGAACACGGCGGTGATCGGTTCGGCGTAGGTATACGCCACGACGCTGACGAGGGAGAACACACCGACGATGATCGCACTGCTCATGCCGACCGCCTGTTTTGCCCGCTTGATCTGGTTGGCCCCGAGGTTCTGTCCGACCGCCGTCTCCGTTCCTCGTGCCAGGCCCATCGCCGGAAGGAAAACGAGCGAAGCGAGTCGCTGGACGATACCGTACGCGGCGACGGCGTCGGTACCTGCGATAGCGACAATCGCCGTCAGGGCCGTGATCCCGAAGGAGCGAAAGCCCTGCTCGCCCGCAGTCGGCAGGCCAAGATCGACGATCTTGCGGACGGTTTTCCGCTTCGGCCGGAGGTCGGACAGGGACGGTTTGAGTCCGGTCCGTCCACTGAACAGGAGATACATGCCGATCATCGCCGCCGATCCGCGCGAGAGGATCGTCGCAAACGCCGCGCCAGCGACGCCCCATCCCTCGAAGCCGGTCGCCTCGTAGAGCCACGTTTCCAGTGCAAGGCCGTCGAGACCCGGTATCGCGGTGAGCCACGCGAACAACACGTTGTCGTCGAACCCGAGGATGAATATCGGATCGACGAGGAGGTTGACCGCGACGCTGACGCTCATCAGGTACAGCGGCGTCTTCGTGTCGCCCCACCCACGCATCAGCGCGTCGAAGATGAAGAACCAGAACATGAACTGCACGCCCAGGAAAATGATGCGCGTGTACTGGACGGCGTAGGTGTAGGCGTCGGTGCCGGGATTCGCGCCGACGAACTGCATCAGCGTCGGGGTGAGCAGATAGCCAAGGACCGCACAGAGGACGGACAGCAGTGTGACAAAGGAGATAGTCTGCCCGGCGACGTGGTGAGACTGGCTCTCGTTGCCTGCCCCCTTGTTCTGGGCGATCAGTACGGTGCCCGCGACGGTGAACCCGCCCGCCACGCTGACCATCAGGAAGATGATCGCGAAGGAGTACGACAGCGCCGCGACGGCGTCAGAGCCGATTCGCCCGACCCAGAACGTGTCTGCGAGGTTGTATCCGACCTGCAATAGTTGCGTGAGGATGATCGGGGACGCGAGCATGACAAGGGGCTTCAGTAGTTTCCCCTGGACGACGTCTACCGATCGGTCCCCGCTTTCACCCATCGACGCTACTGCCCCGTCGCTCCAGTTGTGTCCGCTGTGCCGTCGACGAGCAGTCCCTCGACGAACTGTTCTTCTAGCTGGTCGCGGACTCCACGGGTGTATTCGGGGTCGTCAAGCGTGATCTGGCGCGTCCGCGCGCCGTCGAGCGTCGCAACAAGGAGCCGTGCAGTTGCGGCGGGGTCGACCTCCCGGAAGACGCCTTGCTCGATCCCATCCCGGATGATGTCGGCGACCGTCGATCGGAGCACCTCGTCACTGCGCGCGAGTTGTTCGCGATAGGCCTCGTTGAACGGCCCTCGGGACCGGAGTTCTAGCAGGGCGAGATGGAGCGCCGCCCGCTCGTCCTCTTCGGGTGCGAACTCCCACAGATCGAGATACTCCCGGAGTCGGTCGGTGGGCGAGTTCTCCCCGATCGGTGCGATGACGTCCTCGAACTCCGTGATCAGGTGGTCGATGAACGCCACCAGCAGGTCTTCTTTCGTGTCGAAGTGGTAGTGCAGAAGCGAGGTGCTCTTGCCAGCCTCGTCGGCGATATGTTGCATCGTGAGGTCGGCGTAGCCGTGCTCGCAGAGCGCACGATAGGTCGCGTCCATGATTTCCTCGCGCGTATCGGCCGCGGCGTCGGACCCGTTCGGTGTGTCGCCCATCCTGACTGACTAGTCAGTCAGTAAGCGGTAAACGGCTTCCGGAGTCGGACGGTATCGCCTGTGGGATGGCGAGCGCCTATCTGGAATCGGCATAGCGGAGAATCTCCGGGGCTAGATAGCGCCGCACCACCAGAGGGACGACATCAGTTGGAGCGTCGCCAGTCAGGAGCCGCCTCTAGTTCAGGAATCGCCATCTCGAACTCCGATCGAATCGCGTCATAAAACTAAGAATATGAGTATTCGCTCGCGAGAGGTTCGAACTACACTTCCTCGGGCAGCCACCCGCCGTCAACTTCGATATTCTCACCGCTAATGTATCCGCTGTCCTCGTCGAGGAAAAAGAGCATTGCCTGTGACATGTCCTCGAAGCCGGCGGGCCGCCCGCGCGGGAGTTCGTCGGGGAACTCGGCCGAGTTCTCGACGACGTAGGGGGAGATGGCGTTGACAGTGATCCCGTCGTCAGCCGTGTCGCCCGCGAGCATCCGGGTGAACATCAACACGCCGGCTTTGGCCATGAAGTAGGGGGCGTTCTTCGGGTTTATCAGTCCCTTCTCGCTGGAGGCGTAACCCACGTTGACGATTCGGCCGTAGGACTGCTCGCGCATCGCCGGTAGTGCGCGACGCGAGCAGAGGTAGGTCGCGTTGACGTTCGTATCGAAGATGCCCTGCCACGTCTCGTAGTCCATCTCCGTCCAGTGGACGGGCGCGAACGCCCCGACGTTGTTGACCAGTACGTCGACGGAGCCGAGTTCGGCCTCGACGGCGTCGAAGATGTCGTCCACTTCCGCTGGCTCGGTGACGTCGCCCTGGACGACTGCAGTATCGCTCGCGCCGCGCTCTTCGGCCCGCCCGGCAACAGTCGCCGCGGCGTCGTCACTGGTGTTGTAGTGGACCGCCGTCTTCGCGCCGCGGTCGGCCATCGCAAGCAGTAGTTCACGGCCGACGCCGCGGGCGCTCCCGGTGACCAGCACCGTCTGCCCGTCGAGATCAGGATCGATCATATCTGATACAGGGGTTCGAGAGCAAAAGAACACGGTCTTTATACGGGATATCTCCACGTCAGTATATTTAACACGGTTGCAAGAGAATGGAGCCGTATGACACTGAAATCTGTTCTCGTCGCAGTCGGACCTGGCGACGCCGAACGAGCCGAAGAGATCGCAGAAGCAGCCATCGAAGTTGCCGGGCCCGCGGACGCCACAGTCTCCCTGGCACACGTATTTACCGACGACGAGTATCAGGACGTCCTCGACCAGCTAGAGTTCGACACCGAACTATCGGAAGTCTCGGCGGACGACACTGCCAAACGCCACGCCACCATCCGCTCGCTCTCGGGCTTGCTAGAAGAGCAAGGGATCAGATACGAGATCCGCGGCGCAGTGGGACCGCACGGCGAGACCATCGTAGATCTGGCTGACGAAACCGATGCGGACCGCGTCATCGTCGGGGGACGAAAACGCTCGCCGACCGGCAAGGCCGTGTTCGGCAGTACCGCCCAGCACGTCATGCTCAACTCCCCGTGCCCCGTGACGTTCGTCCGCGAACAGTAGGCCGATACTGCCGCTCTACCGGACAGCGGACCGGCGGGAAGGAAACTATGTAATTAAGTACGATCGGATTCCTTTTCCAGGTACATGGTGCATTACGCGGGCGTCGACCTGGGCGCAACCAACGTCCGGGCCGTTGTCGCCGACGACGACGGAAATATCGTCGGCTCACACGAGCAAGGAACGCCGCGCGGGCCGACCGGGATCGCCGTAACCGAGGCCGTCCTCGGCGTTCTCCGGCAGGCCTGCACGAACGCTGGCGTCGAGCCCGAGTCGATCACCGCCGCCGGCATCGGCTCGATCGGTCCCCTGGATCTCGCCGAGGGGGCGGTGATGGATCCGGCAAACCTCCCGAACACGATCGATCGGATCCCCCTCACCGGGCCGATCGAGAAACTGATCGACAGCGAGGAGGTCTACCTGCACAACGATACGAACGCGGGGGTCATCGGCGAGCGCTTCTACAGCGACCGCAACCCCGACGACATGGCGTATCTGACCATCTCAAGCGGGGTCGGGGCCGGCATCTGCGTCGACGGGAACGTGCTCTCGGGCTGGGACGGCAACGCCGGCGAGGTCGGCCACATGGTGGTCGACCCGCAGGGACAACTCACCTGTGGCTGTGGGAAGGACGGCCACTGGGAAGCGTACTGTTCGGGTAACAACATTCCCAGGTACACGAAGTGGATTCATCAGGAGGATCCGATCGACACAGCCCTCCCGGTCGAGGATCCCGAGTTCAGCGCGGCGGACGTCTTCGAGTACGCGGGTGAGGACCCGCTTGCCGACCACGTCATCAACCAGGTCGCTCACTGGAACGCAATGGGCGTCGCCAACATCATTCACGCGTACGCCCCGCTGGTCATCTACGTCGGCGGTGCAGTTGCGCTCAACAACGAAGAACTCGTACTCGGCCCGCTCAAAGAGGAACTCCCGGAAATGGTGTTCACCAACGTTCCGGAGGTCCAGCTGACGACGCTCGGCGACGAAGTCGTGGTCAAGGGTGCGCTCGCGAGCGCGATGACCTACGGCACCGGCGACCGCGCGAAGCTACACTGACCGCGGGGTTTATTTCTCTCTCGTCCAGACAGTTCGTATGCGCCGCCGAACCCTCCTCCGTGCCGGTGCGGGTGTCCTCGCTGGAACCGCTGTGGGGCGTGTGGCCGCACAGGAACAGGACGGCTACGAACCGATGGGTAGTGTCGAGATTCCGGGTGCGAAAGAGGCCGCGATCACCGACGACGGCGAGAGTGCCTACGTGGCCGCGGGCGACGGCTTCGTCACCGTCGATCTCTCCGATCCCGCAGCGCCGACCGTACTCAACGAAGAGCGGGGCATCCCCTCCAACGACCCGATCGACGGCATCTGGGACCTCTGGCCGGACGGTGATCGGCTGGTCGTTGCCGGTCCCGCTAACCGCACCGCTGCGACGCCGACGGTCCTGCTCTACGACGTGAGCGACCCCGCGAATCCGGTCGGCCTCGACCTGTACGAACCGGGCTATCCGATCCACAACACCTTCTTCGAGGACGGCATCGTCTATCTCACGCAGCACGGCGACGAGGGGAACCCGATCGCACTCGTCGACACGGCAGAGGACGAACTAACCGAACTCGCGCGGTGGTCGCTCCTCGATCACGAGGAGGACTGGAGCGACGTCAGCCAGCGGCTCTACCCGATCCACGACATCTACGTCCAGAACGATCTCGCCTATCTCTCCTACTGGGACGCCGGCGTCTGGGTCCTCGATGTGAGCGATCCGAGCGCTCCGGAGTACGTCAACCGCTTCGGCGACTACTCGCGCGAGGAACTCGAATCGATGAGCCAGGAGCGATCGCTCTGGGAGCCGTTCGCATCACCGGGCAACGCCCATTACTGTCAGGTCAACGAGGACGGAACGCTACTGGGGGTCAGCAAGGAAGCCTGGGAGACCGAAGACGAGAACGGAAACTCCGTGGGCGGCCCCGGCGGTATCGACCTCTGGGACGTTGCGGACCCGACCGACCCGGAGCGTCTCTCGCGTATCGAGCCACCGGAGTCCGCCGACAACACCCAGCAGGGACAGTTTACGACCGCACACAACTTCGACCTGGTCGGGGATCGGCTTTACTCGTCGTGGTACTTCGGGGGCGTCAAAGTTCACGACGTGAGCGACCCCGCGAATCCGGCAGAACTGGTCTGGTGGCGAGAGCCCGACGAGGCCGTCTTCTGGACTGCACAGATCGGCGTCCCCGGCGACTTCTTCGTGGGCAGTAGCGCGGAGAGCGACGGCGGGTTTCAGCTTGCATCTACCGGCGCGCTGTACACGTTCCCTGACGAGGCGGGCGAGCAAGCGTCGCCGCCGTCGCTCGTCGATTCGTCGGCAACCGGGTCGGAACAGGACGACGACAGCGCGAGCGAGAACGACGAGGATACCGAAGAAGACACAGACGGCGACGACGGCTCGACTGCGCCGGCCGATAGCTCGGACGGTAACTCCGACGACGATTCTATCCCCGGCTTCGGCGTCGGAGCGGGGGTCGCGGGCATCGGCCTAGGCGCCTGGCGCTACGCGACACGCAGCGAGGACGTGGAGTAACATCGTAAACCATGATGGTTAGACCTCAAGACGGTCGAAACCCGAACCCTTTCCGTTCTCCGCTGTGTACTAGTTGGTAATGAGTACCGATGCGTCCGAGGAGACGGACGGCGGGGAGAGCCTGGCCGAAGAAATCGAAAGTTGGCTGGTAAAACAGATGCCGATCATCCAGATGCACGGCGGGACCAGCAACGTTCGCAAAGCCGACCCCGAGGACGGCGAAGTAGTTATCGAACTCGGTGGCGGCTGTTCGGGCTGTGACGTCGCCGACATCACCTCCGGAAACATCGAGGCTGAACTGCTCAAGAAGTATCCCGAAGTCGAAGACGTCACCGTCCGAGTCCCAGACTCGGGCGAGGCCTTCGGCATCGACCAGCAAGAGAGCATCATGGGCGTCGACCGAACCGAAGGCGGTCGTGGCGACGTCAAAGGTAGCCGCTGGTAACACGACGTTTTCCCGCGAGCTGGCCGTATCCACCGATCCTCCGGTTCCCTTGTGAGTGTTTGACTTAGCACGGTTTTCAGTTGCTGGGAACGTGAATCCCCCCTTATATACCACCGTCATAGAGCAGTAGGTGATGACAGATAATATCGGTGCGCCAGGAACGGAGTTCTCGCGACGTGACCTCATGCGTGCGACCGGATCTGCAGGGCTGCTGGGGCTGGCAGGCTGTTCGACCCCGTCGTCGGATGCTCCATCCAGTCTTGACCAGCAGCAAAAGGTCAAGCAGAGTGGGCTGTCCCCCGCCGGAGCGCCGCAGGTCGTCGACGTCACCGAGCAGAACAATCAGGTGACCCTGCGGTCGGTCACCTCGACGCTTCCGGTACACCCCGGAGAGGCGATGGGTGGCCCCGTCGAACTGCCCAGAGTGTGGGCGTGGCAGGCCGACGACCGCGAACCGAGCGTTCCCGGTCCCGTCATCAGAACCACGGAGGGCGAAGACGTCGAGGTGACCCTCGACAACACGGAGGCCAATATGCCTCACACCGTGCACTTCCACGGGGTCAGCAAGACCTGGGAGAACGACGGCGTCCCGACGACCACCGGGATCACGGTCATGCCCGGCGAGGAACACACCTACGAGATTCCCGCTAACGTCCCAGGGACGCATCTGTACCACTGCCACTACAACACCCACCGCCACATCGACATGGGCATGTACGGCGTCTTCCGAGTGGATCCGAAAGGGTACGAACCGGCCGATCAGGAGCTATTCATGACTGTCAAGGACTGGGACTCCAGGCTCAACCGGATGATGAACGGCGAGGACGTCTCCTACAGTGCACGCGACAGAAGCCCGGACGTGTTCACGATCAACGGTCGCTCCGCGCCGCGGACACTACACCCCGAAGACGGGTCGCCCGTCATCGTCTCGGAGGGCGATACCGTTCGCCTACACCTCGCCAACAACGGCTACATGAGCCACCCCTTGCACACGCACAACCATCGGTTCCGCGTCGTCGAGAAGGACGGCTCGGAGATCCCGGAGGTTGCCCAGTACGAACAGGACGTGGTCAATCTCGCCCCGGCCGAACGCAAAACCATCGAGTTCGAGGCCGACGCCGACCCCGGGATCTATCTGTTGCACTGCCACAAAGTCAGCCACGCGATGAACGGCAACAGCTATCCGGGCGGGATGGTCGGCGCAATCGTCTACGAGAGCGCGATGGATACCGATATCTTCGCGGGCCTGATGGATTACGCCGGCTACGAGGGCTGAGAAAACCGTACTCGCCGAAGACTACGTAGCGTCACCGAGTTTCGTCCGGCTGATCTTGATACCCGTCGGCGTGACGATCAGTTGGTCGTCGCCTTTCTGGACGATATCGCCGTCGACCTCGTCGGCGACCTGTCGCAGTTCGTCGACGACGTGTTCGACCGTGCTATCCTGCGTGCGCAGTCGCGTGATGTCGGCGATAACGAGGTCGCCGTCGTACACTGCGTCCTTGATGTCGATGACGTCTTTCTGGCCAGCGATCTCCGCGATGTGGACCTGCATCGCCGCGTCGCCCGCAACCGACTCGAAGTCGTCGAGGTCCAACTCCACGTAATCCTCGGTGCTCCGGGAGCCCCGGTCGCCGAGAATCGTACTCATGAGTCCCATACCACAACGTCTCCGGCGGAGCGGGTATAGTTCTTACGTCAGACGCACTCGCAGGAAACGGCGGGGCGTGGTTTTTTCGCGCCGGACTCCCCAGAGAGTGATATGACGTTTAGCATCTGCGTCAGAGAGGAGTACACCGACGCCGAGGGCGACGAGCAGACGCGGTTTGGCGTCGCCGTCACGACCAGACTGCCGGCGGTAGGGACGCTCTGTCCCTTCGCCAGCGAGAACGGCGCAGTAGCGACCCAGAGCCTCGTCAACGTCGACCTCGGGCGGGACGGCGTCCGCTATCTCGATGAGGGACTGGCAGTGGAGGACGCGCTCGAAGCCTTGCTAAACGCCGACGACGGGAGAGAGAACCGCCAGCTACACGGCGTCGACGCCGACGGTTCGTTCACGTTCTCCGGCGAGGAGTGCAAAGAGTGGTTCGGCCACCACGACGGCGGGAGCTACACCGTTGCGGGCAACCTGCTGACCGGCCCGGAGGTCGTCGACAGCGTCGCAGAGACCTACGAGGAGGTTTCCCACGAGGAGGGCGTGGACCCTCTCGGCGACGACGGGGCAGCGCCGCTGGCAGAACGGCTGATCGACGTGCTGGCCGCGGGCCACGCGGAGGGTGGCGACAAACGCGAGGAGCTACCCATCCAGAGCGCCGCACTGATCGTCAAACGCACGGAGGACAGTGAGATGGAACCGTACTACGACGACCTGCGCGTCGACGCCACGGAGACGCCGATAGAGGACCTGCAGGAGACGTACGAACTCGCTCGCGAGGGCTTTCGGAATGCAGTGGCGCGGTACGAGGACGCGTACGCCGAGGACGACCTCGACGCCGAGGACTAGACCGAGAACTCGTAGAGTTCGTCGCCGACGTGGTGGACCGACTCGACGACTTTCCCCTGCTCTCCGACCATCTCCGATCCTTCGACGAGCGCGCGACCGATCGCGAGCACCTTGCCGTGGTTCTCCTCCGTGATCGCGACCAGATCGCCGGCCTCGATCTCCTCGTCCGCCTCGACGATACCGGGGCGCATCACGTCCGCACCGTCACTGACGAACGAGATAGCGCCACTGTCGACGGTGACGATGTGCGTCTCGGGCTCGAACCGGTTCGCACCGCGAACGGTGATAAACGGCTCGTCGTCGACGTACAGCACCGACGGTTCGCCATCGACGAGCACGAGATCGAACTCCGAGTCTTTCAGTTCGACGAGTTCGTAGGTGTCGCCATCGACCTCGACGCCGAGGCCCTCGGCAATCGCCGTTTCCAGTTTGTCCACCCCGTCACTGCGCAGGTGGTGTCGCGAGTTGATTTCCATACACGGATCGAACGGCGGAAAGCGCATAAACGCCCCGGACTGTAACGACTCTGAAAAGTGCTAAGTAGGCCGCTGTCGAACGTAGACGTATGTGGGGCTCCCGGAATTCAAAGCAGGAATCGGTTACCTGCATCGCCTGTGGCTGTTCGATTCCGCGCGCGGAGGCACGCGAGTACGACAAGTACGGCGACCGCTGGGAACGGGACGGCAAAGAGTTCGAGTATCTCTGCAAGCAGTGTGACCACGAACTCTGTCACCAGCCACGCGACGAACTCGAAGGATTGCTGGTCGAACTCGATGCGGGGACACACGCCCAGACGGAGTTTCTCTCCTGGTACAGCGCGCTCGTCGAGGAACGCTACGGCGAGCTAGAAGAATCGTAACGGGAGCGCAGAGTCGACAGTTGCGGTCGCTTTTTGCCCCCTTCAATCGTCAGCAGCGGACAACTATCGATTTTCGCAGTTAGCATCAGTATGGATCGGCAGTACCGTTCGGTGCGTTTCGAGTCACCGGTCACGACGCTTCCCGGACTTCTACCTGAACCGTCTCATCAGCCACCACTTCGACGGTGATCAGTGACCAATCGGGCCGGGCACTGCGGAGGCGACCGGCGCGTCTGGCCGTTCGCAGACGTCGAATCGCCAACCGATGACTCCTCGCAGTACGTGGCGATACGACTATCAGGCCGACACTCATACGTCAGTGCATGACCAGCGAATCTCAGTCCGAGGCCGGCACGGCCGAAGGACAGGGCCCCGTCGAGATCGACGAGGAGATGGCCCGTCATCTGGAGAACAAACGCGAGGAGCTGTTCGAGAAGTTCGAGATCCGGGACGGTTTCTCCGAGGAGATACTCGAAGAGGCCAGAGAGCGAACCGAGGGCGTCGAGCAACAGATCGCCGACGAGGTCGGCGAGCGCGAGGATCTGCGGGACATGACGACCTGGACGATCGACCCGATCGACGCCCAGGACTTCGACGACGCCATCTCGATCGAGGAACACGACGACGAGTACGTGCTCTGGGTCCACATCGCCGACGTGACCCACTACGTCAACCCCGACACGAAGATGTGGGAGGAAGCGGTCGAGCGGGGCAACACCGTCTATCTCCCCGCGTACACTATCCACATGCTCCCGCCGGTGCTCGCCGAGACCGTCTGCTCGCTCGTACCCAACGAGGACCGACTCGCACACACCGTCGAGATGCATCTGGACAAGGAGAACCTCTCCTACGAGAGCATCGAGATCTACAAATCGGTCATCGAGAGCGACGCCCGCCTGACCTACGGCGAGGCCGAGACGCTGCTGGACGAACCGGAGACCGCCGACGAACTGCTCGAAGACCCCGAAGTCGACCTCGCCGAGAAGTGCGAGATGGTCTGGCAGGTCGCCGACCGAATGCACGAACAGCGCAAGGAAGACGGCTCGCTCGTCCTGAACCCCGCCCGGGACCGCGCACACACCATCATCGAGGAGTGCATGCTGAAAGCGAACAAGGCCGTCACCCACCAGCTAATGTGGGACCGTGGCGTCGAGGCGATGTACCGGGTCCATCCCCAGCCAAGCCCCGACGAGTGGGACAAGGCGCTCCAGGAGATCCAGGAACTCGACGGCGTCTCGATCCCCGCTGGCTCCTGGGACGATCCGCGAAAAGCCGTCAACGCCACCCTGGAGGAAGCGCCGGGTCGCCAACTCGACAAGATCCAGTGGGCCGTGATGAAGGTGATGCCGCGCGCGAAGTACATGAACGACCCCTTCGGCGGCCACCACGCGCTGAACTTCGAGATATACGGCCACTTCACCAGCCCGATCCGCCGACTTAGCGACCTGATCAACCACTGGATCGTCTACACGAACGACGTCCCCGAGGATCTGGCCGCGCTCTGTGACCACGCCTCCGACCAGCAACAGGACGCCGAGCAGTGCGAGCGCGAGTACAAGAAGTTCCTCGAGGAGGTCGGTCTCGACGCCGCGGCGGTGAACAACCGCGGGATCGAGGTAATTGACGACGCGTAGCGGCGTCGATTGCTTGGAGGAGCGTTGTCCTCCGGTGTCGTCGACGAGTCGTAGACGATCCCTCGGGAACGGAAGCCGTCGACGCGATTACTAGGTGCAAACGCTAGTAATGTCGTTCTACTCGGCCGATCCAGTTCCGACTCAACCCCCGCACTGGAGTATACGCTACATTACAAACTCGCATAGCTGGTTTGCATCTGTATGATTCCGAAGCGTAACAGTGAACATTCTGATGTCTCCCGCCGCGGGTTTGTTGCGGGCACCGCGGGCGTCGTCGCTGCGTCCGGCTTCCCGTCCCCCACAGCGGCGTCAGGGACTCTCTCAGTGATGACGCGGAATCTCGCGGCCGGTGTCGAGCTATTCGATCTCGACGGCGCGAGTTCACTCGCGGACGTGCGCCAAACAGCAGGGCAACTCTTTGTGGATCTCAGGCGCTATCCGGTCGCCCCTCGTGCCGAGGCAATCGCCGCCGAAATAGATGCCACCAGCCCCGACGTAGTGGGGTTGCAAGAGGCTATGCTCGTTCGTACGCGACGCCCCAGCAACTTCCAGAACAACCCCGCTCCGAGTGCGTCGGACGTTGTAGTCGACTTCCTCGACGCTCTCTCCGCGGCGCTTGCGGAGCGTGGGCTGGAGTACGAGGTTGCGACCTCGCAGGTCACGACCGATATCGAGGTTCCGGCCGATGTCGACGAGGAGAGGATCGACGTACGGCTGACCGACCGCGTGGCCGTACTCGTGCAGGCAGATACCGAGATCATCGGGACCAGTGGCGACACCTTCGAGGCGGCCCGTTCGGTGTCCGTCGGTGGACTCACGGCCGATATCAACCGGGGGTACTGCACGGTAGACGTATCGCTCGACGACGTAGACGTCACCGTGGCCAGTACCCATCTCGAACCGTCCGAAGCCTCCTCGCGACGGCGCCAGGCCGGTGAACTGGTAGAGTCGCTTCCGACGGACCGCCCGGTCCTGCTTGCTGGCGATTTTAACAGCGGCCCCGGTGCGGAGACCGATACCTACGAGTCCCTGATCGAGTCGTTCTCGGACGCTCACACTACATTGCGGCCGACCGCCGACGGCTACACGTGCTGTCAGGACGACGACCTGACAAACGACGAATCGCAACTCTCGCGACGCGTCGATGCGGTCCTCTATCGCGGTGGTGCCAACCCGACCGCCATCGAACGCGTCGGCGCTGCTACCGACGATCGCGTATCTCTCGACGACGAATCAGTTACTCTCTGGCCGTCCGATCACGCCGGCGTCGTCGCCACGTTCGAGATCGACTCGACGGTAGATCCCGAAGCGGCGACTCCTTCGAACGGTTCCGAGCAGGAGTCCGACGATAGACTCACTGGATTCGGTATCGTCGGTACCATCACTGCCCTGCTGGTCGTCGTTCTGAGACAGGGTGGCCGAGGCGACGGAGATCACGAGACGGACGACTGACGACGTATCGCTCGCCCAGCCACGCATCAATAATCCGTAGATGCCCTCGCGACCACCTTTTTGTCTTCGGGTGGCTCGCTTCGCTCGCCACCACTCATCCAAAAATCTGGGCCAAAAATCCGCACTTCGCTCGGCTCACTCGTGCGGTCCGACTACTCGCCCAGCCACGCGTCAGTGATCCGTAGATGCCCTCGCGTCCCCTCCCACTCCATCTCATACTCCAGTTTGATCGGTCGATCCATGTGCGGGCCGTCGGTCACCAGCGTCTCGAACTCGCCGCCCTCGCCGAGGATGTGGACGCCGTACTCCTCGTTCAGTGTCTCCAGTTCGTCCAGCGCGTCGGCGTCGAATCGCCGTCCGAGCCAGGATTCGTCGAGACCGCCCGCGGCGACCTGGACGATCCGGATCTCGAAGCCGGCGGCGAGCATCTCGTCGGCAAGCGTTCTGGGGTCGCGTTGCCAGAGCGGCGCGAAGAGTTCGATGCCGAGGCGCTCGGCCATCGCCTCGATCCGACTGGTCTGGAACTCGCTTTCGACCGCGCCGGCGGTGACGCCCGCGACGCCCCCCTCCAGTTCAGCGTCGAGGTCTTCGAGCGCGTTCTCCAGGGGTTCGACCTCGCGGTCGCCCTGTGCGCCCGAGTCCTCGGCCGCGTCGGCGTCGAGGTCGTCGGGGTGGACGTCGATCAGCGGGATACCGACGCTTTCGGCGGCCAGGGTCGCGAGATCGGTCGCCGGGACGTGGTACATGTACGAGTCGCCGCCAGGGTGGACCGTCAGCAGTCGGCCGACCGATAGGTCGCGTTCGAGTGCCTGATACAGCGCCCACGAGGAGTCCTTGCCGCCGGAGTAGAGGCTCACCCAGTGGCCGTCGGCAGGATCGATGTCGTCGCTCATACAGCCAGTACCGACCACGCGGGCAAATGCCCGTCGAAGGTGTCACGCCTCCGCTTCCGCGACATCCGCGTCCTCTAACCCGGAACCGGAGAAGTACATCGCGACGCGGATGCCGACGACACTAATCAGCACGCCCAACAGGACGAAGACGCCGAGTCGGTTGCCCACACTCAGCGCGAACCCCTCGACAGAGACGACGCCGAGCGAGACGTCGGGCATCTCGAAGGGGCCTATCTGGCCGCCGCGTTCGAGAAAGTACGCTGAGAACCCGCGGACGACCAGTCCAATACCGATGACGACGAACGGGAGATTGAGAAACGAGGGGCGGACGTTTTCGTCCTGGATGACCTCGTCGAGCAGTCGTCCGGTACTGGCGGCCAGCGCGGCCAGCGCGAGCCACGGAACGCTGGCGTAGGCGAACATCATCGACTGGATGAACGCGCTCCCGGGATCGGAGAGTTCGGAGACGGCGAGGACGCCGGCGAACACCCCGACGAGTGTCAGCCCCGCCGCGACGACGTAGGTGACGACCGACACCTGCCCGGAGTACAGCGAGTCTCGGGCCTGTCGTGCGAGCCGAGTGAGATACTCGTCGATGCCGATCCCCTTGTACAGCAAGAAGGTGCCGATGACGGTGGTGATCGTCGCCAGTGCCATTGCCGGGCCGGCAACGATCGAGAGCACCGGAAAGACGATCAGCGCCAGGCCGATTGGTACCAGTGTCGTCTGTCGGAGTTCCTCGTCAGCCAGGAACTGCTTGAGCAGGTAGTACGTCGACTCGATATCTCGGGCCTGCCGCACGACGACGCGGTCCACCGAGTCGACCCGGAGACGGCTCTCGACGACGGGGACGAGTCGCTCGTCCTGGGCGCTGTCGATGACGACGACCGCGGATTCCACGTCGTACTCCTCGATCAGGTCGTCGAGCTGGCGGGCGACCGCCCGATCCGCGCTGACCATCGAATCGCTGGCACCCGAGACGACCGCGACGACGGCGTCGTCGTGACCGTCGCGTAGCTCACGGGCCACCCGCAGGGACTCCAGCAGGCTGTTGACCGAGGAGTCCTCCGGATCGGCAAGACCCATATCGATCACCAGCGATTGGACGGCTTCCCAGCCAACAACGGGCGTCGAGAGTCCGGTCTTGCGGCCGACATCGTCGGTCCGGTCGACACAGACGACCAGCGTTGTCACTATGTACTCATCATGTACGGGGGGCAATAAAAACTCCTACGACCGTTCACCGGAACTGGATGTCGACCTCGCCGTCTTCACCGAGAACGTCCGCGACGCCCGCGCCGAGCGAGTACGCCACCGCGCTCGCCCCGCCGCGAAGCCGTGCGGGGAGCCCACGTTCCGGTTCGAACTCTTTGACGTCGACCGAGTCGGCCTCGATCCGGTCGACCAGCGCGTCCTGCACGTCCTCGCCAGTCCCGAGTTCGTCGACCAGCCCGATGCCGAGGGCCTCCTCGCCGAGGTAGATCCGGGCTTCCGTATCCCGGATCGTCTCCTCGTCCAGGTCACGCCCCGCCGCGACCCGGTCGACGAAGTTGCCGTACAGGTCATCGATCAGGTCCTGGAGGTACTCGCGTTCTTCCTCCTCGAACTCCTTGAGCGGCGTCCCGGCGTCCTTGTACTCGCCTGCAGTGAGCTGTTCGTAGGAGACGCCGACCTTGTCGGCCAGTTCGCTCGCGTTGACTCGCGAGCCGATCACGCCGATGCTGCCGACGATGCTCATGTCTCGCGCCCAGAGTTCGTCACAGCCACAGGCGATCCAGTAGCCGCCGCTCGCGCAGGTATCCTGTGCGTAGGCGACCGTCGGCCCGTCGAACTCCTCGGCCGCGATACGGATATCGTCGCTCGGAACGACCTCGCCGCCGGGGGTGTTGAGCCGTACCAGCAGCGCCTGGACGTTGTCGTCCTCGTCCGCCCGTTCGATCTGGTCGACGATGTCGTCGGCCGGCGTCGACATAGGCTGTGTAGGCAGTGGTCCGCCGCCACCGTCGCGCGTGATCGGTCCCTCGACGGCGACCTCGGCAACGTTGTAGCCGGGGAACAGCGAGCCAGCGGCGTTGCCGGCGAGTTTGATGCCGACGCCGACGGCTAACAGTGCAAGCAGAATGCCGAGCAGTTCAGCCGTCGAATTCGGGACGACCACGAACAGTCCATAGCCGACGACGCCGGCGATCAGTGCGCCGACCAGTACGATCCCGATCTGTGCCAGCATCCGAAGCGGATTATCCACTGGCAACACCTCCGATCATACTCCGGTGTAGGTGGTCGGTCAATGATAAAACCACGATACTCGACCGGTTAGGTGGCCACCGCGGTAATCGGAGATGTCACTGGCAGTCACGGTCAGAAACGGCGTAGAGTCAGCAAATACCGATTACAGTCGACCCGCCTTCTGCAGCTTCATCAGGTCCTCGGTTTCGAGGGTCTCGCCATCTTTGAACCGCTCGTAGATCTCTTCGGCTTCCTGCTCGACTTCCTCTTTTTCCTTCTCGCGCTCGGTCTTGCGCTCTTCTTCTTCTTCTTTATCGAGTTCGCGCAGGCGCTTCTGGACGCGGACGAAGTCTTCGTGGTGCTGGTCGGCCGCTTCCTGGGCTTCGACGAAGAGTTCGTGCATCTCGTCGGCGTCGTCGCGGATGTCGTCAGCCTCGCGATAGGCCTCGATCATCTGGTTGTGATGTTCCTGGGCCTTGTCAGCGAGTTCGGTGACCTTCTGGTGGTGCTGGGAGGCCTCCGATCGGACTTCCTCGGCTTCCTCGACGAGGTCGTCTAGCTCGTCGTTCTGGTTGAGTTTGTCCTTGCGCTGGCTGTACTCCTCGCGTTTGGCCTCGATCTTCTCGATAAGCTCGCGTTCGTCCTCGGTGCTGAGAACTTCCGTCTGCTGTTTAAATTCGAGCTCCTCGATCTCCTCTTCGAGATCCTCGAGGTCTTTGCCCTCGTCGAGTTCGAGGTCGGATTTCATCTCCTCGACCTTGTCGAACAGCTCGTTTGCTTTCGCGTTGAGCTCGTTCCGGCTCTCCTTGTGCTCCTGAACCTTCTCGTTGAGTTCGTCGCGGTTCTCGCGGTGTTCCTGTGCCTCGTCGACCTTCTCACGTGTCTTCGCGTTGAGTTCGTCCCGTTTCGAGGCTCGGTCCGATGCGAGCTGGTTCAGCTCGTTACGTCGGTCCCGTAGCTGACCGGCGATTTTAATGAGCTGTCCTTTAGAATTGTTTTCGAGCTGTTCTTCTGTTAGTTCGACGTTGTCTGAATCGTCGAGTTGTTGTGCGTCTACCATGTGTTGTTCAAACCTCTGTGCCATACCCGCACCGGTGAGTAGCAGTCGCTTAGACGAACTGTGACGGGTCGATAATAAGCAGTTCCTGTCATGTTGGTCTGCGAGCGATACTACCCGAACGCCGGTGACGTTCTGGTATCTCCTACTACTGTCCCATCCAATTTAAAAGTGTCGGTGATTATCAGGGTGAAAATAGCTAGCACGGGGCCTGAGAAGCCGTGTTAGCCGTTACCAAGACATTAGCGTGGTATATAAACCCACACTCGTAATCGAGGGGATATATCACCGACCGGAACCCCCCCGGCACTCACGACAACTGATACCGGTTCCGAACGTCGAGCCTGTCTCCTGTCAGATGGAGCAGAAGTTCGTCAGCATCCCTGTCGATCTTCGCACCGCCGATCGAGGCGCGTGACAGCGGCTCTACATCGATATCGACTGTCCCAGTCCGGCTACCCGCTACCCACTCGACGGTCCCCGAGACGTGATCGTGAGTGTCGTTGAGAAGCGTCAGGCCGACGGCACCCCCCGTCGGTGGCTCGTCCGCGACGACCTGCACGGGTTCGTAGGCCGCCGCTATCGCGTCGAAACTCGCTTTCTCGTGGCCGGCCGCATCGACGACGCCCATCCCCCCGCCGGGACGGACGTCCTGCAGCGAGAAGGCGGCGAGCAGATCGGTGCCGTCCCGCCGTAAGGCCTCGACGACGTGTTTGAGGGTCCGTCCCTGCTCGCGCTGAGTCTCGACCGGTGTCCCGTCGAGTCCCTCGAACGCCGCGTGGACGCCGGGGGAATCGTCGACATCGGTTAGCGACCCCGCGCCGAACTCCGTTACTACATCGCCGATACCAGGGTACGTGTCGGTGAGCCAGCCGATATCCTCGGCGGTACCGTACTCCCAGCCAGGATAGAGATGTGCGGCGTCGGGGGCCGTCCCCGGCGGTCCGGAGACGGGGAAAACGGGCCGATCCGTCTCCATGCCGTCCGCGACGGCGTCCGCGGAGGTTCGATCGAAGGAGGTTCGCCACGCACGCCAGCGTACTCGCGTCCGCGCGACTCGTCCCGACCCGAGCGGCGCGTCGAACGGCGAGCGTGGATCGTCGTGGACGCCGTATGCGGCGACGCTCGGATGTGACTCACAGGCCCCCCTGAGCGCCGATCCGACCTCGATACCGCGTTCGGGGTCGTACTCGACCGGCCCGGTCAGCGGGAGATCTTGCCAGACGAGTAGACCGGCCTCGTCGCAGGCCTCGTAGAATTCGGGTGATGGCACGTGTGCGTGCGCCCGGAGGAGGTTGGCGTTGGCGTCGAGTGCCTGCTCGACCGTCTCCCCGGGATCGGCCCCCGGCAGGACGTTGAACCCTCGTGCTGGCACCGAACGCCCGTTGACCAGCAGTCCGTCCTCGTCGTGTGTGATCGTACTGAACCCGGTCGTCGCAACCCGTTCTTGTTCGCCGAGTTTGGCGTGGACGGCGTACCGGTGCTGTGGACCGAACCCGCGTGGCCACCAGAACTTCGGGTCGCGGACGTCGATCCGCCGTTCGACCACGACGCGCTCGCCGGCCGCGGCCTCCACGTGAGCGCGCTCCATCGTACCGCCGCCGCGAAAGCCCTCCGGCCGGAGCGAGAGGGTGATCCGGTCGTCGACCGGTTCGGCCGCGTCGACGGTGATCGACGCGTGGATGGCCGCGCCGTCGTCGCCCAGTTGAGGGGTTACCGACAGATCCGTAATGGCGACGGGCCCGTGTGGCTCGACCGTTGCATCCCACCAGATCCCGGGAACACGCCGGTTAGCAGGGAGCAGATCGGTCTCGTAGATGCCACCGAACGCGTCGGTCGGTCGGCGACATTCGACCACCAGTTCGTTCTCCTGAGACGGGTCAAACTCGAACCGTGCGGGGGTGAAATACGACTCGTGGCTCCCGAGAAATGTTCCATCAAGCCAGATCCGTGCGCGCCCGTAGAGCCCGTTCAGTTCGAGGGTCGCGCGCGTTTCGTCCGTGTCACAGGGATCAGGGAACGTCGTCCTGTACGCCACGGCGTCCGCCCCGGCCAGCGCGGTCGGACGGCCAGGCACCGCAACTGGCTGGGGGTTCTCCATGGTCGGTGGCTCGTTTGCTTCGTTCGGTTCGACCGGCGATGCCAGCCACTGACCCAACATTGTTACCAGCCAGTGTCCGGCATCGAAATAGGTCTTGCCCTCCCCGGTTCGTCTTCACTTTCGCTTTCACTTTCACTTTCACTCCGGGGACGGCACAGTTTAACTATGATCGGGGGAGCAGTCAGTAGTATGCTAGAACAGCTAAACTGTGCGTGCGAGGCCGATGGCTGCGACGTCGCGCTCGGCGATGAGCACCTGATGCTCTCGATGCGGACCGACGCCGGAACCCGCCGTGCGTACGAGTGCGACTGCGGCGCGGTGACGGTTACAGTCGTCCAGGACTAACCGAATCCCGCCGGAGATGAACGGCCTGAAGGCCCCCCTCGGGCTATCCAGCCGTATGAAAGAACGAATCTCCGCTGTCGGTCACGAGCACGTCAGCGCCGACCACGCCAGCACGTTCGAGGTGACGACCGACGACTTTCTCACCCCTGCAGGCGACTGTATCCTCGCTATCGACGCCACCCGAGCGCCAGCATCCTTCGACGACGCGTTCGTCGAGGCCTGCCAGGACGCCGACGCGACGATTACGGCGACGATCCACGTCGACGGTCTGACTCAGTCCGTGACGGGCAGCGGCCATCCCGAACTCACCTTCGAGAGCGACCGCAGCGCCGTTGCCCGCGCGAGCGAGTACGTCGACGAGCGGACGGTGATGGTGAACGCGGAGTACGGCGCAATCGGCATCGACGACGAGATAGTCGACGCGCTTGCTGGCGGTGCGGAGCTAACACTGACACTCGTCGTCGAGTGAGACCAGCGAGTCGAACCGCGGTACGCCCCAGGTTTATATCCGAACCCGCGGCGATGGGCGGTATGCCCCAGCGAACTGCCGCGACGACGGGCAAGGCGGGTGTGTGACGCCCCGCGTCGCGGCGGCCCTGTCACCTGTTCGCCAGCGTGCCAGTAGCCGGTAGCCGACCGGCTACAGACCCGTCGGCGCGTCGATAAACGTCGTCGTCAGTCCCCACTCCTCGGCGGGCGACTGCAAGTTCCGGACGCCGAAGGTCTCCGTCGCGTAGTGGCCCGCAAGAACAACGGTGATCCCGTGCTCGCGTGCGAGGTGGTACGCCTTCTGCTTGCCCTCGCCCGTGACCAGCGCGTCGGCACCGCTTTCGGCGGCCGCACCGAGCCAGTCGACGCCGCTGCCGGTGACGACCGCTACGTCCTCGATCCGGTCCGGACCGAACGCGAGCGTCTGAACGTCGCGCCCGCCAGTGTCCAGCGACTGCTCCAGCGAGTCGGCCAGTGCGGCAGGAGTGATCGGCTCGGCGCGACGCCCTCGCTGGCCGATATACTCCCCGCCAATCGTGCCGAACGGCTCGCGATCAGCCAGCTCCAGCAGGTCGGCGATTCCGGCGGCGTTACCCAGTTCCTGGTGCCCGTCGAGCGGGAGATGGGACACATAGAGGGCGATATCGTTCTCGACCAGCGCTTCGATCCGGTCGTACTCGGGACCGGTGACGTGCTCCATCCCGCCGAACACGACGCCGTGGTGGGTCACCATCGCGTCGGCCCCGGCCGCGGCGGCCCGCTCGATCGTGTCGACTCCAGCGTCGACCGCGAACGCGACGTGTTCGACGGATCCGTTCTCGGGACCGACCTGCAGGCCGTTCGCGCTGGCGTCGATATCCGCGTACGCGTCCGTGTCGAGGCGGGCGTCGAACCGATCGACGAGTTCGGTCAGTTGCATGGCTGTCGGTTCGGGAAGCGGGAGAAAGGGCGTTGTGGTCTCGACCTGCTCTCCTCGCGAAGTCGACGACCGCTACCCGTTCGCGTGGGTGAACACGAACTCCCGGAGGAGTTTCGCACCGAGGGTAGCCGCCTGCCCGTCGTCGCGGTCGTTCACCTCGACGATGTCGAAGCCGATGGAGTGGGGAGCGACGGCACGAACCACGTCGCGCATCTCACGCCCGGTCAGGCCGAACGGTTCCAGCGTCCCGGTTCCCGGGGCGTAGGCTGGATCGGCGGCGTCGACATCGACGCTCAGGTAGACCGCCCCGTCGGCCAGCGATGCTGGGGGCGTCCAGTCACCGACATCCTCCGGCGGGACGACGGTCACGTCGCTGTCAGCGGCGCGGTCCCACTCGTCCTCGCTGCCAGTACGCGCACCGAGGATAATCGCGTCGTCGGCCACGTCGAGCGCGTGGTGGGCCACCGTCGAGTGGCTCAGTTCGTTGCCGTCGTAGTCCTCGCGCAGATCCAGATGGGCGTCCAGACAGACGAAGACGTCCGGGCTGAGCGCTCGCACCGCCGCGACAGTGACCGTATGTTCCCCGCCCAGCAGGATGGGAACGGCATCGTCCCACTCGACATCGGTCACGACACCTTCGAGATATTCGAGGTACTCCGCGGCGTCGTCCCAGGCGTGGACGTCGCCGTGGTCGTGGACGTCGAGCGAAGAAAAGTGAGAGTCGGCGTGAGAATCGTAGTCGTCGAAGGTCCGGGCGAACTGCCGGAGTCGGTCCGGACCGAATCGGGTGCCGGGCTGGAACGTCGTGGAGACGTCGAGCGGTGCGCCGACGATCACGTAGTCAGCGGCTTCCCGCTCTGCGACGGCACCAGGGAACATCTACGATTCGATGATCTTGCGCTGCTCTTCCATCTCGAGGTACTCGATCTCGTCGTCCGGCGAGAGGTCGATATTGCCGGGCGTCTTGATCGTGATCGTATCGTAGTTCTCCAGGTCCATCACCTGTGCGACGTCCTCGCTCTCGACGCTGACGACCTGACCCTGTTTCCGGTTGATGATTGGGACCCAGATCTTCGCGTCGACGGGCTGAGAGAGGCTACGCTTCTGGCCGTCGAAGACACCCGTGCCTTCGATCCGGGCCTTCGCGCTGCCGTGTTTGCCCGGTTTCGCCGTACTGTAGGCGGTGATCTGGCACGGTTCGCCGTCCATCATGAGGTAGTTACCTTCCTGCAGATCCCGAACTTCTTTCTGCGTTTTCGCCATACCGCGGGATTAACAACCGAACGGTATAAACCGTTTGGAAACGCGGAGCGACGGGTTTCTCGGCATTCTGGGAGGAAGTCATCAGCGGTATGATAGCGTGTCTCCTCCGGATCGCTGAAGTCGCTTGACTTCATACGTCCCGGCGATGACTGAGGATCCCGAACCGGTAGAGAACATCAGTGGCGGCACTGCAGGTGGCGGACAGACCGCATCGTTCGACCCCGACGAATCTGCGACCCGTGCCGAACTCGTCGTGGACCGACTGGGCGAGCGCTACTGGCAGAAAGCCTATGGGGGTCGCGACGGCTTCGAGTGTCTCGTCCGAACGATCCTCAGCCAGAACACGAGCGACAAGGCCAGCCAGCCAGCACACGACTCCCTGATGGACCGCTACGGCGGTGACGGCGACCTCGCGGTGACGCTCGCGGACGCCGAGCGCTCCGAACTCGCCGAAACGATCAGTTCGGCGGGACTGTACAACCAGAAGTCGAAGGTGATCCAGCAGGTCGCCGCCCGCGTCGTCGAGGAGTACGGTTCGAGCGAGGCTTTCGATGGGTTCGTCCGCGAGGAACCACCCGCCGAGGTCCGCGACGTGCTACTGGAGATGCACGGCGTCGGGCCGAAGACCGCCGACTGCGTCCTGCTGTTCGCGGGCGGGCGCGGCGGCGTCTTTCCGGTCGACACGCACGTCCACCGGATCTACCGCAGAATGGGCATCGCACCGCCGGACGCCGACCACGAGGCGGTTCGGGAAGTCCTGGAGCGAGAAGTGCCAGCCGAGAAATGCGGGTTCGGGCACACGGCGACGATCCAGTTCGGCCGCGAGTTCTGCACCGCACGCAAGCCCGCGTGTCTGGATGACCCGGATGCCTGCCCGATGGCCGATGTCTGCGATCAGGTCGGCGTCTATCCCGAGACTGGCGAAGTCGTCGATCCGAGCGACGCAGAGTAGGGAAGCGGTAGTGCCGCTCAGTACGTCCGGGCGAAGTATGCCGTCTCCTCGGCGTCGTCGTCGCAGATCGCACACTCCTCGTGGACCGGTTCTTCGTCACGATCCAGCGGGCACATGACGATTTCGGCGGCAATCTCGTCTTTGATCACCGTCTCGCAGGCCTCGTCGCCACACCAGCCACACTCGACGTAGCCGCCGTGCTTGCCGATGGTACCGAGGATCTCGGGAGGACTCTCGGCCTGTCGGACGTTCTCTTCGAGGTTCTCCGCTGCGGTGTCGTAGAGTTTGTCGTAGACCTCGTCGAAGTGCGCTTCGACGGTAGCCGCGATATCCTCCCGGTCCTCGACAATCGACTCGCCGTCGGGCCGGTGGACGAGCGTGACCTCCTCGTCTTCGACCTCGTGAGGGCCGATCTCGAAGCGGATCGGGATGCCGTTGAGTTCGTGTTCGTTGAACTTGAAGCCGGGATTGCGCTCGTCGCGGTCGTCGAGGTCGACCGAGATGCCCGCGGCTTCGAGTTCGCCAGCGATCCCCTCGGCATACTCGAGTACCTCCTCTTTGGTGTCTTCCTGCCAGATCGGGACGATAGCGACCTGCGTGGGTGCGATCGTTGGCGGGAGGACGAGACCTTGATCGTCGCTATGGGTCATGATCAGCGCGCCCAGCGAGCGCCAGGAGAGCCCCCACGAGGTGGTGTGGGCGACCTGCTCTTGTTCGTCCTCGTCGGTGTAGGTCAGATCGAACGCCTCGGCGAAGCTAGTCCCGAGATAGTGACTGGTCGCGCTCTGGACGGATTTGCCGTCGGGCATCAGCGCCTCGATGGTCGTCGTGGTGTGTGCGCCGGGGAACTTGTCGTGTTCTGGCTTGCGGCCGCGCATGACCGGGATCGCCAGTTCGTCCTCGAAGAGCCGTTCGTACTGATCGAGGCGGAGCATCGTCTCGTCCCAGGCCTCGTCCTCGTCTTCGTGTGCGGTGTGGCCCTCCTGCCAGAGGAACTCCTTGGTGCGGAAGAACGGCTTCGTTTCGGTCGCTTCCCATCGGACAACGCTACACCACTGGTTCAGGCGCAGCGGGAGGTCGCGATGGCTGCGAGTCCACTGGGCCATGAAGGGCGCGATGATGCTCTCGCTGGTAGGCCGGACTGCGAGGCGTTCTTCGAGTTCGTCGTGGCCGCCGTGAGTGACCCACGCGACTTCGGGATCGAACCCTTCGACGATGTCCTTTTCTCGCTCCAGATAGCTCTCGGGGATGAACATCGGGAAGTAGGCGTTCGTGACGCCGGTCTCCTTGAACCAGCCGTCGAGTCGGTCCTGTAGTGCTTCCCAGAGGGCGTACCCACGGGGGCGCGTTACAATGAATCCGCCCATCGGGGCGTAATCCGCGAGTTTCGCCTTCTGGACGACTTCGGCGTACCAGTCGCCGGTCGCGTACTCCTTGCTCTCGGTGATACCGAGTTCTTGCTCGCTCATTGTACGGTGTGTATCCGTCCGGGGTAATAGACGAACCGATCCGAGCGGACGAGCGGCGGATGTGTTTGCGGCCTCCCAGCGACCGACCGGAACAGTACAAAGACCCATTTGTGTGGCAGATAGTATCTAGCTATGGGGGGTGAGCACCACGGCCGTGGCGACCCGGACGCCCGGACGATCGAAGACCTCGCCAACGGGGTGGTTCGGTCGATAGCGAAGCCAGTGCGGCGATCCGTGCTTCGCTATCTGGAGGCTGTAGAGACGGCAACAGTCGACCGACTCGCACTGATCGCTACCGGACTGTCGACCCACGGGGAGGGACAGCTAGCGACCGCGGCCGACTACCGCCGGACCCGAATCGAGCTACATCACGTCCATCTTCCCCAGTTAGAGCAGGCTGGGTTGCTCGAATACGACGCCGAAAGACGGGAGGCGGCCATCGATACGGTTCCGGAGGGGCTGTTCGCAATCTTGGACGATACCGACGCACTCGAAGACCGACCGGGGCGGTCCGGGGGGACCCGGCCTGCCGGATCGGAGTTCGAAGCCGATCCAGTAGTAGAGATACCCGTATCGTCGCTTCGCGGCCTCATCGCCACGGTCGAGCATACACAGGTGACGGTACGAGTGTTCAGTCCGAAACCACGCGAGGAGGTCGTTTCCCAGTTCATCAACAGGAACGTACAGATCGATCACGAACCGTTGCCGTCGTCGCTGTCCCCCGGGTTCGCCGTCGTCGATCGAGACGGAGCCCTGCGGTTCTGTCATCTCGACGTGCTGACGAGCGTCGACGAGCCACCGACCAGGGTGCCATGGGACGACGACACCGACCGAACGGCGTACAGGCAGTTCCTGGGGCTGTTCCGGAACAGCCCGTTTGCGACGACTGACCGCGCGCAGTTGCTCGCGACGTCCCGAGAGATCGAAGACCGGGCGTGGCGTGTCGGAAGGGGTGAGCTTCGTGCCGGGTTTCAGTCGATGTCCGTCTTTCGCTCACAGGCCGGGCTATACCGCAGGCTTGCCGAGGACACCGAACTCGACGTCCGAGTGTACGGCCGACCCGACTGGACACCGCTCGATAGCACCGGCCTGAAGACGGTGGCAGTCGACGACGACGACATCGGGAGAGTCTGGTTCGTCGTCTACCGGGACCCCTCCGGAGAGAACTCCTGTGCGTTGCTCGCGGAGGAGCGCTCGTCGGACGAGTACTTCGGGGTCTGGACGTACGACGACCGGCTGGTCGACCGTATCGTGGAGTATCTCGACGCGACGTATACCGTCGCCGCCGAGTGACGGTTCGCGGTCGAAGCGCTACTGATCGGGTGTGACCGCGAACGGCGACGCCGTCGCCGTCCAGTTCCAGCCTGGGAGCCGCGTCTGGAAGCCGGCCGCCAACGCGGCGTCGAGGTCGTCACTTCCGGCATCCCCAGGGGGATGATGGTGGATATCTACGTAATGAAACGTCGCCTCGCCGAGCAGGCCGAGCGGCTGGTTCCCGGCGATCATGCCCGCGAGCTGTCGGCCGAGAAGCTCGTCGACGACGAATCCGGGGTAGTCGTCCTGAACGTCCATATCACGCAACAGAGCGACGAGTGCCGCGACGTTGACGGCGAGGTCGCCGTCGGCGAATACGGCATCGACCTCGCGACGGTAGGTTTCACCGTCGACTGGGTCGACCGTCGTCTCGAAGGCCGTTCCAAGTTCGGAGCGGGTGTCGTTGATCAGATCGACGATACTTTCCTCGCGTGCGCGCACCCATTCGTACTCGCGCTCGACGGTAGCGGGCGTCAGTTGCATACCCACCAATTCGGTCGGAGTCGGTTAACTCTCAGCCCCTCATCTGTGCGGTTTGCGGGCTCAGGATCGGGGGCTCACCTCGAATATTGCGAAGATTTTTATAATGAGGGGCGAGTACTGCCGAGTAAGCGGGTTTTCCCTGGACCTTCTCGCAGAGTGTGCGTGAAGGGCCCGATACACCAGGATCATATCCCCCAGAGACACCGATCATCCAGTATGCCTACCCTGTGGCTATCCGACGGCGTGACGCGAGTTCGTCGCGTTCACCCGTCACTGGCGTGCTTGCGGTGGCGCAAGCGCTCATTCGTTTACGAACGATCCAGTGAGGCCCGGGCAGATGATCCCACAGTCGCTGGGACGAACCACGCTACTATGACGTTTCCACTATGAGTTCCGTTGATCGACAACTCGACGACCTACACGAAGAGATTACCAGTGAACTGCCAGCCGATATCACGGTTTCCGATGTCAAATACGAGGGGCCAGAGCTAGTCGTCTATACGCGCGATCCGAAGAAGTTCGCGCAGCAGGGCGACCTGATCCGGAAACTCGCCAGCAAACTGCGTAAACGCATCACCGTCCGCCCCGATCCGGACGCCCTCGAACGCCCGCGTGACGCCAGAGATCGGGTGATGAACGTGATTCCGGACGAGGCCGGCGTCACGGATCTGGACTTCCACGAGGACACTGGCGAAGTCGTGATCGAGGCCGAGAAACCCGGTATGGTGATCGGCCGTCACGGTTCGACGCTCCGGGACATCACCAAGGAAGTCGGCTGGACGCCCGAAGTCGTCCGGACGCCCCCGATAGAGTCCTCGACGGTCTCGAACGTCCGGAGCTTCCTCAAGCAGGAACGCGACGAGCGCCGGGACATCCTCGAACGCGTCGGCCGGCAGATCCACCGCGAGGAGATGTCCGACGACGAGTACGTCCGCATCACGACGCTTGGCTGCTGTCGCGAGGTCGGCCGTGCGGCGTTCATCCTGAGCACGCCCGAGACGCGGATCCTCATCGACTGCGGTGACAAGCCCGGAGCGGAGGGCGAAGTGCCGTATCTGCAGGTTCCCGAGGCCCTCGGCGCGGGCGCACAGAACCTCGATGCCGTCGTGCTTACCCACGCCCACCTCGATCACTCCGCGCTCATGCCGCTCCTCTTCAAATACGGCTACGACGGCCCGGTCTACACCACCGAACCGACGCGTGACCTGATGGGACTCTTGCAGTTGGACTACCTCGACGTCGCCGTGAAGGAAGGCCGGACGCCGCCGTACGACTCCGAGATGGTTCGAGAGGGGATCAAACACACCATCCCGCTGGAGTACGGCGACGTGACCGACATCGCGCCGGACGTCAAGCTTACACTGCACAACGCGGGCCACATTTTGGGCTCCGCCGTCACCCACTTCCACATCGGCGACGGCCTCTACAACGTCGCGTTCTCGGGCGACGTTCACTACGACGACACGCGCCTGTTCAACGGCGCAGTCAACGACTTCCCGCGCGTCGAAACGCTCGTAATGGAGTCGACCTACGGCGGCCGCAACGACTACCAGACCGACCAGGACGACGCCGAAGACCGGCTCAAGCAGGTCATCAACGACACCTACGACCGCGGCGGGAAGGTGTTGATCCCGGCCTTTGCGGTCGGCCGGTCCCAGGAGATGATGCTCGTCCTCGAGGAAGCGATGCGCAGCGGCGATATTCCGGAGATGCCGGTCCATCTGGACGGGATGATCTGGGAGGCGACGGCGATTCACACCACCTACCCCGAGTACCTGCGTGACGACCTGCGCGACCGGATCTTCCACGAGGACGAGAACCCGTTCCTCGCCGACGCGTTCAATCACATCGACGCCGGCGAAGAGGAGCGTCAAGAGGTTTCCGACGGCGGACCGTGCATCATCCTTACGACGTCGGGGATGGTCACCGGCGGACCGATCATGTCCTGGCTTCGTCACCTTGCGAGCGAAGAGGAGAGCACACTCACCTTCGTCGGCTACCAGGCCCAGGGGACGCTTGGTCGACGCCTCCAGAGCGGCTGGGACGAGGTGCCGATCAACGATGCCGACAGCGGTCGTGCCTCGAAGATCAACCTGAAGATGGACGTCGAGACGGTCGATGGCTTCTCCGGTCACGCCGACCGCCGGGGGCTGATGAACTTCGTGAAGACGATGAACCCCCGACCCGAGAAGGTGCTCTGTGTCCACGGCGACGAGTCCTCGACACAGGATCTCTCCTCGGCACTGTATCACGAGCACAACATCCGAACGTTCGCGCCGAAGAACCTCGAAACGTTCCGGTTCCTGTGAACCGGCCGAACGGTTACTGTGGGATCGATATAGTCGGATAACTAACCGACAGTAACGCTGACAGAGGCGAGCGAACTCTTACTAACCCGCAGAGAACCGAGCTAACACTCACCAACGGTTACAGAAGCGGGCTAACCAGTAGTATTGCTCGCGGATTCGAACTAACGCTCACTAACACTTATAGAGGAGCACTAACGCGAGTGATACAGGTATCGTTCGACAACTGTTGGGTAGCCGTCACACAGCTTAATTAACCAAACCACGATGCGTTCACTAACTACGGTCTTTACCGGGCATCCTGTAGTCACGATTGCATCATGTCGCAAAAGGTAACACGGAGAACAGTGCTCGCTGGGACCGGTGCAGCAGCGCTGGTCTCGGCAAGTGGCGTATCGCTCGCTGACCAACACAAGGACGACGAGGACGACGATACCGAGGACATGGACGAAGGCGAAGGGCCCGAATTCGCTGCAGTGAACACAGTGCACGCCTCGCCGGACGCACCGAACGTCGACGTGTACGTAAACGGCGCTCGCGTGCTCGAAGACGTCGCGTTCCGTGACATCAGCGACTACCTCGCACTACTAGAAGGAGAGTACACAGTTCAGATCGTCCCAGTGGAGGGAGCCGACGGGGCGGGCGACGGTAATGGAATAGGTGACGGCGACGGAGCGGGTAACGGTACCGGAACAGACGACGACAGTGGAATGGGTGACGGCGACGGAGCGGACAACGGTACGGGAACAGACGACGACAGTGGAGTGGGTGACGGCGACGGAGCGGACAACGGTACCGGAACGGATGATGGAAACGGTATGGCCAGCGATGACGGAGCGGGCGGCGATACCGACCCCACTGAGGACGCCGTCCTCGACCAAAATATCGAGGTCCCTGCCGGCGTCGCGACCGCCGCCGTCATAGGGGAGGCGGCCGAGGACGCCGAACAGGAGCTAGAACTCAGCATACTGGAAGTCGATCTTAGCGAACTCGAAGACGGCCAGAGCCGAGTTCGCGCGGTTCACGCCTCACCCGATGCGCCGGAGGTCGACATTTACGCCGACAATAACGCGCTCGTCGAGGGCCTCGCATTTGGTGACTCCGAGACCTTCGAGGTTGAGGAAGGCGAGTACACGCTCGAAGTTCGCGAAGCGGGCCAGGACGAGTCAGTTTCGGACTTCGACGTTACACTGGACGCAGGGGTCGTCTACTCGGCGTTCGCCGTCGGCTTCCTCGAGGAACAGGACGGTGACTCCGGAGGCATCGGCGATTCCGAGGACAACGGTACCGACTCTGCAGGAGCGGGCGATTCCGAGGACAACGGCACCGACTCTGCAGGAGCGGGCGATTCCGAGGACAACGGTACCGACTCTGCAGGAGCGGGCGACTCCGGGGGCAACGGCACCGACTCTGCAGGAGTGAGCGAGCCCGATACAGGGTTCGACCTGTTGGTGAGTGTCTCCGCTCTCACGCCCAGTGCGGATGTCGAGGCGACGGCCGATGACGATGGCGACATAGGTGGGGACGACGAGAATGGCGGTATCGGTGACGACGACAGCGGAGCGGGTAGTGACGACGACAGCGGAGCGGGTAGTGACGACGAAGACGGAGCGAGCGACGATTCGAGTAGCCTCTGAGACACCGCGCCGTCACCGTCATTTTTCTGGGTGAGTATCGAGTTCACCGCATCAAATCATGGTGGACGTTCACAATAGATAGTATTAACCATGTAGATAAAATGCCTTATATTCCCTTGCATGTGTATATAAAACCATTAGTCATTCAGGAGTAGCGTCTTATGCGAGGGGTTCCCTTACCTCAGTAATGTCTGAGCAACGTGATTCGACTACGGATCGGTCGCGGGGTCTCGCCAACCCCTCCGACGAGCGGTCCAACTGCGGTGTAGGCGTCGTCATGGATCTTGACGACGGTGGCTCTCACGACGTCGTCGCGGACGGCGTCGAACTACTGGAGAACCTCGAACATCGGGGGACGACCGGAGCGGAAGAGAACACCGGCGACGGGGCAGGTGTAATGCTCCAGACGCCACGAGAGTTCTTTTCTGCGGTCGTCGATGTCGAACTGCCCGACAGGTATGCGGTCGGCTCAATATTCTTCCCGAAGGAGGGCAGTGCACAGTCGAAACTGAAAAACATCGTCGAGAGCGTTCTCGCCGAGTACGATCTCGACGTCGCCCACTGGCGCTCCGTTCCCACTGACAACAGCGACATTGGCAAGACCGCACTGGACTCCGAACCAGCGACGTGGCAGTGTTTCGTCTCGCCGCCGGAGGAACTGACTGACGACGAGTTCGATAAACGACTCTACGCCGCCCGGCGAGAACTCGAAAACAGCGTCGAGGACGAGTCGCCCGACGGAAGCGATCGGTTTTACGTCTGTTCGCTGGACCGGCAAACGCTCGTCTACAAGGGCCTGCTCAAAGGCGATCAGGTCGAGGAGTACTTCCCGGATCTGAACCACGAGCAAGTCAAATCGACGTTCGCCATGGTACACGCCCGGTTCTCGACGAACACGCTCGGCGCGTGGCTTCTCGCCCACCCGTACCGGAACATCATCCACAACGGCGAGTTCAACACGATTCAGGGCAACATCAACTGGATGCGCGCTCGGGAGACGGACCTCGAAAGCGAGCAACTCGGTGCAGAGGTCGAGACCCTCAAACCGATCATCAACGACCCCGGCCAGTCCGACACTGCGAGCGTCGACAACGCGCTCGAACTGCTGCTGGAAGACGGTCGTGAGCTACCCCACGCCCTGCGAATGCTCGTCCCCGAAGCCTGGCGCGGCGACGAGTCCATGGACGCCGACCGGAAAGACTGGTACGACTTCCACGCCTCGCTGGTCGAACCGTGGGACGGCCCCGCGCTCGTCTGTGCGACCGACGGCGAGCGAGTCGGCGCGGTACTCGACCGCAACGGGCTTCGGCCCTGCCGGTACGACGTTACGACCGACGACACGCTGATCATGGCGAGCGAGGCCGGCGCGCTCGAACCGGACTACGGCGACATCGAAGAGCGCGGCCGCCTCAAGCCCGGACAGTTGTTCCTCGCCGATCCGAACGAGGGACGCGTCATTCCGGACGACGAGGTGTTCGAGAGCCTCACCGACGAGAAGTACGGCGAGTGGGTCGACGACCAGCAGGTCCACATCGGCGACATCGCCGACCTCGAGGATCTGGCCCCGCGCAACAACATCGACGAACTGCGCTCTCACCAGGCCACCCAGGGGTACAGCCACGACGAACTGGAGAACATGATCGAGCCGATGATGAAAGACGGCAAGGATCCCGTCGGCTCGATGGGCGACGACACGCCGCTGTCGGTGCTGTCGGATTACAACCGCCCCCTCTTCTCGTACTTCAAACAGCTGTTCGCACAGGTGACGAACCCCCCGCTCGATTACATCCGCGAGGAGCTGGTGACGAGTCTGGAAAGCCGGATCGGCCACCAGCGGAACCTCCTCGACGAGTCGCCGGCCCACGCCCGCCAACTCATTGTCGACTCGCCGATTCTCACCGACGCCGAGACGGAAGCGATCAAGGAAAGCGAGCTAGACGGTCTTTCGACCGCAGTCGTCGACATGACCTACGAGCGCGGCACGGACCTACAGGCGGCCGTCGAAGACGTCCGCGCGGACGCGGAGGCGGCGATCCGTGACGGTCACGAGATCATCGTCCTCTCGGACCGCTCGACGGGTTCGGACCAGGTGCCGATCCCGGCACTGCTCGCGACGGGGGCGGTCCATCACCACCTCGTCCGGAACGGGCTTCGCAACCACACCGGTCTCGTCGTCGAGTCGGGGGGGCCGCGGCAGGTCCATCACTTCGCGACGCTGATCGGCTACGGCGCGGACGCGATCGACCCGTATCTCGCCTACCGCACCATCGACGATATCGTCGCTGGCGAGGAGGGCGCGGAGATCGAAACGGCAGTCGACGCCTACGTCGGGGCCGTCGAGGACGGCCTGCTGAAGACGATGGCCAAGATGGGTATCTCGACGGTCGAGAGCTACCAGGGCGCACAGATCTTCGAGGCTGTCGGCCTGGATTCCGACTTCGTCGCCGAGTACTTCGAGGGCACCGAGGCCCGGACCGAGGGCATCGGTATCGACGAGATCGAACGAGATCTCACCGACCGCCACAAGAACGCCTGGGACGACGAGCCGGAGATCGACCGCTACGGCGAGTTCGAGCACCGCTCGAACGGGATCCACCACCAGTGGAACCCGGACACGGTCGGCATCCTCCAGCAGTCCGTCCGTTCGGGCGACTACGAGCGCTACAAGGAGTTCGCCGAGCAGATCAACAACCAGCAGGAGACGCTCCAGACCCTCCGCGGCCTGCTCGAGTTCGAGACCGAGGAACGGGAGTCGATCCCGGTCGAGGACGTCGAACCGGTTCACGAGGTCGTACAGCGGTTCTCGACGGCCGCGATGAGTCTCGGATCGCTCTCGCCGGAGGCCCACGAGAACAACTCCATCGCGATGAACCGCCTCGGTGGGAAGTCGAATACCGGCGAGGGCGGCGAACCGCCGGAGCGCTTCGGCACCGAAAAGGAGTGTACCGTAAAGCAGGTCGCGTCGGGCCGCTTCGGCGTCACCTCGCATTACCTCTCGGAGGCCGACGAACTCCAGATCAAGATGGCCCAGGGGTCGAAACCCGGCGAGGGTGGCCACCTGCCCGGTATGAAGGTCAACGAGATGATCGCACACGTCCGGTACGCGACCCCGGGTGTCGGCCTCATCTCGCCGCCGCCGCTCCACGACATCTACTCCATCGAGGACCTCAAACAGCTGATCCACGACCTGAAGGCGTCGAGTCCCGACGCCGACATCAACGTCAAACTCGTCTCCGAGGCGGGGATCGGTACCATCGCGGCCGGCGTCGCGAAGGCCAACGCCGACGTGGTCCACATCTCGGGCCACTCCGGCGGGACCGGTGCGAGCCCCCGTACCTCGATCAAGAACGCGGGTCTGCCGTGGGAACTCGGCCTCGCCGAGGCCAACCAGATGCTCGTCGAGACCGACCTCCGGGACCGCATCCGCGTCAGCGCAGACGGCGGAATGAAGACCGGCCGCGACGTCGCCGTCGCCGCGTTGCTCGGTGCCGAGGAGTACATCTTCGGGACGGCCTCGCTAGTCACGTCGGGCTGTGTGATGGCCCGGCAGTGTCACAAGAACACCTGCCCGGTCGGCGTCGCCACCCAGCGCGAGGAGCTTCGGAACCGGTTCCCGGGCGAACCCGAACACGTCATCAACTACATGACGTTCATCGCCCAGGAGTTCCGCGAGATCATGGCCGAACTCGGCTTCGAGAGCGTCGACGAGATGATCGGCCGGGTCGACCTGCTCGACCAGCGTACCGACGTCGACCACCCCAAAGCCAAGAACATCGACCTCTCGGAGGTTCTCTACGAGCCAGAGGGTGACCAGCACCGGAAGACCCGCGAACAGACCCACGAGGTCGACGAGCAGCTAGATCACGAACTGATCGAGGCCGCCGAACCAGCCCTCGACAGGGGCGAACCGGTCGCCGTCGAGACCGACATCTCGAACGCCGACCGTGCCGTGGGAGCGACCCTCGCCAACGCCGTCTCGACCGAGTACGGTGGCGAAGGGCTCCCCGAGGATTCGATCTCGGTCGACCTGCACGGGACGGCCGGACAGAGCTTCGGGGCGTTCCTCGCGGACGGCGTCTCGATGCATCTGACTGGAAGCGCCAACGACTACGTCGGAAAGGGACTCTCCGGCGGAAAACTCACCGTCTCGACGCCGCCGGAAGTCGTCTACGACCCCGCGGACAACATGGCCATCGGCAACGTCGCCCTGTACGGCGCGACTCAGGGCGAACTGTACGTCAACGGCATGGCGGGCGAACGCTTTGCCGTCCGAAACTCGGGCGTCAAGGCTGTCGTCGAAGGCGTCGGCGACCACGGCTGTGAGTACATGACCGGCGGCGTCGTCGCGGTGCTCGGCGATACCGGCCGGAACTTCGCGGCCGGGATGTCCGGCGGTATCGCCTACGTGCTCGATCAAGAGGGCGACTTCCCGGAGTCGGTCAACCGCGGAATGGTCTCGGTCGAACACGACCTGGAAGACGACGATATCCCGATGCTACGCCGACTGATCGAGAACCACGCGGCCTACACGGACAGCGAAAAGGCCGAGTGGGTGCTCGATAACTGGGACGACCTGCTCGATTCGTTCGTCAAGATCATGCCCGACGCCTACTCGCGTGTGCTCGAAGACGGCGCGGACGACGTCCGCGATACGCTCCCGTCCAGTGCAACGCCGGAGGCGACCGTAGCGGGCGGTCGGCTGGCTTCGAGCGACGACTGACTGACTACTCCTCGTTTTCGCAGAGCGTATTTTCGATCAGCGTCACCATTCCACGCCGCAACCGCTCGGATGCCGCCTGGCTCGATACGTCGAGTTCCTCGCCGACGCCCGCCAGTGACGTCTCCCGAGGAATGGAGAAGTAGCCGTTGCCCGCCGCGGCCACGAGCGCCTCCCGCTGCTGGTCGGTGAGTTCGTAGGGACACTCCGGTGGCTGGCGCTCCTGATCGTAGACTGCTTTGATGTCGATGGAGATCCCGGCGGCTTCACAGCGGTCGCACCAGTCGTTGAGCGACTCTCGGTCCGGAAACCGAATGCGGCCGGTCCAGCCGTTGCCCTCCGATGTTGCCTCGAGGACGACTCCGTCCAGTTCGACGGCTGCACGGTGGGCTTCGATATCAGGGTGCTGTGAGGAATAGACGATCCGATAGTATCTACCGTCCCGCGTCTTCGTGATCCGCTCCGGATCCTGAACGGTCGGGTCGTCGTCCAATCCCGCCTCGAAGGCCTCGAAGTCGCCCTCCCGCGCCCAGAAAAACTTCCGGGGCGGAACGGTATCCGTTGCAGTCATGTGATCTAACTGTACCGTCATGCGCGGTGCATCCGCCAGCGCCGACTGCAACATATAGCCGTCGAAGCG
>Ga0136562_100013_pt1 | contig 115422 bp, 120 predicted proteins | sample AntCluMetagen312_FD_104784 | JGI IMG/M metagenome (GOLD analysis project Ga0136562, IMG submission 104784) | Saline lake microbial communities from Club lake, Antarctica - Metagenome #312 | ecosystem: Environmental > Aquatic > Non-marine Saline and Alkaline > Saline | place: Antarctica: Club...
GACGAGCGTTTGCCGGCGCGACGTGAAAAGCGTCGATGTGCCGGCACCCGTATTTCGGGCCGTCTCCGTATAAATGCACTGTTCTGGCCACGGAGAACCCCTCGCCTGCTGGAGGGTATCGACGCCCGAATCGGTGGTCAGTGTCGACGGTCACGCCACGCGGGGAACTCCTCTCGAACGCCCCCAACGACGCCCGGATCGATCTCTGCGGTCACCAGCCCCGGCTGGTCGTCCGACGATGCGAGCGTCGTCCCCCAGGGATCGTACACCGTCGAACGGCCCAGGAGCGTCGCGTCGTCGAACTCCCCCGAACCGTTGACGGTAGCGACGTACTGCAGGTTCTCGATTGCCCGGGCCCGCGAGAGCGTCTCCCAGTGCTCGACCCGCGGGTACGGCCACGCGCTTGGTACGACGATCAGGGTCGCGCCCTGCTCGGCGAGGCGACGGAACTGCTCGGGAAAGCGGAGGTCATAGCAGGTCGTTATCCCGACCGAGAATCCCTCGAACTCGACGACGGTGTCGCGTTCTCCAGGGACGAGCAGTTCGGCCTCGGCGGAGTCGTAGCCGAAGAGGTGGCGTTTGCGATAGACGCCCTGCCGGCGTCCCTCCCGATCGAAGAAGACGGTCGTGTTTGCGAGTCCCGACTCGGCGGGCGTCTGTGCGGTTTCGGTGGCGGCCAGATCCTCGACGATGCTTCCGGCGACGACTCCGATGCCGTGCTCGGCGGCCGCGTCCGCTATCCGCGTCAGTGTTTCGCCGTCGAGCGGCTCCGCGAGTCGCTCGTAGACGTCGAACGCGAAGTAGCCGACGTTGAAAATCTCGGGAAGGGCAACGAGGTCTGCCCCCTTCGCCGCTGCAGTAGCGATGGCGTCCTCTGCGCGTCGCCGGTTCTCCTCGACGGCGGCGGCTTCGATTCCGAGTTGCGCCAGTGCGAGTTTCATTCTTCAGTTCCAGTATCGCTGCGGAGTGCGGCCTCCAGATTGTCCAGTTCGGCATCGAGGTTCTTCTCGAAGTAGCGCTCGACGCCCGGCAGTCGGCCATCGACAACGAAGCGGTTTACGACGCGGCTTCCCCCATCGATCGCTTCGATCTCGTGTTCGCCAGTGACCCGCATCAGTTTCGAGCGGCCGACGAACTTGACGTAGTTCGGCGGTTCGCGGGTCACGTCCTCCGTTTTGACGGCGGCAGTGCGGTTCACGAGCGGGATCGGAAGATCGACCTGCCACGTCGCTTTCCGGCCGTCGTCGTCGTTCACCGTGAATTCGGAGACGACACTGATCGCGCGAGCGCGTTGCTCCGGGCTGGCGATGAACTCCCAGACGCGCTCCGGCGGCACGGCCAACTCGAACGTACGCTCAACCCGGACGGTCATACAGTACTCTGACGACTACGGGGGTAAAAATCCGCTGGAAGCGGCGCCGCTAGCTGACCGTTACTCTCCAGGTCGTCGACCGTGCTCGTCCCCACTTCTCGATATCGACGTCCTCGGCCTTTTCAGCGAGTCTCGGAAGCCGCGATCCGACCTGTTTTGCCGTCAGTCCCAACGACTCGGCGATGTGTTTTGCTCTGAAGTATCCTTCGCCGCCGGAGGCGCTCTCGCGCAGGTACGAGACGATACGGCGCTCTTCCTCCGTGTATTCGGTCATCCTATCGCGCGCTAGGGTGGCCACGCGCTTAACACTTTTCGAGGAAGTATAATTCAGTCGTAGATCTGGATCGAGAGAACTACGAGCGCGCCGAAGACGAGCACTGCGGCAAACCCGAACGCGCCGACGAGTTGCGGCGCGAGCGAGGTCGCCCCGACATACATTACCGCCGCACTGATCGTCGCGAGAACACCGAACAGTATCGCGTAGCCGGTCCCTTTGTCCGTCGGTCCCGCCGACTGTGTAGACATGTATCGACGTTTCCACGGGGGGAACTTAGATCTTGCCAGATATCACCACGACCGTCGTCGCATCGGTGCTGACGGTCGGAGGTATACTCTCTTGTCGCCCTCGCAACCTCATCGGTCGGTAGCAAGCTATTTGATCGTCGTGTGCTCGGACTCCTCGTTCAGTGCGAGGTTAGCGGCGATCTCGGCGTTTCGCATCGCGTACTCGGCTGTCTGTTTGAGGCTGACGAGCACTTCCCGCACCTCGAGAAGGTTTTCGTTGTCCATCTCGGGGAGGTCAGCGAGGATCTCCGCCTCCCGATCGCCGATCTCGTGGAACCGTTTGCGGGCCTCGATCGTCTTGTCGTAGTCGCGCTCGACGGCACTTTCGACGCCGAGTTTGGTTAGCTCGTCGACGTCGTCGGTGAACTCGCGGATCCGTCGCATCGTATCGCTGTCTACCTCCAGAGAGTGGTCGTTGCTCTCCATGACGATCTCGGCGATGTCCTCGGCGTTGTCGGCAGTCAGTTCGAGGTTCTTCGCGATCGAACGGTAGCCGATCAGCGGGAAGCCGGATTCGAGTCCGATCGCCCGTGCGAGGTTGGGGTTCTGGTAGGCAGTGAAGATCAGACGGAGCAAGAGGACGAAGATCTTGTTGGCCTGCCGTTCGCGGTTCAGGGCGCGCTGTGCGAGGTCGGCGTTGCCGTGGGCGAGCGCCTTGATCGCCTCGCCACGCATCGTCGACCCGGTCGACTCCAGCCGTTCGAGCAGGTTGTCGAGCGTGAAGTCCTCGGGATCGACCGAACAGCGGATGGCGATGCTTTCGGGCGTCTCCTCGATCACGCCCAGTCCCATCAACTGCGTCTCGGCGCGGTAGACCGCGTTGATGTGGTCGCTCGACAGCGCGCCTTCCGTCTGGTCGATACGGATAACGCGCCGCCCAAGCACGTACTGGGCGACGATCGCTCGCTCGACGGCGTCGGCGTCGAGGTTGTCGGCTCTGATTATCGCTTCCGATTCGTCGGTGTTTGCCGACTCCGACAACACCGTTAGCGTCCCTTTACCACTCATTCGCAGCGATACTTCGTCGCCCTTTTCGACGTCGTGTTCGGACGCCCATTCCGCGGGCAACGTCATCGCGAGCGTCGATGGCCCGAGTCGCTGCACTTTTCGCGTTTCCATGCCCCCAGATAACATTGAAGTCACCTTAATCTTATCCATACGCACATCATTCCAGGTGATGTCATAATATATTCGACAGCGTCTTTATACAATATCCGGGGGCACAGCAGACCGCACCCGGCCTCACCGGACCTGCATCATCCGCCGCTCGAACCGGCCGACGCGTACTTTCGTCCAGCCACGTAGCGAGTCGTCGGCGGCCTCGTTTCCCGTATCGATGCGGAGCACGTCGAGATCGTCGAGTTTCGCCTTCGAGGCGACGACTTCGACCTCACAGCGTTCCAGCACCGCCGGCGAGATCTGGTCGTTCCCGCGGCCGAAAACGAATCCCTGTCCGCCGATCGGCGAGACGACAGCCACGTTCGACTCGCCCAGCGCCGCCAGGATTTCCGCCTCGCTCGCGTCCGAAGCGAGTACCTCACCCTCGGGCGCATCGCCGTCACGCCCGGTCGCGCGCCAGACGTCCACGCCGAGCGGCGAGCCATCGAACCCGAGTTCGCGTTTGATCGCCCCGAGCGTACTGCCGGGCCCGAGGACGTAGGTGGTACCGGGGTCGACGCTGTCCGCAAAGCCTGCCGCCAGGGTCTCGACGCTCCCACCGCCGATCTGTTTGCTGGCCTGTAGTTCGTCGGCGACCGGCACGGGCCGAACCGCGCGCAGTTCGGTCTCAACATCTCCACCGCGGTAGGCGTCCTCGTCGATGTCGTTTATCTCGCGGGGTTCGACTCGGTCGTAGGTCGCGGCGATGCGTCCGGCGTCCTTCGGTGTGACGCCGAACACCGACGAGTACACTTTGACACCGGCAGGGACGCCGAGCATCGGCGTCGCTACCTCCTGGCGATCCAGTACCTCGGCGACGTCGACCGCCGTGCCGTCGCCGCCCACGAATAGTACGAGATCGACGTTAGCTTCGAGGAAAGCCCGCACTGCCTCGCAGGTGTCGGTAGCGGTCGTCTCACCCGGTATCTCTCCTTCGGGCCGAGTGACGACCTCGGGATCGAAGCCAGCCTCGCGAGCGGCGTCGGCACCCATCACGCCACCGGCAGCGAGCAACTCGATATCCGAGTCGTGGTGCGCGAGGGACTCCAGGGCCGCGACTGCCCGGTCGAACGACCGCGGTTCGGCACCACGATCGATCGCCTCGTCGACCTTTCCGTCAGTACCCTTGAGTCCGACGCGCCCGCCCATTCCAGCAACCGGATTCACGACGACGCCGATACGACGCATGCTCCGACGTAGCGGGGCGACGGTTAAAAATACGGCTGTCGGTCACTCGGCGGGTGCCGTCGTTTCCGCTTCGACGGTCTCCGTCATATCGTCTGCGACGACGGCGTTCACCACGGCCCCGAGCAAGAGCAAGATTGCGCCGAAGTAGAGCCACGTCAGAAAGAGCAAGACGCCGCCGAGTATCCCGTAGGCCTCGAAACTAGCGGCGTAGGTGGTGTAGATCTGGAAGCCGATCTGCAGACCGATCCAGCCGATTGCGGCCACGACAGTTCCGGGTAGCGCCTTCCGAACGGTCATCGCTTTCGGCGGCATGACGTAGTACAGCGGCAGGAAAACGATCATCAATCCGACCAACAGGGCGACCAGACCAAACACGTCGACGAAGAGTGGGCCGACGATGGTCGCCCGCCGGATGAACGTCCCGACACCGATCATGACGACGATACCGAGACCGACCAGCACAAGGACGGTTAGCCCGTTCCGGATCTGACGGACCAGAGAGGTCGTGACATCCGATACGTAGATCCGGTCGAACGACGTGTCGACCGCCCGGAACACCTTGATCGCTGACCAGGCCAACCCGACTAAGCCGACGGCCGATGCACCAGTGCGTCCATCGGGGTTTTCCAGTGCACTGCTGACGAGCGACTCGCCTGACGAGGACAGTTGCTCCCCAACGAGGGAGACGATACGTTCGGCGAACGCCTCGCCGCCAACGAGCGATCCGATCGAGAGCGTCAACAGTAACAGCGGGACAACCGAAAAGAAGGCGTAGTACGCGATACTGGCGGCCAGGAACGTGACGTTGTTCTCACTCACCCCATCGATGACGGAGCGGACAGTCGCTTGCGCGTCCATATTCTACTATAGGAGTCCAAGGTAGTAAATCGGATGCAACAGAGGCTTCTCAAAGTTTAAGAGCACACGCCGGAAAGAGGCCGATATGACGCCGATCCCTCTCGAAGCCGGACTGCCGATCTGGGAGACCAGTCTCATCGTGCTCGGCGGGAGCATCCTGATAACGCTCGCATGGCTGTTGTCGCTGTTTCGGTAGCCGGCTACTCCGCTGCCCGAACGTCGACCCGCTCGTGAAGCCAGCGGGCCGCCGATTCGACGGCATCGGGGTCGGTTCCGGTAAGCTTCACCCGGACGTACTCGCCGGGATAGACGCCGACGCCGACGTCGAAGCGACCGCGTAGCTCCTCGATCCGGGCGAGCAGGGCGCTTTCAGGCTCGTCGATAGTGACGGTTCTGACGTAGCGTTGCTCGCCGACGAACTCGTCGGCGATGGACTCGAACATCCCGCGCATCTCGGCAGGGACGCCCGGCAGGACGTACACCTCCTCGTCGACGACACAGCCAGGTGCAACGCCGACCTCGTTGTGAAGCGGGCGCGCACCGGCAGGAATGTGACTCGTCCCCTCGGCCAGATCCTCGCGAGCGTAGCCGCCCTCCTCGACGATCCACTCCAGGGCTTCCTCGTTCGATTCGACCTCTCTGCCGTACGCGGCGGCGACGGCCTCCATCGTCATGTCGTCGTGGGTCGGACCCAGCCCACCGGTGACGATCAGGGCGTCGTACTCGACGCGATACTCGTTGACCACGCGGGCGATCTCGCTAACGCGGTCGGGGATAACCGTGATCCGTTCGACGTCGACGCCGCGCTCGTCGAGGCGCTCGCAGAGCCAGGTGGCGTTCGTGTTCGTCGTATCGCCCGACAGTATCTCGTCGCCGATATTGACTAGCGCGACGTTCATACCGCCTACTTGCGGCGTGGAGAATAAAAACGCGCCGGGAGCAGGAAAGGGGTCCGACCCTTCGACCCCCCACGGTCAGTCATCAGCCGCCGCCGCTTCCGGGTCGGCGAGGTCGGCCGGGTCCACTGACCCGAATCGGACGATCGGATCGAATCGTTCGATCGCAAAGCGGCTTCCGCCGGTGATGCCGCGAGCCTCGCTCTCTGCGAGGCGTCGGTCGACGAACCGCTCGGCGACCAGAGCCAGGCGACCGTCGCCCTCCTCGATCCGCTCCTGTGCCTGGGCGAGCAACAGACTGGCGGTGAACACGTCGAAGATGTAGTGCGCAAGCCGCTTGGCGGACAGTTGCGCGTACTCGCCGTCCTCCGCGGCAAGCGTCGCCGCGGCCGCGGTCAGATCGTGGAACTCGTCGGTGACGGTCGCAACGCTGTCGGCGAGCGCGGGATGCGAGACGGCGTCGAGACGCTCCTGTACGACCGCGGCGAAGGGGTCGAACGCGTCCTCACGGTCGAGCGCGCGCAGCACGTCGAGCGAGAGGATGTTCTCGGTCCCCTCCCAGATCGGCAACACCTGTGCGTCCCGCAGGAGTCGGTTCGTCACGAAATCGTTGACGTAGCCGTTGCCGCCCTGGATCTCCATGCCGTAGGAGGCGGTATCGACCGCCAGCCGACCCGTCCGAAGCTTCGCGATGGGAGTCAGCAATCGCATCAGCCGGTAGGCTTCGTCCTCGGACTCGCCCGCCCGCCGGGCCGTGACGTGCTCGGAGAACAGCCGCGCAGTTTCGAATGTAAACGCCGTCGCCGCCTCGTGATCGACCGCCATGTCGACGAGATCCTCGCGCATCAGCGGGTACTGATCGATGGTCTCGCCGAACGCTTCCCTGTTCGCCGCTTTCACTTTGCTCTCCAGGAGCACCCGCCCCATGATCCCGCAGGCCGCGGCAGCGTTCGAGAGCCGTTCGAGGTTCAGCATCTGTGCCATCTGCTTGAACCCGGCCTCCTCCTCGCCGACGAGGAACGCCTTCGTCCCGTCGAGTTCCACCTCGCCGGTCGGAACGCTGATCGTGCCGAGTTTGTCCTTCAGCCGCCGGTAGCGCTGATCGTTGAGACCGTCCTCCACGGTGGCGTCCGACCGTTCGGCCCGCCGCTCCTTCGTCAGAACACTCTCGCCGTCCCCGTGGGGTACCAGAAACATCGAGAGCCCCTCGGTTCCCGCCGGCGCGTCCTCGGTGCGGGCAAGTGCGAGCGTCCCCTCGGCGTCGATGTTCGAACAGAACCACTTCTCCCCCGTGAGCCGCCAGCATCCGGCGGATTCGTCGTACGTTGCGGTCGTCTCGGTTGCGCCCACGTCGCTGCCGCCCTGCTCCTCGGTCAGGAACATCGCGCCCTCGATCAGGTCGTCGTACTCGCGGCTGGTAAGCGCCGAGAAGTACTCGGTAAGGTCACCGTCGTCGAACCGTTCGAGGACGAGCGCCGCGCCGCCCGTCATGGCGACGGGACAGGCGAGTCCCGGATCGCTGTACGAAAGCAAGTAGAGCATCCCGAGGTTGTGGCTCATCGGCATCGGTTCGTCCCGTCCTGGGGGTGTCTGGAACACGTCGGCGACGACCCCCGAGCCATAGGCTAACTGTTCGTTCTCGAACTGCTCGGCGACGTACTCGACCCGGTTCACGATATCGCCGTATCTGCCGTGTGACTGCAGTTCGGGGCCGTGGTCGTCGACGTAATCGGCGTTGTCGGCGATCACCTGTCCCGAGGCCGCGCCGAAGGCCGAGAGCCGTGGCTGGGCCCACTCGAACTCGTCCTCGTCGTAGACCCGCTCCAGTTCGCGCCGGAGCGTCCCGTCGAGTTCCCAGTAGTTCAGATTCCGTCCCCGGTCGTAGACGCCGTAGTCGAACCCGTCGGTCATGGCCGACAGTTCCTCACGGACGATCATAATAGTATCTCGGCTTGCAGGTGCTGCAACTGCCCTCCCGTTTGTGGCTGGCGATCAGGAGTTCGGATCGGTCTTCTCGATGAGCGGGTGCTGGACGTAATCGTTCACTGAGATATCGTCGAGTTCATCGAGGCCGGCGAGTCGCGCGGTTTCGAGAAAGCCGAGTTCGTCGACCTCCTCGGGCGAAACCGACAGGACGTATGCCTGCATCCGGTCGATGCCGACTCCGTCCGCCGCGCACGCCCTGTGGTGGCCGTCGATAATCACCATCTTTTCTCCGTACGAGACGACGATGATCGGCTCTGCAAGTCCGTTTCTGAGTTCGTACTTGCGTCCCTCGAGTTCGTCAGCGTACACCTCCTGTTGGGTCGGGATCAGTGAGGCAACCTCGACCTCTCGCTCGGTGACGTCGGCGTCGACGCCATGAGTCTGTTCGAGTATCCCGCATGTGCTCTCCACCTTCGCGGGCGTGGTCCGTTCGATCTGACTTCTGACGGCATCACCGTTCGAGAAGACGCCGAGCAGTACGCCATCCTCGTCGACGACCGGGAGGAACTGGTGGCCAGTCCGGAAGATGACGCGAGCAGCGTCCTCTATCGTCATCTCGGGGCGGACGACGACGAGTTCGCGGCTCATCACTTTTTTGACATAGGTGTCGCCAGGGATTTCCAGGAGGTCGGGCGCGCCGACGAACCCCAGTAGCTGACCCTCCTCGTCACAGACCGGCAGGCCACCGTACTGTGTCCCTGCTTTCAGTCGGTCGACGACGTCGGCGACCCACGCGTCCGGACCGACGGTGTTCACGTCGGTGGTCATGTACTCGTCGACGCGAATCTCGTCGAACTCCATCAAAGTCATTGCAACCCTGGTGGCGGTTCGTCGTCGTCGAACTCGTCGGGTTGCTCGACGTTCAGGCCCAACTCTTCGCGTTTCTTCTGGATCTGTTGGATCTGCCGGTTGTAGTAGAAGTAGCCCCCGAGGGCGATTACGGAGAGCACCGCGACGGATCCCCAGAAGAAATACTGGTTCCGTGCGTTGTAGAACTGCACTGAGATAGCCGACGAGACGTCGTCCCAGACGAGGTGGGTGCGACCGTCGATCTCCTGGCTCTCGGCCCCTCGCGGGCTGACGTGACCGATGAGGAAATCGCCGGCCTCGTAGCCCTCGGGTAGCATGACGCGGTAGGAGCCGGAGACGTAGGCAGGCTGGCTCAGCTGTTTCGACTCCGCGTTCGCGGTGAAGGCGAGTTGGCCTTCACTGTCGTCGGGCAGAGTCACGACGGTGCTTTCGTCGCCGTACTCGACATCCAGATCGGAGCCGTTGACGAACTCGCCGTCACCGGATCGGTACTGCACGGCCCGGATCCGGACGGGACTGTCGGACGTGATTCCGCGCTGGTAGAGCGTTAGCTGATCCTGTCCGGTGACGTTGTAGACTGCCCTGTACTCGCTATCGCTGATGAAGCCGCCGGCCTCGTAGATATCGATGACGACGTCCTCCTCGGTGTCCCAGTCGTACTCGGCTTCCTCGTCCAGTTCGTCGTCGGAGATGCCGCTCCCGAAACACCCGGCGGTAACCGCGAGCAATGCGACGACAACTGTAGCGACGGCCAGACGTCGGTTCATTATGACGTTATGGGACGACTGCGCGCAGTTCGGAGGGGAGATAGCCGCCGATGCTGGAGAGCAGTCCGGGGGGGTCTGTCGATTCGGGGCAGACGATACTCTGTTCGAGCAGGCCAAGCCGTTCGACGGTGATGATGTCCTGTGCGTGACCGGCACGGTTGACGGTCGCCCGTACCTCTGCACGGGTCGCGCTGTTGACGTTGACACGACCGTCGCCGCGGGTCCACTCGTAGAGGCGGTCTATCTCCTCGTCAGCGAGTCGTGGCGACGACTCGTCGTAGACGAACCGGAGCGGCATGTGCTGGACGAGTCCGAACCGTTCGCGAACCTGCTGGGGGCTCCCGCGGCCGAGGTCGATGTTCTCCGCCGGGATCCGGATTTCGCGACCGGCGTCGAGCACGAAGCCGTCGTCGTTCCAGCCTTCGAGCGTTCCGACGTAAATCTCGCCCTCCTCGAACGAGTCGGTGATCTGTCCCCACTCCTCGGCGAGGACGTTCCGGGCCGCCACGGCGTCGGGCCCCTCTATCGTGACCGAGGGGAAGTCGTCGTGGCGAATGCCGATCTCGAACTCGACATCGAGGTCGCCGATGTCGTTGTTGACGAGCGATCGCAGTGAATCGAGCGCTCTGTCCCGCGCGTCGCCGCTGATGTACAACTTCGTTGCGAGAACGACCATCAGGCCTCTACCTCGGTTTCGAGGTTCAGTTCGTCGCGGAGGTCATCGAGTCGCCGATCCATCGCGTCGACCAGGTGGGTGTTCTCCATCGCGTCGAGCGGTGAGCCACATTCGGGGCACTCGAAGCCGAAGTCCATCGCTTCGCCGAACTCGAACCGGATCGAACAGACCTCACAGAGATAGAACTCGTGGTTTCGCTCGTACTCCCGGCGGTCGTCCAGTGCCTCGTACAGTCGGTGCATCTCCTCTTGTAGGTTCTCCGGAATCTTGTCGTACTCGAAGGTCCACAGATAGGTCAGCCAGCCGGAATCCTCGTCACGGAGTCGCCGATAGGTCGCCAGGTCGTTCTCGTAGAGAATAAACAGGGCCCGGCGGACATCGTTGAGTTCCATGTCGAGTTCCTCGGCTAGCTCTTCGTCGGTCACTTCGCCGTCCGGGGGTGCCGCGGCGACTGGCATCCCCTTCGGGCCGACCAACTCGTGTAGGTACTTCTGGATGACGGGATCCTCGAGGAGCTCCTCAAAAGCCATTGTTATAGGTGGAACGGCCTGTGAGTTTAAAAGTACTGCTGTCGGCGTCGGTCAGGCGTCTGCCTGCCACTTCCGGATCCGATCCGCGCTGACGCCGTCGATCTCGTTCGCCACGTCGTCGGGCTCGGCCCCGGTCAGGTCGTCGATGCTTTCGATGCCCACCGTCGCAAGCTTCTCTGCGGTCTTCGTTCCGAGTCCGTCGAGCGCCTCCAGATCGCTTCCGGACTCGCTCTCACGGGCCTGATATTCGCGGTAGTTACAGATCGGACAGCCGAGTTCCCACGGTTCGTCGTCGTTGTGGACGAGTAGTTCCGGCAGGTCGTGCTCCTCGCAGTACTCGTCGGTGACTTCGATCTCGCCACGCCGTGGTAGGGGAAGCGAGTAGTCACAGTCGGGATAGCGGTTACAGCCGACGAGTCTGGAACCGTTCCGGAGCTGTTTGATGACGAGTTCGCCGTCGTGGTCCGCTGCGGCGGTTTCACCGCCTCCGTCTCGCGACGACTCTGTCGTCGCGCTTTCGCCACACTCGGGACAGTCACCGATGACCGGCCCTTCACCCGCCTCGTCAGCCTTGCACTGTGGGCAACCGTGGACGAACGTACTCCGCCCGGCGAGCATCTTGACGTGGTTCAGACCGTGCTCCTCGCAGACGTCGTCGAGGATGAGCGGCTTGCCCGTACTCGGCAGTGGGAGCGTGTACTCACACTCGGGATAGCCGTCACAGCCGATAAAGGAGGAGCCACCGCGACTCCGGCGAAGCAGGAGGTCTTCGCCACATTCGGGGCAGGAGCCCAGCCGTTTGTCGGCCTTCAGCGACTCCTGAAGATGGTCGCCGATCTCCTCCCGGGAGTCGGTGAGATCCTCGAAGACGTGTTCGAGCATCTCGCGCGATTCGGCGGTCACGTCATCGATCGTCGCCTCACCCTCCGCGATGGCGGTCATATCGGCTTCGAGTTCGCTCGTCATCTCCTCGCTGACGACGCGGTCGGCGTACTCCTCGGCGGCTTCGACGACTGCCATCGCCAACTGTGTCGGCCGCGGCGGGTCGTTCTCGATGTAGCCGCGGTCGTACAGTTTCTCGATCGTGTGGTGGCGGGTCGACTTGGTCCCGATACCGAGTTGCTGCATCGTCTCGATGAGCCGGGACTGGCCGTAGCGACGTGGCGGTTGGGTCTCTTTTTCCTCGATACGGCTGTCGACGATTTCTAGCTGTTCGCCCTCGTCGAGGTCGGGGACGTAGTTCTCGCTCGTGCTGAGGTACGGATAGACGTCGTGATAGCCCGCTTCGAGCAGGCGTTTCCCGTTGGTCTTGAACGTCACCGCCTCGGTGTCGTGGGGCAGGGAGACGTCGACCTGCCCCTCGAGTTCGGAGACGACTTTGAGATGTTCCCAGGTCGCGGCCTCGGCGAGCGTGGCGAAGAAGCGCCGAACGACGAGTTCGTAGATCTCCCACTCGTCGTCGGAGAGGTCGCTCTTTTTGGGGAGTTCGTCGGTCGGATGGATCGGCGGGTGGTCGGTCGTCTCCTCGTCGCCCTCGGTCGGTTCGATGGCATCTAGCTCCAGCAGCGATTCGGCCCCCTCGCCGAACGTATGGTGGCCGACGAACGAATCCAGTAGCGCCTCGGGATCGAGGTCGTCCGGATAGACCGTGTTATCGGTCCGTGGGTAGGTCATATAGCCCGCTGTGTAGAGGTCCTCGGCGATGCTCATGGCCCGTTGTGCGGAGTAGCCCACCGATCCGGCCGCACTGATGAACTGAGTCGTGTCGAACGGTGTGGGCGGCGTGTCAGTGCGGGTCCGGCGTGAGACGCTATCGACCGAGACGCTCCCGTCGTCGACGGCGATCCGATCGTGGATCGCTTCGGCGACCGGCCCGTCCCAGACACGTTCGGCCTCGTTGCCGTCCTCGTTGCGGTAGAAGTACTGGGCCTCGAACGCGGAGCCATCCTTCTCCAGATCGGCGAAGAGCTCCCAGTACGATTCGGGATCGAACGCCTGAATCTCGCGCTCGCGGTCGACGATCAGTTTCAGCGTCGGCGACTGGACGCGACCGACCGATATGAAGTCCTGGCCGAGTTGGCGCGCCGACAGCGAGAGAAAGCGTGTGAGCGCCGCTCCCCACATCAGGTCGATGACCTGTCTGGCTTCGCCCGCGGCCGCCAGATCGAAGTCGAGTTCTTCCGGCTCTGCGAAGGCGTTCTGCACCTCGTTTTCCGTGATCGACGAGAACCGAACGCGGTCGATCGGCACCGACTCGTTGACCTCGCGGACGAGTTCGTAGGCCTCCTTGCCGATCAGTTCGCCCTCGCGGTCGTAGTCAGTCGCAATCGTCACGCGGTCGGCCCGACGTGCGAGCGAGCGAAGCGAGGCGACGATCGATTCCTGCGTCGGACGTTTCTCGACGTCGGCGTCGATCAGTTCGACCGGTTCGACGTCGCGCCAGTCGCTGTACTCCTCGGGGAAGTCGACGCCGACGACGTGGCCGGAGAGCCCGACACATCGTTTTCCGCCCCACTCGTAGACGTTGACGCCGTTCTGTCGCGAAGACGACGCAGTTCCGCCGCTGAGAATATCGGCGATCCGACGCGCTGCGTTGTTCTTCTCCGTGATTATCAGTTCCAAGTAAACCACCTCCGACACCTGGGTGCCGGTCGTTGTCAGGAATAGGACAACGCTGCTGGTAAAGCTTTCGGGGTGAAGAATCGCAGTACTCCATCGGGGTCGACGGCTCGGCAACTACTCTTCGTCGAGCAGATGAACGATTCCGCTCCCCTCGACGAGAACGGTGAATCCGGCGTAAGTAAACGAGACGCGGAGGTCGGAATCGGAACTGCTCATACAGAGCTGGTTGAGTGCCTCCGGATCGACCGCCTCGTACAGTGGCGGCAGTTCGAGCGGATCACGGCCGTCGGTTTCAGCGACGAGCGAGATGATCGCTTCAGCGGTGGAACCGGGCGTATCGGGTTCGAAAATCGCCTTCGGGCCTTCAGCAGCGAGCGATGACCCATCGAGTGCCGGTTCGGAACGGTCTGTAGAGAACTCGTGGAAGCTCTGTTTGTCCATACACACTCTGCAAGACGCACGAACTTGAATCATACCCCTCGTTATTAGCGCCCGACATGTTTGAATCGATAAAAATTCCCGGCTGCGGGCGGGCACAACGGAGGGTAGAGTGCCTCGAATACCCGATCCTAGTCAAATGATTACTTATCCAACTGTTTCCGTAGTAGCTGATTGACGGTCCCGGGATCGGCGCTTCCGCCAGTCGCTCCCATCACCTGTCCGACGAGGAAGTTCAGCGCATCCTCCTGACCGTCGTGGTAGTCCCCGACGGCATCGGGATTCTCGTCGATCGCGGCCGAGACCGCTTTCGCGACCGCGTCGTCGCCCGTCTTTTCGAGACCCTCTCGCTCGACGATCGTATCCGGATCGTCGCCCTTGTCGAGCATCGACCGGAGTACGACCTCCTCGGCGTTCTTGGACGTGATCTCGTCCTCGTCGACGAGTTCGATCAGTCGCGTAAACTCGTCGAGTCGAGCCTCGATGTCGGTGATGGCCATGTCCCGGTAGTGGAGTTCGCCGAGCAGGTTGTCGGCAACCCACGTCGCTGCCAGATCGGGGTCGAACGCCGAGGCGACGTGTTCGTAGAAGTCCGCAACCTGTTTCGTCGAGGTGAGTTTGCTCGCGGCCTCTTCGCCGAGGCCGTACTCCTCTCGGAAGCGCTCACGCCGGGCCGCGGGCAGTTCGGGGATGTCGATCCGCTCTTTCCAGTCCGACACTCGCAGCGGCGGGAGGTCGGCTTCCTCGAAGTACCGGTAGTCCTTCTCCTCCTCTTTCGAGCGCATCGAGACGGTGATCCCCTTGGACTCGTCCCAGTGGCGGGTCTCCTGCTCGACGCCGCGCCCGCGCTGGATCGCGTTGCGCTGGCGAGTGACCTCGTAGGCCAGCGCTTTCTCCGCGCCCTTGTGACTGGAGATGTTCTTGACCTCCGTGCGGTTGGCCGCCGCGAGCGCCTCGTCGCTGATCTCGCCGTCGGCGTCGCGCTCGTCGGCTTCGATCAGCGAGATGTTTGCGTCCACGCGGAGACTGCCGTCGCGCGTGCTGTCGAAGACAGCGAGATACTCCAGTACCTCCTCCATCTTCGCGAGGAACGCCCGGACCTCGTCGGGGCTCCGGAAGTCCGGCCGCGTGACGATTTCGAGCAGCGGGACGCCCGCGCGGTTGTAGTTGACCAGCGTGTAGTCGGCCGTGTCGATCGAGCCGCCGACGTGCTGGAGGCTGCCGGGATCCTCTTCGAGGTGGGCGCGCTCGATACCGATGGCGCGGCGGTCGCCCTCGACGGTGACCTCTAGCTCCCCGCCCTGACAGATCGGCTCGTCGTACTGGGTAATCTGGAAGTTCTTCGGCAGGTCGGGATAGAAGTAGTTCTTCCGGTGAAAGCGCGTCTCCTCGGGGATCTCCGATTCGAGCGCCTTGCCGACCTTGACGGCGGCTTCGACGGCCCCCTCGTTCAGTACCGGCAACGCGCCGGGGAGCCCCAGACAGACGGGACAGGTGTTCGTGTTCGGGCCGCTGTCGTCGGCGTCGGTCGAACAGCCACAGAAGATCTTCGTCTCGGTTTCTAGCTGGACGTGGACCTCCAGTCCGATTACGACGGTGAGGTCGGCGTCCTGCTGGGTCGCCTGCGCAGTCATTGCGAGTCGGTTCGGGGCCCGACTGCTAAAGGCTAACGACACCGAAACGCCTCGGCGCGTGGGCGAGCGCCGCCGCCGCGTCGACCGATCCACAACCTATTTGCACGCCGACCTGATCCGTTTCGGTATGAGCGACTCGAATCCGACCGATATCCCGTTCGGACTGTCGCCGACACAGCTCCAGTCGCTCGGACTGGTGCTGTTCGGCATCGGTTTCTTCTCGCTAATACTGTACTTCGCCGAGGACGTCACGCTGAACAATGCCCTGTGGATCGTCCTGTTCGTGTTTACCGGCGGGATCATGATCGGGTACGGCTCGGCGAAACACAACCCGGACGGCTGGTAACGCACGCGAACTACGTATTTCTCATCAACGAACTGTCCATTGTCTGACGCGGATTTATGAGGCCGGGGCGTTCCTGTCATTAATATGTCGAACGAGCGTGTAGAGGAACTCGAAGCAACGGTGTCGGAGCTGGAATCGACGATCCGCGGGCTCACCGAGGAGCTAGTGGAGACCAAAGAGCGCGTCCGAATGCTCGAAAACGAACTGGATCCCCAACCCGCGAGCACCGTCGGCCCAGCAGACCGGGACGACGACGGGGCCGAGCCCGAGTCCGAAGCCGCACCGGAGGACGTCAAGGAAGCCGCAGCCGAAGCCGATAAGGGAGATGAGGACAACGCTGAGGACGAACCGGACGACTCCGGGCTGGGCGACGACATCATCGTCGCCTGAGCCGGACCGTCACGTCCGCGTCATACATCATGCATATACAAGAGCTCGTACTGGACAACTTCAAGAGCTTCGGCCGGAAGACGCGGATCCCGTTCTATCAGGACTTCACGACCGTTAGCGGCCCGAACGGTAGCGGCAAGTCGAACATCATCGACGCCGTACTGTTCGCGCTCGGCCTGGCTCGAGCCCGTGGCATCCGCGCGAAGAAACTGACCGACCTGATCTACAATCCCGGCTACGAGGACGGCGAGGCCGCTGCCGGGCCGAACGAGGCCAGCGTCGAAGTCGTGCTGGACAACTCCGACGGGACGCTGGTCCGGAACCAGGTCGTCAACGCAGCGGGATCCGAAGACGTCGGCGACATCGAGGAGATCACGATCCGCCGGCGCGTCAAGGAGACCGAAGACAACTACTACTCCTACTACTACCTGAACGGTCGCTCGGTAAACCTCTCGGACATTCAGGACCTGCTCGCACAGGCCGGCGTCACGCCGGAGGGGTACAACGTTGTCATGCAGGGCGACGTGACCGAGATTATCAACATGACGCCCCACCAGCGCCGGGAGATCATCGACGAGATCGCGGGCGTCGCGGAGTTCGACGCGAAAAAGGAGGACGCCTTCGAGGAACTCGAAGCCGTCGAGGATCAGATCGACGAGATACAGCTACGGATCGACGAGAAAGAAGCCCGCCTCGACCAACTGAGCGAGGAACGGGAGACCGCCCTCGAATACCAGTCCCTCCGCGACGAAAAAGAGGAGTACGAGGGGTATCTCAAGGCCGCAGAACTGGAGGACAAACGCGCGGATCTGGCAGGCGTCGAGAGCGAGATCGAGGACCTCGAAGGCGAACTCGAAACGCTCCAGCGCGAACTCGATGAGCGGCAGGGCCGCGTCGTCAGGCTAGAAGAGGATCTGGACGATCTGAACGCCGAGATCCAGCGGAAAGGCGAGGACGAGCAGCTAGAGATCAAAAGTGAGATCGAGGGGATCAAAGGCGACATCGCCCGGCTGGAAGACAAGATCGAAGCGACCGAAGAGAAACGCGAGGACGCGGAGAACAGTCGTCGTGAGGCCTTCGTCCAGATCGACCGTAAACAGGAAGAGATCGACGAACTCGAAGGGAAGATCCGTGAGACGAAGGTCACGAAGTCCTCGATCGCCGCCGATATTCAGGCCAAAGAGTCAGAACTGGCCGAGGTCGAAGCCGAAATCGATGCGATCGACACCGAGTTCGACGAACTGAAGGAGGAACTCGCGGAGCGTAAGGAAGCCCGGGAGTCGATCAAGGAAGAGCGCAACGAACTCCAGCGCGAGAAGGACCGCCTGCTTGACGAGGCACGTCGGCGCTCGAACGAGATCGCCGAACTCGAGGGCGAACTCGACGACGCCGAAGAGCGGATCCCGGAGCTAGAAGCCGAGATCGCCGATCTGGACGACGAACTGCGGAAGGCCAAGACCAACCGCTCGAACATCCAGGAGGTCGTCGACGACCTGCGACGGGAGAAACGTTCGACGCAGGAAGAGCTCTCGGAGATCGAAGACGAGATTCAGGCCAAACAGCAGGAGTACGCCGAACTCGAAGCCCGTGCCGACGAGAGCGGCGACTCCTCGTACGGCCGCGCCGTCTCGACGATTCTCAACGGTGACCTCGACGGGGTTCACGGCACGGTCGGCCAACTCGGCGGTGTCGCCAAAGAGTACACGACGGCGTGTGAGACTGCAGCGGGCGGTCGGCTGGCGAACGTCGTCGTCGACGACGACGGTATCGGCCAGCAGTGTATCGACTACCTCAAATCGCGCAACGCGGGGCGGGCGACCTTCCTCCCGATGACGGAGATGCACAGTCGAAGCCTGCCTTCGAAACCGTCGGATCCGGGTGTCGTCGACTTCGCGTACAACCTCGTCGACTTCGATTCCGACTACTCGGGCATCTTCTCGTACGTACTCGGTGACACGCTGGTCGTCGAGGATATCGATACCGCCCGGGAGTATATGGGCGACTACCGGATGGTGACGCTATCGGGCGAACTGGTCGAAAAAAGCGGCGCGATGACCGGTGGCTCGACGAGCGGTTCGCGGTACTCGTTCACAAAGAGCGGCAAAGGACAGTTAGAGCGGGTCGCAGAGGAGATCAATCGACTACAGGACGAGCGTGCCTCGCTCAAAGAGGACGTCCAGTCGGTCGAAGAGCGCCTCGACGATGCCCGGGATCGACAGACGAAAGCGGCCGATCAGGTCCGCTCGATCGAGACGAAGATCGAATCGACCGAGACCGAAATCGAGGAGACGCGGGCCGAAATCGAGCGCAAGGAAGACCGTCTCGACGAACTCCGCGGCGAGCGCGAATCCGTCGACGAGCGGATGACCGAGATCGAAAGCGGGATCGACGGGCAGGAGACCGAACTGGCCGAGGTCGAGGCCGAAATCGACGAACTGGAGGCCGAGCTAGCGGATTCGCGGATCCCGGAACTGACCGCCGAGATCGAGGCGATCGAAGCCGAAATCGATGACCTGGAGGATCAGCAGGACGACCTCGACGCCGACCTCAACGAGTACCAGCTAGAGAAAGGGTACACTGAAGATGCCATCGAGGAACTGCAGGAGACCGTCGAGACGGCACAGAACCGCAAAGCCGAGTGTCAGGAGGACATCGCCGAGTACGAGGAACGTATCGAGGACAAAGAGAGCGCGCTCGAAGCGAAGCGCCAGGAGGTCCTCGAACTTGAGGACGAACTCGCCGATCTCAAAGACGAACGTGAAGACCTCAAAGACGAACTCCGGGAAGCAAAGTCGGCGCGCGACGAGCGGGCCGACGACGTGACCCGCGTCGAGAGCAAGCTTTCGGAGAAACGCGAGGCCGCAGAACGCCTCGACTGGGAGATCGACGAACTCGAAGCGGCGGTCGGCGAGTACGACCCCGCGGAGATCCCCGATCACGACGAAGTGACCGAGACCGTGGACCGACTCGAAGCCGAGATGGAGGTGCTGGAACCGGTCAACATGCTGGCCATCGAGGAGTACGACGACGTGGAGGCCGCACTCGACGAACTACAGGCGGGCAAGGAGACGCTAGTCGAGGAACGTGACGGGATCGAGGAGCGCATCGACTCCTACGAAGCCCAGAAGAAGGCGACCTTTATGAACGCCTACGAGGCAATCGACCGGGAGTTCCAGGACATATTCAGTCGGCTCTCGAACGGCACCGGCAACCTCCATCTGGAGGACGAGACTGATCCGTTCGACGGCGGGATGACTATGAAGGCCGAACCGGCCGACAAGCCGATCCAGCGCCTCGACTCGATGTCCGGGGGCGAGAAGTCCCTGACCGCACTCGCCTTTATCTTCGCAATCCAGCGGTTCAACCCCGCACCGTTCTACGCACTCGACGAAGTCGACGCCTTCCTCGATGCCGCGAACGCCGAGCGAGTCGGCGAGTTGGTCGACGAACTCGCGGGCGACGCGCAGTTCATCGTCGTCTCGCACCGCTCGGCCATGCTCGACCGCTCCGAACGGGCCATCGGCGTCACGATGCAGGACGACAACGTTAGCGCGGTCACCGGGATCCAACTCGGCGATCTAGATGGCGACGTCGAGGTGAGTGCGGATGACTGAGGAGGACGTCCCGCTGGATATCACCGGTCACGACTCCGGGGTAGGCGAATCCGGCCTGCCGGAGGACCTGACTGGCGACGGGAGTGACGAGGAGGTCGAACCGGTCGAACTGCTCGTCGGGATGGCAGAGGACGGCGAGATAGATCCGTGGGATATCGACATCGTCGCGGTCACCGACAAGTATCTCGACCGACTCGACGAAGCGGACCTGCGAACCTCCGGGCGGGCGCTCTTTTACGCGAGCGTTCTGCTCCGAATGAAGGGCGACCGACTGCTCGACGGCCCGCAGGAAGACGACCCGGAGCCCGAGCCCTGGGAGACGGCGTTCGAGGAAGCGCCCGCCGAGGATTCCGGCGGGGTCGACCCCGTCGCGGGACTGGAAGCCGAGATGGAGCGTCGACTCGACCGGAAGAGCGCGCGTGGCAACCCCGAGACGCTGGACGAACTGGTTCGAGAACTCCGGGAAGCCGAGCGGGATTCGTGGTGGAAAGAGTCCCGCGAGTACGACACGAGCGGTTCCCCACAGGGGTTCCAGCGCGGGACTCAGACCCTCGATTACCACTCCGGAGACGATTTCCGCGCCGACGAGGAGCCGACTGAGGCCGATGTAACGAGCAACACCCACGGCGAGGATATCGAGACGGTCATCGAGGACGTCCACGGCGTCCTGCGCGAGCAGTACGAGGCGGGCCGTGCCGAGGTGCTCTACGCCGAGATTGCGACGGCCGGCGGGAGCCGCGTGATGACGTATCTCTCACTGCTGTTCCTGGCGAACCGCGGACACGTCCGGCTACAGCAGGACGAACTCTTCGGGGATCTGTGGGTGAGAGATCCGAACGCCGCGACGGGAAGCGAGGAAGCGGTGGCGGACTGAGACTCAGGCCAGTCGCCAGCGACTTTCCTCGTCGTCGGTCGTCCCGGCGTGTTCGATCTCGTCCCGGCGCTCCATCTCGGTGAGGACCTCGTCGAGGCGTCCGGGCTGGGCGATCTCCATTTCGATCCGGTCGACATCGTGGTACGCCGAGAGGTAGTGGCGTAGCGCCTCCTCGTCGAAGGTATCCTGATCGGCTTTCTCCATGACACCCGTGAGTAGATCGATCATGTCCTCGATGAAGTTCCACGGGTAGACGACCCAGGCCCACTCTTCGAGTTGCTCGCCGACGAAGTCGGGCTGGAACTCGCTGGTGCCCAGTAGCTGGAGGGTCGCCGTGCGGACCTCGCCGGGGTTGCGCTCGGTGACGTACTCTTCGGCGCGCATGATCGAGCCGCCGGTGTCGGCGATGTCGTCGATGATCAGTACGTCCTTGCCCTCGACACTCCCCTCGGGCATCGGGTAGCGGACCTGCGGCTCGTCCGCTTTCTGCCCGGTGCCGACGTAATGCTCCATCTTCAGGCTAGCGAGGTCGTCAAGTCCGAGGAAGTCACAGAGACATCGGCCGGCGAACCAGCCACCGCGGGCCAGCGCGACGACTATGTCCGGTTCGAACTCCGCGGCCTTGATCTCATCACTGACCTTGCGACAGAGGCCGTAAATGTACTCCCAGTCCGTTATCGTGCAGTTGAACTCGTCCGGAAGATCGGACATCGGTATCACCTGAATGGTCTCGTCGCAGTATCTAAAGCGATTGGGTTTGGTCCGGCCGTCTCGACTGGGGGTCGCGGCGTCACCACTAATGCAGTGCTCCCCATGGGTGCTGACATGAACGACGAAGAGACGGTCGAGGTCAGTCTGGTCGATGCGTTCACCCGGGAGCCACTCGCCGGCAACGCTGCCGGTGTCGTCAGGGCAGCCAACGACCTGGGCGACGAGCAGATGCAATCGATCGCCCGCGAGCTATCGGTGAGCGAGACGGCGTTCGTTCTGGAGAGCACCGACGCCGACCGTGCGATCCGCTATTTCACGCCGCAGGAGGAGGTCGACCTCTGCGGGCACGCGACGGTTGCGACGCATGCACGACTGGTCGAGACCGGTGCGATCGATCCGGGCACCCACTCGCTCGCGACGAACGTGGGCGTCATCGACGTCGAGGTGACCGAAGACGGCGTCGTCTGGATGGGCGGCGACTCTCCGACGGTCCAACCCGTCGAAGTCGGCTACGATCGGCTGTCCGACGCGCTGGGTATCGACGAAATCGCGCTGAGTGAACCCGGCGTCGAGTTACCGGTGGCGGTCGCCTCAACGGGTGAACCGTTCCTCATCGTTCCAGTCACGTATCTGCAGCCATTGCTGAGCGCCGACCCCGACGACGACGCCATCGATGCGATCTGCGAGGAGGTCGGGGCGACCGGTATCTACGCGTTCACGTTCGACGCGCTGGATCCCGATTCGACGTTGCATGGCCGGGCGTTTGCATCGCCAGTCGGCATCTCGGAGGACCCAGTGACTGGGACGGCGAGCGCCGCCGCCGGTGCGTATCTCCGACAGATGAACGCGTTCGGCGGCGAACTCCCCGAAGAGATGCTGTTCGAGCAAGGCCACGCGATGGACCGACCGGGAACGGTTCGGGTCCGTGTCGGCGACAGCATCTCGGTCGGTGGGCGGGCAGTCACCACCCTCGAAGGGAGAATAGCAGTACCGTCGATCGAGGACGACGAGATTCTGCAGGCGTAAGCAGTTCTTCCGGCCGCTCGCGTCGCCACTCTCCAACTACCGGTCGCCAGTCGGCGGGTCGGGTTCAGTGCCCGGTATATCGGACGGATCGTCGTCTCCGGGGCGCTGGCTTCCTGTCGTAGATCCGGTTCTTCCATCGATCTGATCGTCGGTTAGCGAGTCGGCGTGGTCCTCGATACCGAGGCGGTCGACCTGCTGGCGGGTCGTCTCGACATCCGTGTGGATGTCCGAGAGCCGATCGTCGAGCACTTCGAGGATCTCACTTTTTACGGTCTGCGTGTCGAAGCGGTCCGCCATCTGGTTCTCGGTCGCCTCAGTGAGGGTCATGTAGAACGCGGCAGTCTTCCCGATCTGCCAGACGACGAATCCGAGAAGAATCAACGCAGTGCCAACTGCGAGACCTGTCACGTCCACCGTCGCATTGCCGGCGGTCCCCGGAAGCTGACTCAGTACGATATCGACGAACCCGTACCAGACGCCGACGGCCGCGAGTGCCGCCCCGATGAGGAACGATACCAGTGCGATACCACGGTAGTAGATGGTCCACCGCAACGCTTCTGTCAGTTGCATTGCCGGACACCAGTACCCGAACTGGTATAAATATTGGTCGGAAGAGATACTCGAAAGCGAGTTGTATTCTTAACTATTAATCCGGTAGGTTCTTTAGTTGCGTCGTAAACTGTTCCAATACAGATGCCAGTACACTGGCTGGAAGAAATCGGGTCGAACGACATCGAAGACGTCGGGGGAAAGGGCGCGTCTCTCGGCGAACTGACGAACGCCGGACTGCCCGTTCCACCCGGGTTCGTCGTCAGCGCTGGCACCTACCGCTCTTTTATCGAACGTGCCGGTATCGACGAGGAACTGTTCGACACCGTCGACGTCGACGTGGAGGATTCGAGCGCGCTGGCGGCGGCCGCCGAGCGTGCACAGACCCTGATCGTCGAGAGCGAGTTCTCCGAGGACGTTCGCGCGGAGATACTCGACGCGTACCGGTCCATCGGAACGGAGGACGCGGGCGCGGAGCCGTTCGTTGCGGTCCGATCGAGTGCCACCGCTGAAGACCTACCGGACGCGAGTTTCGCTGGCCAGCAGGAGACCTTCCTCAACGTCCGCGAGGAGCGCCTCCTCGAACGGATCCGTGAGTGCTGGGCCTCGCTATTCACGCAGCGAGCGATCTACTACCGGCAGAGACAGGGGTTCGATCACAGCGCGGTCAACATCGCCGTCGTCGTCCAGCGGATGGTCGATGCGGATCGGAGCGGGGTACTGTTCACTAGCCACCCGTCGACTGGTGATCGGCGGATGATTATCGAGGCCGCGTGGGGACTGGGCGAGGCGGTGGTCTCCGGCGCAGTCTCCCCGGATAACTACGTGGTCGACCGCTCCGAGGGCGAGATACTCACGGCGACCGTTACCGACAAAACGGTGATGCAGGTCAAGGATCCGGAGAGCGGCGAGACCGTCGAGAAGGCGGTCCCGGACGAGCGCCGCGAGCAGCGCGTCCTCTCGGGAGAGAAGATACGAGAACTGGTTGCTCTCGGGGAGCGCGTCGAAAAGCATTACGAGACCCCACAGGACGTCGAATGGGCAATCGTCGACGAGGAGGTGTACATGCTCCAGTCCCGGCCGATCACGACAATCGACACCGGGAGTGGCGATGCGTTCGGGACTCCGGAGTCACCGGCCGAGGAGCTTTCGGGCGGTGCGACCGCCGAAGGGAACGTGACCGATGGTAGCGGTGCCGTCGCCGAGGGCGAAGCCAGCGGCGCTGCCGATGACGACGTACTCGTCCGCGGACTCGGCGCGAGTCCGGGCACGGTCTCGGGGGCCGTTCGGATCGTCGACAAACTCGACGAACTCGACAAAGTCCGCGAGGGGGACGTGATCGTCACCGAGATGACGACGCCGGATATGGTACCGGCGATGAAACGGGCATCCGGGATCGTGACGGACGAGGGGGGGATGACGAGTCACGCGGCGATCATCTCGCGCGAACTGGGCGTTCCAGCGGTCGTCGGGACACAGAGCGCAACGACTCGTCTCGACGACGGGCAGGTCATCACGCTCGATGGCAAGCGAGGGACCGTTACGAGCGGGGCCTCTACGACCAGTTCGGAACCCGAGACCACCCCCGCTCCGACACCGTCGGCCGCCAAACCGATGACCGCAACGGAGGTGAAGGTCAACGTCTCGATTCCTGATGCCGCGGAGCGTGCCGCTGCGTCGGGCGCGGACGGCGTCGGATTGCTGCGGATCGAGCACATGGTACTGTCGCTGGACAAGACGCCCGAGCGATACGTCGAGGATCACGGTGCCGATGCATACGTCGACGAACTGATCGACGGTATCAGGACGGTCGCCGACGAGTTCTATCCCCGTTCCGTCCGCGTGCGGACACTCGACGCGCCGACCGACGAATTCCGCGAACTCCAGGGAGGTGACGACGAGCCTGAAGAACACAATCCGATGCTTGGCTACCGCGGGATCAGACGGAGTCTCGACCGTCCGGATGTGTTCCGTCACGAACTCGATGCGGTCCGCCGCCTATTCGAGATGGGTTACGACAACATCGAGTTGATGTTCCCGCTCGTCAACGATGCCGAGGACGTCCACCGTGCTCGCGAGCAGATGGTCGAGGCGGGGATCGATCCGGACAAGCGCGACTGGGGTGTGATGATCGAGACGCCTGCGAGCGCGCTGAGCGTCGGGGACATGGCCGAAACCGGCATCGACTTCGTCTCGTTCGGGACGAACGATCTCACCCAGTACACCCTCGCCGTCGACCGGAACAACGGTGCTGTCGCGGACCGCTTCGACGAACTGCACCCCGCCGTCCTCGAACTGATCTCCTCGACCATCGAGACCTGTCGCGACCGAGGGATCGAGACGAGCATCTGCGGGCAGGCCGCCTCGAAGCCGGATATGGTCGAGTTCCTCGTCGAGGAAGGTATCTCCTCGCTCAGCGCGAATATCGACGCCGTCCGGGACGTCCAGCGCGAAGTGAAGCGAGTCGAGCAGCGTCTGCTACTCGATTCTGTCCGGTAGCCGGCGCTCCCGCTCGGACGGCCTCGAAACTGTACGTTTATGGCCGTCGGGGCGAAACACGGCGGTCATGAGCGACGGGGACTCGCGGAGGGGTGTTCGGTGAACGACGAGGCGACGGTGTTCGTGCCGGGACACATCACTGGATTCTTTACGATATCCGAGGACGATGACCCGACGAAAGCCGGGTCACAAGGGGCCGGACTGGCGCTCTCGGACGGCGTGACAGTTACCGTCCAAGCGGCCGACGAGCGCGCTATATACCTCGACGACACCAGTATCGAAGTAGAGGCGGTCGAACGCGTGCTCGACGCGCTGGCCGCCGACGTGCTCGTCGACGCGGAGAGCGCCCTGCCGCTCGGGGCCGGGTTCGGGGTATCGGGAGCGCTCGCGCTCGGAGCGGCGCTGGCAACTAACCAGGTACTGGATCGGGGGCTCTCGGAGAACGAACTGATAACGATCGCACACGGCGCAGAAGTGCAAGCGGGAACCGGCCTCGGGGACGTGGTTGCCCAGGCAAAGGGTGGGATCCCAATCAGGCTAGAACCGGGTGGGCCACAGCACAACGTGGTCGATGCAGTACCTTCGCGCGTGCGCGTCGAGTATTTGCACTTCGACGAACTATCGACTGAGTCGGTGCTCGAAGAGAGCGGCGAACTCCTCAACGACGCGGGCGAGAAAGCGCTCTCGCTGCTCGTCCGGGAGCCGACACTGTCGAGTTTCATCTACGCCTCCCGCGGGTTCGCAAGAGAGGCGGAACTGTTGACTCCCCAGGTCGGGGAGGTTATCGACGACGTCAGCGCGGCCGACGGACAGGCCTCGATGGCGATGCTCGGCGAGACGGTGTTCGCGCTCGGTACGGGCCTTTCGGACGCTGGCTACGACCCAGAGCACTGCAACACGTATCCCGCCGGTGCGGTTTTCAAGTGAGAGGACCGCCGGTCCTGTCTGTACACTGACTTGCTTTTCAACCCTCTTATTTCCGACATATTTTCTTTTCTTGTCCGCGTGTATATAATTGGTAAATTGAATGATCTATCAGTAGAGAATCATGGGCAGCGGTTGCACAACAATGTTTAAGAGTCGTTTTGATAGATGGCTGGCAATTTTGTTGCAGTTATCATTGTTAATAATTGCCGGAAGGTTTTTTGATTGATCAAGTAAAGGGTGTAGCGAATGGCAATTGATGATGCCGACCAGTCGGGGTCAAGTGGATTCGAGTCCGCCGATGAGTCGGCCACTCCCGACGAAGACGAGCCTTCGTCTTCGGACCCTACCCGGGTCGGGGAGTACACGTGGGCCGATTTTATGGAGGAGTTCGGGTATGGCGACGAGGTCGATGATCTCTATCCGGATCCGCCCGAAGAACAACTGGGATTGGACAGCGGGCAGGACGAGGAGGAGGCCGAACCACCCAAGCCCTCCGGTGACGACTGGCAGAACACGTCTCTAGATCCGTCGACATATCTGGGTTTCCATCCCGACGGGTTTGCCGAGGTCGTCAGCGAGTATGCCGCACCGTGGGGGAAAGACTGGGACAGAACACTCTGGGAGTATATCGATCCGGTCCAGACTGCGGTGGTCAAAGACGAGTACGAGTGGGAACAGTTCAAACAGGAGTTCTACTACGAGGGGCGCGGGACCGACGTCGAAGCCCCAGAGGGTTCGAACGGCGAGCCGATTCCATGGGAACCGTCCGAGTATCTGGGTTTCGAGCCTGAGACTGTCGAAGGAAGATTGCACGCGGCCGGGGACCGAGCGGAGATACTCTCCGACCTCGTCGACGAGCGGACGGTCAATATCCGCGACGAAGTCGACGAGGACGACTTCTTCACGACTAGCGAGGGCCACACTGCAGTCGTCAATCGGTACGATCTGGAAAAGTCGGTGCCGATGGCGAAGAAACTCCACTTCCGGGAGGAAAACCGGTACTGGGTCAACAAACCCTACGCCTTCGTCATCCTCTTTCACTCCGAAAAGGAAAACGAAAAGAAGTACTACCTGATCGAACCGCACCAGAACGAGATAGAGGAGAACCTGCGCGAGTTCCTGACCGGAAAACTCAGAACGGCGATCAAGTACGCCGACGACGAAATCGCGACCGCTGGCGACGAGGAAATGCGAAAAGGCGTGCTCGACAGAGAGACGAAACGCCTGCTCAGGCGGTACGATCTGTTTAGTGCCACCGACGATCAGGAAACCGGTATCCTCGACGAGTTCAAGAAGCTGATGGGACAGGATGTCGAGGAACCGGAAGAAGATGGCGCACTCGATGGGATCGAAGCGCGTCCGGAGCCGGCTGTCCTCGCCGACGACCCCGAGTCGCTGACGGAGTACCAGGTCGAGAAGCTACTCTACCTGCTGAAGCGGGATTTCATCGGCTACGAGCGGATCGACGGGATCAAACACGACATCAACGTCGAGGACATCTCCTGTGACGGCTACAACTCCCCCGTCTTCGTCTATCACACCGACTACGAACAGATCATCTCGAACGTCTACCACGGGAAAGAGGAACTCGACGACTTCGTCGTCAAGCTTGCCCAGCGCTCCGGGAAGGGGATCAGTAAACGGCGGCCACAGGTCGATGCCACGCTGCCGGACGGTTCGCGCTCCCAGCTAACACTCGGCCGTGAAGTGTCCGACCACGGGACGAACTACACGATCCGACAGTTCAAGGACGTCCCCTTTACGCCGATCGATCTGATCAACTGGAACACGTTCAGCCTCGACGAGATGGCGTTCCTCTGGCTCTGCATCGAGAACCACAAGAGCCTGATCTTCGCCGGCGGTACGGCCTCCGGAAAGACGACGAGCCTGAACGCCGTCTCGCTGTTCATCCCCTCGAACAGCAAGATCGTCTCCATCGAGGACACGCGGGAGGTCGAGTTGCCACAGCGAAACTGGATCGCCAGCATTACTCGACCCTCCTTTTCGGATGGTGACGAGGGGGACGTGGACGAGTTCGATCTGCTGGAAGCCGCACTGCGACAGCGCCCCGACTACATCGTCATGGGCGAGATCCGTGGTGAGGAGGGTCGAACCCTGTTCCAGGTCATGTCGACCGGTCACACGACCTATACCACCTTCCACGCCGACAGCGTCGGGGAGGTGCTAAAGCGATTTACGACTGACCCGATCAACGTCTCGAAGACGATGTTCACGGCGCTGGATCTGGTCTCGATCCAGACCCAGACGCGGGTGCAGGGCCACAAGGTCCGCCGGAACAAGGAGTTGACCGAGGTCAACCACTACGACGCCGAGAACGACGAGATCAACGTTCAGGACGTCTACCAGTGGCAGGCAGAGACCGACGAGTTCCTCAAGATGGGCGAGTCGAACACCCTCGAAGAGATCAAGTTCGACCGAGGGTGGGGACAGGAACGACTCGACCGTGAACTCCAGGAGCGACGGACGATCCTTGCGTACCTGATCCAAAACGACCTCAGTGAGTACAGCAAGGTCGCGGCGACGATTCAGGCGTACATCAACGATCCGGATACGATCCTGACGCTGATCGCGAACGGCCAACTCGAGGAGAGTCTTGAAGACCTTCGCGAGATGGAGAGCGTTCTGATCGACGTCGATCCGGAGAAGGAAGCACTGGTCCCGCGACCGACCGCCAACGAGGAGGGCATGAACGAGGCGACAGATCTCCTCGAGCGCGCACAGGAGTCGATCTTCGAGGAGTACCGCGGCGAGACGCCGAGTGGCCTCTCCGGTGCGTTCGAGGCGGACTCCGAAGCGGACGAGGTCGAGGACGACGAGGATGATACCGACGAGTTCTCGTTCGATGCGTCGGAAGACGACGCGTTCGGCGTCGACGAGGAGAACTTCTCGTTCGGGACGGAGGAGGTCGACGACCCCGACTGGCTCTCCGGAGACGACGGGTTATTCTTCGGCGGCGACGGCGACGAGTCGACGGCCGAAGCGAGCGCGGAACCGGGCGAGTCAGAAGCCGTCGCCACGGGTGCCCGCGATGCCATCGAGAACCTCTCGACGGAGTCAACGGATGCGACGGACACAGCAGAGACGCCAGCCTCGCAGGGGGAGTCTGACCTGCCGGCCACAGTCTCGACCGATTCGGCCGGGGCCGAGGAAGCCACTACCGCCGAGTCGGCAGAGACGGAACCGTCCGGCGCGGAGCCACCGGAGCCAGACCCTGCTCCTTCCCCTGAGACACCCGACGAAAGCGAGAGTGAAGTCGCTGACGAGACGGTCGGCGAGGAGACTGTTGCACCGGGCGACACTGACTCGACCCAGACCGCCGATGCCGCCGCCGGGACCGTTTCGGACGGCGAGAACGAGACAGCGGCAAGTCCGATGTGGGAAGACGAAAGCACGGAATCGTTCGAGGGCACCGACGAGACGGACAGTCCGACTCCCGACACCGGCAGCGTCTTCGGCGAGACGACCGACGACGGCGGCGTATTCAGTGATAGCGACGACGATGGAGACGATGGGTCCCTATTCGACGACCGGGACGAAGGGATGTTCGGCGAGGCCGAACCGGACGGCGAGTCCGACTCCGAACAGGCGTCGAATGCTGAGACCGACTCGGCGGGCGCGACTGAGGCGGACAGTCCAGTCGACGGAGACGCGTCTTCGCCCGACGAGCCGGAGATAACGATCGAAGTGCCGGACGAAGACGAACTCTCGACAACGGAAACCGACGACGGTGATCCCGAAACGACCGATACGTCCGCACCGGAGCATACAGAGACAGACTATCCGGAAACGCCCGAGACGGACCATCCGGAGCGTCCTGACGAAGACCCGTCGACGGGATCGGAAGCGGACGAGTCCACTGATTCGGACTCCCGCTCCGAAGATGTCGACGACAGCGGTGACGAGACGGTCTTCGACGAAATCGATAGCGACGAGGACGGCAGCGCTCTCACTGAAATAGACGAAGAGGAGGACGACGACGGTGGCATCGTCGACGAGCGGATAGAAGGGTTCGAGTACGTCGACTTCGGGCCCGAGGACGGTGAGGACTGATGAGCCTCGATACGACTGATGGATCGGGCGGGGGCGGCGGTTTCGGTTCCGGCGACGGTCTCGGCGACGCGTTCTATCCGCTGTACGAGCGATTGTTTGCGGACGATAGCGATTTCGTCGCCGACGTCGAGCAGAAACTGGCCGAGGCGCGGATGCCCGCAACCGTCGAGATGTATATCTCCCGGGCGCTCGCGATCGGCGTGATCAGCGGCGTCATTCTGTGGGCACTCGGAACGTTGCTCGGCTACTCGCTGGTGGCGATGGGGCTGTTCGGCCAGGAACCGCTTCTGGGGATCCCGATCTCGAACGACGCATTGCTGGAGCTAGTTGTCAGCCTTCGCATCCCGCTGGTTATCGCCGTTACGGGGCTGGTGTTCGGAACGATAGGCTTTGCGGTCGGTTTCGGTGCGCTCGTCGCGGTGCCGTATTCTCGCTCGTCGGCACGGAAACGCGAGATCAACATGCTGTTGCCCGACGCGGTCTCGTTCATGTACGCGCTCTCGGTCGGGGGGCTCAATCAACTGGAGATCCTGCAGGCAATGGCGAACGCCGAGGACACCTACGGCGAAGTCGCCCGCGAGTTCCAGAGCCTCGTCCAGGAAACGGAGTACTTCGATACCGACTACCGGACGGCGATCCGCAACCAGGCGATGACGTCGCCGAGCAGTGAGTTGAGCCAGTTCATGACGGATATGCTGTCGATCGTCAACAGCGGCGGTGACATGCAGAGCTTCCTCAACGACAAGAAGGAAAAGCACATGCGGACCGCGAAACAGCAACAGGAGATGACCCTCGAAACGCTGGAACTGTTCGGGGAGATGTACATGACCCTGTCGCTGTTTCCCCTCTTGCTCATCATTATCCTCGTCATCATGGAGATGATGGGCCAGGACCAGACGACGATGCTGTACGGCACCGTCTATGCGCTGGTTCCGCTGACCGGCCTCGGGTTCCTCGTACTGATCTCGACGGTCAAGGAGGACGACCCCGGTGACGGCTATCTCGATCCTGAAGGATCGAGTCAGTGGGTGAAAGTCGACACTGATACCGGTCTCCTCAATCTCGGCCTCGTCGAGGAGTACACCGGCGATTTCAGCGTGTTCGACCGAATGAAAGATCGGGAGGGGACCTACGAGACGCTCAAAATAATCCGTCGGCCACACATCTTCTTCAGGGACAATCCGCTGATGACGCTCGTACTGACTGTCCCCGTCGGACTCGTCATCATCGTCACGGCGCTTGCTTCCGGTTCGGTTCCGACGTCGTGGGGCGGGCTACAGGAGAACGCGATCTGGGGGACGTTCGTGTACGTCTACCTCCCGCTGTACATCGTGCTGTTGCCGCTGACGGTCTTCTACGAGTGGAACACCAGACACCGCAAGAAGGTCCTGAGTGACATGTCCGACAGCCTCCGGAAGCTTTCGAGCGCAAACGACACCGGGATGACGCTGCTGGAGTCGTTCAGCACGGTTTCGGACACCTCCTCGGGCAAGCTTTCGACGGAGTTCGAGACGATGTACGCCAAGGTCAACTACGGGATGAGCCTCCGCGACGCACTGGTGGAGTTCAACAACAAGTACCACATGCCGCGGATGGCGCGGACGATCAAACTCATCAGCAAAGCCCAGGAGGCATCCAGCCAGATCACGGACGTCCTGACGACCGCTGCGCAGGCGAGCGAGAATCAGGACGACATCGAGCGCGAGCGCAAGTCCCGAACCCTGATGCAGGTCGTCATCATCATCATGACGTATCTGACGCTGCTGGCCGTGATGGCGATCCTCCAGACGCAGTTCCTCGACGTGATGGCCGGACTGACCGAGGGGGCGGCCGAGTCCAGTGGCGAACTCCAGGGCGGCGGTGGCGGACCGGAAGCACTCGGCTCGGATCTCGACACCCAGCTAATGTCGATGCTGTTCCTCCACGCGGTGACGATGCAGGCGGTCCTCTCGGGGATGATCAGCGGCTACATCCGCGACGCGGAGATCCTCAGCGGCATGAAGTTCGTTATCGTCCTCATGACTATCGCACTTGTAACCTGGATGATTATCGGCTAACATGGAGCCCAACACCACCTCCATTGGCGATCTGTGGACCGAGGAGCGCGCCCAGACGGCCCAGGACTTCGCCATCGGCATCAGCATCTTCCTGCTCGTCGTCGGCGCAGTCTTTGCGTACTTTCCGACGCTGTTCACTCCCTACGGACAGGCGATCCAGGGCGAAGACACGAGCGCGCAGGCCGAGCGCGTCGGGATGTTGATCGTCGACGGCGGGGACGAACGGAACATGATGACAGAGGAGGATATCGCCCAATGGTTCGATGATGACGATCCAGAGGTCCTCCAGGAGGAGGCAGGGCTGGCGTCGACGTCACAGGTCAACGTTACTGTCTCCCCATTGAGTCCGGAGGAGTCCGATCCAATTGAACTGGAAGATCATGGAGATGCAGTAGTCGGTCACGAGTATCGTGGGCAGGACTCCTCGTCTGTCTCGCGGATCGTACAGATCGACGATAGTGAGATTGCCGCTGATGACGAGGGGGACGTGGCGTACAGACTCACAGTGAGGGTGTGGTAATCATGTCTGATAAACGCGGACAGGCGTTCACGCTCGAAGGCGTCATCGGCGCGATGATCCTGCTGACCGCCGTCCTCTTCGCGCTGAACTCCGCCGTATTGCTTCCGTCGACCGGCGAAGCCGGGAACCAGGCACAGCTCGAACAGGAGGCCAAAGACGTCATGCAGGTCGCCGCCGACGAGGGGCACCTTTCCCAGATAGCGCGGTGCTACAATACGGATGAAGAAGAGTGGTTTGGCCATAGTGGCACCGCAACGGCACCGCCCAATGATACGGAACTCCAGACACTCCTCGATGACACGTTCGGAGACCGGGACCGCTCGTACAATCTCGAAATCAAGTACGCTACCGATACCAAGGCAGAACGAGTCGTCTACCAGGGTGCGTCGACCCGGAACGGCGTGACAGTGAGCCGAACGGTAACGCTGTACGAAGACGAATCGCTCCTTCGCGAGAACGGGAGCGGCACCTCCTGCGCGGACCCTGATGAGGAACTCAGCACGTTATCCGATGATGGAGACAACTACCCCGTTGCGCGCGGTGCTACCAGCGACGATTACATCTACAACGTCGTTGAGGTGCGACTGACGATCCGATAATCATGACCGGAACTACACGCGACAACCGCGGCCAGTTGATCCTTGTCGGAGCCATCGCCCTCTCGCTGGTGCTGATCGGTATCGTCGTCGTCTTTTCGACGACGCTCTTTACCGCAAACATGGCGTCGAGTTCGACGAACGCCGGCATCTCGGACGGATCGGCGGTCGAGTCGGATGTCGAGCGGACAGTCGTCGACCTCGCGCAGCAGGCCAACAACGACTCTAACAATGACAATTACGGCGACCGTACGACCGCGTTCAATAACTCGATCAAGGAGTATGATCGGCTGATCGCCGAGCGATACGCCGACTCGGGACCAACTATCGTCTCGATCCCACCCGATGAGGTCACCACCACAAAGTCCAGCGATAGGATCGATACGGTCGAAGTAACAATCGTCTACGAGACGCGCTCGGTGACGAAAGAACGGACCATCGAGGTGGATGTCTGATGAGCGGAAAGCGATCGTTCCCCGCCGACCGCCGGGCGGTCTCAGTGACGATCACGCACGTCCTCACCATCGCGATCACGACCATCCTGATCTCCGGACTGTTGATCGGGACGGGGACGCTGCTGGACAACCAGAAGGACCGGGCGACCTACGACGAGAAGTCGACGATTGGAGACCGACTGGCGACCGAAATCACGGCCGTCGATCAGGCCGCACAGCGCGCAGACGGTCCTTCTACGGTGACAGTACAGACTGAGCATCCTCGACGGCTTTCGGGAGGGCAGTACTTTGTCACTCTGTACGACGACGATGCAGGCGAGTGTAACACGTGGGGGCCAGACCAGTGTCTCGTGATCGAATCCGGGCAAACGGACAATGTCGAAGTACCCCTGACCGTCGAGACGGATATCGATACCTCGACGACCGTGCAGGGCGGCGATATCTGGATCCACTACGACGGGAGCAAGATCACCATCTCACAGGAGCGACCATAATGATCGGACCAGACCGGACCAGCGAGGAGACGACCTCAGCCCGTGACCGCGCAGTCAGCGACTTGCTGGCGTTCGTACTCGTCTTCGGCGTCATCATCACGTCTGTCGGCGTCGTCTACGTCTTCGGGATCGGCGCGCTCGGCGACGCCCAGGCGGCACAGCAGGACCAGAACGCAGTACACGCCTTCGAGTCGATGGGTGCGTCGTTCAACGACCTCCAGACGAATCGCGGGCAGGAGCGGCTGAGCGAGCTGAACCCACGGGGGGCGCGGATGAGCATCGACGAGAACAGCCCTAATTTAACCGTTTATAATGGTTCTGATACAACCAACGAGATCGGTGGTTCTACCGCATCAGGCGCTATGCATTACGACAACGACAACACCCGGATCTCCTACGAGCTCGGCGCGGTCTTTAGATCCGATAGCGGTAACAGCGTGATGATCCGCGAACCGGAGTTCGTCTGTCAGGAGGGTGACTCCAACGCTATTGTCTCCTATGTCGACATCACGAGAGACGGTCCGACTGCCATCGGTAGCGAGAGCACGATGCAGATCGGTGCAATTCAGGATGGAAACGAACTCCATTTCCAAGAAACAGGTCATGATGTAACCGTCGAAATATCTGACTCAGATCATCAGGATGCATGGGAGCGATACTTCGAGGATAACGGCTGGGATGTTACCGACGGATCATCGGTTGAGGCGACGTGTGAGGTCGGATCGGATAATCGAGTAGTCGTCCGCAGCACCACCATCGAACTCAGCCTGGAACGCAGTCAGAACTAAAACGAGCCGCTTCAGACCGCCTTTTCCGCTTCCGCCTGCACCAGATACGCTCGGTCGTCGCTGTACTGGCTGACCTCCTCCAGGGCGTCCTCGGTGCCGATCTGGTTGAGTGCCCACGCCGCGCTCGCGCGGACGGTGTCGGAGTCGTCCTCCGCAAGGACGTCTGCGAGCGGGTCGACCGCGCGGGTGTCGCCGATCAGGCCCAGGGCGCGTGCGCCGCGACTGCGGAGGTCCTCGTTGTCCGAATCGAGTTTCTGCGCGACCCCCTGAGTGGCTTCCTCGGAGCCGATCTCGCCGAGGGCCTTGATGACGACCTTCTGCAGTCCCGGGTTCCCGTCGCCCTCGATGTATTCGAGGAGCATCTCCACGGGTTCGTCGGATCCGGTCTTGCCGAGAATGCGGATGGCGTCCTGGTCCCGCTTCTGGGCGCGCTCCATCATCGGCTCGACGGCTTCCTCGCGGCCCATCCGTTCGAGGGCTTCGAGGCAGTGCTCCTCCATGAAGTCGGAGTCGAGCATGTCGAGGGCGATGAGGATCTTGTCGACATCGCCGCGTTTCTCGAAGACCTTCAGCGCGTGCCACTCCGGCGGGAAGTCCTTGCGGTGGTCCAGCACGTCGTAGAAGCCGTGGTGATCGAGCTTCTCCCGGACGGAGAGGTCGTCCCACGTCTCGGCGGCGTCGAGGTCGTCGACTAGCTGTTCGGCGGCATCGAGGAGCGTCCCGATGGCCTCCGCATCGTCGTCCGCGTCGAGGCCTGCCGCTTCGATCGTCTCGGCGGCCTCTTCCAGCGTCGCGACGAAGTCCTCGATCTCCGGGTCTGCGGCGAGTTCGACCGAGGAATCGAGTTCGTCGTTGACGCTGCCGACGAAGGTTTCGATGGCCGTTTCGACCCCATCGAGACCGGTTTCGGTCCACTCGGCGCTCTGGATCTCGTCGATCGCGGCCTCGATCTCCTCGACGACGTCCTCGTCGTACGGGCCGCGTGCTTCTTCGAGTTGCTCCTCGAGGTCTTCTTTCTCGTCTTCGATCTCCTCCTCGGGCGGATCCTCGTCCTCGTCGTCCGGATCCGGGAGATCGGCGGCTTCGAGATCCGTCTCGAGTGCGTTCAACTCGCTCTCGACCTCGTCGAGGTCGATCTCGGTTTCGGCCTCGTCAAGCTGTGATTCGATCGCCGAGAGCCGTTCCCGGAGCGCGTCGATCGTGATCTCTGCCTCGCCGTCGTCGCCGTTATCGTCGTCACTCATGTAGACCCCTCCATGCCCTGCCCGCTACGCCGGAGCGTGACCGGACTCATATGTCTTATCTCTCACCGTACGCCTCCTAAGCGTTTCCTTTCGTGCTCAGCGACGGAACACCATCACGCCAGTAAAACCGAGGACCGAGAAGCATGTATGCGAATGCGAGCGAAAGCAGCGCGTACGGGAACGTTCGCCCGGCCCACGTCGGGATCAGAATCGCGAGCGCGTGCGTGACGCCCATGATGAACGCGTCTCTGGCGAGCAGATCCGGGTACTCGACCGGAGCGACCATGAGATAACAGAACAGTGCCGTTGCGCCGAGCAGGTAGTACGGATCGGCAACACCCGCCAGGATTCCCGCACCGATGACCGTCGCCGCGAGTGTAGTCTGGATCCCTTCCGTGTACGAGTCCCGCGTGTCGTAGGCGGTATACATGCCGAGGCGGAGGACCGCCATCGCCACGAACAGGGCGGGAATCCCCAGTACGAGTGCGGACTCTACGGTCAGGGCCGGCACCGTAGCCCCCAGACCGTCCCGCGCGACGACGAAGACGATGACTGCGGGCGCGATGGCGAACGATGCCACGTCTGCGAGCGAGTCGAGGTACGGGCCGGCGGGCGAACCGCCGTATCTGCGGGCGACGACGCCGTCTAGACCGTCGGCGATCGCCGCCAACAGCAGTAGCCTGGCCGCGGCCAGCGGATCGGAAAACGCCATTATCACGGTCAGAAAGCCAAGGCCGGCGTTCGATATCGTCACTACGTCGGCGAGGCTCATCCGGCCGACAAACCGTGGCTGCATATGCCCGTGGAATGCCCACGCGAGACTTACGTCTTTACATTCGACTCGTACAGTCACGTAGGTCGCACCACGAACCGTTCGCTTGCGGATCGCGGCACCTATATTCCTCAAGTCCTGACACGCGTCTATGGAGCGTCGCACGTATCTCGCCACGCTGGGCGGTGCCACTCTGGCCGGGGGAGCTGGCTGTACGGTCTTCGGCGAGCAGGAGTACGATATCGGGATGACCGCGAACGGGTTTACGCCGACCGAGTTCGAGGTGTCCGTCGGCGAGACTGTTCAGTGGCGAAATACGAGTTCACGGGGCCACACCGTCACGGCCTACGAGAACGCTATTCCCGAGGGAGCCGAGTACTTCGCCTCGGGCGGCTACGAGAGCGAACAGGCGGCTCGCGAGTCCTGGCAGACCGACCTCGGCGGAAACATCGAAGTCCAGGGGACGTACAGCCACACATTCGAGATCCCCGGTGAGCACCACTACGTCTGTATCCCGCACGAGCGGGGCGGTATGACCGGCGTCATCGTCGTCACTGACGGGGAGTAGCGACTCGGCGAGAAGCGCACGAAAGAAATCGGTCGAACTGCGCGTTCAGACTTCGACGTCGTCTTCGTCCACGTCGACGGAGGTCTCTTCTTCTGCAGCGACCTCTTCGGGACGTGCTTCAAGTCGGGTCTTCTGGATCTCGACGCGGCGGACCGGGTAGATGGTCTTCGCTTCGCCGTAGATCGCACTGGAAAGACGGCCCTCGACGATGCTGTCGAGTAGCTCCTCGAAGGAGCGCTCTGCGCCCGCTTCTTCGACGATGTCGATCATCTCGCGGCGGATCGCCTGCTCCTGGCTGGCGTCCGCCTTTTTGGTCGTGAACGCGACTGGCTGGACCTGCACACGGTAGTCATCGGTCGTCAGGACCGTAATGTATGCCTCGATCTTCGAGGCGCCGCGGCGGACCAGCGAACGCAGGTAGTCCCGCGTGAGTTCGTGTTTGATGAACTCTGTGTACGCGGCGTCGCTACCGACGTCGTTGATCTTGAATTTCAGTTTCGTGTTGTTCTCGCTGGCGTCGTTACGGATGTCACCCAGCGTGGTTTCGATATTGCGGCCGAGAACCTGTTCGGGTTCGTCGGCGGGTGTTTCACCGAGCTCCTCGCGGTCGAACTGTTCGGGAGCGTGGACGGTGTACCACCGCTTTTCCTGTGCCTGCTTGGATACGGATCGTTCACTCATGATTGTGTGTTGGTGTGTCGTTCTGCGTGCTGTACGATCTGCGTTGCGACGTCTACGTTGACGACGTAGTCGTCGACGTTCGTCTGCAGTCCACCCGTGGTCTCGCGTTCGATAGTCGTGACGACGCTTGCGGGGTCGCCCGTCTCGGGTTCGACGCGCGTCTCCATCTCGTCGGTGTTGTCCGGCCGGATCGCCCGTGCGATCATCTCGGCATCGGCCAGTTCCGTTCGGATGGTCGCGCGTTTCATAGTGCCTCCCTGAACGCGGCGATAAACGCCTTCGTATCGCCGTCGAACCTGGCGTAGCCCCGTTGCGAGGTGCCGGCGAACTCGCCGCCGATCTCCGCGACAGCGCGTTCGAGCGCCCGGCCGACTCCGGAATCGTCGGCGGCGGTGACGCCTGCCTCGTCGTCGGAGACGACCATCGCGACCGGTTCCGGCGAGCGATACTCCCGCAGGAGCCGTGCGGTCGTCCTGACTGGGGCGTCGTCGACGCGCGCGACGAACAGGCCGTCGTATCGGCCGGTCGTCCCGTCGCGTAGTCCCTCGTGGGCGCCTGCAGCGTGAGAACGCCACGCCGACAGTGCGTCCGCGCGAGCCTCGTGGCCGAGCGCCAGCGCGATACCGGTGCCCGGCGCATCGCATGCGACAGCCGAGAGGACGTCGGCGTACCCCTCGACCGTCGAAAACGGGCCGTCAGGGATCGCGTATGGCGACAGCGCGCGCCCGATCGCTTCGGCCGCGCGCACGTCAGCCGTACCGACATCCGTCGCGTCTAGCGCGACGAGCGAGGCGACGCGTCGATGCGCGTCGGCGTCTAGTTCGGCGGGCAAGTCGATCTCTGCGAGCGCCGCCTGCACCGCTCCCGGATCGCCCGAAAACGGCGCGTGAAACAGCGTCGAGTGGGCGAGCCCGTTCGACAGATCGTCGACCGGGATCCCTACGCCGGGGCGTCGTTCGACACCGTTCTCGCGGGCTGCTTCCAGCAGCGGGGCGGTCTCACCTGCCCCGACTCTCTCGCTCGAAGCGGCACCGGCAAGCGCAAGGACGGCATCGGCTGTCGAACCGAGTTCGCGTGCGACGTCGAACGCCGTAACGCTCGCCGGGCGATCGGTAGCCCGGATCGTCGGAGCGCTCTCGGCGGTAGAGCCCTCAGCACCGATCCCAACAGACACGACGAGCGTCTCGTCGTTGAGTCGGTCGCGGCGGCGGGCGTACGCCTCGCGCGTCTCGACGACGCTTACCTGAAACGGCGAACCACGGTCGTCGAGTGCCCGGGCGAGGACACCGCTCGCTGCCAGCGAATCGCCATCAGCATTCGCGAACAGCCGGACGAAGCCGGCTTCACGGAGCTGAGCGGCGATGTCACTTGCGGCGTCGGCATCGGTCGTTGCTCGCCCGGTTGTAGACATCTAGACTAGCTCGACAGCGTTCTCGTAGGTGTAATCGAAGTCTTCGTCGATCTTGTCGCCGCGATAGTAGTTTGCCAGACGGCGAACCTTCGACTCGGTGTTCTGTAGCGCACGCTTGTTCTGGTGGTCCTGCGGGTTCTCTTCGACGTGCTCGTAGAGCCGCACGGCGCGGACGAGAAGATTATACAGGTCCTCGGGAAGATCCGGGTCAGCGTCGTTCTCCTCGAGGATCTCGGATACTTTCTTGTCGGTCGCGAGCTTGACGTTCGGGATCGGCGTCCCTTTGACGCCTTCGTCGCGAAGGACGAGACCGATCTCGCTCGCGCTGTGTCCCTGTTCTGCCAGCTCGACGACGCGCTCTTCGATTGCGTCGGCGTCGACGTCGCTCCACTCCGGTGGTTCGTCTGCCGCCGGGTGATCGGAACCGGCCGATCCGCGGCGACTTGTGTGCATTCGTGCCATAGTTTTCGAGGATAGGAACCGCACAGACCGCTCAACGATACTCCGGCCGGTGGGCCGGGTTCACTTCCGCAATCCCAAGCCGCCCAAGCGGACGGCGAGTCAGATTTGCGGCCGTGTTGTTCCCATCTAACCCTTGCTCGTGGTGCTCAAAAGCATTGCGACCTCCCCTCGCCGGGGCGTCAGGGCGTCACACGGAGATCGGCTAGAGAACGTTCAAGCCGGCGACGAGTCTTCCCGCTCAAATAATTCGAGGGGTTTATTTATCCCCATCGGGAAAGTCTCATCGTCGACGCGGGCTCGTAGATCAGTGGTAGATCATCCCCCTGGCACGGGGAAGGCCCCGGGTTCAAATCCCGGCGAGTCCATTTCCTTCCTTACTTCGTTCGTCAGTCAAGAGACTCGCCGACCCTCCAAACGCTGGGCGTTTGCTCAGTCCCGGCGAGTCCACTACCTTGCGGCGCGAACAAACTCGTGAGCGCAGCAAATCCACTCACTCCGTTGCCTGTAGTGGGGTTGACCATTAGGCTGTTGACTTCCTATTGCCTGGTCTACATGAAGTCGGTTCGGACATCTCTCGATGTCGCTACCGGAGTGCTTTTCGCTCCCGCGTTCGACGCTACTGGCATGAACGAGAACGGCGAGCTAGAGATCTTGCTGACGAACGACGACGGGATCGGTAGCGTCGGCATCCGGGCCCTGCACGACGCGCTGTCGGATGTCGGCAACGTCACCGTCGTCGCGCCGGCAGACGATCAGAGCGCTGTCGGGCGAGCGATTTCGACGGAAGTCGAGATCGAAGAGCACGAGTTAGGCTATGCGATCCGCGGAACGCCGTCGGACTGCGTCGTCGCAGGACTGGAGGCCATTGGGCCGTATCCCGACCTCGTCGTCTCGGGCTGTAACCGCGGCGCAAACCTGGGCCAGTACGTCCTCGGGCGATCGGGAACCGTCAGCGCCGCCGTCGAAGCAGCGTTCTTCGGTGTTCCGTCGATCGCCGTTTCGCTGTACGTTCCGACCGGTGATCTGGCGTTCCACGAGGTCGAGGTCACGCGCGAGGACTACGGGGAAGCAGTCCGGGCGACGGAGTATCTCGCGGACCACGCTATCGACGCAGGCGTCTTCGATCAGGCGGACTACCTCAACGTCAACGCGCCGATTCCCGGCGACGACACTGTGAAGATGGAGGTCACTCGTCCCTCACACGTCTACGACATGGATGCGACTCATAACGGAGATTCGATCCGACTACACGACCGGATCTGGGAACGGATGGCGGAGACGGATATCGAGGATCCCGAGGGGACGGATCGACGTGCGGTCGTCGACGGGAACGTCAGCGTCTCGCCGCTGACTGCCCCTCATACGACCGAGCATCACGACTCACTGGAGGGTTTAGCGAGCGAGTTCAGTTCAATAAAGTAAGTGATAGGTGATCGGGCGATTGGTGACTATCCGGTTCCTAGACGATTAGTTATTATAAATAACGGTGTGTAATCGAACCTTCATAATAATTCCTTGGCAAAGGATAGCAAAGGCTTTAGTTCGGGTCACTCCAAATCTTCAAATACTGCTGGCCTGCGGTGGGCCGGGTATAAATTATGACTAACGACGAACTCATCTGGCGAATCGCAGGAGGTTCCGGAGACGGAATCGACTCGACAAGTCAGAACTTTGCAAAAGCTCTGATGCGATCAGGGCTGAACGTATTCACGCATCGTCATTACCCGTCGCGAATCCGTGGTGGCCACACGTACGTCGAAATCCGGGCTGCTGAGGAAAACGTCAAATCGCGAGGGGACGGTTATAACTTCCTGCTTGCACTGGGTGACTCCTTCGCTCGGAACCCGAAGGAGGACGCCTATTACGGCGAGGAGGAACTCAAACCGCTTGAAGAAAACCTCGACGAACTACGAGAAGGTGGCATCATCGTCTACGACTCGGGAATGCTCGACGCGGACGATATCCCCGAGTTCGACGAGCGTGCCGAGGAGAACGACTGGCACGTCTTCGACATCAATCTCCGCGAGCTCGCCAAAGAGCACGGCCGAGAAATCATGCGCAACACCGCCGGTGTCGGCGTCACCGCGGCGCTGCTCGATATGGAACTCGACGAAGTCGAGAATCTCATGTCGGACGCTATGGGCGGCGACATGCTCGACGCCAACCTCGACGTGCTCCACGACGCTTACGAGATGACCAACGAGGAGTACGAGTTCGAGCACGACCTCCGCGTTCCAGAGGGCGAGCACGAGGAACAGCAGGTGCTGGTCTCCGGGTCTAATGGCGTTGCTTACGGTGCGCTCGACGCTGGCTGTCGGTTCATCGCGGGCTACCCGATGACACCGTGGACGGACGTCTTCGCGATCATGTCCCAGAACCTGCCGGACTTCGGCGGTATCGCCGAGCAGGTCGAAGACGAGATCGCGGCGGCGGCGCTCGCAGTCGGTGCGAGCCATGCCGGCGTCAAGTCCATGTCCGGATCGTCCGGCGGTGGCTTCGCGCTGATGTCCGAACCGCTCGGACTCGCCGAGATGACCGAGACGCCGATCGTCCTGATCGAAGCGATGCGTGCGGGCCCGTCGACGGGTCTGCCGACCAAACCCGAACAGGGCGACCTCGAACACATCCTGTACACGAGTCAGGGAGACTCCAACCGCGTCGTCTTCGCACCGGCGGATCCCGCCGAGGCGTACGACCAGACGCGACTGGCGTTCAAGATAGCCTACGACTACCAGATCCCGGCTATCGTCATCATCGACCAGAAGCTCTCCGGCGAGAACCGCAACGTCGCCAAGAGCTTCTTCGACCGACCCGTCGACGCCGACCCCGGCAGCGTCCTCTCCGAGGAGGAACTCGCCGAGGCGGCCCACGACGCGTCGGGCAAGTTCAACCGCTTCCTCCACGACACCGACGACGGTGTCAGCCCGCGCTCGCTACCCGGGCAGAAGGGCGGTCGCTATCTCGCAACCGGTAACGAGCACAACAAGGCCGGTCACATCGACGAGGACCCCGACAACCGCGTCGCGCAGATGGGCCGTCGGATGCAGAAACTCGAGTCGATCCGAGAGGAACTCGACGACGAGCACGAGTCCACCCAGAGCTATCGCGGTCCGGAGGACGCTGACTACGGCCTCATCACCTGGGGGACGCAGCAGGGGACCGTCGAGGAAGCCGTCGACCGTCTCAACGAGAACGGCGTCTCCGTCAAGTCGATCGGCGTCAGCGACATGATGCCGTATCCGACCACAGAGATGACCGAGTTCCTGGAGAGCGTCGACGAGGCGATGATCGTCGAGATGAACGCCTCCGCACAGTTCCGCGGCCTCACTCAGAAGGAGCTCGGTCGCTTCGGCGAGAAGTTGACTAGCTTCCTCAAGTACGACGGGAACCCGTTCGAGCCGGAGGAGGTCGTCGAAGCATTCGAGGCACAGATCAACGGTGCGGACGAATCGCCGGTAAACCGAACCGAGATTCGTTCCGCGGCGGGGGATTAAACGAGGAGATTCACACATGAGTGCATTCAACGCAATCGGTGAAGAACGCGAAATCGAACGAGAGGAGTACACGCCCGGCATCGAGCCCCAGCCGACGTGGTGTCCTGGCTGCGGCGACTTCGGCGTCCTCAAGGCGCTGAAACAGGCACTGCCGGAAGTCGGTCGTACACCCGAAGAGACGCTGCTTTGCACAGGCATCGGCTGTTCCGGAAAACTGAACAGCTATCTGGACAGCTACGGGTTCCACACGATCCACGGCCGTTCACTGCCGGTCGCCCGCGCGGCAAAGTTGGCGAACCCCGGCCTCGAAGTCATCGCCGCTGGCGGTGACGGTGACGGCTACGGTATCGGTGGCAACCACTTCATGCACAGCGCTCGCGAGAACCACGATATGACGTATATCGTGTTCAACAACGAGATCTTCGGGCTGACGAAGGGACAGACGTCCCCGACCAGTCCCAAGGGCCACAAGTCGAAGACACAGCCTCACGGTAGCGCGAAGACGCCGATCCGACCGCTCAACCTCTCGCTGACGTCCGGGTCGTCCTACGTCGCGCGAACGGCTGCGGTCAACCCGAACCAGGCCAAGGAGATCCTCGTCGAAGCCATCGAGCACGACGGCTTCGCACACGTGGACTTCCTGACCCAGTGTCCCACCTGGAACAAGGACGCCAAGCAGTACGTCCCTTACATCGATATCCAGGACAGCGACGACTACGACTTCGACGTCACGGACCGTCGCGAAGCGAGCGAGATGATGTACGAAGCAGAGGACGCCCTCCACGAGGGCGAAGTCCTCACCGGACGCTTCTACGTCGACGAGGACCGACCGTCCTATCAAGAAGAGAAGAAGGCCATCGGCGAGATGCCCGAGGAACCGCTCGCGGAGCGGTACTTCGACGAGGACTACGACTGGGACGACCAGCGCTCCTACGACCTGCTCGACCGACACGCCTAATCGGCTCGATAACTTCGATTTTTTGATTGTCCACCGTCGACAAGCGCCGCGGCCGAAGTAAGTGCCACTCCGAGGATCACTGGACCACATTTGCACACCGCTACAGTCGAAGTGGCTACCGATCTATGGCCCGCTACGCACGTCGCTACCGAGCAGAAATGATCGATTCTACAATTCGGCGGCATGTGCTCTATCCCCAGAGAATTTCCTTAACGGATTCAAAAGATATTTTCCCTCTGCCGCAAAATATGTACGTATGAGTACCGAGTCTACAGCAAACCGTATTCTCTCAGTTCTCGAAGAGGACGCCAAAGCGTCCTATGCGGAGATAGCGGAGCGGGCGGATGTCTCGAAGCCCACGGTCCGGAAGTATATCGATCAGCTCGAGGAGGACGGCGTCATCATCGGCTACTCGGCCGACGTCGATCCGAAGAAACTGGCGAGCAAGAGTATCGCGCTCGTGGGTCTGGACGTCGAGAGCGAGGAGTACGTCGAAGCGACGCGTGAGATCAAGGAACTGGAGGAGGTAGAATCGCTGTACAGTTCGAGCGGCGATCACATGCTGATGGCGGAAGTCAGAGCCGCCGACGGGGACGACCTGGCGGACATTATCAGCGACAAACTGGTCGAAATCGAGGGCGTCACAGCCGCCCATCCCTCGTTCCTGCAGGAACGACTAAAGTAACGCGACTCTCCGGGGCGCTTTCGGGCCGTGGACGACCACGGGTGTTTTGCTGTCAGACTCCCAAGCGTGGGTATGGCCGAATTTCGACGCGAGGTGCGAGTACACGCACCCCTTTCCGACGTCTGGGAGTTTCACTCGACCGAGCAGGGACTCCTCGCACTGACGCCCGACTGGATGCACCTCGAACTCGAGTCCGTGATCGGACCGGACGGCAAGCCGGATCCTGAGATACTCGAGGCCGGCTCGGAGTTGCATATGTCCGTCCAGCCGTTCGGCATCGGGCCGCGCCAGACGTGGACCTCCGTGATCACCGAACGCGAGGAGCGAGACGGTGCGGCCTGGTTCACCGACAAGATGGAGGGCGGCCCGTTCGAATCGTGGGAACACACGCACTCGTTTTTCGCCGACGGAGAGACGACACTGCTCCGGGACAACGTCGAGTACGAACTGCCCTTTGGAGCGCTCGGCCGCGCGGTAAGCCCGCTGTCGGGCATCGGTTTCGTGCCGATGTTCCGCAAGCGCCATCAGATGACGCGAAACCTGCTGGAGAGCGGTAGCTGGCGGCAAAATCGGGAGTAGCGGCCGCTCGGGCGCTCGTCTCTGTCGTCCATAATCTGTAAGCCGCTCCGACACGCCAGTCAATCCGTGTACCGGCGCGTGACGGAGTGGACTGGCGAGCACGTCTCGCCGATGGCGGCGCTGGCCGGTGCCGTCGTTGCGATGAGCGCTGCATCTATCCTGATCCGCTGGAGCGCCGCGCCGTCGAGCGTCGTCGCCTTCTACCGGGTGCTGTTCACGCTGGCGTTCGTCGTCCCCTTCGCCCTCGGCGAGCGCCGCGCCGAGTTCCGCTTGCTCTCCCGGCAAGATCTGCTCTCGGCGGTCGTCGCCGGGGTCGCCCTTGGCATCCACTTCGCGGCGTGGTTCGAGAGCCTGGAGTGGACGAGTGTCGCGGCCTCGGTTACCCTCGTCCAGACCCAACCGGTCTTCGTCGCCGTCGGCGCGTATCTCCTCCTCGACGAGCGGATCGACCGCCGGATCCTCGGCGGCATCGCCCTGACGGTCTGTGGGGCGGCCGTAATGACGCTCGCTGACCCCGGTGCGACGGTGGCCGTCGAGGGAGACGCCCGCCTCGGCAATACGCTGGCGCTCGTGGGCGCAGTGAGCGCGGGCGGTTACGTGCTCGCCGGGCGCTCGATCCGCCAGCGTGTGTCCGTCTTTCCGTACGTTACCGTCGTTTACGCCAGTTGTGCGGTCACGCTACTCGCGGTCGTCGGCGCACAGGGCGCCCCGCTGCTCGGCTATCCCGCCCGGGAGTGGGTGCTCTTTCTCGCCCTCGCGATGGGGCCGGGACTGCTCGGTCATACGGTCGTCAACTGGGCGCTCGAACACGTCCGCTCGACGGTTGTCGGTATCACCATGCTCGGGGAACCGGTCGGCGCGACTCTCCTTGCGGTGCTGTTCCTCACGGAAATCCCCGCCGCGGGGACGCTCGCCGGCGGCGCGGTCGTTCTCGGCGGAATCTACCTTGCGAGCACGTCACGAAGCAGTGACGGAGAGAGCGAGACGGTGACCGCGGGGATAGACTGAATCAGTCGGCGTACTCCGGCCGCTGTTCGTACTCGATCGGATCCCGGACGCCGATCCGCTGGAACGCTTCCAGGCGGAACTTGCAGGCGTCACAGGTGCCACACGCGGGCGCGTTTTCTCGGTAACAACTCCAGGTGTGGTCGTAGGGAACGTCGAGTTCGACGCCGCGTGCCGCGATGTCGGTTTTCGACCACTCGACGAACGGTGCCTCGACGGTGATATCCGTCTCGGGTTTCATTCCCCTGTCAACGACGGACTGGAACGCCTCGAAGAAGGCAGGGCGGCAGTCAGGGTAGCCAGAGAAGTCCTCGCTATGGGCACCGATGAAGACCGCCTCGCAGTCGTTGGCTTCGGCGTAGGAGACTGCCATCGAAAGCAGGTTCGCGTTCCGGAACGGAACGTAGGTATCGGGAATCCCGTCGTCGGGCGTCTCGACGGCATCGTCGACATCCATCTCGTCGTCAGTGAGAGAGGACGCGCCGATGCGTTCGAGATGGCTCGTCTCGACTGCGAGAAACGCCTCGGCGTCAATGCTCTCTGCGAGCGATTTCGCACACTCCAGTTCGCGGTCCTCGGTTCGCTGGCCGTAGGAGGTATGGAGCAAGTAGAGGTCGTACCCGCGGTTGCGGGCCTCGTAGGCGGCAGTCGCACTGTCCATTCCGCCGGAAGCCAACACGACGGCTCCGGGAGACGATTCCGTGCTCTTCGAATCAGTGCTGGTCTCGGTCATGGTCGGATGAGCGTGTCGTAGTCGACGTGAGCGCGAAGTCCGCCGGACTCTGTCGTCCTTTGACAGGTCGGGGGTGTCTCCGGGGGTCGGCCAGGCGTTCTCGATAGCATCGACGTATTCGAAGCGTTCGAGCGGGAGATGTAGCCGCATGAAAATAATACCCTGGTAATATCTTCGCCATCTATGACTCGCCGTTCCCCGAACAACTCACCCCGAACCCCGGGCATGTGCTCGTCATCTATCTGTGATCCGGAACTGTTCCTTCCCCCAGCCCCGAGGACCTGCTTACTCGTCGAGTTGATCCTGTAGCTGGTTTTTCGCCTCCGAGCGCTTCTTGTACTCTACCGTCGGCGTTTGATCGGTAAAATCAAACGTCATCGTATCGACGGTTCGGCGGTAGACGTTAGTCCGTCGCCCTTCCTCGGACAACTGTCTCCCTTCACACCGCAAGAGTCCAGCCTCTTCGAGGTCCTCGATCCGGCGGTAGCAGGTGGCGATCGGCACCTCGATTGCCTCGCTCAACTCCTGAGCGGAGGTCGGGGTTCGTGTGGCGTTCAGGATCTCTGCACTGTACTTTCCGCCGAGTGCCGAGAGGAGAACGTCTGGCGGGATCATTTCGCCGTCCGCGGTGTCGATAGACAGCATGTTAACGTAACTATCCAGTTATCAGATTTGAATCTTATGGCAAGCGAGAGTGTTTAAACGAAGCCGGTGGTCAACGTTTTTAACGCTCCGGTGTGGATATTCTCGAAAGAATGTCGACGGAACTACCGGACAAGCTATTAAATATCGATGGGAAGGGTGCGGACGACCGGGACCCCGAACCCGACGACGAGGGCGAGGACGAAGAGAAGGCACGTTTCGTCGTGTTCCGCATCGGTGGGACCGAGTACGGTCTCGAGGTCGAGCAGGTGCTGAGTGTAGTCGAGAGCGACGAATACACTCGACTGCCGCGCTCCTCTGAGGCGATCGATGGCCTGATCGACCTCCGGGGATCGATCACGGCAGTAATCGACCTGCGCATCTATCTCGATACCCAGAACCGGGAGACAGAAGACCAGGATAGCCGGGTCATCGTACTGGACCGTCCCGGCGATCAGCAGGGGGCCGGTCTCAGAGTCGACGAGGTGCTAGGTGTGGAATCCATCCCCGTGAGCAGTATCTTCCAGAAACCGTCGCCGGACGCGGACGTCGACGCGACCGCATTGTCGCATGCGCTGGTGAAAGCGGTGATCGCGCCCGCCGAAAGCAACCGAGACAAGCAGGTGTCGCTGATCGACCTCGAAGGGGTGATCCAGACGGCAAGCAGTAGTTGACGACGGTCGTGGAACCCGGTACTGGTGAATCGCACTAATTTCCGGTATCTACCTGATTTTCGGCGTTTGCGAGCATCAGCGTTCGGAATAGTCCGTTATCAAATCTGATAATATAAGAACAGCATTTATGTTGGTACTTCGCCAAGCCGTGCGTGGTGTATCAACTGAATGTCGACAGGGGTGCTCATCGTGGACGACTCTCATTTTATGCGGAATCTACTCAGACAGATTCTGGAAGAAGACTACGACATCGTGGGAGAGGCGTCCAACGGTGCTGAAGCGGTCAAGTTGTACAAAGAGCAGGAACCGGACATCGTGATGATGGACATCGTGATGCCGAAATGTAACGGGATCAAGGCGACGGCCGCGATCAAAAAGCTCGATCCCGACTCGCGCGTGATCATGTGTACGAGCGTGGGACAGCGTGAGAAAATGAAACTGGCCGTCAAAGCAGGGGCCGACGGCTACGTGACGAAACCGTTCGAAGAACCAAGCGTCAAAAAGGCGCTTAGAGACGTCGTTCCGGCATGACAAGCGTGCTCGTTGTCGATGACTCGCAGTTCATGCGGACAGTCATCGGCAGCATCCTCGCCAGGCACGGCTACGACGTTAGCCGTGCGAGCAACGGCGAGCGGGCGGTCGACGCCGTCCGAGAGTACGAACCGGACATCGTGACGATGGACGTACAGATGCCGCAGATGGATGGCATCGAGGCAGTCGAACGGATCATGACGAAGCATCCGACCCGAATACTGATGCTCAGTGCCCACACTGCCGACGGTGCAGACGCGACGCTACAGGCGTTGGCGTCTGGCGCAATCGACTTCCTCGAAAAGCCAAGCGGTGAAGTATCGACCGACATCGCGGGGCTGGAGGATCGACTCATCGAAGCGATCGATGGGGTCGAAGCCGCTGACATCTCCGCAGTAGCTCGCTCACGGACGGCCGCCTCGGCACAGCGAATCGGCGGTGCGGGCGAGGCGACGACCGGAGCCACCGCTACGTCGAACGCTCAACAGTCCGCGAGTCCCCACTCTACCGATCCCGAGAGCGATCAAGCGGTCGGACGGGACGACGAAGCAGCTCCCGACGAGGACAGAACGTATCAGGAGCACCCCACGATCGTCGTCGGGGCGTCGACCGGCGGGCCGAAAATCATCGAGCAGTTGCTGTGCTCGCTACCGATCGAACTCGATGCCCGCGTGTTGGTCGTCCAGCATATGCCCCCGGAGTTCACGGGGCGACTCGCCAAACGGCTCGACGAACTCTGTCCGTACCGCGTCAAAGAGGCAGAGGACGGCGACAGGATCTCCGGCGGCGAGGTGCTGGTCGCACACGGCGACCGACACATGCAGGTCCCGAACTCGGTTGCGGGCCGCCTGAAGATTCGACTCACTGACGAGGACCCCGTCCACGGCGTCAGGCCATCGATCGACGTGACGATGCAGTCGGTCGCCGAGACCGTTGCACAACCGGTCGTCGGTATCGCTCTTACGGGGATGGGAAAGGACGGCGCTGCAGGGATCAGCGCCATCCACGAGGCAGGCGGGACGACGATAGCACAGGACGAGGAGACGAGCCCTGTGTTCGGCATCCCGAAACAGGCGATAGCGACTGGGGCCGTCGATCACGTGGCTCCCGCCGAGGGAATCACCGACCAGGTGGTCGACAGCCTTTCGACGGAGGTGACAACACATGGATGAGTACGTACGGGAGTTCGTTCAGGAGAGCGAAGAAGAGATCACGGAGTTGAACAACGCCCTGCTCACGTTAGAGCAGAACCCGGACGATGGCGAGGCGATGGATCTGATCTTCCGTACGGCCCACACCCTCAAGGGCAACGCCGGAGCGATGGGCTTTGACCGTGCGGAAGCGCTCGCTCACGTCCTCGAGGACCTTCTCGATGCAGTGCGGCAGGGCGATATCGAGGTCTCAGGGGAGCTGATGGATCGGATCTTCGATGCCGTCGATCGGCTCGGCGAAATGATCGATGAGGTGCCCGAACACGGATCGCCGCAGACCGATCCGGCCGAGACGATCTCGATGCTCCGGGAGCAACTCGAGGCCGCCGACGCGCTGTCGACGCCGACCGACGGCGAGATCGATCGACTACTCGAGGAATCTGCGTCGCCTGCTGACGGCCAGCACAACCAGTTCCACGTGCGACTCGACGTCGCCGAGGAACGCGAGCAACACGGCATGCTGGTCGTCGAAGCGCTGGAGGACGCCTTCGACCTCCTCGGCACGGCACCGCCCGAAGACGAGATCAGCGACGGCGAGTACGGCGGTACTTTCGATGCCGTCTTCGCCAGCGCGGTCGGCGAGGAGTCGATCGCGGCCGCACTCGATCCCGTCGACGCGGTCGAAGACGTGATCATCGAGGAGGTGACCGGCCGGACCGTCACGGAACCGACCAACGATACTGGTTCGGCCAGCGGAAGCGGGATCGAGGAGGACGCCGATCCCGACGACATGGAGGTCGACGATCTGCTCGACGAGTTCAGCGAGTACGACGATCTGGACGGGATGGTCGAGGAGATCGAAGACGTCGAGGGCTTCGACGATCTCGGCGATGCCGGTTCGTTCGATGACGTCGAGGTCGGCGAGATCGAGGCCATCGACGATCCGGAAGAGCCCGATACGTCGGACGTAGCCGATGTGGAGGCCGAAGCGGACGCAACCGAGCCCGCAGATGATGAAGTCGAGGATGCCTCGGATACCTTCAAAGAGCTGAAAGCGGAGGTCGATCCTGTCGGCTTCGACGAACTGCAGGCCGAACTCGACGAACTGGAGTTCGAGGAGCTAGACGATGACGAGGTCAGTTTCGACGAACTGCTCGACGAGGACGACCTCGGCGGCGACGATCCGTTCGCTGCCGGCGAGTTCGACGACGACCCGTTCGGCGCTGGCGACGAGAGCGACGAACCGGGCGTCGACGAACTGCTCGACGAGGTCGAAGACCAGCCTGCAGGAGAGAACGACGAACCCGCGGCTGATGCCGACGAGCCAGCAGTTGGGACAGACGAACCCGCGGCTGATGCCGACGAGCCAGCAGTAGAGGCCGAAGCGCCCGCGGGTGAGGAGAAGTCGGCTTCTGCGGGGCTCGACGATGCAGACAGCGACATCGATGATGTGGTCTCGGAAGCGGAAGCGGGCGATGCGGAGAGTAGCGAACCAGAAGCGGAGACCTCTGAAGCGGAAGTCGGTGCCGACGACGAGGAACTGTTCGCAGAGGACGAGGCGGACGAGCCGGTCACCGAAGAAGCCGGTCTCGACGACGTCGAAGTCAGAGACGTGGACGACACCGGGGAGAGCCCCGACCTCGATCTCGAAGATCCGTTCGCGGCACCGTCTGCGGATACCGTGTCGGAGCCAGCGGCAACGCTGGACGCCGAAAACGACTCCGAGCCCGCTGCAGACGTCGGAACTGACGATACGGAAGTCAGCGAGGCAGGATCGTTCGGTGATATCGACTTCGGCGATCCGGCCGATCCCGAAGCGGAACCGGGAGCGCTAGACGACGGCGGCTTCGGCTCCGCCGACGAACTCGACCTCTCGATGGATCTCGAAGAAGCCGAAGCCGAACCGGCGGACGCCGAAGACGAACCAGGGGACGTCGAAGCCGACTCGACAGACGCGTCCACCACCGCACCGGAGACGGCGGCCGAACCCGAGCAGTCGCCCGAGACGGTTACTGACGCGGACGGATCGGCGAACGCCGAGACGTCAGTCAGTACGGAGCCGTCGGACGAAGCCGTCGAAGCGTCGGTCGAGTCCGTCGATCTGGATTCGGATGCCGACGCGGAAGAGGGACCGCCGACCGAGATCACGGAGGCGGTTAAGGCCGACAACGCGACGACCGAGACCACAGCCGACTACTCACAGCCGTCGGCCGCCGCAGGCACGGCTGTCGACACCGAGACGGTCCAGTCAGTACGAGTCGATGTGGATCAGGTCGATCAGCTAATGAACCTCGTCGAGGGCCTCGTCTCGACGCGGGCGCGACTGCGACGCGCGGTCGACGCCGAGGAATCCCGCCGGGTCATCGACAGCGAAGTGGACGAACTAGACGCACTCACCTCCGAGCTACAGGATACGGTGATGGACGTCCGACTCGTTCCGCTGCAGAAGGTCGTCAACAAACTCCCACGCCTCGTCCGGGACATCTCCCGCGATCAGGACAAGCGTGTCACGCTCGATATGGAGGGCGAGGACGTGGAAGTCGACCGGTCGATCCTCGACGAGATCGGGGATCCGCTGATGCATATCGTCCGCAACGCTATCGACCACGGTATCGAACCCCCCGAGGAACGGGAAGACGCAGGCAAAGAGCCGGGCGGAACGATCGAACTTAGCGCCTGGCGCGAACGTGATCACGTCGTGATCGAAATCGAGGACGACGGTCGCGGGATCGACGCCGACGAACTGGGTGACTCGGCAGTCGAGCAGGGAATCATCGGCCGCGACGATCTGCTCGCGATGGAGGAGTCGGATATCTACGAACTCGTCTTCCACCCCGGCTTTTCGACGAGCGAGGAGGTAACCGACGTCAGCGGCCGCGGCGTCGGGATGGACGTCGTCGCCAGTACTGTCGAGAGCCTCGACGGCGACGTCGGTATCGAGAGCGAGCCCGGCGAGGGTACGACAGTCCGGATCGAGGTGCCGATCTCGCTCGCCATCGCCGACGTGCTGTTCGTCGAATCCGGTGGCGAGGAGTACGGCATCCCGACCCGGGTCGTCAGCGAGATCGGTCCGTCGGGATCGGTGTCGGTCGAGGACGGCCGCGAGGTCGTCACACGCGGTGAGACGTCCTATCCGCTGATCCGACTGGACGAAGCCCTGGACACGCCCGAGCGCGGGCACAACGGGGACGGAATGCTTGTACAGGTACGCGACGATGTCCGGCCGGTAGCGGTCCACTGCGATCGTGTCCGCGGACAGCAAGAAGTCGTTGTCAAACCGTTCGAGGGGTTCATCGGAAATATTCCCGGCCTCAGTGGCGCAACCGTGCTCGGGGAGGGTGACGTGGTGAACATTCTCGACGTCGAAACACTATGAGATACAGGTGACATTATGACTCTAATGGTCGACATTCGGAAGTTGAGCTTCATTAACGAGATGGCCAAGGTCGGGACCAACGGCGTGGCCGACAATATGGGCAAGCTGACCGGTGAGGACGCGAAGATGGAGGTCACGAAGACGAACTTCATCGACGTGGAGGATCTCACCACACAGCTCGACGACGACAAGCGGGTCGGCGTCCGAGTCCGGCTTATGGAGCCGCCACATGGTCACATCCTTATCCTGTTCCCCGAGCAAAGCGCAAAGAAGATCACGGCGCTCATGCTGAACGACATGGTCGACGACATGTCGTCGGTCTCGGGCGAGATGGCTCGAAGCGCCGTCGAAGAGCTAGGTAACATGATGGCCAGCGGCTTCATCGACGGCTGGGCCGACGTACTGGGCACCACTATCGACATTGCCACTCCACAACTGGTGTACGCACCGGCCGCGGAGATCGTCGGACGGACGGCGAGTCTCGGCGAGGAGGATCTGGCGCTTTTCTTCGACTCCAGTCTCAACGTACCGAGTTACGAGATCGAAGCCGAGATCTACGCCTTCCCCGATCTTCAGGAGTTCGTCGAGATGGTCAACAGCATCGAAACGTCTTACTCGTAATCCCTATGAAACTCGACGTAACAGCACTTGGAACGTTCTATCAGATGGCTCAGGAGGGTGCCGGACTCGCAGCGGGGCGTCTGACCCGTATGACTGACGTAGATACCCGCGTGGGAGTGACGAAACTCAACTTCATGCGAGGCTCCGACATTCGCTCGGAACTCGGCGATGGCGTCCGAAAAGTCGGCGTTCGTGTCGAACTAACGGGCGCTCTCAAAGGCCACGCCGTCATCGCCTTCGACCGCGAGAGTGCGGCACACCTCGTCCAGACGCTACAACCATCCGCAGGCGACGGATCGCCGCCTGAGGACGCGGACGCGGAGTTCGACGAGATGAACCGAAGCGCGATTACGGAGGTCGGACAGATCATGCACAGTGGCTTCATCGACGGCTGGGCCGACGTGCTCGGCAGCGCAATCGACGTCTCGACGCCGGAGTACGTGGACGGCGATTCCGCCGAACCGTTTCTCAACGGCGTCGACACGGCGCCGGGAACGGACGATCTGGCACTGCTCTTTCAGAGCCAGATCGAAGCGATCGATACCGAGATCGAGTTCAAATACTACCTGTTCCCCGACCACGACTCGATGGAAGACGTTCTCGACCAGCAGGGTGTATCGAGCGACGACGGGATCGAGTACGACAAACTGGCCGGCTTCGACCGACTCGCACAGCGCGGCGCGGACGAGGTCGCCTCGAACGTCTCGACGATGACCGGGATCGATACCGACGTCGAGATCCGACGGCTCAACTTCGTCCCGCTGGAGGTACTGCCCGAGGAGATCGACGACGAGATGCTGGTCGGCGTCGCCTTCGAGTTCGATGGTGTGCCGAGCGGCTATCTCCTGTTCCTGTTCGACGAGGCCTCGGCCCGTGAGGTGGTCAATGCGATGCTACCGACGGCCCCGGACGACGAGTTCGACGCCATGGGTCAGAGCGCCATCAAGGAACTTGGCAACATCATGGCCAGTGGCTTCCTCGACGGCTGGGCGAACGTCCTCGACACGACGATCGATCACTCGCCCCCGGAGTACAACCACGATATGGGTGCGGCCGTCATCGATCCCGTCGTGATCCAACTGGGTGAGGAACAGGAGTACGCGTTCGTCTTCGACACCTCTGTCCAGGCTGCCGACCGGGAGTTCGACTGTAACATCTATGCGATCCCGAACGAATCCGACCTCGAACGGGCGATCAACGACCTGCCGATGGATCGGATCGAGGAAGTACCGACCAAAGCAGAGATCGAAGAGGTAGAGACGGACTCATGAAGACCTATGGAAGCGAGCCCGGTGCGCCTGAACCGGATCCAGTCCGGGTCGGCATCTCCGAGTTCGAGATCAGCGACAGCGGCCAGCGGCTCAAGTCCTACGGCCTGGGCTCGTGTGTTGCGGTCGCGCTGTACGACGACCAGTCCGAGGTTGGCGGGCTTGCCCACGTCATGTTGCCGGACGGCGACGAGAACGACGACATGAGCGAGCGAAAGCCCGGCAAGTTCGCCGACACGGCGATCCGGGCGATGCTCCGACAGATGGTCGAGAGCGGCGCGAGCTACACCGACGTCGAGGCGAAACTCGCGGGGGGCGGCGATATGTTCGAGTTCGAGAGCTTCGGCGACGGCGTCGGGCAGCGAAACGTCGTCGCGGCACAGGAAGAACTCGACAAACTCGGGGTCCCGATCGTCGCCGAAGAGGTCGGTGGACAGGAGGGGAGGACTGTCGAGTTCGATACCGGAACGGGCGTACTCTCGATCCGGACGGCAGACGGCGACGGAACGATCGAGGAACTGTGAGTCGTGACGAAACGACCGGTTTCGAGGCGCTAACGACGTTCGTCGAGGCGCATCTCGACTTTGCGACGAGCCACTACAACGATAGCTACCTCGACCGGCGGTTTTCTTCTCGGCTTCGACGTACTCGTTCGGACGACTACGAGGAGTATCTGGAACTGGTCCGCGATGACTCCGACGAGCAGGAGGCGCTGCTCGACGCCCTATCGATCAACGTTACCGGCTTCTTCCGCAACCCGGACGTCTGGGAGGGGATCCGATCGGTGCTGCGGACACTCAGCGACGAACAGGAGCGGATCCACGTCTGGAGCGCCGCCTGTGCCGACGGCCGAGAGCCGTACTCGCTGGCGATGCTCGCGCTCGACGACCCGCGGACGGCCGGTGACAAACTCTCGGTCCTCGCGACCGACATCAGTGATCCGGCACTGGAAACGGCCCGCGAAGGCCGCTACGAGAGCACGCGCACGATCGATATCGGCGACCAACTCACGTTCCTCTCGAACTACCACCGCTACATCGACCAGTCCGGCGACCAGTTTACGGTGCGTGATCCCGTCAGAGAGATGGTCACCTTCGAGAATCACGACCTCATCAACGATGGCGCGAAATCCGGGTTCGATCTGGTAGTCTGCCGGAACCTCTTCATCTACATCGACAACGGCTACAAGGAAGAGATGCTGGAGACTATCTCCGAGTCGCTCCGGCCGGGCGGCTACCTGGTCATCGGCAAAGCGGAAACGATCCCCCCGAACCTGAAGTCCGATTTCACGATTCTCGATGGGCGGATGCGGATCTACCAACGAGAATAGCGAGACGCTACGCGTCTCGTATATATGAACGGCGAATGCCGTGAGAAGCGAGACGCTACGCGTCTCGTTCAGGCGAGCGGCGAATGGCACGAGCGGGGAGCTGCCACGTAGCTCGAAACGATGTGCCCCCTCAGAACGCGTCTCGAACTGCTTTTTCGTCGTCGAACGCCGATAGTGCGAGACCGAGTTTGATCCGGGCTTTCCAGGGTGGGAGATCGCCCGCCGGAATCGCGCCGTGCTCGTGAAGCGTGTAACTGCCCCCCCGGTCGCCATACTTCGCCGCGACCTCGCCCCGGTAGCACCGCGTCGCGAGAACGATGGGCAATCCCCGATCGATCGCTTCGCCAACGGTGTCGCCGAGGCGACGTGACGTATTCCCGATTCCGCTGCCCGCAAGGACGACGCCGCCGACGCCGTCGACGATTGCGTGCCGGAGCAGTGTGTCTTCAACGTCCAGCCCACTATGAAGCGTCTTGACCGTCTTCGTGAGTTCCGTGGTCGGCAACGTCACCGACTCGCTTCGTGGGGGACGGCGGAGCGAGATGCCATCGGCGGTCAGTTCGGCGACGGGTCCAGCCGCGGGCGAGGAGTAGGCGTCGGGCGCACTGGCGTGAGATTTGGTCACCCATCGGGCGGCGTGGACGGTATCATTAAAGACGACATACACCCCCGTCTCGAAGCGTTCGTCGGCCACCGTCCTGATCGCAGCCAGCAGGTTGGCAGGGCCATCCGCACTCACCGCGTCGGCCGGCCGCTGTGCACCGGTGAATACGACCGGGATATCGATGTCGAGAACGAGGTCCAGATAGTACGCCGATTCTTCCATCGTATCCGTGCCGTGGGTGACGACGACGCCGTCGAGACCCTCGTCGTCCGCGCGTTCGACCGCCCGCGCGAGGTCGGCGACCTGATCGAAGCCCAGATGAAAGCTCAGTTCGTCACAGACACGTTCGACATCGACGTCTGCGTACGACTTGATCTCACCGACGGCATCGACGAGGTCGTCGCCAGTCAGGGTTGGAGTGGCACCGCTCTCTCCCGCCGTTGCCGCGATCGTGCCACCGGTTGCGAGCACGCGAATCTGTGGGTTCATAGCTACAGATGATCGTTGACAGCGTTAGGATGTGTCGATCAGCGGTTAGCCGCCGTCGGGCTTGTCGACCGTCTGATCGAATCGGAACGCCTCTTCGGCAGCCGAGTCGTCGGGATCATCCACCGGATCGCTAGCGCCAGTCTCCGGTTCGTCTGAATCAGCCGATGGTATCTGAGTCGGATCCTCCTCTATGTCCGTTGGCGAGGGTATCTGAGCCCTGTCGTCAGCGTCTGTATCGAAGCGATCGAGCGCTTCGGATAGCTGTGCGGCCTGGTTCGCCAGCTCCGAGGCAGATCCTGAAACCTCCGTGAGTGCGGTGGTCTGCTGTTCGGCGGCGGCGGCGACGTTCTCGGCTTCGGAAGTCGTTTCCTCGGAGATCGTCGCGGCTTCGTCGACCATCGCGACGACCTGCTGGGTCGAGGCGGCCTGCTGTTCGGTCGCCGCGGAGATCTCCTGAACGCCCGTGTTCGTCTCCTGGGCGTACTCGGCGATCTCGTCGAGCGCGGCCGCCGCCCGTCGAACCGCCTCAGTGTGGTCAGTGATCTCAGCGCTCGTCGTACGAACCTCCTCGGCGGTGTCATCGGTCTGGGCCTTGATCCGTTCGAGGCGATCCTCGATGTCTTCGGCGGCCTCTTTGGTCTCTGCGGATAGCTCCTTGACCTCCTCGGCGACGACTGCGAAGCCGTCCTCGGAGTCGCCGGAGCGGGAGGCCTCGATGTTGGCGTTCAGCGCGAGCATGTTCGTCTGTTCTGCGATCTCGGCGATGAAGTCCAGTAGCTCGTCGATCTGGGCGACTTCCTCCTGTAGGGCCTCGATCTCGTCGACTGCTTCCTTGCTTCCGGCTTCGATCCGGTTCATGCCCTCGATCGCCTGCTGGGCGGCTTTGCGACCTTCGCGTCCGGTCTCGGCGGTCCGCTCGGCGATATCGGCGACCTCGTTCGACGAGGCGGCGATCTCCTCGGTCGTCGTCGAGAGGCCACCCATCTCCTGGCTCACCGACTGCAGGGAGTCGTTCTGCCGCTCCGCGCCGTCGGAAATCTCCTGAATCGATTCAGTGACCTGTTCGCTCGCTCCGCGGACCTCCTCGCTGGAGGCGGTCACTTCCTCGCTGGCAGTCGCGACCTCGCTTGCGAACCGTTTGAGTTGTTGGACGGTCGCCTCGATCTCGTCGAGCATCGCGTTGAAATCCTCGCCGATGCCACGCATCTGTTCGTTATCGGCGTCGACCGTGGCTCTGACCGAGAGGTCCCCGTCCGCTGCCTGACCCATCACATCACAGTACTCCTCGGCCGACGCTTCGAGGTCCTGATTGATCCGATGGACGCGTTCACGCTCGGATTCGGCCTCTTCGCGGGCCTGCTGGGCGTCGCGTATCTGCTCTCTGAGCGCGTCGCGCATGTTCCCGAACCCGTCGTACAGTCGACCGATGTTGTCGATCCGCGTCGTCTCGAAGTCGACGTCGAGATCACCGGCCTCCATCGCCTCCGTCTTGGCAGTCAGCCGATCGATAGAGCGAGCCGTGTTGCGTCCGAGCACCGCGCCGATCAGGCCGACAAGGAGCACTCCACCTGCCGTGGCGTAGGTTCCCCACGTCGAGACTGCGTCGACGAAGCCGTACGCGTTACTTTCGGGCTGGTGGACGAGCACGACCCAGTCGGTATTCTCGACCTGCTGGTAGCCGACGACGTAGCCCTCCTCGGGGAAGCCGTACGCCTCGCCGGCGAGCGCGCCGGTCGGCGACTCGTCGATGTGCTCGACAGACGGGTTTCCGGGGCCGGCCTCACGCGCCGCCGATCCGAGATCACCGTGGCCGTCGTACGCCGTCAGGAACGCCGCACCGTCCTCCCCGAAGCCGGCGTCATCGAGCATGACGTCGTCGCCTCCATCGAGGACGAGCGTCGTCCTGTCGTCGTCAGCGCTCTGGAAGTTCGGCGAGTACTCTGCCAGGTTTATCGTCACGACTATCGCGTGGTTCGGATCGTTGACGACCTGACGCATGTACGTCATCGCCGCCATGCCGTCGTCGGTTCGATACGGATCGGTCCGATAGGCCTGTTCGCGCGGAACGTCGGGTAGTTGCGCGCGGTCGTCTTCGGGAACTTCCAGGGCGTCTACCGGCTGACCGGCCAGTCCGGCCGAACTCGCGAGTACCTCGCCTTCTTGAACGTCCACGTAGTGGATGGCGGCGACGTAGTCTTCCTCGTTGCGCCCATTGAACGCGAGGTTCCAGCGTTCCACGTACGGTTGTATCCGTTCGACATTGCCCGACCGGACGATTGCCGACTCGGTCAGCATCCCCGTGACCAGTCGTTGTTTGTCGTCCCACGATTCGAGCGCCGCCGCCTCCTGTTCGGCCATGTTGGCGTACTCCTCTTCGACGTTGTCCTCGACGCCCGCCTCGATTTCTGCGGTTGCGACGAACCCGATTGAGGCCACCGACAGGCCAAGGATGAGCAGTGCAATACCGAACTTTACTGTGTACCGCCGCCGGATGAAGTCCGGAACGACGTATCGTAATCCCCCTAACATATCTTCTCTGTTAATACAAACCTATTTATGATTTTCGCCCGTTATCAGGATGGATAACTCGTCTGGAACCAGTTGATGAAACGAGGAGCATCACCCACGAGATACGAGTCGGAGAGCGCCCGAGCGGCAGCGAAAAGGAAACTTCGAGAACGTGTGTATCAGTTTCTACGACCGATAGATGCCTGATACTTCTCGAATCGATCAGTTGGTAACGCTTAACCCCCGGCAAGCAGAATCGGCGAGCAAGATGACAGCACCGCTTTCGACGCCCGGCCCGACCGTGGGGGTCGTGGGAGGAGGACAACTCGGCAGAATGCTCGGCGAGGCGGCCGGACCGCTCGGTATCGAGGTGGTCGTCCTCGATCCGACGCCGGACTGCCCCGCATCGCCCGTCGTGAAAGATCAGATCGTCGGCGGCTTCGACGACGAGGAGTCAGTCCGAGAGCTGGCCGAACGTGCAGACTTCCTCACCTTCGAGATCGAACTCGCCGATCCCGACCTGCTCGAACGCGTGGAGTCGGACTTCGACGTGCCGGTCCATCCCTCCCCCGAGACGCTCCGGATGATCCAGGACAAGCTTGGACAGAAAGACACGCTGGCCGACGCCGGCATCCCCGTCCCCGAGTACCGCGCGGTCGACGACGCCGCGGAGCTACGGGACGCACTCGACGAGTTCGGCACGCCAGCGATGGTCAAGGCTCGCGAGGGAGGCTACGATGGCCGCGGCAACGCACCGATCGAATCACCGGACGAGGCCGAAGCAGTCCTCGATTCCGTGGGCGGGTCGGCAATGGTCGAGGAGTTCGTCGAGTTCGAGCGCGAACTCTCCGTGATCGGCGTCAAAGGTGAGGACAGTATCGCGACGTTCACGACCGGCGAGAACGTCCACCGCGAAGAGATCCTTCGCGAGACAGTCGTTCCTGCCCGCGCGTCCGAGGACGTCCTGGAGCAGGCACGGTCAGTCGCCCGTGACGTTCTCGACCTGATGGACGGCCGGGGGGTCTACGGCATTGAACTGTTCGAGACGAGCGAGCAGGGTGTCGGTTCGGAAGCATCGAGCGGGGAGGGGGTGCAAGACGGCGACATTCTCGTCAACGAAATCGCGCCACGACCGCACAACTCGGGTCACTGGACCATCGAGGGCGCGGTCGCCTCGCAGTTCGAACAGCACGTCCGAGCGGTCACCGGGCGACCGCTCGGATCGACCGAACAGCGCGATCCCACGGTGATGACCAACATCCTCGGCGACGTCGAGGAAACGCAGCCAGCCGAGTTACGAGGGCTCGACGAAGTGTTATCGACGCCGCGGGCGGCGCTGCACTGGTACGGCAAGCGGGACGTCCGGCCGCTCCGGAAGATGGGCCACATCACGCTGACTGGCCCGGACGAGGACTTCGACACGCTACTGGAGCGCGCGCGAGGGCTCCGGGACACGCTGACGTTCACCGACGACTGACGGCAGTTCCTCCCTACGGACCGTTCCAAAACACACATTGGACCCTCCTGCGTCGATATACCTAATGGCGGACCAAATCGAGAAGCTAATCGAGCAGTTAGAGGCACAGGCGACACAGGACCGCGACCGGGAGACCACACCGGACGTCGGGATTGTCATGGGTAGTGACTCCGACCTCGACGTGATGGCCGGCAGCGAGGAGGGGCGAGCGGGGGCATACGACGCCTTCGTCGACGAACTCGGGTTCGAGGAACAGACCGACTTCGAGGACCCGCCGGAAAGCCGCTTCACGTTCGAGACCTTCGTCGTCTCCGCCCACCGAACGCCCGAGTTGATGTACGCGTATGCCGAGACGGCCGCGGATCGCGGTATCGACGTCATCATCGCGGGTGCGGGCGGGAAATCCGCTGACCTGCCGAACATGACGGCGTCCATCGCCTACCCGCTTCCGGTCATTGGCGTCCCCGTCCAGGAGAAGTCGGTCGACTCGGTGATCGGGATGCCGACCGGTGCGCCGCTGGTCGCCGTCGACGCCGGGAAGTCGTTCAACGCCGCGCTGTCGGCAACGCAGATCCTCGCCCGCGAGCACGAGGAACTGCGCGAGCGCCTGATAGAGTATCACGAGGAGCTACAGGCAGCAGTCGGCGAAGTCTCCACTGACCTCCACGAACTCGGCACACCCGGATTTCGTAACCGCTACGAATAGGCCCCCGAGACGGCCGTCATGACGGTAGAATCGCAAGAATCAACCCTTATATGGGTGGGTTCCCAACTCTCGCACGTTACGGAGAATACGGTATGTCATGGATCGCAGTTGGTGCGTTGGCGTTGGTTGCAATCGTGATCCCGCTAGCGATGATGGCGGCGTCGTGGTTGCTCCGTCCCAGCGTGCCAGAAGACAGTAAGCGCGCCACCTACGAGAGCGGTGAGGTGCCGACCGGCGGGACGCGCATCCGGTTCAACATCCAGTACTACATGGTCGCACTCCTGTTTGTCGTCTTCGACGTCGAGACCGTGCTCATCTTCCCCTGGGCTGTTGTGTACACGGATGCGATCGGACTGGTCGGGCTAGGGGCAGCCCTGGCTCCGATGCTCGTGTTCGTCGGCATCCTCGTCGTCGGACTCGCGTGGGCGTGGCGCAGTGGCGTAGTTGAGTGGGCACGCAGTTCCCGCGTACAAGAACGGACCAAAAGGATAGAACAATGAGTAGTGACAATCCACGGGACGCGATTGCGGACAGCACAGCCCCAATAACAGATACGCGAGAGTCCCGAACTGGTCCCGGTGCCGACGACCGGTTCAACTCGAAACTCCGGGAGGCGTTCGGCGCGTCACCGTTCATCCTTACGAAGTTCGACAGTTTCATGAACTGGGTCCGCGGCTCCTCCATGTTCATGCTGCAGTTCGGGATCGCGTGTTGTAGCATCGAGATGATGCACACCTACGCGGTCAAACACGACCTGGACCGCTTTGGCTCCGGCGTGCCGCGCGCGTCGCCGCGCCAGGCCGACGTGATCATCGTTCCCGGGACGATCGTCTCCAAGTTCGCCCCGCGGATGAAGCGCGTCTACGACCAGATGCCGGAGCCGAAGTTCGTCGTCGGGATGGGCTCGTGTACGATCTCCGGCGGTCCGTTCCAGGAGGGCTACAACGTGGTCAAGGGTGCCGAGGAGGTCATCCCGGTGGACATCCACATCCCCGGCTGTCCCCCGCGCCCCGAAGCGCTCGTCTACGGCGTTGTCAAACTCCAGGAGCGCGTCGCCAACGGGGAGACCGCACCGGTGACGGTCAAACCGTACGAACTCCAGCAGTTCAACGACCTCGAACGAGACGAGGTCGTCGACAAACTAGCAGACCAGATCGACGAGGAAGATCTCGTCATGCGGTACAACTGGGCTGATTCGCCATGAGCAAACAGGAAAAACCGGTACCGGCAGACATCGGTGTCGACGAGTCCGGTGAGGTCGACTACGACGAAATCGAAGCGCTACTCGGCGATCTCGTCCTCGATCGCGAGGAACATATCAACGCCGAGGGCTTCGTCATCCGACCCGACGAGGTACAGGAAGCGCTCTTCCGACTCCGCGACGAAGCGGAGTTCGATCACCTCTCGTTGGTCACCTCACAGCAGTACGAGGACCGCTTCGAATCGATCTACCACCTCAAGAAGTACAAGGACCCAACGCAGGAGGTCAGCGTCGTCGTCCCGACGACTACTGACAACCCGGTGAGCCAGAGCGCCGAGCCAGTCTACCGGACCGCGGAGTGGCACGAGCGCGAAGCCTACGACCTCATGGGAATCGAGTACGAGGGGCACCCGGATCTCCGACGTATTCTCCTTCCCGAAACCTGGCAGGGGCATCCCCTCCGCAACGAGTACGATCAGGACCGACCACAGATCGTCTCGCTGACCGAACACGCCAACCCGCTACAGGACGACCACCGCGGTAACGAGGAGCAGTCGGACACGATGTTTCTCAACATCGGTCCGCACCACCCAGCGACCCACGGCGTGTTACACCTGAAGACGGTGCTCGACGGCGAACAGGTCGCCGACGTCGAACCTGACATCGGCTATCTCCACCGCTGCGAGGAGCAGATGTGCGAGCAGGGAACCTACCGCCACCAGATCATGCCGTATCCCGACCGCTGGGACTACATCTCGGCCGGACTGCTCAACGAGTGGGCGTATGCCCGCGCGGCAGAGGATCTGGCTGATCTGGATGTGCCGGAGTACGCACAGATTATCCGTACAATGGGCGCGGAGATGTGCCGGATCGCCTCGCACATGCTCGCGCTGGCGACGTTCGCGCTGGACATTAACGGCGACTTCACGGCGACGTTCATGTATGCGATCCAGGACCGCGAGCGAGTGCAGAACCTGCTCGAGGACCTGACCGGCCAGCGACTGATGTTCAATTACTTCCGACTGGGTGGGGTGGCGTGGGATCTACCCGAACCCCGCGAGGAGTTCTTCGAGAAGACGCGGGACTTCCTCGACGACCTGCCCGAATCCGTCGCGGAGTATCACAACCTGCTGACCAACAACGAGGTCCTGCAGGCTCGAACGATCGATACTGGCGTCCTCAACCACGACGTCGCAAAACAGTACGGTGCAACCGGCCCCGTCGCCCGTGGCTCCGGCGTCGACTACGATATCCGTCGTGACGACCCCTACGGCTACTACGACGAACTCGACTGGGACGTCGTCACCGAGGACGGCTGTGACAACTTCTCACGTCTGCTCGTTCGGATGCAGGAAGTCGAGGAGTCCGCAAAGATCATCGACCAGTGTGTCGACCTGCTCGAGGACTGGCCCGAAGAGGACCGCACGATCCAGAGCAACGTCCCGCGCACCCTCAAGCCTGACGCTGATACCGAGATCTACCGGTCCGTCGAAGGTGCGAAGGGTGAACTCGGCATCTACATCCGTGCGGACGGCACAGATAAGCCGGGACGGTTCAAGATCCGTAGCCCGTGTTTCTCCAACCTGCAGCCGCTGCCGGAGATGTCCGAGGGAGGCTACATTGCAGACCTCGTCGCCACGCTCGGTAGCCTCGACATCGTACTCGGCGAGGTGGACCGATGATATCGGGACCACTGCAGACTGAAGTCCCGTTGATGCCCGACCAGCTCGCCGAGCTACTGGGACTCGACGCGTTGGGAATCGCCGGCGACTTCGTCGGCGCGCTGATCGCCGCGGCACTGATCGCGACGATAATGATGCTGAACGCCGCGCTAGCCGGGCCGTGGGCGAAGCGGAAGATCACTGCCGCGTTCACGGACCGGATCGCGGTCAACCGCGTGGGCCCGTTCGGACTGTTCATCATTATCGCCGACTCCGTGCGCTTGCTGTCGAAAGAGCTCATCATCCCGGAGGGCGCTGACCGGCCAGCCTACGACGTCGGCCCGCTGCTGGTCGTTCTCTCCGCACTGGGCGGGTTCGCCGTGATCCCGCTCGGTTCGCTCGGCCCGCTCAACTTCCAGCTTGCCGACCCCGAAATCGGGCTGGTCTACGTGTTCGCCGTGGCGTCGATTGCCAGCCTCGGGCTGGTGATGTGTGGCTACGCGTCGGACAACAAATACTCGATGCTGGGCGGTCTGCGAGCGGTCGCGCAGAACCTCGCCTACGAGATCCCACTGATCGTCACCGCGATGTCGGTCGTGATCTTCGCAGGAACGCTCCAACTGTCAGAAATCGTCGCCGCACAACAGGAGACGCTTGTGACGGTCGCCGGCGTGGCGATCCCGACGTGGTTCGCCTTCGTGAACCCCTTTGCGTTCGTCCTGTTCCTCACGGCGAACCTCGCCGAAGTCGGTCGGAACCCGTTCGACACGCCTGAAGCCCCGACCGAGATTGTCGCGGGATACCAGACTGAGTACTCTTCGGTCTACTTCGTGTTGATCTATCTCGGTGAGTTCCTGCACATCTTCCTCGGCGGTGCGATCATCGCCGTCGTCTTCCTCGGTGGGGCGTCCGGTCCGGTACTGCCGGGGCTCCTCTGGATGATCATCAAGATGTGGGCGGTGTTCCTGTTCACGCAGTGGGCCCGCTCGGCGATCCCGCGAGTGCGGATCGACCAACTTATCGAAATCGGCTGGAAGGGACTGCTGGTCCTTTCCTTCGCGAACCTGATCCTCACGGCAGTGATCGTGGGGGTGCTAACAGTATGATCGGAATCATGAAATCGATGGCGACGACGATGAAACACGCTCTCGACGGCAACACGTTTACCGTCGAGTATCCCGACGAGGCGCCGGAAGTGAGTCCGCGATTCCGCGGCGTTCACAAGTTCAGTCAGGAGCGGTGCATCTGGTGTCGACAGTGTGAGAACGTCTGCCCGAACGACACGATCCAGATCGTCACAGACGACAAGCGCAACGGCGAGCAGTACAACCTCCACATCGGTCAGTGTATCTACTGCCGACTCTGCGAGGAGGTCTGCCCCGTCGACGCCATCCTGCTAACCCAGAACTTCGAGTTCACCGGCGACACGAAAGACGACCTCGTCTACAACAAAGAGCAGTTGAAGTCCGTCCCGTGGTACAAGGACATCGACCCACTCAACTCGCGCGAACCGGACCGCGATGCGTGGATCGGCGAGGGCGAAGGCGAAGCGGACTATCAGTAAGTCGCTGTACCGTCCGCGAGCGGAGTGAGCGGACGGCCTTTTTGGCCCAGATTTTTTCGGTGAGCGGTGGCTGAGCACAGCGAGGAAATCAGACGCGAGGTCCTGATGTATGCGTTTCGCGAGCGATTTCGTGTCACACCTCATCACGATTTCGCATCTCATTTCTGGGACGAATCGTTCTGCACGGGGTATTTTGTGATAGCGTGCGGCTATCTACGGGTGTGTGGATCTAGGAACACGGTCAAATCCGCCGTTCTGACGGAACAGTCTCGAAATCTTCAAAGGGTATCCACAACGAGGGGATACTAATGGCACTTGAACACATCGCGTTTGCGCTGTTTGCATTCGTTACGCTTGCGAGCAGCGCCGGGGCCGTGCTGGTGCGGGATGTCTGGCACGCCGCACTACTGCTCGGCGTCGCGCTGACCAGCGTCGCGGCGCACTACGTGATGCTGCAAGCGGAGTTCCTTGCAGTGATCCAGATCCTCGTCTACATTGGCGGGGTTCTGGTCCTCATCACGTTCGGCGTGATGCTGACACGTGGCGGCGAAACAGCCGAGGAGGTGATTCAGTATGGTAGCTGAATCACGTCGCCTCTTCATGGGAGGTACCGATGAGTAGACCGCGGCTTCGCCTGGGCAGACATCTACTGCCGGGTGTGATCGCCATCGCACTGTTCGGTGTGATGGCGTCGGTGTTTCTCACCGCGTCAATCGGCGACCCGGCCGGGTTCGGCGACGCGTCGGTGATCGAAAGCATCGGCTTTTCGCTACTCAACATTGCGGATGTCGAGGGAACGATCCCAACCGAGGGCTTCCTCGCCGCGTTCATCGTCATCGCGCTCGCGCTTGACGCCGCGCTCGACGGATCGATCATGCTCGCGCGGCGCGATGAGGGCGACGAAACTGGAATGCGGGCTGACGGTGGCGACACGGGGGGTGAGGAGGAATGACGGTTGGGACGGAGTTCTACCTGCTCCTCTCGGCAGGAATGTTCTGCATCGGCCTGTTCGGCGTCCTGACGCGCCGGAACGCCATCATGTTCCTCGTCTCCGTCGAACTGATGTTGAACGCTGCGAACATCAATCTGGTCGCGTTCTCGTTCTTTTACGGCAACGTCACCGGACAGGTGTTCGCCCTGTTCACCATCGGTCTGGCGGCCGCAGAGGTGGCGATCGGTATCGGTATCATCCTGGTACTGGTGCGGAACTACGGCGACGTGGACGTCGAGAACGCAACGACAATGAGGTGGTAACAGATGGCGATATTCGAAATCTCACCGGCGATCGCGCTGCTGCCGTTCGTATCGTTCCTGCTCGCGCTCGTCGCGGGCAAGTATATGCCGAAGAAGGGGGCGATCGGTGGTATCGTCGCAACCGGCGGTTCGCTCGTCCTCTCGGTGCTCGCGGTCATTGCTGTCGCGGGCGGTAGCGAGTACCAGCACACCTACTGGATGTGGACCGACTCCGCGCCGATCGATCTGAGCTTCGGGATCCTGATCGATCCCCTGTCGGCGCTAATGCTCGTCGTCGTCTCGCTGGTCGCCTTCCTCGTCCACATCTTCAGTCTCGGCTATATGAACGCCGAGGGCGAGACCGGCCTGCCGCGCTACTACGCCGAACTCGGTCTCTTTACGTTCAGTATGCTCGCGTTCGTCTACGCGGACAATCTGCTGATGGCCTTCATGTTCTTCGAACTCGTTGGCCTCTGTTCGTATCTGCTGATCGGCTTCTGGTTCCGCACCGACAGTGCCGCGAGCGCCGCCAAGAAGGCGTTCCTGGTGACGCGGTTCGGTGACTACTTCTTCCTTATCGGCGTCGTCGGCATCCTCGCCACCTTCGGGACGGCGCAGTTCGCGTCCGTGGGCGGCACGGAGTCGTTCGCCGCGGTGGCCGAATCGTCTCTCTCCGATTCAAGCACCGCGCTGTGGATGCCTGACGCTGTGAGCGCACAGCAGTGGATCACGGGCCTCGGTCTGCTCGTTCTGGGCGGCGTGATCGGCAAGTCCGCACAGTTCCCGCTACACACCTGGCTTCCCGACGCGATGGAAGGTCCGACGACCGTCTCGGCGCTCATCCACGCAGCGACGATGGTCGCGGCCGGCGTTTATCTCGTCGCGCGGATGTTCGCGTTCTACGCGCTTAGCCCGACCGCACTGGGGATCATCGCCTTCGTCGGTGGCTTTACGGCACTCTTCGCGGCGACGATGGGGAGTGTGAAAAACGACGTCAAGCAGGTACTGGCGTACTCGACGATCAGCCAGTACGGCTACATGATGCTCGGTCTGGGCGTCGGCGGCTACGTCGCCGGCGTCTTCCACCTGATGAATCACGCGTTCTTCAAGGCGCTCCTGTTCCTGGGTGCCGGTGCGGTCATCATCCTGATGCACCACGAACAGGATATGTGGAAGATGGGCGGTCTGAAGGACAAAGCGCCCGTCGTCTATTACACGTTCCTCGCGGGTGCGCTCGCGCTTGCAGGAATCATCCCGTTCTCGGGCTTCTGGTCGAAAGACGAAATCCTCTTCGACGCGATCATTCTGGGACTTGACGATCCGGTGTTCCTCATGGCGTACGCGATGGGGCTGACAGCCGTCTTCTTCACCGGCTTCTACACCTTCCGGATGGTCTTTCTCACGTTCCACGGTGAACCGCGCTCCGAAGCGGCCAGGGATCCCCACTCGATCGGTTGGGCAGTCAAGATCCCGCTGATCACGCTCGGCGCACTCGCGACGGTCGCCGGCGTGGCAAATCTCGCCCCGGTCGAGAAGCTGACCGGGATCGGTAACGCGACGTTCCTGACCGACTGGCTCGACGGCGAGTACGGTGGTTTCGACGCGCTGACCTATCACCAGTACACCGACACTGCGGGACTGGAAACGGCGTACATCGCCGGGTCCGAGGGAACGACCGTATTGATCGCCGGAGCGCTCGCGCTCGGCCTCGCACTCGCTGGTGCTGGCCTCGCGTACTATCTGTACAACGTCCCGCGCCCCGAGCCACACGTCGAAAACCTCGGCTCGGTCCGCGACGTCCTGTACAGCAACTACTACCTCGACGAGTTCCAGGTCGCACTCGCCGAGCGCGTCACGATGCCTGTCGCTCGCGCCGCGAACACGTTCGATCAGAGCGTCGTCGACGGCGTCGTCAACGGTTCGGGCAGTGTGAGCCTCTTTAGCGGCGACCGACTCCGCCGGATCCAGACCGGCGTAGTCACCGATTACGCCGCGATGCTCGGGATCGCACTGGTCGTACTTCTCGTTGGATTCGGCCTGTATGGAGGGTGGTTACTATGATGATCGAAGCGCTCATTGCGCTATGTCTGGTCGGTTCGCTGGTCGTACTCGCGGCCCCGAACAAGTACGCCGGCAAACTGGCCTTCGGAATCAGTCTGCTCTCGGTCGTCGGGGGCGTCTGGATGTACAGTGCGTTCGATGGTAGCGGAAACGCTCTGCTGGCCGATCCCGCGGAGATCGCGTTCTACACGCGTGAGACGTGGATCGAACTGGGCGGCCTCTACACGATCGACTGGCACGTCGGGCTGGACGGTATCAGCCTGCCCTTAGTCGTTCTGACAACGATCCTCACGACGCTGGCGATCGTCAGCGCGTGGACGCCCATCACCGAGCGCCAGTCCCAGTTTTACGGGCTCGTCCTGTTCCTGGAAGCGGCGCTGATCGGCGTCTTCTCCGCGCTTGATTTCTTCCTGTGGTTCGTCTTCTGGGAGGCCGTGCTGATCCCGATGTACTTCCTCATCGGCGTCTGGGGCGGCTCCCGCCGGAAGTACGCCGCGATCAAGATGTTCGTCTACACGAACGTCGCGTCGCTGGTGATGTTCATCGGCTTCGTTGCACTCGTGTTCGGTCTCGGACTGGACACGTTCAACCTGGCTGATACGGCACAGGCACTGGTGTTGGAGGGCGCTGAACCCGATGCTGCGCCATGGATCGATGCGAGCACCCTGAAGATATTCGCCTTCTTCGCCATGTTCGCTGGCTTCGCGGTGAAGGTGCCGATCGTACCGGTCCACACGTGGCTGCCCGACGCTCACGTCGAAGCGCCGACGCCGGTGTCGGTGCTGCTGGCGGGCGTCCTGCTGAAGATGGGTACCTACGCCCTGCTCCGGTTCAACTTCACGATGCTGCCTGACGTTGCGCGGGACTTCGCGGTGCTGATCGCCGTCTTCGCGGTCGTCTCGGTGATCTATGGCGCGATGCTCGCGCTCGCCCAACAGGATCTCAAACGAATCGTCGCGTACTCGTCGGTGTCCTCGATGGGCTACGTGATTCTCGGTCTGATCGCGTATACCGTCTACGGCGTCGGTGGCGCGACGTTCCAGATGATCAGCCACGGCCTGATCTCCGGGCTGATGTTCATGGCGGTCGGCGTGATCTACAACGCTACTCACACGCGGATGGTCACCGACATGTCCGGTATGGCAGACAAGATGCCGGTCGTCGTCGGCATCTTCATCGCCGGTGCCTTCGGCTATATGGGGCTCCCGCTGATGAGCGGCTTTGCGGCCGAGTTCTTCATCTTCCTCGGCTCCTTCGGGGCGGTCGACGCTATCGGCAGCCTCGCACCGGTGTTCACCGGACTGGCGATGTTCGGCATCGTCATCGTCGCTGGCTACCTGTTGTACGCCATGCAGCGCACCCTGTTCGGTCCGTACCAGCTAGATACTGACTACGAGATCGGGCGTGCGCCGCTGCACGACGTCCTGCCGTTGTTCGTCCTGCTCGGATTGATCATCCTGCTCGGCGTCTCGCCGGAACTGATCTTCGAGATGATTACCGATGCGATCGATCCGATCCTTCCCGGAGGTGATATCTGATGGCTGAATTCGGTGTGCTCGACATCACGACCTACCAAGCGCTCGCACCGGTGTTGATCCTCGCCGGAACGGCGCTACTGTTGTTCCTGGTAGATAGTATCGACACCGAAACGACGAACCACGGACTGATCGCGGGGACGGCGGTCGGCGGGACAGTGATCTCCCTGGCTTTCTCCGTGTGGTATCTGATCGAAGGCGTGGGTGAGACGCCGTTCCTGCTGTTCGATTCCGCGCTCGTCGTCGACGAAATGGCGCTGTTCATCACGTTCGTGGTGCTCAGTGTCACCTCGCTCGTGCTGATCGCGAGTTACGATTACGTGGACGAGATGGCCCACCGCGGGGAGTACTACTCGCTGGTGTTACTGGCCGCGACCGGGATGCTGACGATGGCGTCGGCAAACAGCCTAGTGACAGTGTTCATCGCGTTCGAACTCGCCAGTCTGCCCTCGTACGCGCTCGTCGCATATCTCAAGCATAACCGCGGGAGCGTCGAAGCCGGTCTGAAGTACTTCCTGATCGGCGCGGTCTCCTCGGCGGTGTTCCTCTACGGGATCAGTCTCGTCTACGCCGCGACCGGATCGCTGTTGATCCCCGAAATCGCGGGCTCGCTCGATACCGTCCTCGATCAGGGGATCCTGGGAATCGGGATCTTGCTGATGGTCGGCGGCGTCGCGTACAAGACTGCCTCCGTCCCGTTCCACTACTGGGCGCCGGAGGCCTACGAGGGTGCGCCCGCACCGATCAGTGCGTTCCTCTCCTCGGCTTCGAAAGCGGCCGGGTTCGTGATCGCGTTCCGGATCTTCGTCGACGCGTTCCCGGTTGCGACGATGGCGGACCTGAACGTCGAATGGATCGTCGTCTTCCAGGTGCTCGCAGTGCTGACGATGGTCCTCGGTAATCTCGCGGCCGCGGTCCAGACCAAGGTCAAGCGGATGCTGGCGTACTCGTCGGTCGGTCACGCCGGCTACGCGCTCATCGGACTGGCCGCATTATCCAGTACCGGCGGCGCGAACGAACTCGTGCTCGGCGGTGCAATGTTGCATCTGCTGGTCTACGGCTTCATGAACACGGGCGCGTTCCTGTTCCTGGCGATGACCGAGCGCTGGGAGATCGGCCGCGACTTCGAGGACTTCAACGGCCTCGCGACGCAGGCACCGATCGCCTCCGTCGCGATGTCGGTGTTCCTGATCAACCTCGCAGGGCTACCACTCGGCGGCGGCTTCTGGAGCAAGTACGTCCTGTTCGCGGGTGCAGTGAACAACGGCTTCGTCTGGCTCGCAGCGGTCGGTGCCGGTGCCAGCGCGCTGTCGCTGTACTACTACTCGAAACTGCTGAAAGCGATGTGGATCGAAGAACCGGCTGACGACCTTGCTATCCCCGACGCCCCGATGGGGATGTACGTTGCCGTCGTCGGTGCTGCAGTTGTGACGGTGGCACTACTTGGCGCGTTCGGCCCGGTTGCCGACATTGCGGTCAACGCGGCGGCGGCGCTGCTGGCGTAATCGCCGTTCCTTTCTTTGTATCCCTACTGGATGCCGGTCGTCTGACGTTGTTTGCACGGTGAGAAGACGGTAGCTTTTACCTTACTGGATTAATAGGTGGATCCATGACTTCCCGGCTGATGTTAGGCTGTGGGGCGGTTGGCCAGACGCTGGCCAGTCGCATCGCCGGGAAACAGGGCGCCTTGACCGTCGTCACAGACGATTCCGGCCGGATCGATGCCCTTCGCGGGCCGAACCGGACCGTGACGGAAGGCGACCCGACGGACTCGGAACTGTTGGCAGAAGTCGCCCCGTCAGTCGATATAGTGGTGATCGCCGACGACGACCCGGAGCGAAACGCGGCGATGGCTGTCACCGCCCGTGACGTATATCCGGACGCCTTTATTCTCGCATATCCGGGAGAGCATCCCTCAGAGGAGAGTGTATCGACGCTTCGTGAACGGGTCGACCAGCTGATCGAGCCGAGTGACGAAATCGCGGATCACGTCCTCGGATTCCTCACTGGGAAGGGAGCGATCCGGACCCGCCGACTCCGACAGACGCTTACCTCGGTCGACGGAACGGTCGCCGTCGTTGCCCACGACAACCCTGACCCGGACGCGATCGGGAGCGCCGTGGCACTCGCACGGCTTGCAGAGAGCCTCGGCGTCGACGCCGTTCCCTGTCACTACGGCGATATTAGCCATCAGGAGAACAAGGCGATGATGAACCTGCTGGATCTCGACCTCCGCCAACTCGATCCGGAAGACCCCGATGAACTGGGCGAGTTTTCGGGCTTCGCACTCGTCGATCACAGCAGACCCGGCGTCAACGATCAGCTACCGGAGGGGCTGGCGGTCGATGTAGTAATCGATCATCATCCACCTCGAGGCCCCGTTGGCGGCCGCTTCGTCGACATCCGGAGCGAGGTGGGAGCGACATCTACGCTGCTGGCCGATTACTTTTCGCGGTTCGACATCGAACTCGACGAATCCGTCGCCAGCGCCCTCCTCTATGGCATCCGGATCGATACGGACGACTTCGAGCGGGAAGCGTCGGAGTTCGACTTCGAGGCCGCGAGCGAACTGGTCGAGCATGCGGACATCTCGCTGCTCGAACGAATCGAGTCCCCCAACATCTCGCCCGAAACGCTTGACACGGTCGCCCGAGCGATCGAGAACCGACAGATAGACGGTTCGATACTCACGACGAGCGTTGGCGAAATAAACGAGCGGGACTCGCTCGCGCAGGCGGCCGATCAGCTGTTGGCGATGGAAGACGTCTCGACCACGCTGGTGTTCGGTGTGCTCGATGACACGGTCTACGTCTCCGCGCGCTCACGGGGTGCGGGACTCGACCTCGGAGAGACGTTACGGCTGGCGTTCAACCGTATCGGGAGCGGTGGCGGCCACTCGGATATGGCGGGTGCACAGATCCCGCTCGACGTACTCGGCACGGTTGACGATACGGGAGAGACAGTGCAGTCGGCCGTCGAAGACGTCGTCAGAGATCGGTTCTTCGAGGCATTGCGCGAACGGCCCTTCGAACTGCCGGACGAGTACGTCTCGGAAGTCACTGAGTTCGAGTTCCCGATGCTGTCCGGCGATCGGCCGGCAGCGACGGACGAAGGATAGGATCAAAATAGCTTTTTCCCCACCGCGACTCTGGTTACAGGTATGGATGTGAGCGGGGTCAGTGCGACGGCACGAGTGAACGAGTATATGACCCAGGAAGTGGAGACGGTAGCCCCGGACGCTACCGTGGCCGAGGTCGCTCGCAAGATAGCCGAGACCGACGGCCACAACGGATTCCCCGTCTGCGAGCGCCGCCGAGTCGAGGGGTTCATCACCGCACGCGATATCCTGTTAGCTGACGAGTCGGAGCCGATTTTTAAAGTAATGACGACTGACCTGGTAGTGGCGCATCCGGAGATGAAGGTGAACGACGCAGCCCGTGTTATTCTTCGGTCCGGGATTCAGAAACTCCCCGTCGTCGACGACGCAAGGAACCTCGTCGGGATCATCAGTAACACGGACGTGATTCGCAGTCAGATCGAGCGCGCAACGCCGGAGAAGGTCGGCAAACTACTCCGAACGCTGGAGAACATTCACGACGTGACGCTACGCCAGGAACGGCGGACAGTTCCGCTGGACGAGTTGACGCCGACACAGTCGAAAGTGTACTCCGACGAACTAGACGGCCGGCAGTACGAACTGGACCATGGACTGGCAGAGCCTCTCGTCGTCATCGATAACGCAGGGGAGTATCTGCTTGCAGACGGCCATCACCGCGTCCTTGCGGCGCGCCAACTCGGCGTCGAAGAGATGGAAGCGTACGTCGTTGTCGTCGGTGAGAAACTGGAGTTGGGCATGCAACAGACGGCAGAGAACGACGGACTCGAAAGTCTCGAGGACATCGAAGTCGTCGATTACGCCCGCCATCCGCTCGTCGAGACGACCGAACGGCTACAGTAAGACGGGAAGAGACAGTGGCTGTCGAGAGCAGAAAAATCGCGAGTGACGCTATAGGTTTTTCGATCGAACCTAGCTTCAGGGCCAGACGCCGCCTTCCTCGAAGGAGTCGGCGACGCGCTGGATGGAGACGACGTAGGCGGCGACCCGCAGGCTCGGCAGGTCGTGTTCCTCGTAGGCTTCGACGAGGTTGTCGAAGGAGTTGACGATGATCTCCTCGAGTTGTTCGTTGACTCGCTCTTCGGACCAGTAGAACCGCTGGCGGTTCTGGACCCACTCGAAGTAACTGACGGTGACCCCGCCGGCGTTCGCGAGGATGTCCGGCACGATGATGACGTCTTTTTCCTCGAGCACTTCGTCGCCGTTCGGCGTGATCGGCCCGTTAGCCGCCTCGGAGATCACGTCTGCCCGGATATCCCGGGCGAGGTCTTCGTCGATAGCGTTCTCGAGGGCGGCCGGGATCAGCAGGTCGACGTCGAGAGTGAGCAGTTCGTCGTTCGTGATCTCGTCGTCCGCATCGGCGTAGCCGACGACGCTACCGGTCTCGATTTTGTGTTCTTTCGCAGCGACGGGGTCGAAGCCGTCCTCGTTGTAGATACCGCCGGTGGAGTCGCTCGCAGCGACGACAGTCGCGCCCATCTCGTCGACGAGTTTCGCGGCGATCCAGCCAGCGTTGCCGTAGCCCTGGACGGCCACGGTCGCGTTCTCGATGTCCCGGTCGAGATAGTTGAACGCCTCCCGGGCCGCGATGACGGTCGAGCGGCCGGTCGCCTCGACGCGTCCCTCGCTTCCCCCACTGGAGATGTCTTTACCCGTGATGACGCCGGGTTCGGTCGTGTTCTCCAGGGTTTCGTAGGTGTCTTTGATCCAGTTCATTTCCCGCTGTCCGGTGTTGACGTCGGGCGCGGGGATGTCTCGGTCCTGACCGATCATCGGGCGAAGTTCGCGAGCGAACGACCGCGTGATCCGTTCGAGTTCGGCCTCGGAATACTCCGAGGGATCGATTACGATGCCGCCCTTGCCCCCGCCGAGGGGAATCCCGACAGTCGCACACTTGTAGGCCATCCATCCCGAGAGTGCTTTGACTTCGTCCCGCGAAACGTGTGGGTGGTAGCGGATTCCGCCCTTGTACGGGCCACGGTCCCCGTTGAACTGCGAGCGGAATGCGCTGAACATCTCGATGGAGCCATCGTCCATCTCGACGGAGAGGTTCGTTTCAAGAACGCGCTCGGGTAGTTTGAGCCGTGCGAGAACGTCGTCTTCCACGTCGACGTACGCTCCAGCGTCGTCTATCTGTTCTTGCAGGCTCTCGAATGGATTTACGCCGTCGGACATACATCCGTTTTTTCCGACCGGTAGTTTAAGTGTAGCGATATACCAAGGGACTGTAAGACATTATACAACTGTTAACACTGGGTGAACAGTCAGTTCTGACGTGACAGTTAAAATAAGTACGAAGATCGTTCGTGATACTTGATTTCAGGGACCATGACGAGCCTCTCACAGTCCGCTAACCGTACGGTCCTACTCGTCCGCACGGTCCAGGAGACGCTGGGCCTGTCTGATCAGAGGGCCGTCGATCATCTGGCCATCGATCGCAAAGACGCCGTCGTGTTCCTCGCTGGCGGCGACGACCCGATGGGCCCATTCTATCTCGTCTTCGTCGGGGGCGAACGCGTCGTGGATCGAATCGATCTGGTCGGGGTGGATCGCCATCTTGCCGTCGTAGCCGAACTCCACGGCGCGTTCGGCCTCCGTTCGGAGCCGGTCGTGGTCGCCGATATCGGTCCAGATCGTATCGATGGCGTCGATGCCCCCAGCTCGTGCGGCGAGCACGACGTGCTGTCGCGCGTAACTCACCTCGTCACCGTCGTCCGTTCGGGTCGCACCGATGTCGGCCGCCAGATCTTCCGCGCCGAAGACGAGCGCATCGGTAGCCTCTACGGCGGCGATCGACTCGGCATGGAGGACGCCCGCCGCCGTTTCGACGAGTGCGAAGACCGGTAGCTCGTGGCCCCGCTGCTCGACGGCGTCGGCCAACTCGCTGACATCGTCCGCAGTGCGAACTTTCGGAAGGACCAACCCGTCAAGCGTTGCCGGGGCGGCGAGAACCCTGTCGAGGTCCTCCTCGCCCAGAGGCAGTTCGTTCACCCGCACGAATACCTCCGATTCGGTGTCGAACTCCGGTTCTGAGAGAACCTCGCTGACCGTCTCTCTGGCCGCCGCTTTTGCGTCCGGGTCGACGGCGTCTTCGAGGTCGAAGACGACGACGTCGGCTCCCGATCTCGCCGCTTTCCGGAGCATTTCTCCACGATCTCCCGGTGAGAAGAGCACAGTTCGCCGTGACATACTATTATTTGTTCACGGATCAACAAAAGTTCCCACACCGAATTGTGGTCGGACCGAGTATAGCCGCGGTAACAAAGCATATAACTTGGTAACACATACCACAGGCGTAGAGGTGACGAACGTGTCCGACCACGCGACATCCGGCTGGCAGGATAGTACGACGGAACGACCGGACGGTCTGGAAACGGTCGAACGGTATGAGACGGACGAGGGCGTCGTCTTCTTCGACGCCGACAACCCACTTGCGTGGGTCGAAGCGACACGGACGGTACGACTCGACAATCAGGTCTGAGCAGCCCGGTAGCACTCTCGATAGTCGCACTCTCGGACGGGGCGCTTTTTGCATTGAAACTCCAAGCCTTCATCAGTGCCTTCCGAGGACCCCCTCGATGTCGACCCCAACGGATCGGAGCCCGAGAAAGATCTGGATTTCGACGTTCTCGACGCCGATGAGGATCTGTCTCCGGATCTTCCCGATCCGGAGAACGTCCCGTCAGAGGTCAAAAACACGTTCTGGGGTGTGTTCCTCCTGGTCAAACTCGGGGTTCTCGCGACTAGCATCGGCGCGCTACTGCTGACGCTGACGCCGTATATGCAGGCCGGTGGCGTGGCCCTGATTGTCGGACTGTTCTCGCTCGGCCACGCCTACCTGAAGTACCGGTTCTCGGAGTTCCGATAGCCGGGCGGCTGATCGCCGCGATTATGCGCTTCGGTGGCGTAGAGCCGAGTATGCGAACCGTACGCGACGAGTCCGGGAAACGCTACATCGTCGTCAAATCGTCCACGGACAGCAGCCTCGTCCGGGACCCGGACGACGGTAGCGAACGCTACGTCGAGAACGACAGCCTCGAGACGCTCGACGGGACGCCGCCCCTGGAGACGGCTGCAAGCGGCATTTCCGAGCCTGTTCGGCGGCTACTCCGGGGGGTGCACGACGATGCCGCCCTCGGCCTCCTCGCGGATCTGGTCGACCGCGGACCGGTCCCCGTCCGTGACATGATGCGCGAGTACGACCAGTGCGAATCCGATCTACACGGCCGACTGGCGGAGCTACGGGCGGCCGGACTGATCGAAGAAGCAACGATTGGCGGCGAACGTGGCTACGACGCGGCCGAGAGCACCGTCGAAGTGCTCTCCATGCTTCGTGACGACGACTGAGAAGATCTGCTTTCCCCCAAGAGTCAGTTATTCGGCGAACGCCGCGGTACCGATCTCCTCGCGACGCTCGACCGTCGACCGGTTCGAGGTCGGATCCTTCCGCACTTCGACGACGCAGTCGGCCGCGCCGACGAGTTCGTCGTCGTGGCTTACTACGACGATCTGTTCGACGCCGAGTTCACGCATCGAGTCGATCAGTTCGACTAGCTGAGAGACGTGGCCCGAGTCGAGGAAGACGGTCGGTTCGTCGAGGATCAGCGGCGGCATCGGCGCGGCCCCTTCGATACCTTCGGCGAGCAGGCGGTAGATCGCACAGCGGAGACTGAGGTTGAACAGTGCGCGCTCGCCGCCGGACAGTTGGTCCGGATCGAGCGGTGCGCCGTCTTTCTGGAAGACGGTTAACTCGTACTCCCCGTCGAGTTCGATATGCGAGTACGAGTCGTTCTGGTAGACCAGATCGAACGTCTCGTTGAGCAGTCGTTCCAGCCGTTCGACGTTCTGCTGGCGTAGCTCCGCCCGCAGGTCACCGTAGGTCTCCTGTAACTGCTGGGCCTCGTCGTATAGCGACTTCAGGGCATCGCGGCGCTCGACGAGTTCGTCACGCTCCTCGCGCCGTGATTCGAGTTCGCTCAGTTCGGTCTCGATGCCACCGATCCGGCCTTTCAGGTCGTCACGGTTCTCGCGCTCCTCGGCGAGCGCCGGTTCGGCCTCCTCCAGATACCCCGTAGCGCGCTTGCGGTCCGCGCGCGCTTTCTCGATACGCTCCTCGTCGAACTCCGATTGCAGTTCGTTCTTGCGCTGGCGCTTCTCGGCCAGTCGCTCGCGGCGCTCCTCGTTCAACTCGGCCTTGTCAGCCCGGCTTTCGCGGCGGTCCTCGATCCCGTCTTCGACGTCTTCGATGGCCTCAAGCGTTTCTTCGAGCGATTCGAGCCGTTCGCGCCGTGCTCGGATCTCACCGCGCTCGGCGTTGATCGAGGCAATCTCTGCGCGGCGTTCGTCAGCCTGCTCGTCGGCCTCGGTCGCCGCCGCCCGTTTCTCCTCGGCGCGCTCGTCGAGCGTCTCGGCGCGGTCTTCGAGGTCAGTGATGCGGTCGCGCTTATCCGAGAGCGTCGCCTCACGTTCCTCGACCAACTGCTCGACGTTCCGGCGGTTCTCGCGCAGTTGCTCGACGCTCGCTTCGGCCTCGACCAGCGCTTCGGCGTCGTCGAGGCGCTCGCGGACGGCCGAGCGCTCGTCTTCGAGGTCGTCGCGGCGCGACTCGAGTTCTGCAACCCGCTCGCGGTCGTCGGCAAGTGCGTCGACGTGTGGTGAATCCTCGACTGGCTGCCCACACTCGGGACACTTCCCTTCCTCCAGCAGGGATTCGGCTTCCTCGACCGAGGATTTCGCGGATTCGAGCTTCGTCCGGGCGTCGGTCAGTTCCTCGCGTAGCTCCTCGGCCTCGGCTTCGAGCGATTCGTGGTGGTCGTCGCCCTCGCCGAAGGCTATCGGCGCGTCCTCGAACCGCGCTTTCGCCGCCTCTATTTCGTCGTCGATATCGCCCAGTTTCTCGCGACGGTCGTCGAGTTCCGCTTCGGCCTCGGCGAGTTCCGTGTCGAGTTCCTCGGCGCTCTCCCGGGCCGTCTCGGCTTCGGCTTCGAGTTCGTCGGCGCGTTCGCGGGCGTTTTCGGCCTCTGAAGTGTACTCCTGGATCTCGACATTGATCGATTCGAGTTCGTCTCGGAGTTCGTCGTCCCGCTCTCCGAGGTTCTCGAGCGTCGTTTCGACCGCCCCGAGACCGGCACCACTGTCGAGTTCGGAGTCAGCGAGCAGGTCGTCCCGTTTCGTTTCAAGTTCATCGAGGCGCTCACGGCGCTCCGTTATTTTTTCTTTGAGTCGGTCACGTTCCTGTTCGGTCTCGCTGATCTTCTCCTGTAGCGTCGCAATCTCTCCGTCCAGGTCCTCGATCCGCTCGCGTTTCTCCTCGTACTCGTCGAGGACGGATTCGGCCTCGTCTCTGGTGTCGCGCGCCGCTTCGATCTGGTCTTCGAGGCGCTCGATTTCGGCGTTACTCTCGGAAAGCTCTGTTTCGAGTTCGTTTAGCTGCGCGTGAAGCTCCTTGTCTTCCTTCGCCGCGATCTTCCTCTCGAGGTTCTCGATGACGTCCCGCTGGCCGTCGAGCACCGTCTTGATTCCCAGTCTGGCCTTGCTCGCCCGCTCGCGGTACTCCTCAAGTTTACCGAGTTGGAGCAGGTCGTCGATCATGTCCTGTCGGTCGCTCGGCGAGGCGTGGATCAGCTTGTTCACTTCGCCCTGCCGGACGTACGCACAGTTGACGAACGCCTCGGCATCCATCCGCAGTAGCTCGGTGACGTACTCGCGCACCGCACGGGCACCGTCGACGCTCCCATCCGGCGTCTCCAGCACGCATTTCGCCGTCTGGGCGCGCTCGCCAGTGAGCCGAAGGCGGCGCTCGATCCGGTAGGACTCGCCCGCGTGGTCGAAGACGAGTTCGATCTCGGCGTCCTCGGCACCGTTGGTGATCACGTCGTCGAGGGTCCGATCGTCCAGTGCCTTCGAGCCATAGAGCGCGAAGAAACACGCTTCCAGCAGCGAAGACTTCCCGCTCCCGTTGACGCCGTGAATCACGGTGACGCCGGTGTCGAGGTCGAGTTCGGCGTCGGCGTAACACTTGAAGTTCTCCATCCGGACGTGGCGGAACCTCATAGGAACTCCTCCACGGAGCGCTGGGAGTCGGTCTCCTGGGCTGTGTCAGGGTCGGATTGTTGGCTCTCGGCGTCGGACTGGTCGTGTTGGCTCTCGGCGTCGGAGTGGTCGCTCTCGGAGTCGGAAGCCGAATCGGTCTCGGCGTCGTCCGGGTCAGCACCGGATTCGCCCGCTGCGCTGTCGGCCGGACTGCCGCCCGCTTCGTCATCGTCGGCGCTCTCGAACGCCGAGAGTCCTTCGTCGGCGCGCTCGCGGACCAGCGATTCGACGGTCTCGCGAACGTTCGAGTCGGCGACCTTGCTCTCGCGGACGGTTTCGTCGATGTCACGGGCTGCTGGGCTCAGGCCGAGGTCGCGCAGGCGCTCGCGGACGGCATCGTCGGGATCAGCAAAACTGACGCTCACGTCCTCCTCTCTGTCTATCTCGCGGCGGTCGTTCACCCGGGCGATCAGCGCGCCGTCGTCGAGCGCCAGTTCCTCGACGCTCGCGGGTGTCACAGTCTCGCCGTCGCCTTCGATCGTGACGATGACCACGGCGTCCTCGACGTCGTACTGGCGGACGCGCTCACGGACTCGATCGGTTCCCTCGCCCTCTGCGAGTTCGATATCGACGAAGCGGAACTCGCGGGTGTCCGCGACGGCCCGGCGCGTGATCGTGAACTCGTCGTCGACGGTGACGATGTTGTAGCCACGGTCGTCGCGCTCCGAGGCGCTCGCGCGCTCGGTCGACCCACAGTACGTGACCCACGTGTCCAACAGCTCCCGTTTCCCGGGGGCGTGGTTGTCACCGAGCAGGACGGCGTCGAGATCGACTGTCGATTCCTCCAGTAGTCGCTCGGTGTCCCAGTCGGCGTGCGCGAACGGTTCGAAGAGGCCGTGGCTCACGAGCGCGGCGTAATCGGCCTCCTCGGTCGGTTCGTACTCGTACTCCAGGGTATCCCGCTGGGATTCGGTCACGAAGTCGAGGCCGTAAAACGCGATATCTCCGACGATTTCCGGCGTCGATCCGAGCCGCGTGGTAAGGCCGAGATCCTCGAACAGGTCGAGCCACTGGCCGTCACGTTTCGTCTCGTGGTTCCCGACGACTGCGAGGAACGGAATGTCGGCGTCAGCGAGTTCACGCAGTGCCGCGACAGTCCCCTGAATATCCGGGAGATCGGGGCGGCGGTCGTGAAAGAGGTCACCCGCGTGTACGACGGCGTCGACGTCCTCCCTGATAGCGTCGTCGACGACCTGCTGGAACGCGTCGAGGAAGTCCTGACGACGCTCCGGCGAGTGGTACTGTCGATACCCGATGTGGGTGTCGCCGGTGTGAATCACCCGTGTCATGGCAGGCATTTATGCTGGCTCTCTTAAGACCGTTCCGCGACCGGAGTGAAAGTAAACGGCCCGCCTCACGAAAAGGGGCTATCCCCAGGTCGACTACTGGATATCGAGCGTGTAGAGACGCTTTCGTGCATCGGAGAACGAAAACCGTGAAGCGACGACGTCTCGTTCTTCGAGTCGGTTTAGCGCATAGCGAACAGTTCGTGCGGGCAGCAGCGTCTCCTCGGCTAGTTGGCTCTGGGTCAGCGTATCGTTGTATTCGAGCACTTTCGCGACGAGTTTGGCGCTTGGCGGCAGGTCACGGACGTCGTCCCAACTCACGTCGGCGTCCGGTGCTTCTACGCTGGCAGGCTCTGGTGTACTCATCGTTATCTCCGCTTGGACATACAAGCTAATAATATTGTCCCTTTCAAATTATTACTGAGTAGAATATTGTAGAGGCGGTCTATAAGCCATTTGCGGCCGCGGTCCGCTTTGCCGCTCCGGATTTGGCTGACCCGAAGCCTCTTATGAACCAACGCCCTAACATCGACAATGACCGATACTGTGGAGGACGTCGACCTTCCTTACGATGAGGAGGAGGCGTCACAGCGGGAGAAAATCGAGGCACTACGAGAGCGCCTCGAGGTCCTCGAGTCACAGAACGAGGAGATGCGGGACAAGCTGCTGGACGCGAACGCCGAGAACAACAAGTACCAGCAGAAACTCGAACGGCTCACTCACGAGAACAAGAAACTCAAGCAGTCGCCCCTGTTCGTCGCGACGGTGCAAGAGCTCTCCGAGGACGGCGTCATCATCAAACAACACGGCAACAACCAGGAGGCCCTGACCGAGGTCACCAAGGAGATGCTTGACGACCTGGAGCCCGACGACAGGGTCGCCGTCAACAACTCGCTCTCTATCGTCAAAAAGCTCGACAGCGAGACCGACGTTCGCGCACGCGTGATGGAAGTCGACGAGTCGCCCGACGTCACCTACGAGGACATCGGCGGCATCGAAGAGCAGATCAACGAGGTCCGCGAGACCGTCGAGATGCCGCTCAAAAAGCCCGACGCGTTCGACGACGTCGGGATCGAGCCACCGAGCGGTGTCCTGCTTTACGGCCCACCGGGGACCGGCAAGACGATGCTCGCGAAAGCGGTGGCCAACCAGACTGACGCCACCTTCATCAAGATGGCCGGCTCCGAACTCGTCCACAAGTTCATCGGCGAGGGCGCGAAACTGGTGCGTGACCTCTTCGAGGTCGCCCGCGAGAACCAGCCGGCCGTGTTGTTCATCGACGAGATCGATGCGATCGCCTCCAAGCGAACCGAGTCGAAGACCTCCGGCGACGCCGAGGTCCAGCGGACGATGATGCAGCTCCTGAGCGAGATGGACGGCTTCGAGGACCGCGGCGACGTTCGGATCATCGCCGCGACGAATCGCTTCGATATGCTCGACCGCGCCATTCTGCGCCCCGGCCGGTTCGACCGCCTCATCGAAGTGCCAAAACCCGATACCGAGGGCCGCGAGATCATCTTCCAGATCCACACCCGCGATATGAACGTCGCCGACGATGTCGACTTCGGCCAGCTAGCCGAGATGGCCCACGAGGCAAGCGGTGCGGACGTCAAGGCTATTTGTACCGAAGCCGGGATGTTCGCTATCCGCGAGGATCGAACAGATATCCGGATGACCGACTTCGAAAGCGCCTGGGAGAAAATCCAGAAGGAAAGCGAGAACGAGGACGTCTCGAAGACGTTCGCCTGATCTGAACGGTTTTACGTAGCAGTAGATCGTTTTTTGTCGACCCCTCGACCGATGCACTGGTAGCCGAGAGCGCCGTAGTTCGGGAAATTTCCAAGACGGTGGCCGATCAGTCGGGGCGAGTATCGGTTACTTTGATGACTCGTTCCGACTGATTTCTGGCGATATCGGTCAGCGTTACTATCCCGACAAGTTGGGATCCGACCACCGGTAGCTTCTTGATTTCGTTGGCTTTCATCTTGTGAAGCGCTCTATCAACTGAATCCGTCGGACCGATGGTAACCAAGTCCTCGCTCATCGTCTCCTCGACCGCTCGTTCCGTGACCGTGGATCCATTCTGGTAGATCGATCGTAACACGTCAGAGCGTGTGAGGATGCCGACCGGCTCTGTCCCCGTCACAACGACGCTTCCAATACGGTTCTCCAGCATCGTACCCATCGCCTCGTGTAAGGTCGCGTCCGGATCGACCGTAACGACGGGCGATGTCATGCACTCTTTAACCTGCATGATTATTCATTCGAAGAGCCGCGTAATAGCTTTTGTTCAGAAATTGTGAAAATTCCCGGAGATCGGCTGTCACCCCTCAGAGGAGCGTTACGATCAAATACGGGACGACGAATAGGACGACGAACACAGCCAGTAAAATAAGGCTCCACGCGATCAGCGTACTGACGGCAGTGAGCCATGCGGGATGATCGAACCGGGAGAGACGCTCGGAAATCATATCTCAGAGATAGCGGGCCACCATGTTAACGTTATGGACACCCATGACAATTATGAACATTGATGACAACCGGTACGGCGTTTCGGACGTGGACGGTCCTGGAGTGTTTTATCTGCTCGGGCGTCGGTAGCACCGCGTCTGTCGAGACGCCCTCGCCAGTCTAACCGTATTCGGACGCCTTTTATTCGCTGCGCGAGTACCGCCTGCCAATGACGAAGATCGACGTGGTCGACAACCACGGCCAGTTCACCCACCTGGAGCAGCGCGCGCTCCGGGATATGGGGATCGACACGGAGATGATCGACAATACGACGCCACCCGAAGAAATCGACGCCGACGGACTCGTCCTCTCGGGCGGTCCCGACATCGACGACATCGGCCGCTCGGCAGAGTATCTGGAGATGGACCTCCCCGTACTGGGGATCTGTCTCGGCATGCAGATTATCGCCGACGAACTGGGTGGCCGCATCGGCGGCGGCGAGTACGGCGGCTACGCAGATGTAACTGTGGAACTGCTCGAAGAAGAGGACCCGCTAGTCGGATCACTCCACCCTGAAACTCGCGTCTGGGCGAGCCACGCCGACGAAGTCAAAGAGCTCCCCGAAGGGTTTACGCTGACCGGTAAAAGTGACGTCTGCGGCGTCGAATCGATGAGTGACGCTGATCGGAATCTCTACGGTGTCCAGTGGCATCCCGAGGTAGCTCACACCGAGGAGGGCGAGGAAGTGTTCGAGAACTTCCGTGCGATCTGCGAGGAGTAACACGCACCACATTCTGCGAGAGGGACTTTCTGTTCGACAAGTCACCGCGATAGGAGGTTTCTGTTCGGCGATTTCCTGCGAGAGAAGCTTTTTTTGGCCACGGAGTAGCACTGTTCAGCATCCCCCCGGTCTCAGACCTTGGTGGCGCCAGTATTCAGGTGGTCTGCGAAGAAGCACCGTGCTGGAAGAGAGATCAGCTCCGAAAAGACACGAAGCGTCGGGTCGGCGTTACGCCCGCACGTCACGACGCTTCGTCGAACAGTTCGTCGACCGCAGAGCGTGCGGCGAGCGCGGCGTCGTCGGCGACAGCCTGCTCGTCCTCGCTCGCTTCGGGTGCATTGAGATAGACATCGACATCGAGAACGCCGTCCTCGAAAGTAACCGTCACATCGACGTCTTTGACGTTCGAGTTCTTGAGCCGCGAGAAGATCAACCCCTCAGCGGCTTCAGCGGCCGTCTGAACGACCTTCTCGTCGGTTGGCATCGGTGTCGATTACGCGCCGCCGGGGCCGCCCATCGGTGCGCCGCCGGGGCCGCCGCCGAGCATCTCTTCGAGTTCTTCCTGCATTTCTTCGAACTGCTCCTGGACGCGCTCTTCCTGTTTGGTCAGGGTTTCGACGCGAATTTCGAGGCTGTCGACCTTCTCTTCGAGGTCCTCGCTTGCGGTCTCGTAGTCCGTCTCGACGAGTAGCTCGCCGACTTCTCGGTACATGACGGTATTATCCTCGATGTCCTCAAGCTCGTCGAGCGCCGTCTCGGCTTCGTTGAGCTGTGACTCGGCTTCGTTCTTCTGAGCGGCGACCTGCTGTGCGGTCTCCTGAAGATCCTGTAGCTGTTCGAGTTTCTCTTGTGCTTCCGGCGGTAGGTTGCCTTGCATACTTCTGAGGTAGTGGTCCGGACGGAAAAACCCCGTCATTGTAACTGCGCGCCAATATCCGGCGTCTACGCGGGCAGTGAGGCTGATTCGCGTCGTTATCGGTTCGGAGTCGATTGGCCACAGCCTGCACTGGATTCAGCCACGTCGACGAGCGTCAGCCAGGTGTTCGAGGCTGCCCGAAGTGCGACCAGATCGGCCGCCTCGACAGCGACCTCGAGGGTGGCTTCCTCGCGGGTGAGGGCGACGGTCGACCGGTCGTCTTCGATGTCTCCGATTTCGGGGCGGACGCTCCGCTCCACGAGCGTTGCAGTCGCAGTGGACTCGTACGCAAAAGTGTACGTCGCCTCGTGCACGAACGCGCCCATGGATAGTTCCGTGGACAGCGTTTACTTGACGTTTACTTCCTTCAGATCGCGGCTCCGCTCTTTGAGAAGTACACGGTGCCCGCAGTAGGGACAGCGGACGCCCCCGTACTCGTCGAGTTCGACGTCACGCTTGCAGCGCGAGCACTTGTACGACATCGTTACTCGTCCTCGGAGAGTGCAGCGCGGATCGATCGTTTTACGCCACGTCCTGCCGGCGTGTCGGGGCGGTACGCGCCACCGGTGAACTTCTCGCCAGTCTCCTCGTTGATCCAGATACCCGTACCGACGCGCTTGACATCGTCACCGTCAACGGTGGCGTTTTCCATATCGGATTCGATCTCGGAGACGCGTTTCCGTGCGACGCGACCGTACCGAGCACCGAAGCGTCCGGCACTACCGGTTTGTCCTCGTTTGCCTTTGGCCATAGTATCGATTCATAGTTCGAGCGACCTGATAAACCCTTTGAGTTGGGCTGGTCCGGCCTCCTGCTGGGCGGTCTGGCACTGCGGTTAGCGGTTGGTGTTCTGCCGAGCAGGGGTGGTTGGTAGTCGAGGTTCTGCCGAGTACAGCAATCCGGGTTCTCAGTGGTTTTCGACCGGTGGGTCGACGAAAACCTCGTGACACACCAACGACAGGGCGGCGATCAGTCCGATGAGAACCAGCGGTAGTTCCAGCACGCCAGTCCTCACACCGACACTCGATTCGAGCAGGCGGGCAGCGCCCTCGATGATCATACCGCTAACCGCGAGCGCTGGCAAGGCGCCGAGCACGAGGTCGTATCGCGAGGGCACGATCTAATTATATGTAATTACACACTCGCCTGTAAATGTCGTGGGTCCAGAACGGAGGATAGATGCTTTGTCTCCTGAATGAACACAGAGTCTTCCCCCTCCCCACTTCCCCCCTCCCCACTTTGTCGAGTGTTCGCACGGGTGCGGGTGGCGCGTTATTGGATCGATATTCCGACTCCCCCACCCCACCTTGTCCAGTGTTTACTCGCAGAGGTGGGGGTGGGGGTGAACTATCCCGAATTGGTTCGAGTATTTGTCGGTAAAAAGTCAGTTTTGCTGATAGATACCGACACCCCCACCCCACTTTGTCGAGTGTTCCTGGGGAGAGGAGGGGTGGGGAGGGGGTGATCGGGGACGAGTTCGGGATGGGGGTAGAATCAACTGGATGGAAGTAGAATTAACTCAGGGGAAAGGCGACGAGAGTAACACTCGAAGACGAACACGATCGAAGATGCCGTGAGCGTCGATAGGATCAGGGCGCCTGCCGGAGCACATCGGGCGGAAGGTCAACCGTCTCCAGGTCCTCGATCACGTCCAGCACCATGTCGACTGCGACGTCGAGGTCGTAGACGTAGTACTTCCCTCCGGCCCGTCCCTCGTTGCGAGTATTTCGCGAGAGGATCCCCTGCATAGCCAGGTCCGAAAGGTGGTCGTGCATACGTCGTCGAACCAGCGGGTTCGTACCGACGTAGTCGGCCGCCGAGCGGTAACGTGGATAGATCTCGCGTACGCGTGCGGGCGTCTCCTCTTCGAGAGCGAGACTCAACACGGCGACGAGCGAGAGGTGGCCGTGCTGGGTGAGGTCGACCATCCCCTGTTTGATTCGACCACGTTCGAGCGCTCGCTGGGCGTCCCTGACGTGTTTTTCCTCGACTCCCTCGACGTCTTGCGAGCGAGCGAGGTCGCCCGCCTTGTACAGCAGGTCGAGAGCCTGGCGGGCACTACCGGTGTCCTGGGCGGCGAGTGCGGCACACAGTGGCAGGACCCCGTCGGCAAGCACGTTGTCGTGAAGCGCGTTCTGTGCACGCTGCTGGAGGATCGATTCGAGTTCGTTGGCGACGTAGGGGGAGAAGTGGATTTCCTCTTCACACAGCGTGTCTTTGACCTTTGGCGAGAGTCCAGTTCGGAAACTAAAATCGTTGCTGATGCCGATGATTCCGGGTTTCCCCTGTGAGAGATAGCCGTTCGCACGAGCACGCGGCAACTCGTACAGTAGGTCGTCGTCGTCACCGATATGATCGATCTCGTCGAGGACGATCAGTACGGTCTCACCAAGCGAATCTAACTCGCTGTAGAGCATATCGAAAATCGTCTGCTGGGGGTAGCCCGTCGTGCTGATCTGCTCGTTCGGCCCGCGGAGTTCGTTGACGAGGTTGGCGGCGACCTGATACGATGACGTCAGGTTGTTGCAGTTCAACCAGACGATCGATAGATCGACATCGTCGTACTCGGCGACGTCCCGCTGGAGGTGGTCTAGCAGGTACCGCGTCGCAACGGTCTTTCCCACACCCGTCTTCCCGTACAGGAAGATGTTTCGGGGCTGGGCACCGTTCACCACCGGTTGCAGGGCGGTCTTGTAGGCGTCGAGCTCCTCGTCTCGCTCCTGGATCGAATCAGGCTGGTAGTCCTCGCGGAGGACATCCTCGTCCTGAAAGATAGTCGTATCTCGATCGAAGAGCGGCATTGAACAAAACATAGAACAGGTGGCACATAAAACCACCGTGTCGAGTGCGTCCTGTGATATACAGATTTATATACAATGACGGCCCGCGGTGTCGAGTGTTATTGCCCCGGGTGTCCCGTAACTACTGTGTAGGCACACCACATTGTCAGGTGTCCGATCCGGCCGTGTGACATAAACACGTTTCGGTATCTAGCCATGGTTTCGCTGATATTCTTTTCCGAATTGCGGCCACTGATGTTCTCGTAGCGGGTTTAAGCCTGTTTGTAGCCCGTAAAACGTATCGAAGTCGTCCCTCGAACTTGCCGACACAGTCGTGGATCACGGGGGGAGGGGGGTGTCTTCTCCCCCAGAACACTCGACAGTGTGGGGTGGGAGGGTCCGGATACTCACCCCCGGCAACACTCGACAGAGTGGTGTGGACCGATACGGATCGGATTCCTCCTCTCGCTGTTCGCACTTGCGTCACCCCCTCCCCACCCCATCCCACCCCGAACGAGTTACACTCGACAGTGTGGGGTGGGAGGGTCCGCCGGTCGATCCGACAGGCTGTCTAACGCCCAGAAACACACGACAGACTGGTGTCTCTCCTCGGTATACGTACGATCAGACTAACTGTCCTTAGTAGAGGTCCGCCTCGTCCAGTGCGTCGTTGAGGTCTTGACGAACGTGCTCGCCGCCATCGTTGTCACGGGCCGTGGTGACGATCCGGTTCTCCTGGACGCTGGATCCGTCTCGAAGGAGCAGTCTGACGTTGCCGTTCGTATCGGCACGGGTCACCTTCGCCCGGAGGCCGGACTGTGACCCGGTCCCGCCGGCGTCGATCGGTCCCGGGATCACCTTCTTGACGTGGGGGTGACCGGCGACCGTCTGGATCGCCCGGCGGCCGTCGCGGTCGCCGATCAGCGTAGAGTGTGATCCGCCCAGTTTTTCTCTCGGGGCGAGATCAACTACGTCGAGCGCGCGATCCCCACGGCGATCGATTACTGCTTCGACCGGATCGTCGTCGTTCACGCGGTAGAAATCGTGGTGGAGCTGAGCACGGGTCGCACGCACCACTTCCCTGTTCCCCGTCGCGTACACCTCTTCGGGACGCTTCCGAAGCACTTCGTCTGCAATCTTTCCCCCGAAGTTTCGAAGCTCGATCACTTCTTCCTCGTCGCCGTCTTCGGGTTTCGTCGTTACTGTCGTCTCCCCGAGCACCTCGTCTTCTGCCAACATCGTGACGGTTGCCCGGTCGCGGTCGATGTCGAGTACGACGGTGTCGGCGACCGCGGTGTGACAGACCAGACAGTAATCGCCCGGTCGGTCCAGTGGGGTCGCACAGCGTCGACACTCCATACCTGAACTTACCGTGCAACGTGTAAAACTGGCGTGCTTTTGCGATCCACTATACTTCGCCCGTCGGTTTCCTACCTTGCGCGTCGGTTCCCTGTCTGAGACGTGCTTTCGCCGCCCGCAGTCGATCGGGGAGATCGGATAACGCAGTAGCAATCCCTCTCAACCCATGTCGATCGGGTCCGCCTTCAGGAACTCTCTGAGTACGACGGTCGCATAGCTCCCCTTCGGTAGCGCGAACTCGAAGGTCACTTGTTCCTCTGCCGTTTTGACGTCCAGATCGGTCCGCAGGAGGACCGCCCGACGCGTCCCGGTCGAGTCGAACTCACCCGGAAGATCGAAGTCGCCAGGAGCAAGATCCAGTTCGTCCAGCACTGCGCGCTCGATTTCGCCCTGCTCGCCGTCCGCGAGTTCCGTTTCGGTCCCGACAAGCGGCGCGGTGACGAACGCGCGCCCGCGCTCGCAGTGGCGCTCCATCGTATCGACGCGCTCGGCGGTGACTCGCTGGAGCCGATCGGTATCAGGGACGATTAGCTCAGAGGGTGCGTCCCGATCAGAGAAGCAGGCGACGTCGCCCGCGATCGGCCGATCGAAGGGCAAGCCACGCTCCAGTCGCTCGCTCAGCATCAGGTTGAACGCGTACGACTGGGCGGCGTGAACGAACAGTCGCTGGAGGTTACTCGGGACCGTCTCCAGCGCCTCCCGGAAGTCTTCGGGCTCTTCGCCGCCGTTCTCCGCGAGGGTGTGTAGCATCGAGCGCTCGAACCGGAGCCGTCGGGGATACTCCTCCAGCACGGCCGCCCAGTCCCTGTCGCCGCTCGCCGCCTCCTCCGCACGTGCTCGCGCCTCTCGTGTTCCGTCGGACTCCGCCTCGTAGGGGTTGCCGACGTAGGACATGACTGCTTCTTCCCACTGCCCGCGAGCGACGTGCAGGCCCACTTCGTGGGTAACAGGGCGCTGGCTCCCGAAGCGCTGCTGACCGAACAGGTTCGGCACCGCGGCCGTCCTTCCCCCGAACTCCTCTAGCTCCGCGAAGATCTCTTCGGCTCGCCAGGGAGTTCCGGTCTCGCTCACGACGATCTCGAACTCGTTGCCCGCAAGGTCGCCGAACTCGATCGGCCGGCCGGCCCGACCGATGAGATCTATGTCGGCCTTCGAGATTTCGGGGAACTGCTCCGGATCGACGCCCCGGACGCTGAATAGCTGTGTCGTGACGGCGTACTTGTCCTTCGTCCCGGCCCAGGAGATCCGTTCCCGGCTGATCCCGAGTTCGTCCGATAGCTGAGAGACGAAATCGTTCGTGTCCCAGCCCCGGAGCGTCGCTCGAAAGACGACGTCCGGGTAGGCGTCGGGAGTCGCAGAAAGCGGCTGGGTCTCGAAATTCTCTATCTCTCGGACACGGAAGTCCTCGTTTCGTCCGCGGAGGCGGCCACCGATCCCGTCGGTCTCCGTGACGTACCACTCGATACCCACCTCCTGTTCGGTCGGGTGTGCTTGCCGCATTAGTAGAGCGAGAGGTCGCCGGTCACTTCGTCGACGACGCGCTCGTCACCGGGGCCGATGGCCAGCGCCGTCACCGTTCCCGGCTCCAGTTGCGTATGCCCGGCGTCCCGAATGATCGCAGTTTGGAGCCCCTTTCGTTCTGCGATATCGGCCAACTCGAATAGCATCTGCTCGCCGTCCGCTTTCAGCACGACCTTCTTCTGTCCCTCGCCTTTCCACTCTCTCCGGCGTGGCCCCTCGGTATCCTCGTAGGCCGACAGTGACGCATGTGCGACCTGCGCGGCGAGCTTTCCTTTCCCCATTCCGATATCCGTCCGCGCGACGATGGCCTGTTTCATACCCAAACGTGCGGGCGAAGCGCTATAATCGCTGTCGTTCGACCTGCACGGTTTCTGTTCGGCGCTCGGGTGGGTAGACGTCTCGACGCCGGTACATCGGTAGACGTCTCGACGCCGTTCGATCTCCTGCGCCCGAAGTCGGGAGATATTTGATCTCCCCACTGTTCGTACCGGCTATGATCCTCTCCGACGCGGATATCCTCGACCGCCTCGAAGCGGGCGACCTCGTGATCGACCCGCTCGACGACCTCGACCTGCAGATCCAGCCAGCCAGCGTCGACCTCCGACTCGGCCGCGAGTTCCTGGAGTTCCAGCGCACGAACATCCCCTGTATCCACCCCGATAGCGAACAGGAGATCGAGGAGTACGTCGACGAGACGGTCGTCCCGGAAGACGATGAGTTCATCCTTCATCCCGGCGACTTCGTGCTCGGGACCACCAAAGAGCGCGTCGAAATCCCGGACGATCTGCTTGCTCACGTCGAGGGCCGGTCGTCGCTGGGCCGGCTGGCGATCGTGGTGCACGCCACAGCTGGTCTTTGCGATCCCGGGTACAAGGGGCAGATCACCCTCGAACTCTCGAACCTCGGTGCCGCGCCGGTCGCGCTCGCGCCAGGAATGCGGATCTCACAGTTGACCTTCACCGAACTCTCCTCGCCCGCCGAGCGCCCGTACGGCGCGGAACGCGGCTCGAAGTATCAGGGCCAATCCGGCCCGCAGGCGTCGAAGATCGGTGGCGACCGCGAGTTCGGCGGCGACCAGTAACGTCCCTGCTTGTCCTGCCAGTAACTCCCTGCTTGACCCGCTCAGAGAGTTCGGTCAGATGCTTGCCTTTGGCCTGGTCCGACGCGACTTAGCTACGGCGGGGAAAACTGATATCGCTCTCTCGGCAGTACTCATTTCGACGTTGAAGAGTCAAATCAGCAGGATTCAGTGGTCGGCTAGTGGAGAGTCGAATCAGTAGGATTCAGGGGTTGACAAGTGGAGAGTCGAATCAGCAGGATTCAGGGGTTGACAAGTGGAGGGCCGAGACAGGGAAGTTCAGGGAGCGATTTGGAAGGGCCGAAACGGTAAGGAAGCGGATCGTCTCAGTTCAGATCCGCACCTTCGAACCGCCAGTAGCCGATCGCCAGGGGGACGATTGCCCACGCGAGCAGGACGGCGACGCTCGCCCACTCGGTGAGGTAGAACGGCAGATCGCCGCTGACGCGGTTCGTGAGCATCAGCGCCTCGGGCGTCGCCTCCTCGGCCGACAGGTCTTCCAGGATGGACGACCCGATCATCGCCCAGATGTAGTTATCGGTCAGGAGGATGAGCGCCTCGCGGTAGGCCGTCAGCGGGTTGAGCCGCTGGAGCAGGAAGTACCACGTCGGCGCTTCCAGTCCGGGGAAGTGGCCCTGCGTGATGCGGAACAGGATCGCGACGAGGGTGTCCCAGATCACCATGAACAGGACGTAAACCCCGATGACGCCGCCGAGGGCTCTCGTCCGGCTACCGGTCATCGCCGAGATACCGAGTGCGATGCCGACGAAAGTAGCCGAGAACAATAGCGTCAGCCCGGCAAACTGGACGAACAGTCCGAGGTCGATACTGCCGAAGATGTAGAGGATTACGCCGGCGGTGATCGACAGGAGGACGACCGTCGCGAACAGCATCGTTGCCAGTCGACTACATAGCTTCCCGAGGAAGACGCTCCGGCGGCCGTGCGAGAGCCCGAACAGGATCCGGAGGCTACCGGACTCGCGCTCGCCGGTGATCGCCATGTAGGTGACGATCAGTGCCGCCAGGGGGATCAACAGCTCTCCGCCGAGTGTGTTGAACAGGTCGTAGACGAGTGCCGACCCGCTCTGGGCCGTGTCGTTCGTGTCCGCGCCGATGGCGACGACGCCCATCATCAGCGCGAACACGCCGAGGATCGCCCACAGCATCCACGACCGAATGACGTCCTCGAAGTCCTTCCGCGCGACAGTCTGCCACGTCATCGTCCACCTCCGTCCTCGACGATAGCGGGGTCACCAGTTTTCACGGTTGGATCACCGCTGTCGGCCGTATCGTCGGCAGGCGGCGTCTCCGAATCCGACGCGGTACCGTCGCCGTCTGCGACACGCCTGGCCTCTTTGACGGCCTCGGCGTCGGTCTCGGTGAACGCGTCGAAGAGGTCCTCGAGCGTGGCCTCCTCGGTCTCGAAGTCCCTCACCGCGGTCTCCGACTCGACGACTCGATGGATGATCCGGGCTTTGGCCGCGTCCGTCGCGTAATTCACCTGAAGACTGTCGTTCTCGAACGAGAGGTCAGTCACGCCGTCGAGGTCCTGCAGTGCGGCCGCGTTCACGGCTGCCGGCTCGTCGACATCCAGCAGGAGTCGGGAGCCGATCCCGGCGGTCTCCCTGAGCCCCTCGATCGAGTCGACGGTCACGAGTTCGCCGTCGTCGAGGATGCCGATCCGGTCACAGACCGAAGACACCTGCCCGAGGATGTGACTTGAGAAAAACACTGTCGTCCCCGAGCGGGCCTCTTCGAGGACTATCTCCTGCATCTGCCGGATGCCGTGGGGGTCGAGTCCGCTAGATGGTTCGTCGAGGATCAGCACTTCGGGATCGCCAACGAGTGCGATCGCCATCGCAAGTCGCTGGAGCATCCCTTTCGAGTAGCCGCCGACGTTTCGCTCGGCGTCGGCCCTGTCGAGGCCGACGCGGTCGAGCAGTTCGTCCGGATCCTCGCCGTTCCCTTTCGACTCGATGGCGAACTCCAGGTGGCTGTATCCCGACGAGCGCTCCCAGAGGTCGAAGCCGTCGGGCAAGATGCCGACTCGCTCTCGCACTTCGCCTGGCTCCTCGTGGGCGTCGTAGCCCAGCACCGTTGCTGACCCTTCAGTCGGGCGAATGAAGTCGAGTAGCAGGTCGATCGTCGTGGTCTTTCCGGCACCGTTCGGGCCGAGAAAGCCGAACACTTCCCCCTCCGCGACGTCGAGATCCAGCGATTCGAGCGCTGTCTCCGATCCGTATCGTTTTGTGAGGCCGTTCGTCTCGATGGCTGCCATAGCAACTCTACAAAATAGACCCATCATAATAGAGGGGTGACGACAGTTTCAGGCTCTGAAACTGCGATGGGTCCTGAACCCACTGCACCCCTGTGGGCTGTTGACCCAATCTGCCCGGAGAGCCGCAGAGTTATTTCCCTGCGGGCCGAACGCTCCTGCAAGAATGCGATTTATCGAGGAAATCGTCGTCGACGAATTTCTACCGACGTTTCGGTCCATGCTGGCGGAGGAACTACGGGAGCGGGATCTGACACAGAACGAGGTCGCGGACGTGCTCGGTATCAGCCAGAGCGCCGTCTCGAAGTACGTCCACGGCGACGTGAGCCGGAACGAGCGCATTGAGACGGACGAGCGCGTGAGCGAACTCGTCGAAGAGATCGCCGCCGGGCTTACGAGCGGGGACATGCGCGCCGTACAGGCGCTGGTGGAGGCGGAAGTGTTGATCCGCCAGCTAGAGGACGGCGACGTCTTGGCGAAGCTGCATCAGGAGGCCGTCCCGGCGCTCGCAGAGTACGATACAACGGTACGGATCCACGATCCGGACAACGAACTTCGGTCTGCCGAACGCGTCCTGACCTCGGTCCGGCGTGGGCTCCGGATGCTCGAAAACGCGAGTGGCTTTGCCAGCCTCATTCCGAACGTCGGCTCGAACCTCGTCGTCTGCCTACCGGACGCCGAGAGCGTCGACGACGTCGCGGGCGTTCCCGGCCGGATCTTCGACGTCAAGGGCCGAGCGACCATCCCTGGCGAACCGGAGTTCGGCGTCAGCGAGTACGTCGCCTCCGTCCTGCTAGCGGCCCGTCAACACGGCAGCATAGCGCGCGCGGCCGTGAACCTCCGGTACGATTCCGAACTCGTCGAGCAGTTCGCCGAAGCGGGTTACGAGACGGTCGAGTTCGAGGCCGAGGGCGAGACCGGCGCGGCAATCGAAGCCGCGCTGACTGATGCGGACGACCCGACGATACTCTACCAGACGGGTGGCTACGGTATCGAACCCATCATCTACGTCCTCGGCGAGGACGCCGAAACCGTCGCTGGAATCGTCCGCGAAACGCTGTAGATGCCATCGGACTCGACCGCCGAGGCGCAGGCGTTCTACGGCCAGTGGGCGAGTCTCTACGACGTGATCGCCCGGTACACGCCCGGGATCGGACGGGTTCGGGAGTACGCGGCGACGGCGCTCCGCCTCGAACCGGGTGATACGGTCGTCGAGATGGGCTGTGGCACCGGCGCGAACCTGCCGTACCTCCGCGAGCGCGTCGGCCCGGAGGGGACGGTGATCGGCGTCGACTACACCCGGGAGATGCTCGGGGAAGCCGACGCCCTCGTCAGCGAGTACGACAACGTCCATCTGGTCCACGGGGATGCCACCGCACCGCCGTTCGCCGACCCGACGGTCGATGCTGTGGCAACCGCAGGGATCGACGCCGTTCTGGCTACGTTCGTCGTCGGGATGCTCGACGACCCCGGAAGGGCGGTCGACAACTGGTGCGACCTGCTGACCGACGGCGGGCATCTCGTGCTCGTCAACGCGGCACGGAGCGACCAGTGGTACGGCCGACCGCTGAATGCGCTGTTTCGGGCCATCGTCGTGCTCTCGACGCCCCCGACGACGAAGCTTCGATACGATACCGACCCCCACAGTACCCTTGACCGGCGGGTCGACGCCGCCCACGAGCGTCTTCGAGCGCGTGCGTCGGCAACAGCGGACGAGACGTTTGCCGGCGGAATCGTTCGACTGACCGGTGCTCGGGTTCGCCAGTAATGGATCCCACCGACAGCATTTATTTCGCCGCAGTCCTTGCTACTGTAACATGGTATCCCGCCGAGCGGCACTCATCGTGCTCGCGGTCGCCCTCCTTTTGTTTGCTGGCTGTACGGCCCCTTCGGCTACTCCCGACGTGGACGACGGGGAGATCGAAGCTGATAACATACCGGACGAGGACGGCGAGAGCGACGACGTACAGACGGACGCTGACAGCGATGACGCATCGGGAGATGACGAGTCTGCGGACGGGACGGACGACGGGCCCGACGACGCGAACGAGGACGTCGAGCCATCCGACTATCCCGAACTGGATCTGAACGAAAACGTTGTCTGGAATGACGTGACGAAACTGATCGGGTCCGACGCGCCACAACCGAACCTGTTCGTCGACGAGATGCCGCCCGGTGCCAGCGATGCGTTCGAGCCCCAGCAATCCGACTTTCAGGAAGCGTTGAACGCGACGGAGACCGCCTCCGGGGGCAACGGCACCAGTGGGCTTGCGACCCCGGGCAACGTCTACGTCTTCCCGGACGGCCCTGACAAGGAAATCGAGCAGGTGCTCGTCCACGAGTACACACACACCATCCAGTACGCCGAAGGGATGTTCGCTAGCTGGCTCCGAAGTCCGCCAGAAACGACGGACGAAGACCTGGTCCAGACCGCACTGATCGAAGGCGGAGCGGTCTACGTCGCCGACGAGTACACCGGCCAGTATCTCGACGGCATCCCGCTCCAGTCCGAGCAGATGCAAGCCTCGTACGAGGCCGCGCCCGCCGGTGATCGGCTCCTGTTCGCGCCCTACTACTTCGGTGCCGAGTACATCCACGATGACATCGAAAGCGCGGACGAGCTACCCGAGGTGTACAGTTCGCCGCCCCTGACGACGTCCGAACTCCTTCACCCCGACCGCGAACCGCCGGCGACGGACCTGACCGTCGATGTCGACAACGCCGAGTCCGACTGGACTGTTGCCCGCACCGACCGGCAAGGCGAACTCTACACCCGGATCGTCCTCGACACTGAACTTTCGAACGACGAGGCGGTCGAGGCGGCAGCGGGCTGGAGCGACGACGAACTCCTCGCCTTCACCGACGAGGGCCAGGACGGCTTCGCCTGGACGACCCAGTGGGCCAGCAGCGACGACGCGGACGAGTTCGAAGCCGCCTTCGAGTCCAAACTCGATCAGCGGACCGACGAGTGGGTCGACCGAACCACCGTCGAGCGCGTCGACGACCGCACCGTCGCCGTGGTGATCGGTCCTGAGCGATTCCGGGCCGCGGTCGACATCTCGGCGTCGGGTAACGGTGTCGACCTCGTCGTTACGGAACCAACCAGCGCAGCGGAAACAGCGATGACGGAGCCGTCGCTCGTAGCCTCCACAGTGTCTGGTGATCGGGTTGCAGCATGATCGCCGGCAGGTAGCCCCCGCGCCTTCAGCGCCGGCCTCTCACTGAGACCGCTCCTACGGCGAATCCTGACCGGACAGTTCCGACTCTCGCCAGTACAGTTCCTGATGAGTGTCACAGAACTCCGAACCGTGTAGCTGCGCCTCCACCACGTCCTCCTGATAGTGAGCGTCGAACAGCCGACAGCCCTCCTCGTCACAGAAGGCTTCGCCGCGATCGAAATAATGGATCGCCTGAAGGACGTATCCTTTCAGCGCTTCAGTCGTCGGCGGGCGTCGCCGACCGCGAGGTCACGTCGACCGGTTCGGCGTCGACGCCCAGTTCGTCGAGTGCCTCCTGTGCAGCGCGCTTGCCCGAAACCAGCATCGCACCGAACGTCGGGCCCATACGCGGCAGGCCGTAGGTGGTTGCCGTTGCCATCCCGGTGGCGATCAGACCGTCGTGGACGAGGCCGGTATGTTCGACAACGGCGTCCTCGCTCTTGCCGACCCACATCGAGTCGTGGCCGGGCGAGTCGTGGCCGGGTGCGCCGTAGGTGTCGTCGCCGGTACTGTCCATGCCGGTCGCGGCTTCCTCTGCGTCGCCGATACCGGGCGCGTCGAGCACGCCGCGCTCGTCGAGTTTCTTGACAGCCATTGCCTCGTGACCCGTCGCGTCGATAACGAGGTCCGCCTCGACGGCGATGGGGTCGACGCAGGTAATCTCGCGCGGGAGCGCGTGGACCGGCGTCCAGTTCATGACGATGCCGCCCACACGGTGGTTCTCGCGGATGACGATATCGGTGAACTCGGTCATGTTCTGCATCTTCGCGCCCGCATCACAGGCGGCCTTGATCAGACCGGAACAGGCTTCGGGCCCGTTCGCGATGTAGAGGCCTTCGCTGTCCTCGGACTGTTTGTACGAGACGTCCAGTTCGTCGAGGATCTGCTGTGCGGGGTCACGGACGGTGACCTTGTTCATCAGGAAGCCGCCGAGCCAGAACCCGCCGCCGAGATAGTTGTTCTTCTCGACGACCATCGTCTTCACGCCGCGTTCGCTCAATTCTTTTGCCGCGGTCAGTCCGGAGGGACCGCCACCGACGATGATCACGTCGCTGTCCGAAAAGTTCATGAACTCCTCGGTCCATTCCTGTCCGATCGCTCGCGTTACATCCGCTTCGCCGACATCGCTGAATTTCTCGAAGTTGTCGCTCATACCACTAGGTAGTACCACAAGATGGTTAATATGGGTTGTGGTCTGGACGGGATAAGCCCCGGACACGACCACCACACAACAATACAATATATGTATTTTATATCTACTCAACACAAGACAAATATTGTGTTATTATCGCTAATATTGTCTATAAGCAACTCACTTATGCCGGGATAGAGTTCCGCTACTTGATGAGCAATATCGTGAACGAGTTGCAGTCGGCCGTAATGGATAATCAGGATGCGACCGCCATCGACGCCGGATCGGAACTGTCGTTCTCACGGCTCTGGTCGCTAACCGATCGGTTTGCTGGCGGTCTCCGTGCTCACGAGATCAGTAAAGGTGATCCGGTCGGGATCTGTCTCACCGACCCGGAAACCCTGCTGGTTGCCGTCTACGGTACGCTTCGAAACGGCTCTGTTCCGGTCGTGTACTCACCGGACCTGTTCGATTCGGAGGTTGCCGACGGGCTCGATGAGGTCGGATCCGCTGCACTCGTTGTCGACGACCGCTCGCCCGTGTCGCTGATCTCACTGTCCTCCTCGATGCGGTTTATGATCACTGTCGACATCGATGAGTACTTCGGTATGACCTACGAGGCGTTCCTCGACAACAGTGGTATCAACCCGTCAGGGGCCCGCACGGGACGGGACCTGATCGAACGTGCCGAGGACGACGACGCCCTGATCGTGTATGGTCACCACGAGAGGGAACTCACTGCCCGTACGTACACTCACGGCGACCTCAGAGAAGCGGCGATCGGAACCGAGAACGCGACTCAGGGGCCGATCGCGGCCCTTTACCCGCTTTTCGACCCGAACCAGTCCGGATCCGGGAAGATAGTCCCTGAGGACATCCCCCAGGTGCAACCTCCCAGTCCGTGATACCGGCACGACCACCGTTCTCACCAACCCTGGGATATCCTGTATGCGTTCCCAACCAACCTACAACTGGATCGATTTACCCTGCAACTGAACGGATGCAGGAATGTATATTTTGCCCAGCCCCAATATCGAACGATGCCGAAACCAGCTGATGGCTACAACGCAGTTCGACAACGGCTCTTACCGGCGATCCATAGTACACTCGATCTATTGATCGGCGGATACGCGCTCAGTGACACTCCCTCCGAGGAGTACGTGGCGACCTTGCACTGTTCCGAAACAAGGGTCGAGACACTGCTCGCGGATCTCGGGTTCTCACGAAATACGGTCGCGTCGCTGAAGATCCGAACCGACGGGGACGTCTCGGACGGATCGTGGGTCTTCCGGAAGTCCTTGCTCGCACCGTACCAGTTGCACGCCATCCTCCACGAAGATGAGGACGGGACCCAACTGTACGCCCACTGGGAGTACTCTTCGATTCGTCACCCATATCGTCACTACACAGCCCGAGAGTACAGTGCGGAGAAGGGGGTCACCAAAATGCGGTCGGTCCTCGACGAACTTTCGTCTTCGCATGATATCGAATGGACCATCGATCCAGGGTTCAGGCGTCACGTCTGGTACCTCGATCTTTTGCGGATGGTGTCGACCCGGCTGTCGAGCTATATCGTTGAGGTCCCCGAGCGATTCGATGCCGGGCTCGCTCCCGAATAGCCCGGAATACTTCAGCGGATCAGGCCCTCACTGTGGTGATCCGTCAGGGCTCTCCGACTCTCTGATCCGCTGTTCGGCAGCCCGCAGTGTGGCTGTCGCATCGAAGTCGTTGACGATCCGTTTTAGTTCGGCGTCCGATGCGCTCGACAGCGCGTCCGCATGCCGCGTGATATTCGGCACGGCTCGCATCACGTTATCGATGATCGGGATCGCTGCGACCTGCGGGGAGCGCGAGAGCGGGTTCAGATCGATCACGATCTCCGTCTTGTCCATCTCTCCCAGCGCTTCTGCGCGGTCGCCGTCCTCCAGCGGGACGACGACGACATCGGCGCTGTAGATCCCGTCGGCATCCACCTTCGCGCGCTCGTGATCGATGCCGGGAATCCGAGCGTCCGCGGTCAGACCTTTCACCTCCGTCGCGCCGTGCTCTCCGAGGTGATCGGCGATCCGCTCGATCCGTTCCTCGGTTCGATTGAACAGGTTCACCTCTATATCGGCGTCGACGACCTCTGCGAGTTCGACTGTCTCTCCGGGTACCAGCGCCGCGACGTTACCGTTGACCGAGAGCACGGGCTGGTCAGCACCGAGTAACGCCGCGGCCGCCGCGCGCGCCGCTCGGTCGGCACTCGGGATGGTCTCTTCGCCGAGCAAGTAATCGAACGCCTCGCCACGGCCCTGTGCGATCAGCCCTTGCTGGCTCGTGATCCCTTTCTCGACACCGTCCTCGATCCGGTGTCGGGTTAGCAGGGAGTGGTACCGCGGGTGGCTCTCGGGAATGTCGAGGTCGTCGCTCATCGTTGAGCACTCCGCAACGACGCGTAAAAACGGCGTCGGCTTCGTCCCTACCCGGCGACCGACATCGATCCGTCAGGTGCCTGCTCTTTGAGCGTGTTCATCCGCTCTCTGGCGCCCGAGCGCGTTGGATAGGTCTCCGCGCTCTCTGCGAGTCCGACACCGTTCTCGTCCACGAGCCGCCAGATCCACCCACCCTCCTGCTGGTGTAACTCGAACGTCGGATCGTCGATTTCGAGGATGCTCGCATCGACCAGTAGCTCCCTGACGCCCGTAATCGCGTCCATCAGGGCCGAGCGGTCCTCGTGGGCCGTCGCACTCGACGCGACGACCTCCTCGCTCCCGTTCAGTAGCGTCCAGTGCCAGCCGTCTTCGTTCTCGCTGATCTCGATACCTGCGGTCTCGAAATCGAGGAACTCGGCCGCCGGCGCGAGCGACTGGACGCCTTCGATTGCGGCCATCGCTGTCGACTGGTCGTCGTAGCGCCCGCCGCTTCGCGCGTAGACGGTCCGGTCCCGATCGATGAGCTCCCACCGCCACCCGCTGTTGGTCGATTGGAGTCTGATCGCGGCGTTTTCGATCGTAAAGATCGTCGCATCCGCGGCGTTGGCTTTCAGCTCTCGGATTGCCGATTCGGCAGCGCCGACGTTTTCGTAGCTGCTGGCGCCGGCGACCAGCGTGTCCCGTTGGTGATCGATTACGTCCCAGCGGTGTCCCGCGGTCGGATCGACCTCGAATGCCAGGCCCTCGATGGTCTGGACGGTCGCGTCGGAGGCCGTCGGCTTGACAGCCTCGATACTCGCTTCCGCGTCGTCGCGGGTGGCGTAGCCCGTCGGACTCTCGGCGATGACGCTGTTGTCCTCGTAGACACAGCGCCACTGCCAGTCGTCGTCGTCCGTGAATAGCTCGAACACCGCACCGTCGACAGACTCGACATCGGCGTCGGGCGAGTGGTCGACGAGGAAATCCATCGCCTCACGCGCCCCCTGTTTCGTCGGGTGACTCTCCGCACCTTCGGCGACCAGCCGACCGCCCTCGTCGATCAGCCGCCAGCCCCAGTTACCACCGTCGGTCTGGAACAGTTCGAACGCGGCCGTTTCTATCTCTAGCAACTCCGCGTCCGGCGCTTTCTCCTTGAGCGTCACCATCGCATTGCCGGCGTCGTTTTTGGATTCGTACGCTTCACCGCTGTCGGCGAGCACTGCACCCCCCTCGTCGATCAGCCGCCAGCGCCAGTCACCGGTGACGGTCTGGTACTGCTGGAATGCCGCCGTCTCGAACTCCAGTAGTTCAGCCTCGCTCGCCTGGGTCCGCACGCGCTCGATGGCCTCTTCTGCCTCCTCGACCGTCTCGTAGCCCTGCGTATGATCGGCGATGACGCCGCGGTAGTCGCCCACGAACCGCCAGTTCCACCCCTCGCCCGCGCGGTAGATTTCGTACTCCGCGCCGTCGAATCGGACGACGTTCGCATCGGCGGCCTCGTCGCACAGTCTCTCTGCACTCTGTTGAACCGTCGAGCGGTCCCCGGACGCGGCCGGACTGCGAGCGACCGTCTCGTCGTCGGCGTCGAGCAGTCGCCACTGCCAGTCAGAGCCGGACTGATAGACCTCGACGCCGGGTTTGCCGCTATGGATGACCGTCGACGACTGTAGTTGGCCGAGCACCTCGTCCGCTCCCGTTTCGGCTTTGCGGCGTGACCCAAACGTCGATGCACTCGTCGCCATCTCATTGTCGCCGGTATCGAGAAGCCGCCAGCGCCAGTCGTCGTCATCCTCGAACAGTTCGACGCCGAACGGATCGAACGCGAGTACTCTGGCGTCGCCGACACGGTCGGTCACGGCTTCGACCGATCCTTCCGCACCAGCCTCGTCAGCGTACCGCTCTGGTCCCTCGGCCAGTACCGTTCGCTGCTCGTCGAGCAGTCGCCAGCACCAGTCGTCACCGTCCTGATAGACATCGTAGGCCGCGCCGTCGATGTCCAGTACCGGTGCGTCGGGACCTCTGTCCTTGGTGAAACTGACTGCGTCTTCCGCGTTGTTTCGGCTCTCGTACTGCTCGACGCTCTCGGCGACGACGCTACCGTCGTCCCGGAGCAACACCCAGCGCCACACACCCTGCTCGTTCTCGTAGAGACGGAAGGCGGCAGTCGTGATCTCCAGCAGGCGCGCGGAGTTGACCTTCGTCTTCAGTCGCTCGACAGCGTCCTTGGCCGCCGTTCTGCTCTCCAGGGAATCGATCCCCGTTGCCAGTGCGCTCTGTTGTACTGCGCGCCACGTCCACTCTGATCCGGGCCGCCGGAACACGCTGAACAACGTCCCGTGATCCTTCTGTCCCACGAGTACGGGCGGATGCGCGTCTAGCCCCTGCATCTCGTCTTCGACCAGCATCCCCTCTTTACCGGTAAGGACCGGCACGAGCACGATCACGCCCGCGACGATCGCGAGACCGACCGAGTAGATAGCGACGACAATTCCGCTGTAGTCCGCCGACGTCTCGACCCACCAGTTGCTCGGATAGGCGAGATTGAACGCGATGACTCCCAGGAACGTGACTCCCAGGCCAACCAGTGTCGCGTGGATACCCCGTTCGCGTACTGGGAGCAACAACACGATACCGAACATCGCAAGCGGTAGCCCGCCAGCAGCCAGTGAGACACCCGCGCCACGGAGGAACCAGTTCTCGGCACCTCCTTGCCAGAGCTCGATGACGAACAATAGGATCCCGGCAAATCCGACGACGTACCCGGTAATAAACAGCCAGTAGCCGTATACTTGCTTTTTCGATTTCGGTTCGCCAATATACTCTTCGTACAGCGAAAACAGGAGTCCGCCCCGTATGTTAGCGTTCGACATTGGTAACGAACGATACGATGCAACTATCTACAATAAAGTTAGCCCTGAATGTAACGACATACACATAACACATTACGTAAACGAATGCGACCCCTACTCCACCCCCTCAGGGCCAGACTCTGGAGATTCGGGGTCGGCACTCCTCTGCTACCGCTGTGAAAACCGCGGTAGCGTGTCTGAACTGGCGCTCTTCGTGTATGACTCCGTCATGCCAGCAACCGGCGTGAGCGGGCACGAGGGGATTTGAACAGTGCCAAGACTCGCTTCGCTCGTCTCGAAGGGTTCGAATCCCATGGTTCCCGTAGCGATCGCTCACTTCTGTTCACGATCCGCTACGGGCGTGACGGGATTTGAACCCGCGATCGAAAGGTTAGGAACCTTTCGCCCTATCCGCTAGGCCACACGCCCAGGCGACGTCACCCGACAAAAAGGACGACTACTTCTCCGTTTCCGTCTCGGTTTCAGTGTCGGTGTCGACACTCGACGTGGACGTGCTGGGGTCCGTGTCGAGATCGGTGTCGATGTCCGTATCGATATCGGTGTCGACATCGGCACCCTCTCGGATTTCCTGTAGTTCCTGTTCTACTTCTTCTCGGCCCTTCTGGAACTCGCCCATCGCCTCGCCGGTCGAACGAGCCAGTTTCGGAATCTTGTTAGCGCCGAACAGAAGCACGGCGATGAGTAGAACCACCACCAGTTCCATCCCGCCGGGCACGGCAAACAGCGGTGTGATTTCAACTGCCATCTCTATACGTTGCTTGCTCACTCGCGATTATAGGCTTTTTGCATAGGTTTTCGATGACATGAGACGCCAATCGGCGCTCCGGGTGGTGTTCTGCCCCAAACGCAACCCATTTCCAAGAAACTCGATAACGACCGAGTAATGGTAGACAAGGGTGACGACGCGCCTGACTTCACTGCACCGCTCGCGAACGGCGACATCGAATCGGTAACGCTGTCGGAGGAACTAGAGGACGCACCGCTCGTCCTCGCGTTCTTCCCGGGAGCGTTCACGCGCGTCTGTACCAACGAGATGTGCGTGTTCCGCGATCGGCTATCGAAGTTCGACGACATCGGCGCGACAGTGTACGGAATCAGTCGAGATACGCCGTTCACGCTCAACGAGTTCCGCAGCCAGAACGATATCAACTTCGGGCTCATCAGTGACCTGAACGGGGAGCTAATCGAGAGCTACGATATCGCAATGGACTTCGTGGACTCTGGCGTTTACGGCGTTGCCAAACGCGCCGTCTTCGTCGTCGACAACTCCGGCGAGATCACCTACGCGTGGATCAGTGACGACCCCGGCGTCGAACCCGACTACGACGAGGTTGCGACTGCCGCGGCCGAGGCCGCCGACAGCGGATCGAACTGAGCCGCGGGCCGCCTACCCGGAGCCCTTTTTCCCCTGCCCCCACTGAGTGGTTGTATGTCCAAAGCCGATCAGTCATATCGAATCTACGCTCCGGGCGACGAGCACGCCTTCCCGGACGAACGACTCAACGAGGTGCTCCAACTGATCCACGAGGACGTCGAGATCCAGACGTACCTCGATGCCCAGAACGTCAACCCGGTCGATCGGATGCGGTACAACGATCACGGCACGAAACACATAGAAATCGTCCGTAACAGAAGCCTCTGCCTCTATGATCTCCTGAAAGCGGCCGGTGTCGAGTTTAATGGTGCGAGTCAGCAGGGCCTCGACGAGGCCGACGAGTCGGTCATTATCGCGCTCGCTGCGACCCTTCACGATATCGGGCATGTCGTCCATCGGGACGACCATGCGTACTACTCGCTGCCGCTCGCAGCGGACATCCTCGACCGAATCCTCGGCGAATTCTACGACACCGCCGAAGCGGTCCGGGTCAAAGGCGAGGTCCTCCATGCCATTCTCTGCCATCACAGCTCCGAGACCCCGTTGACGACCGAAGCCGGCGTGATTCGCGTTTCTGACGCGCTCGATATGGAGCGCGGTCGCTCGCGAGTGCCGTACGAGGAGGGCGGCCGCGGTATCAACACTATCTCCAGTCAGGCCATCGATACGGTCTCGCTTCGTCCCGGCCAGGATCGTGCCGTACTCGTCGAGATCCAGATGACCAACGCTGCCGGCGTCTATCAGGTGGATAACCTCCTCAAGCGGAAACTGAACAACTCTCGACTCGAGGACCACATCCGGATCATCGCCGTCAACGCGCGCGAGGACGAGGACCAGTTGGTCGAACGGATCGAGCTCTGAGTGATGGACGACAGCCTCGGCGACGAGCGGTCCTGGCCCGACCCTGATGCACGAGTACGCGATTGGCAACGGATCGGCGCGCGAGTCGGCGTCTCGGCTGTTCTATCCGCTGTTGTAGTGGTCGTGTTCCGCGAACAGTTGGGTGCGGTCTGGCCCCTGCTGTGGCCGCCGATGGAGCCGTACGGGCAGTGGTCCACACTCGTACTGTTACATCTCCTGGGTATCGTCGCTCTCCCTGCAGCAGTCGGCTCTCGGATCGGTGATCGCCTCTACGAAAGCTACGTCGAGATGTCGCGAGGATAGAAACCGGTGTTCAGTCGTTCGATTCCGGGTAGTAGCGTCCGTCCTCGCACCGCACGTATCCGTCGCCGCTGAGCGACCGCAGGAGACTATGTAGAGTAAGCTTGGTGATCCCGGCTTGAGACTGGATCTGGTCGACCGTCGCACCGTCGTCGAACTGTTGCAAACACAGATAGACGAGCTTTGCCTGCGCCGACTCTAACTCGTGAGGTAGCGGCTCGGCCTCCGCTCTCGTGCTGCGAGACGTGACTGTCATCAGCAGACGCTATACATTCGACAATAATAAAACCACTCTACAACGATCGTCGAACTCCGAGCCTTCTATGGGTTTTGGACTCTATAGCGTCTATCAGTCCAAGAACACTCACCGTTACTACCGATTTTCGTCCCTATCTGTCCGATTCTTTCGACTCCTGTCGAGTATGATCAATGACATCGGGACACATGAAACGGGGAGTGCCATCGGCCGTCTGCGTGCTATGGTTTTGCGTGTCGTCGACGTCGCGGAAGGGGCCGGAACGAGCAGTCGTGGCACGACTGCGAACGCTGATCGACGATGTCGATCAGGATTTGAACTCGATCAGACGTGCTCGCTCCGCTGCGCGCGTCGAAATCTGCTGTGAGCGGAAGGGGCGGGATTTGAACCACGCGAAGCCTTTGAGTATTCACCGCATCGGTAAGGGAAAACCCCACCTGACGGTGGCGCTCTACCACTGAGCTACCCTTCCTCACCTTGGGGTAGGCTAGGCAGCCTTATAAATCCCGCTCTGCCGCGCCGACTTGCGGTTCGGGTAACTGTTTTGACCCGGGAATATAGAAGTACTGTACGAATGAATCTCACGCTGACTGGTCTGGCGCTGTTAACCGGCGTACTCGCCGGGGCGCTGTTTAGCTACTTGCACATCCCGATCCCTGCGCCACCGGAACTCCCGGGGCTGATGGGGATCGTCGGTATCTACGGTGGCTATAAACTGATCCAGTGGATGGATATCGGGTTTGACTTGCTCGCGGCCCTCGGAATCAGATAACGCCAGAAACGGTCGAATTCGGTCCTCAGTAGCTCCGCTCTTTCGGTTCGTAGGTCTTGTTCTCGCCTTCGAGCAACACCGGCTTGTACCAGATGTCGGGCGATCCGTCTTCCCACGAGATCAGCGTATGCTTGAGCCACTCGTCGTCTTTCCGCTCCTGATGCTCCTGTCGCCAGTGTGCACCGCGGAACTCTTCGCGCGCGAGCGCGCCGAGGGTGATCGTCTCTGCGAGATCGATAAGGTTGCGCGTCTCGATGGTCTGCTGGAGATCCGTGTTGAAGGTCCGCGAGGGGTCGTCGACGTAGACGTCTTGGTAATCCTCGCGGGCCTTCCGGATCTCCCGTAGCGCCGTCTTGAGTCCTTCTTCGTTCCGGAAGACGTTGACGTTCTCCGTCATCGCCTTCTGTAGTCGCTCGCGGATCTCGGCATGCTGGATGCCGTCGTCCTTTTCGAGGAGGTGGTCGACCCGGTTGCGCTGGTGTTCCACCGCATCCTCGACGATGGCGTCCGGATCGGCGATGGTCCCGGATCCGCCGTCGGCGACCGCGCTGTCGTCCGCAGTGTCGAGCGCACCCGGTTCGACCGGTGGGTCGACCTCGCCGTCTTCGGTGTCTTCTGTCCGCCCTGTCGAGATCTTGGCCTCGCCGATGTCCTCGCCCGCTGCGTGTTTTCCGGCCCGCTTGCCGAACACGATCAGTTCCGGCAGTGCGTTCCCGCCCAGTCGGTTCGAGCCGTGGACCGATGCACAGGCACACTCGCCTGCTGCGTACAGCCCTTGGATGCAGGTTTCACCGTTCTCGTCCGTCTCGATGCCGCCCATCTCGTAGTGCTGGCCGGGTTTGACCGGCATCGGTTCTTCCATTCCGTCGACGCCCTCGAAGTCCTCCGCGAGATGGAGGATGTTCTCGAGTCGGTCGTTGATCCGCTCCTCGCCGAGATGACGCATGTCGAGATGGACGTACTCGTCGTTGACGCCCCGGCCTTCGTTGATCTCGGTTAGTTCGGCCCGCGAGACGACGTCACGGGAAGCGAGTTCGCCCTCGTTGTTCGCATATCCGCGCTCGAACATGAACCGTTCGCCCTCGCCGTTGTAGAGAATTCCGCCCTCACCACGCACACCCTCAGAGATCAGGACCCCCGTAGAAGGTAGCGTCGTCGGGTGGAACTGGACGAACTCCATGTCCTCCACCGGAGCGCCCGCGCGATAGGCCATCGCCTGTCCGTCGCCGGTACAGGAGACTGCGTTGGTGGTGTGATCGAACACCTGTCCGGGGCCACCAGTCGCCAGGATCACGCCATCGTTCGCTTTGAAGCCTGCGACCTCGCCCGATTTGACGTCGTAGCCGACGACGCCGTGACAGCGTCGGTCCTCTGGGTCGTCTTCGTCGGTCACCGCGAGGTCCGAGACGAACCACTCGTCGTAGACCTGAACGCCGTGTTTGACGACCTGTTCGTACATCGTGTGTAGCAGGTGGTGTCCCGTTTCCGCGCCCGCGTACGTCGTCCGCGGGAACGACAATCCCCCGAAGGGTCGCTGGGAGACGCGGCCGTCGTCTTCTCGGGAAAACGGCATCCCCCAGTGTTCGAGTCGGATGACGTCCTCGGGGGCGTCCTGTGCCAGCGTCTCGATTGCAGGGGCGTCGCCGAGATAGTCGGACCCTTTCATCGTGTCGTAGGCGTGCAGTTCCCAGTCGTCACCCTCTCGGAGCGCTGCGTTGATTCCACCTTCTGCTGCGCCGGTGTGGCTTCTGACCGGATGGAGCTTCGACACGATAGCCGTGTCCGCACCAGCGTTCTGTGCGGCGATTGCCGCTCTGAGCCCGGCACCGCCTGCGCCGACGACGATTACGTCGTGTTCGTACATGATTTGATCTTACCAGAACTTCAGGTTGTTTTTGACCGCTTCCCGCTTGAGCTCCTGAATGTGCTCGGTCAACGGGATGTCTTTCGGACACACCTCGGTACAGGAGAACTGGGTCTGGCAACGCCAGACGCCGTGTTCCTGTTCGAGGATGTTGAGTCGGTGCTGCTTGAGTTCCTCTTCTTCGCGGTCGTCCATCGCGAACTTGTAGGCCTTGTTGATCGCTGCCGGCCCGAGATACTCGTTGTCGCCCGCCGCGATGTTACATGAGGACATACACGCACCGCACCAGATACACCGCGAAGACATCTTGATCTTCTCGCGGTTCTCTCTGGTCTGTCGCTGCTCTTCGAGTTCGCTTGCTTCAGGGGTATCTTCGCTCTGGAAGTACGGCTCGACTGCGTGCATCTGGTCGTAGAAGTGCTCCATGTCGACGACCAGGTCCTTCACGACGTCCTGATGCGGGAGCGGTTCGATGCGTACCGGCTCTTCCAGTTCACCCAACTGCGTCTTGCAGCCGAGCCGCTGTCGACCGTTCACGAAGAAAGCGTCCGAGCCACAGACGGCCTGTCGGCAGGAGTGACGGAACGTCAGCGACGAGTCGTAGTGATCGCGCGCGTAGATTAGCGCGTCGAGGACCGTCATCCCCTTTTCGAAGGGGACGTGAAAGTCGTCGAAGCGGGGTTCCTGCTTGGCGGCGACCTCCGGATCGTACCTGAACACCTTGATCTGGATGGCGTTCTCCTCGAAGTCAGCCTTCTCGTCCGCTTCGACCTGCTCGGCTCGCTCGCGTTCCTTCTCCCGTTTCTTTTCGAGCCGGCGCTCGGCCGACGGTTTCTGTTCTGTCGTCTCTTTCTCTTCCGTTTCGACTTTCTGTTTTTGTGTGCTCATACTATCGAAACACCTGCCATGGCGTTCGCGACGCGGATACCCTGAACGACCAGTACGATGCCTGCAGCGGTCAGCCCCCACTTGAGTGCTGTCTTCTGGGTTCCTTCGATCCCCTGGTTGACCAGTGCGTTGTAGACGCCGTTCACACCGTGGAACGCGGCCGCGATCAGGAACGACACCATCGTTAGATAGTACGCCGGGTTCTCCATTCGAGCCTGTGTCCCGGCAAGTTCGACCTCGAACGCGTGCGTGACGAAGTGTAGCTGGAAGAAGTGGAACGCGAGGACGCCGATCAGGAACGCCGCCGTGATCCGTTGCAGTAGCCAGGACGTCCCGCCGGGAGCGAACGAAGAGTAGCGTTCCGCCATCAGAGGCCACCTCCCAGGAACGTCGGGACGCTCGCGACGACGATAAGCGCTGTCACGAACAGTGACGCGTAGAAACTCTTGTCCTGTGACTCCAGTCCGATGCCGAGATCAACCATCAGCAGACGGATCCCGTTGAGGATATGGAAGACGGCAACTGCAAGGAGTCCGACTTCCAGTACTCTGATCATCAACAGCCCCTCGAGCCCCTGAATCGTACTATTGTACGACGCTGCTCCTTCCATAGCTGTACTCAGAACCGCAATGTGTGTGAACAGGTACCCGATCAGTACCCAACCTGTAAACTTGTGGAAAATCCAGGCCCACATTCCGGCCGAGAACTCGCGCCATCGGCCGAAGTCCTCGACGAGCCCGCGATTGTAAGACTGACTCATGCTTTCGTATTGGACCTTGGACTGCGGTGGTATAGAAGTTACTAACAAATTCGTTATTCTCACCTGGTGCGCACGCGGTCGCGCGAACCGGGACTATCGTGTGACGTCGCCGACGACCTCAGCCTGCTCCTGATACCGGTTTCTGATCGTGATCTTGCTGACGCCCGATACCTCGTGGACATCTGCCTGTGTACACGGCTCGTCCCGCAGTTTCGCCGCGTAGTAGACGGCTGCTGCCGCGAAGCCGGATGGGGACTTCCCCGAGGCCACACCCTCTTTGGTCGCAACAGTGACGACGTTTTGCGCTAGCTCCCGCGTCTCCTCGCTCAGCCCGAGTTTCTCACAGTACTCGTCGACGAACGGTTCCGGATTGAACGTGTCCACCGGCGTCCCGATCTCCGTCTGTACCCACTTCGAGCGCCGGAGCAGATGGGAATGTTCGATCCCGGCGGCATCCGCGATTTCGCTTGACGTGACCGGAGCGCCCTCCTGCTTGCACGCGACGTACAGTGCTGCTGCCGCGACCGTCGTCAGTGACCGCCCCTGTTGGGTCTCCTCGGTATACACTCTGGTAAAGATCGCCCCTGCTGTCTCGAGTACGGTCTCACTTACGACTAGCGCCGCTCCCAGCTCCTCGATTCGCTCTCTGCCGCGTTCGTGTAAAGCTTCGATATCCATCTCTGCAGGTCGTCTCCTGAGTATCGTACACTCTCGACGGATCTCCCATGTACTTTGTGCCGAATTGGAGGTGCAGAATGAGAAGAGAATGCCCTCGGGGGAACGGTAGTTCACGCACCGCGTTGTCCCTTCTCATAGAGCTATCGAGACGACGGTCTTTTATATCCCCGTGCCATCCGACTGTAATGCGAAGAACGATACGACGTGATCCCGGGACGTTCGATCCGTCCCGTGATCTCGGACCAAACGAACGAGACGGTCTCGGTCGATCCGAGACGACGGGTTTATATGTCCCACTCGACTTCGTTTTGATCCGAACGGTCGTCGGCGGTTCGCCGCTGACGACTCGGATCAGACGAGCGAGGACGGATCGGTCGGCTCCGATCCGAAGGGGTTATATGCCCTACTCTCGTTTGTTGAAATCCGCAAGAGATGAGGATTCCACCCCTGCGGTCCGCCGTACACGATGGAATCTGATGTTAGCTTTGGTAGTTCGGCGATATCCGGGCGCTCGTGCCTGGCCGTCGCCGGATTACGGACTCATGCAATGTTACAAACGCGATCATGTTCCCCGACGGGGAACATAAGGTGACGCCATCCCTCTGGGATGGCATCCCGCCTAACCGCCCCCACCAGGGGGCACATTCCGGTTGATCCTGCCGGAGGCCATTGCTATGGGGATCCGATTTAGCCATGCTAGTCGCACGAGTTCAGACTCGTGGCGGAAAGCTCAGTAACACGTGGCCAAACTACCCTCTGGA